>Ga0307379_10001031_pt1 | contig 44872 bp, 50 predicted proteins | sample UN2MG_FD_202237 | JGI IMG/M metagenome (GOLD analysis project Ga0307379, IMG submission 202237) | Soil microbial communities from Risofladan, Vaasa, Finland - UN-2 | ecosystem: Environmental > Terrestrial > Soil > Coastal area > Acid sulfate soil | place: Finland: Risofladan, Vaasa | collected...
CCAGAATATAACAATGGTCATCGATTACAATGTGCGATACACCGCCATATTCATCCTTAAGTGTAGCAACCGGTGTGCAGATACTCCCGTTCATCAACTCTACTGATTCATCGGGTTTAGGTTGCCGTTGGTACATCGTCGGTTCCTTTCTTTGATTCTGACTCGTAGTCTGCTTGAACCATCATCCTAACCAAATCAATGAAATCGTGCTCAGGCTTCCATCCAAGTACTTCCTTGGCTTTAGTGGCATCTCCGCAAAGAGCATCCACCTCTGCTGGCCGCAGATACCGCTCATCAAAGCATACATGATCCTGACTTTTAAGGCCAACCGCCTTAAATGCCTTTTCGACAAAATCCCGTACTGAATGGGTTTCACCGGTGGCAATAACATAATCATCTGGCTTGTCGTGTTGTAGCATGCCCCAAATAGCTTTTACATAATCTCCTGAATAGCCCCAATCGCGCTTGGCATCAAGATTGCCGAGATACAGCTTATCCTGCCTACCTAGCGCAATCCTAGCCACGGCCTTGGTAATCTTACGGGTAACGAAAGTCTCGCCACGACGCGGACTTTCGTTATTAAACATTATCCCATTACAAGCAAATAAACCATATGCTTCCCGATAAAACACAGTAGCATGATAACCTGCAACCTTGGCAATTGCATATGGGCTACGTGGATGAAATGTGGTTTTCTCATTCTGTGGCGGCGGTGAAGATCCGAACATTTCGCTTGAACTTGATTGATAAAACTTAACAGGCTTGCTCATTCGCCGGATTGCCTCTAGTATCCTAAAGACACCAGTACCAACCACATCGAAGGTATACTCTGGGATATCAAATGAGACACGGACTTGGCTCTGGGCTGCCAATCCATACACTTCATCCGGCTGTACCTTGCCCAAAATATTATTGAGACTATCACTATCTGACATATCGCCAAAATGAAGAAATAATTTGACGTCCGGATCATGGGGGTCCTGATAAAGATGATCTATACGATCTGTGTTAAAGGTAGAACACCGCCTAACGATACCGTGAACAACATACCCCTTGTCAAGCAATAATTCAGTTAGGTAACTCCCTACTTGTCCCGTTATTCCTGTGATTAATGCTACTTTGCTCATGTCCACCTCGTGCTCTTGTAATAAAGAGTTTCACCTGAGCGCGCAGCGACCAGCCAGTTCTATAATCCTGCATCGACTGTTTCGCCAAGCATTCCCATGTCGCCCGGTCATATATACTATCGAGGTCAGACCATTGGTCTACAAACAAACAATTATGCCTATCCTCTAGTAGTGGATAATAAGTAGACGGCCAATGCTGGCAAATAAGAGTTCTCCCCAGCATGGCTGCCTCAGTAAAGCGCAAACTCTTGTCGCCATTCCCCCTCATATCAATACAACCGCGGTAATGCATCATCCACCGGATAAATTCACGCGATGGGGTACCCCGTTCCCACTGGAACTCGGCCCACTCCGGAAACTGATCTATTGTCTCGATTCTGGTATGGGATGGTGCTTTGTTACCCATGAAACCAGCAATGCCGGTTTCTTCTTCCCGAAACACTTCAATCAACTCATCCAACTCATCGCGGAGATAGTGATGATACACTCCCTCGCGCATAAATAACTCATACATTCTTGGATCAATGGGATGCGAGGTAGGGATCACCTTATCACCATGAGTCTTAAGAAGCTGCGGGGTATGGTTCACCGGCATATAAAGATCGGCCCGATCTTGCACCGGATGCCCGCGGTGGCTCCTAAATGGCTTCGAACTCTCCCTGAAACATCGATCTGAGTTGCAGAAACAGACCTTGAACCCGGGTAATCGTGATACTTCTGCCCAGTTATCATCGCGATAGAAAGCATCGGCTTTGGCAACATAAATCTCAATATCGTTCGGAATCATCGCACGTCCAGAGGCAATGCGCGGTGTCCAAAGTCGCCTAGCTCGCTTCATAAACGAATGCTGCTCGAGATGTTCCTGGCTAACTATGCATACTACTTCCTCACCAAGGTCCTCAGCAATCAAGGCCATGTGAAGAAGCTGATAAGAGCATCGTTTAAGCCGGTATGGCTTCGTAAGGCGAGAGAAATCGAATACTATCATTTAAAACCACAGACCTTCAAGTTCTCTTCAGTTATCGGATAAGACCGGCCATGTGGCATAAATACCGTCCAACCAAGCGGAACCGCCATAACATTGGGATGTGCAAAACCATGGCCATAACAATTATCCTCACCCATACAATCACCATGATCTGCACAAAAGCAAACTACAGTCCGCAACTTACTAGACCCAAGCCAATTAAATAATCTGCCCAGCAATTCATCAGTATATTCCAGACATTTAATCTGCTTATTCCTAAGTTTTTTATTAAATGTCGAACGATAGTTATTACCAGATCGGGGACTTCTTATATTCGCCAAATCTGAAGACATGCCCGGAACTCGATAGGGACGATGTGTGGTGCCAAAATTGAGCAAACCGTAGAAGGGCTCCCTATCAAGACGACGGATAAACTCCGCCACTGCTACGACCCCATCAGACTCATAGACAAAATCCTCAAAACCGAGTCCCATGGGTGTACGCTGTTTGAACCACCCAACACCACCCGCTGCAACAGTCCGATAACCCCTATTGCGCAATACTTTGGGAATTGACCCATTACCACACAATTCACTTAAACACGGCCGCCGAGACTTATAGAACCACCGGTATACAGACTTCTCGAACCGGTTATAGATCGGCCGATCTCCAGCAGTAGTGGGGAAGAAGCCTTGAAACATCGCCGCATGAGCCGGATACGTAAATGTAGCCATCGCACCAGCTTCGACAACTTCAAAGTGTGCATCAATATTCTTCGTTACTGCTAATTGAAAAGTATCCCAACGACAGCTATCAACCACTATTGTTAGAAAATTGAAAGCTATCATTTATCCATCCATTAAATAAAGTGAACCATATTTTAGTTAAATATAATACATGCAAATATATAAGGCCGTAAAACTCCGAGCACATCCTAGTAGAACGCAAACAGCACTGCTGAATAACCATTTTGGATGTGCTAGATTCATCTATAATTATTTCCTTGCTTACAAGACACAACAATATAAACTCACAGGAAAATCTACCAGCTTCTTACAGATGAGTAGGGAACTTACAAAGCTTAAAAGGGCCGAAGAGTACTCTTGGCTTGCCAATGTCAGCAGACAATCATTGGGTCATTCTCTGGCTAATCTAGACAAAGCCTTCAATAGTTTCTTCAGGAAACAAGCTGATTATCCAAAATTCAAATCTAAGAATCACAGCAAACAATCGTTTATTATTGGCTTTCCATTTTGCCGGGTGAAAGCTGCCGGCATCCATTTACCACTTATTGGAACTATCAAATGTGATGTATCTTTGCTGCCAGATGACCACAAATTACTCTCGGCTACAGTTTCAAAGAGTGCCAGCGGCAAAATCTTTATATCATTGAATATTCAAACAGATATACTCGATCCTATTACTGATATTTCAAAACCAGTAATTGGTATTGATTTTGGAATTAAGACATTTATCACTACCTCAGACGGTGATAAGTATGATCACCCGAAACCATTTAGAAAGTATCAACTCAAGCTAGTCAGACAGCAACGAATCTTGGCCCGGAGAAAGAATGGTAGCAAAAGAAGAACAAAGCAAAAACACAGGGTGGCAACTGTTTATGAGAAGATCTCTAACATTAGGAAAGATTTTCTGCATAAGTTGAGTAGGAAGCTCGTCGGCGAAAACCAAGCCATTTATGTAGAAGATCTAAACTTAGAGCAGATGAAGAAGAGGTTCGGAACATCTATCAACGATCTTGGCTGGGCCGAATTCCTTAGGCAGTTGAGCTATAAGGGACAGTGGTATGGCTGCGAGATAGAGAAGATTGATAGATTCTTTCCCTCCAGTAAAACATGTTCTAAATGCGGGTGGGTTAAACAGGATTTGTCTCTGAGGGATAGAGTATGGGAGTGTCCTGTTTGTCTGACTGAGCATGATCGGGATGTTAATGCTGCCAGAAATGTTTTGGAATACGGTCGGGTCGGCCGAAATTCACGCACAGGGAGAGCGCCTTGCTCTGTGAACTGTGAAGCTCAATGTGAGTAGGCCATTGAAAAGATCGTCCATTAAAAATCCACCTTAAGAAGCTTCAAACTCTGTAATATAGCCCGTGATTCATTATTAAATCCCAGAAACTTGAACAAACCGGCCAATCGATGATGGTAAGTATGAGCCCCAAAAACCTCATTGTATTGCTTCCTCGCCTTAGTGGTGACCTCTGGTGTTTCTGCGGCCAGAGACTTTACCTTCTCGTGATAGGCAGACGGTGATGTAGCTACCGGCACACTCTCAAGAACTTCGTGAAAATTAGCAACTGGATCATGAACAGCAATTGTCCCACTCAGAGCAATTTTGAAAACACGCTCCGGCACATCAATACCATGACGAATAGTGTGGGACTCTGCAATGCACGGTCCAATCTTCGCTGATGCTAAGATCCCCGGAACCTGTGAATCAGCAGCCCGGCTGACTATCAGATCAGAGGGCCAATTGCCCCAGCCATATATCACACAAGATAGACCACGATCCCTGAGTACAGGCAGGAGATACGGGTCAATACTCTTAGCCTTGTAATCCCAGCGCCCGCCCAAATAGACAATATCCTTCTCATGACTCCCGTTATGGGGATTGAACTGAGTAGCATCACCCGCACAGGCCATCGGAATCCAGGGTATCCCGCCGCGATCCCACCATGACCAGTAAGAACGATCTTTCTCTAGTCCATAACCGTAGACAACATCTGGTTCTTGATCCTTGACCCATTTGATGGCTTCTGGTTGCTCGTTTATGTTGGGTTGTACCTTGGTCGGGCAATAGGGGTTGGCGTGTATGGCGATTTTACAGCCACCCCTTTGGCCCTTCCCTGGAATGAGCTGGCGATGTCCGCTAGCTCCGCAATATAGATCTGGCTTGAAGTTATCCCACGATCCTTGTTTGCCGTCCCAGCGCCGGACCTGAATTTCTGGAACCATTGACAATGCGTTAATCCAAGAATCCGTGATAAATCCAAAGGCCCCACCTGGACGATGGCAAATGAGAACTCTCATTAATACAACCCTTTGGTAAAAGTTAAACCAGAAATAGATCAATGTCTATGCCATTGTTATCTTATATACCTGCCCAGCCTGTGAAAACGGATAGAAAATTGAATCTATTATTTATCATGACCGATCAGCAGACGTGCCAGTCACCATTGGGTGACTAAGCTAATGCTTTATGAAGAATCGGTTACCGTACCAATGATTATCTGTTGGAAAGACGTTATACAAGCAGACGTTGTGGACAAAACTCATTTGGTTTCTGGGCTTGATATATTCCCCACAGTGTGCGATTATGCGGATTTAGAGGTACCAAAAGACATACGAGGAATCAGTCTGCGACCATTGATTGAGAATCCTCACCTAAATGGTCGCGATTTCCTCGTAGCCGAACTTCAGGCTTTTAAGAATCAGCCCGAACGGGCGGGACGTATGGTGCGTAGTCAGCGGTATAAATATATTGTTTTTTCTTATGGCGAAAATCCCGAGATGCTTTTTGATCTTGAGGCTGACCCCGGCGAAACCCAGAATTTAGTCCATTACTCAACAATGCAGAGTGAATTAATTCGTCATCGCCATTTGCTAAATAAATGGATTATAGAGACAAAAGATGATTTTAAAAAATGCTGTTCGTCCCCGGAACAGCACTACAATCAAGAACGGGAAAAGCATGATCCACAAAGTACGCCATAAATCCACATATGGGCTCCCCCGATAACGACAATAACGCACCGCAAAATATTGAAGTACTCATCTCATCAAGCCACCTAGGATCGAGTTGAACCACGATTTGCTCCTTTCGTGATTACTGCCTCGCTAAAGCTTGACTTACAAATTTGGCGTATGATGTATTCTTCAAATACTTGTGCTGCTTCAAGATTTGATCCTCAACACTAAACCCGGCAAGTTGCTTCTCAAACACCTTATTCGCATCATGATATTTCATCCACCCACTGGTGCGTATGTGCCACAAATGAACAAGATCTATAATCCTGTTTTCATGCCAACGACTACCCTTAGATAGGCGGAAATAGAAATTGCAATCTTCGCAATTGTGGACCGCTAAACCATTAACAACATATGAATGGTCGCCAGACACCTCGAAATTATAAACCATCCCAGTATGCTGATTTGAATCAATTTTGGTGACGGTGCCGAATTTAGACCGATTGTGTGATCTATCTGACCTAGTCACCAACTCGATATCATATGGTGGTAATAATTCGGACATGAAATCTGTATCCAATAACTCATCGCCCTCCTTGATATTATTGGCTATTTTCCATACAAACTCTTCACCATCACGCACTAGAAATGGATGTTCTGGCGTCACTCCCTTAATTCCTAATCTCCCAGCAACAAAAATATTCAGTATCTCTCCTTTGTAAAAACGCTTTCTCGTTGTGGCTGGACGAAATCGCCCTTCGTGTGTGTAGAGATATTCTCCATCAACCACATCTGCGATGTCTTTATAACCATTGGCAGTAAGAACATAATTATCTTGTGCAAAACAGCCATAGCCCCAATAGTCCTCAACGAATCCACCAACTTTCCAGAAAGTATCAGTAAGACAGGCAATACTCCCTCCTTCGAAATAGGTGACAATCTTTTCGGCAGTAACGGTCTTATCTACCCGATTGTGTGTATTGATACTGTCTGTCGACGTCTTATCCGCGTAAATTACCCTAGCCCCGAGATGACAAGAGTCAGCACGATCTAAAGTATCAAAGACCAATTGTGTGTAATGAGCTGGCACCAGGGTATCGGCATCATGAAGCAGCAATTTATCATGGCTAGCACGGGAAACACCTGCATTAAAAGCCATGCTTTTGTTAAATGGTTTTCCGGGTGTAGCCACAAGCAAATGAGTTAAGCAGCACAACTCATCTGGTTTGAAACAACTTTGATCATCTTGCTCGGCGGCAATCATCTCGATACAAGGAAATCGCTGAGCCCTGATATTATTTATTGCAGTCATAATAGATTGGTGCCGTCCAATATCCTTGAACGGGATTATACACGATATCGACGGAACTTTCGACTTGCCAGACGCCGCAATCTTAACAGGCCGATCACCCATAGCGGTGTATTTTGATCGAGCAATCTGTAGATGTTTTATGCGGTCCGGGACAGCCGAACGATCGGAATGGATTCTGAAATACTTGGTTGCCCCGTCAACGTCCCAGTAACCCGGTGGCTGCAGTTTAGCAGCGGCTACTCTTGTCGACCAATCAACATGCTCCATACCGTAATAACCAAAAGCCTCATTGAAATATCCAACTTTGGCAAACGCCCGATCATCCAAAGCCATCACAGCCCCATGTGGGCGAACGTCAACCCGGATGAGTAGCTTATCCCTCATTGGCTGTTTGACACCTTCAGACGCACCATAAACGCCCGGCTGGTTCAAACAGAAATGGTGCAGCCCTGTATTGTACATTGTATTAAAGTAGAAATGTTCCCATCCTTTCGCTAAGACCTCAACATCATCATTGAGGAGCAACTTACTCGGAAAACGCTGTAAGCAACGCAATAGGCGGTTAGAATTCCCAGCGATCCCCAAGCGAGTCCTATTTCTGAGAATGACAAAGTTGTTCGTCTTCTCGAGCTTGGTAAAATAGCGATGCAACTCAACATCGGTACTACCATCGTCGCTTATGAAAACAGTAGTCTTCTGTAAATCGGTCGTCCCAACAATAGAGTTCACCAGTCGCCGAAGCGATTTCGGACGATTAAATGATAATATTCCAACCCCGACACCATTGCTGATCGGGTAGAACATTGTGGATAATGTTTTGTGCAATGCCTCTGTGGCACCTCGCTTGAATCCCCTGCCAACTATCTGAGCTTGGAGGCGCTGCCTAGCCCGACTTTCATTAATTTGCCTAGCCCGACTTTTGTTGATCCGATGCAAAGTATGTTTAGTTTTCGACGAGACGATACGGTTAGAAGCTGGCTGCTTTTCAGCGTTTTTGGCTTGAGTTAATGCAGAGGCAGCACCCTGCTCGGCCATAACCAGTGACCTCTTCTTAGCAATTCCAAGTGCCTGGCTGCGTGAAGGATGGTATTTCTTCGGCTGAACAGTTTCCGTCACGGTTGGCCGTTGAGACGTGCGCAGATGCTTCAGAAACCCTCGTTTGACATAACGGTCAAAGAATGATGGAAGACATATGCTTTTCCCGCGACGTATGATAACCTTCTTACCATCAGGACCAACAAGATGTAGATCATAGTCGTGGGAATTTACATAGTCGGGCACAATTTACTCCAAGCGACAAGAGCATTTTGCTCAAGCGCGGCGAGAGTGTCAGTGTTCTCAACAATAATTATCCGATCGCACTTACTTTTAAATTTTGGCAAGGAATTTCGGATACTCTCGACATAAGTTTGAACTACCTGCGCACCCACCCACTTATCACCGGCCCTGGCCTCACACTGTGCGGGTCTCGAATTCACATATAACACTGCCAACTTGTGCCCATTGCGTTTAGCCCTCCGAAGTAAACTCTCAAGTGGCCTAAACTTAGAATTAGCACAATCTAAGACTATCAATTCGGACGAATTACACTCCTCGACTGCTTTCTCTGCCATTGATATGGCAAATTTCCAAGATTCAATCCGATAATTCTTTTCGGCTTCGGCTCCGAGGCTATTAATATTGTCCGGTAACCAATCCTCGGGTCGGATAACCCGGACGGGTGGTCCCATTGTCTTTTGTATTATGATGTCGATGGTTACTGATTTACCACAGGATGGTAGACCACACATTAATATAAACATTATTTTACCTTATCACCTCTACATAAAGCGGGATAGGATCATCCCCCAAGGTAGCAAATCGAAAACGACTTGGTTTCAATATAATACTTGGTGAAAACCGATCCCGCCCGACCAAAATAGAATCCATAATTGCATCGTTTAACGTTTCGATACAGATCACCCGCTGCGTCTCGAGCACTTTCCCAAAAACATCCTGAAGCATACCAGGACCGACAAATTTATTTAGGCTAATCCTCACATCAGTTAGAATAAACTTTTCGCCAGATATTACAAAATACAGGATTGCCTGCTCAACTTTGATATGTTTAAGAACCTGATATGCCATAATGGCCACAGAATTCAAACAAGCATGGGCAACTTCCCACAATGGGTCTTTAGGATCATCTAGTGGGATGGCATTACCATTCCAATCACCCACAAGAAATTGAACGTTCTCACCATCACGGCATATCAACAGAGACACACCAGTCTGCCCATAGTGTTCTATAATATAACAAAACATCCCCCGAATTCCCATAAACTCATCGATAGGGATAGGTGGGGGCAATGGCAGCAGGGTGGGTAACTCAGATATACCAGACGTTTTGATTGTCATTGGTCTTTTGGACATACCAGCGTCCTCTTTTCCTTTTCCTGATATCCGGTAAGCTTAGTATTACTAGGCTATTGCGAATCTCATCCTCGTGCATTGTAAACAGCAGTCGAGGAGTATTTTCGAAAGCCACTGCTACTTGCTGCTTATCGGCATCGAAATCGACCACCACGCCATACCACGTCCTAAACCAACGCGTCCAGATTACAAAATCCGCGTAAGTCGGTATGTAATCAGCAATACTCCTATACACCGCCAGTGGCGGGACTTGTATCTCCGGCATCACGCAATACCCTAATCAATCTGTGTTGAAAGATCTCATAACGATAAGTATAACCGTCAGACAAATCCCAACAAATGAATTGCCCTTCCCGATGCGCACCGAGCAGACGCTCGATAATTGCATCTATGGCGTGCCGACCTTCCGTATTCACAGCAGCCGGGGGTGTCATCGGTCTACCATTAACCTCAACAGCACGAATTGTCTCTTCTTTCGCCAGCTTTTCGGCAGTCTCTAGTCTCTGCTTTATCACCCGGAATCCCTCAAGCAAAATCTGCCGGTGTGACTTTGAGGACGTAATTGTCTGAACTTGGAAATTAGTAGACTTCCTACCATCAGAACCAATAAGATCCGTTGTTAACTTAATATCCTCCTGCGATTGGTTTAGTCGTATAGATGGATCAAGCTCGTGAAGCACGCGTTTAATATCATTGACTGTGTTAATGATTGGTGCATCAAAAGCCTCGGCCTGTTGTTGGACCGACTTTTGCCTATTCATCGCTCTCTGGATATTCTCCATCCCCGCCATCCCCTATAATAATACCGAGTTCTGACATTTCATCCTCGTCGGAATCACTCCCAACCATCTTAAGTGTGTGCTTGACCTCTATAATACCATTATATACACCCAAAGTCATCGCCCTCTGAAAAATCCTATGCCAGAGATTGGTCATACCCACCAGCGCCAACCATTTAACAAGAATATTATGGGCTGCCGCCACACAGAAATACTCACCCGGCAGAAACCAACAAAATAACATCGAAACCCATACACTCAAACACCACGCACAGGAAATAATATTGTGTAAAAAAATAAACAGCAACTTAGATGCGGTGCGTGTAGCATCCTCTGATAGGGCACGCCGAGCCAACCAATTACGAAGGGGAAAGAAGAACTTCGAATCACTGATTATCTCAATCGTACGCTCGACGGCTAGAATTATAAGTATCCAGCTACCAATAATTATGTATATGTTTTCTGACATCGGATGCACCTAAATCGTTTGCGACGAGTTCTCCCTGTTATTTCAATACTCAGAGAAGCACCACAAACGGGGCACAACCGTATATCACGTGCACGACTTCTAGCCACTTTAACCAATTCTAGAGGTCGTACTTTTATTTGTGTCCGTGGCTTGAGGGGAGAAGCCATTCTCTGTATCGGTTTGGGGCGCAGCTCCTTCTGAACACTAGGCGATGTCCTATTGGGAATTGTCGTAGTCAACCTTTTAGGTGCGATTTTTACATCGCCCCCGCCGCAGCCGCCGCAGGGCATAATTATCTCCCACTTCGCACAACACGGACACCACCAGTCGGTGTGCTGGGTTTGAAACGTTTAACTTTAGATTTCTTACCCGCTTCGTGCCGCACGACAATAACTCTATTGGTCATTGTCTTGAGCTTGTTCTTGGGAACATTCCGAGCTACCCGGACGGCCGTGCTCTTTCTTCCGCATCCCCCACACATTTATCGGCCCCCATCAAGAATGACTCCGGATCTACATTCGCAGCAAAATCTCTCCACCGGCAAATGAAACACGGCCCAAGTTTTAAAGACACCATTATCTTATTTTTAGCTTTCCTGGTGTGGACAACATTGTGCGAGATCTCACCACACCGATCGTACTGATCGTAAACAAAATGAGGAAACCAGAGATGTCCCCTGGGACAAGTAGCTGCCGCAATTATACTTCTCTCACCAAGCGGCTTAAGAAATTCTAAAGCCGCGGTATCAACAGCTACCCAATCCCAATTGGGAACAGGCTTGAAGAAAAGGAGAGGTAGGAATTTCAGCTTGTGCTGCTCAGAACATAACTTCGCGTCAAAAGAGGACTGGTGGTACCACTTTGCAAATTGGCAGCCTTTGACGTTAGACAACATAGCATCAAGACTAAAATTCTCCCCCTTCTTACACTCAATATTGAAATGACAAAAACGATCGATAGGGATCACATCGCCAGTAAGATCCCTAGCAATAGTATCCGCCATCCGGCCCTCCACACGGCGCCGGCGGAATTCTACACCAGACCAATCAGAAAGAAGATGAGCTATGCGACGTTCATGGGCCTTAGAGGTCTGAACGTTAGATCTACCCACCTGGCTAGCGGTACGCTGGGGTTTCTTGCTCATACTCTATATACTAGGGTAATGGCCCCGCGTCATGCTCATAGGTAACAACAGTATTCTGATCCATATAATGCAAGACATAATTATCATCAGCCTCAAGCTCAAGATAGGCAGAGACCCGAGGGTAATTGGCAGAATTCGGAATAGCTGGATTTAGCATTATCCTATGCTCATTACTAAAATTTGTCATCTCACCGATGGTAGCAGGAGTGGAAGTTTCGGCATTCTTATCTAAGAATTGTCCTGCCAAATCTACAGCAACAAAGTTAACTCGCGCGACGTGAATACCAATAGCCATGATCGTCTCCTAGAGAACTTTATTATATCTTTTCTGAGTCATCCGCAGATTCGTGGGTTCTCGGCTCTCCGCGAAGCTCATCGGAGCAGACCATAGAACCAATAGTAGGGATGTGGCCGTCGCGATACCCGCCACATACCCAAAGACGATCGATATCCTAGATGGCAGCCTCTGCCCGCTCAAGAAGAAGCTTGAACGGCACAATCACCCGATCATACTCCCCAACAAGGCCAGCGATTTTGTGCTTTTTGGCCATTGCCTTGATCTGAGCTTTATTGAATTTTGGCCTGTTTACCAGCACTCGTTGGACATACAAATCATTCTTCAACAGTTCCGGATTAAGGGACAAGTCAATCAACAGAAGATTCCTGATGAACACCTTGCGGCCGAGCCCACCGCAAACAGTACAGACAGGTTTCTGTTGCGGTAAACAGCCATCATGATTCCGCAGAAATTCTTCCCTCTCCCGGAGATTCCTCGCCATCTTGGCACTCTTCACAGGACCGATACCAGAGTATCCAGGAACCTTATCTGATTTATCGCCGGCTAGGGCTTTGGCAACCGCCGGATCGTGGTCGGTAGCTCCAATGAACTTACCCCTGCCAGAATCAACCATAGGATTCCACAATCGAACGTTCTGCATCCGAAAAATAACTTGCTCATAATCCTTATCGGTGGAAACAATAATTAATTCCCGCGGTGATAACGTTCGACAGGCAGAGTAAATCAGATCATCAGCCTCCATATGATCCTTACTAAACTGCCAAACACCCATCTCGGCGAACATAGCTTTAGCAGACACCTGCGTGTAGATTAAATCGTCCTTGATATCTTCGAAGAGCTCGTTTTCGTTCCGGACCTTGTAATCTGCAAGTATCTTCTTGCGCCAAATGGTGTTCTTTTTGGCATCCCAGAAGACGCAAACACCAGAAGGTTTGAATTTATCCAACCACCCCCACATAAATCGAACCATAACGGTAAAGTGATGTAATCGGGCACCAGACTTCTGCTCTTTCCTATTGGCGAAGATAGCCCGATACATCAGATTGCGCGCGTCAACCAACAGTATCGGTGCAGAACTCACAGATTTACCCCTCATGGGACTGGACCCGGGGCTACTATGTGTATAAGCCCTGGGGTCCAGCTCCAGTCCTCAAGCCCTAGAGATCAGTCATCACCTAGTTGGTCAAGAAGTGCGTCGACATCATCGTCATCGCCATCATTTTCTCGGGCCTCTGGTTCTGCTTCCTTTTCATTAAATGGAGGTTCCTCGTCGGCTGGCACCTCGCCGACAACCGGTTCCTTTACGGGCTCTTCATCCAGACCAGCAAGGTCGTCTACATCATCTACTGGTTTAACCTTGGTTTTGGTAGAGGCCGAGGATTCGGAGACAGCCGGTTTGAGACCACTCTTCTTCTTAGTCTTTCGTTCCTTTACGACCTTCTTGTCCTGCGTCTCATCGGCATCGAAACCGCTACTACTATCATCGCCATCGCCAGTGAGGTTGCGTGCAACTCCCTCGATGTCAGCCGCAGACACGTCGGGTACCTTGTCAAAGAGATCGTGCCGTTTCGATAGGATCTCGATGATCTTCTTATGGTCCGGGTGGCCGGCTTTGCCACCGATCGGGACAGCTTGGAGACTCTCGGTAAGAAAAAATTTGGACTTGGTATAGCTATTCGCCTGGCCCTGCTTGACAACCTCAAGTCGGAAAAGGTAAGCTTCCTCTTCATCGTAGAAGACACCAAAAGGCAACGGTTCTTGGGGGTCCCCGCCGTCATCATCACGGTAGAGACAATCTTCCCATATATCAAACACAGTCTTCGGGCAATTGTACCACCGGACTTGCCCGCGCAATTCCTCGGGGTTCTTGTCGATGTTCGGGAAGTAGATGTTAACCATATAATAGGTGCCAGGTAGCAAACGCTTGGCAATGTCTCGTCTCTGGTCCTTGACCTCGGTCTCTTTCATAAGATCGAAACCATGTTGGCAGATGGGGCATTCATCATCATTAATGACCCGGGGGCAACCTAACCGCTTGTTGTCAAGGTAGTGGGAGCCATTCCGAATAAAGAATTCTTCCATGCCTTGTGTGGCCGGACCGGTCGCCAACTCGTCGCCCTCCGCGAATGGTGGGAGGACAAAAAAACGGAACTGGATGGCGGGCTGGCCATCTTCGGCCTTGGGAGGCCTGAACTCGGTCGGGTCCTTCTTCTTACCTACCTTCTCCCTGACTTGGTTTCGGATTTTGTGGATGTCATATTTGCCGCTGCGTGACATGAGAATCTCCTTTACTAGGTCTGTTGACTCGATTGCTCTTTATCCTGACGTTTAAATCCCGCCAATGATCTACAGTGCTCAGATCTCAGGCGAATCGCTTCAACCATGTGATAGACCTTACCGGTCTTTTTTTGGGCCGAGGCTAATTCTACCTGAAGTGTTGCCAATTTATTATCTATAGTAACAAGATTCACCAGCTGCTTGTCAGTAAGCTTTATGGCTTTGGCTTTGAAATCCTCTAGGATCTGTTTTGTCAATGTTGCTCTTCGACGATCAACCTTCATTTCAGCGATCGCCACCATACTCTTAAGCTCGCTGTAAATGGCCGCCCAAAACATATATTGCGCCGGTATCTCCTCTAAATGACTCTCAAGAATATCGTAATCAATATCGATATCACTTAATAGATCAATCTCTTCCTCGTGGCTATTCGGAAACTTTACCTTGAATCTGAAAACCTGGCTAGTGGCCATAGTCTCAGAGGTATTCGATTTAATCCACTTCGGAATAGTATGTTTTTTCCTTCCCATAACTACTAAAATACACTTCACACTTAAGTTAGTGATAGATAATTACGGATATACGCGGAGCCCCTTCCAACCCTTCCATGAGTTGCCAATGCTAACCCTCACAGGAAATATTGGATTATTGTCAAGGACACCCTCAAACGGATAACACATGATCTCCGCAATCCGCTTCACGGTAGCCTTAACAATAGCGCTACTGCGTGGGCAAGTCACCACTATAGAATCATGAATCTCAGCCACCAAATCAAGACCAAACTCCTCCCAAACCCGACGCACAACAAGCTGCATGGCGTGAGCAATCGTTCCCTGCATAGTCGCGTTGAAAACACTCAAAGTCTTACGGCCATCCTCCATCACATACTTTCTACCAAGAATACTATAAAGAGGCTCACCAACAGACAGCTTCTCCTTACACTCCAATACCCACTGCCTCAGACTAGGAAAAGCATCAAAAATATAAGCGCTAGTATCCATAGCATTGATAGACATCAACAATGCCAGCTTACACTCATCGCGGCTCAAGTAATCAGTCCCAGGCACATCTCTGTGCCCCTTATTTAAGAAATCGGCCACGTACTGATATGGGTCAGAATGTTCGCATGCTTCTAATAATCTCTCATCCCCACTCAACAAAGCAGCCACTCTAATATCAGCAGCTCTCCAATCAAAATGTAGAAAATAATCATCGTGCTTTCCAACGGGATTTCTGACCTGTACATCATTAGAAGCACCCTGGATATTATATATCAAGGTCTTGGTGCGCCCACTGTAGGTGCGCTGAGACCACCGAGGATAAACAGGGCTATCAAAAACCATCAATCCTCGATCCTCAATAGCAGCATAAACTACAGCAGCATCGGCAGTTGCCCTCTGCCACTGCTTGAGCTTAATCGACGCCATGGCGGGCAACAATTTCAATAATCTACCCTCCGCCGTATCAAGCGAGGTGGGGATTTGTAGCTCGGGCAATAGGAGATCATAAACATTCAGCCGTTCGGTATAGAATGGAATATCAAAGGCTTCAATAAATAATTTGAAGTCTGAGGTAATTATCCTTCCACCCTCGGTCATCTGCTTAATGATAAATCTCTTGATCTTCTTCTTGTTTTGTTCGATATCATATATCTTAATATGTGTACTAGGCATATATAATGGAATAACTTGTTTCTTGCCATTATCGCAATTCAAGATACCACAAACACATGGCTTGCCTTCGCGGCCATAATAGGTATAGATGCAAGTGTTAATAAAACCGGTCTCCGACTAGATGCACTAGGAAGTACCGGTGAAATACTGCGGTTTGGGCTTTTGGATAGTACTCGACTTCAGCTTATCGGCGAGTTCGTCCTTATCATCCCCCGATCGCATATACCCATACGGATCATCTGTCTTTAGCTGATGGAGGGCCATATCACGACGCATGGCCGCCTTATTTTCCCTCTTGAATTCTTCCCAATTATGACCGCGGATAAAGGCCGATTGTCCACTAACATCAATCACGATCTGCACATCCGTACCATCACAATCTGGGCACTTGGCAGCTTCTGCGAGTTCCTCGGCAGAAGGGGATATGGAGTGTCTGGTTTCAAATAGACACTCCTCCAGCTCCTCATCCGTTAAATCTCTACCAAGTTTCTCAGCGGTCCGAATAACACAGGACTTGCATAGATAATTGTATCTGGGCATTTGGACCTACATTTGCCGAGCATCAACTGGGGGGAGAACAGCAACCACGCTAGCTACTTTGTAAATAGCAATCTCTGCTTTGCCATAATCGGGAAATTCACCAGTCAAATCAGCAGCCTTATGCTTGGGGATAAACTTTACGTGCTGACCTAGTGTGAGTAGCTGACCTGGGTTTTCACCCAGGCCCACAATAAGGCCGGTGTCTGGTCGCTCACCCACTGGCACCACAATACCACCCCCCGTCACTTCATTGCGTGGGAACGGAGCTATCGCCACATAATCGCCGACACACTGGATGGGACGGATTTTATAGTATCCATCATCGGGCCGTATGAACTTATCAGCATCCACACCAAGAGCTGGTACTAGAGCTGGTTTTTCTTTGGCTTCTTCTTCGGCGAGCAACTTAGATTGTTTCATCATTGAACCTCCGAGATCCTCATGTTACTATAATTCACGGTGGCATGGATAGCCCTAAATTTCGGCCCATTCCTATTCTTAGCAATCCAAAGCCTAATTTCTCCGGCTGTGTATTCGGCTTCGGTTTGATTCATGCTAATGACATAATCCACCGGCATGTTCTTGCCAAAACTTTCTGCAGATTTATTTACGTCGATCAGCTGTGCACTGTCTGTAATGGCTGTTCTATTGGTCTGGTTGGCAGTATAAACCAGAACATTTTCGTTTTTGGCAAGACCTCGGACTTCAGTTGCTACTGCCTTCTGCCTGGTATAATCTCCCTCTCGATTATTATAACTGCGCCGGCTCAACATCAATTCAAGATAATCTAAAACTACTACTTTGGGCTGCCAGCCACGCAAACGGCGATTTGTGTCGATAATACCATAAATATCATCAACACTACACTCATCGGGAGGTAATTCATAGATAACTAGTTCACCACGTTTGCCCTTTTTGCCAAACTTAGATCGAATTTTTAGTTGCTTCCGGACCTCATTTTGTGAATCTCGCAATTTAATAAGATCATTCCCTGTCATATCTTTCACATTGGCATTATAGAAATCATTCATATTAACATTAGTCATACCAGCCGCTATGCGCAGTGCTGTTTTTAATGTTGATAGCTCAAAAGTAACAAATAAAACATCATGACCATCTAGCACAGCCTGCCTGGCATTATATGCCAGCAGGAGTGATTTCCCCACCCCGGTGGGGGCTAGCCATACCACCATCTCCTGGGGTGATGGACCTCCTTCATTCAAAAATTTGTCTAGGCTGGCAAATCCAGTATGAATATGCTCAATAGCATTATCAGCTAATATCTCCTCATACTGCTCGAAAAACCAAAACCCAGTATCTGCTGAAAGCACAACGCGATTGGCATCGTTGAAGATCTTATCGAGATACTCATAATCTCCCCGAGCATGAGCATCTAATGCATCCTCACTATAGAGCAAGGCCAGCGTTTGGTGCTGCACCCAATTTTTAATATTATCTCTTATCCGGACGAGATCACGAGGATCGCCCTTTTTCTCGATCAAGTCTAAAATCTCTTGATAGGGATCATCTGCATCGAGAGTGCGGGCTACCTTGTCTCGGAACATAGGTCTAGTAGGAATACTACCATACTTATCATACTCTTGTTTCAGCATGGTAATAACATACTTCGCAGACATTCCCTTAAATAGGTCCGCAGTGATGAATCTCGCCATTGGAACGAATGTTTCCGGATGCTCTAAGATGAGGGAGATTATAGCTTCCTCTTCCGCCGGGCCAAACATCGCCTCCTGTATATCGTCGAATTTACTCAAATCAACCATATAGATCCTCCTGGGTCTCAGATACGTCGAGTAGATTCAGTAAGGATTACTTAAATCCTAACCAGTACCTTCAGTTCCTTCGCCACACCCAGAGATTGCATATTGAGCCTGAAGTGCAGCCAACTGTTTCTCGGTATTATCAATCGCGAGCACCAAAGCCTCGCAATATGAGATGAGATCGGTCTCGAGGAACGTAAGCTGGCGCAAGACACGGCCAGTATTCCTATCCCCCATCGTCATATTGACAGCGGGAGGTTTCAAATGAGTAGCCAAATAATACTGGATAACCCCATCTGGACGGTGGACAATGGATTGGACAATATAAGCTTCTAGAAACCCCAACGCAGCAGAATCTCGCAGATAAACCGTATCACCTTGACTGTAGATGGGAGCTTGAGCCATATCTAATCGTCCAATCCTAACTCATCCTCATCAATTTCATTATCTTTGGACACATCGGGTTTCGAGACTTCATAAATAGCCCGGGTTATCCGATCGCGTAGCTCAGCCTCTTCAACCAGCATTCCAATCAATTTCTCCCTACCATTCGCCAGACTTTTAGTCTCATCCCCAAAATAATAAAAACTACCACTCACACGCAACACACCAGCACTCATAGCACCACCAACTAGGGCCGCCTCCTTGAAAATACCTTTGCGCGGGAAAGGTTCTTGGAATGGCTGACCAAAATGAATTTCGAAGTCAGCTTTCTGAAATGGTGGGGCCACCTTATTCTTGACAATCTTAACCCCAGATATCATCCCATAAGCCTTAGTCTTGTGTATAGTCAAAGTCGTTTTGCGTCTGACCTCAATGCGCATAGAAGAATAGAATTTCAACGCACGGCCACCGGGTGTTTGCTCGGGATTCCCAAATTGTACACCAATTTTCTCCCGTAATTGGTTGACAAATACTATGGCGGCGTTCGACTTCTTGGCCTTCCCAACCAACTTACGCATGGCCTGAGATAATAATCGAGCTTGGGCACCTATATGAGAGGCCCCAACGTCCCCATCAAGTTCTGCTTGAGGCACCAAGGCCGCCACAGAATCAATAACAACAAGGTCGACGGCCTTTAGATTGACAAGGGTCTCAACAATATTCAAAGCCTCATCGCCACTATCTGGCTGAGAAATCAACAATTTGTCCATATCAACGCCATTAGCTTCAGCCCAATCTGGGTCAAAGGCATGCTCGGCATCAATAAATGCTGCTATGCCGCCATGCGCCTGACAACTGGCTATGGCTTGTAAACAGAGTGTAGTCTTGCCGCTAGATTCATTCCCATATATTTCTACGATTCTGCCGCGTGGGAGTCCAAGACAGCCGGTCGCAACGTCAATGTTCGCAACGCCTATGGGTATTGCTTCGACTGAAACGAATGTGCCGCGGCCCTGTTGCAAGGCACCATCTCCATATTTCTTAGAAATTTCAACAATAGCCTCATCGACTGGTGTCAGGGGTTCGTTTTTCTTTTTGACCACTTCGTTGCCTCTTGAGGAAACTCTTTACACTGGTAATGACAGTATCCTTATCGTACTCTCCAACCTTGCGGATGTCTTTTATTGGAATACGTACAAGAGCAGTTCCCTTAGCAATTAAAGCCTCCTTAGAGACGAACCCCACTACACTCCAAAAACCCTGTGGATCGGGGATCTGACCACGCAGATCTGACATGTACTTAACATTCCTCGTGGTAAGTATTTGTACCCGGTCAAGCTGTCTGATTTCCTTAGAATTACCCATAGTCAAATCAAACATTAAGTTAAAGGAGACTACATTATGGCCCTGAAAAAGCCCGAACAAATCGCGTGCGAAGCAATCGACACCATGCTACGACACAAAGTCGCACTCGGATTACAAGACCTTCCAAACGACATACAAAAAGAAGAAGAACACTCATTTCAGTATTTGCACGAACAAATCAACGAAATGTTCGCCATCAAAGCCGCCGGATTAACCCATCATGACGGCATCTGCGCAGCCTTCCGAAAAATCCACAATTATAAATACATCACTGATCCAACCTTCCGCCGATCGGTCAACGAGGAGATGCGGGGTCAGGGCATCCCCACCGAAGAACGCACCAAAGTCCTTGATTATATACCAGCCATCATCAACGAGATCAAGAAGGAAACCGACTGGTGCGAGCGAGACGCCGGCTGGCACCCCAACCTCAATGAAATCCTCAAAGCAGGACGGGGCGTCAGCGAAAGTATAATCAAAGAAGAGATGACCTAATGAATGACACCGACCAATCCACAAGGGATCAGAATCATGGGAATGGATGACGCCAACCAATTCATGACCGCCATCGGTCGATCGGTAGGAAGACCCTATGGGATCCGACCAAGGACCCGCGAGATACCTGCCCATATTCCACAAATGTTATCTGTCCGACCAGAACTACACACCCTATCATCAACAACAACTCCAGGATTCGATGCCGGAGCAAGAGCAGCCGGGAACACCTTCCTGCCAAGCGGTACACCACGAAGATACGGCAAATATTTCGGTATCAAGCCACCAGGCTCATCTAGCTATTGAGCAGGCCACTTCCTTTGCATTTAGGACAAGTATCAAGCTTACCACGTTGTTTGATCGTCCCATCACCCTTACAAATAGGGCAATTATGCACATCATACCCAGACGCGGCAAAGGAATGTTTATTGGCACCATCCGCACCCATCGATCCAGCCAGCTCCTTGAACCGGCGCTGTAAGGCACCATCGTCCATATCCTGCCGGACACGCACCGTAGTAGTACCAGTCTGATCTACTCTAACTGCGGGAATAGCTATTGGTTGTCCACCCCTACCCTCAGCCGCCCCCATCTTAACCTTGCCTTCCAGCAAGATAGGATCGAGCTTGTCCGCGCCCGAGCCCGGAACATAGGCTGCATGGGCCTCTACGCCAGATTCCCCGCCAACAACACTCTGAATGCGCTGGGATACACCATCGACAACTCTCGTAGATAGTACACCTTCTTCTTTGGTCCCCCGGACAGCATCTGCAATCGCCGAGTCTAATGCTGGCATTGTAGGATCAACCCTGGTGGCCACTGGCTCTGGTTTCTTATAAACCGTTGCTATAACATCAGGAGCATCCGGCAAATTGACCTCCAGACCAAGGGCTTTCGCTCTGGCAATTATTTCCTCAATTTCTAATTTCTTGCTTAAATAATGTCCCTTAACCAGCTTGGGAGTGGCTGTGTCTGCATCGGCATCGCAAATTTTTACAGTAACCTTCTCACCATCTACATCAATAGTCATCGACGTATTCAAACTTTCAGGGGAGCCGCAAATTACACAGGCATCGAGATTTATCATAGGAGACCACCCATGGCAAAGATGATTGTTATAGACGTTGATCTCGGACAGGATATCAATGACATTATAAATAATGACATAGAAGAAATGACCGAACAAACCCGGCAAGCCGTGGATGAGGCAATCGCCCAAAAGAAGACAGTAGAGACAGAACGCATAGTACAGGCACAACAAAGGTCGCGCAAGGAGGAAGATGTGCGGCTAGCGCTTGATGGGATATACCAGCATCTACTAGAGCAGACAGAAATGGGTTCTTGTTTGAGCCTCGAGCAAATGATGGAAATTGCCGCACCCACCATCACCAATAGTTCAGCTCTAATTCTACAGTTAAAGACGTTCATCAGGAAAGAGAAGGGGAATGCCTGGGTTTTGAAACGGCACACAAGAAGCAAAAAGCCGGTTTATGTACTCCTACCCTTCAACGCCGAATAGTTATGGCGTAGGGCTTGTTTCTAAATACACAAGATCACTTGAATAATTGTCCAGATAGCCAGACCCGTCCAAGTCAGGATGACAGGACTATTCTGCAAGACAATTTTCCAAAATCGCTCCGATTTTTTAACCCGTGTCTCATTCTCTTTGATATGCCCCTCACACAGATCTTTGAGTCCCTGTTCTAACTTCATTAATCGGATTTCAAGCGACTCATGGCCATTCCCGGAATATATCTTGCGCAACTCTGCAACTGCCCCACATAAGTGCTCAATATCCTTCTTAAACTCTATCCGGGCTCCAGTATTTAATATAGATTCATTTTGAAGAGATTGGGATAAACTCTTCGTGAGATTCGTGGCATCCCTGAGCTGTTGAATTAAGTTGTCAATCTGGCTAGTCATTGCTTCTTGGGATTGGGCTGGTTCGGATTTGCTCGATGGCATCTCTACAATCCTTACTGCAATTTCTAATACCCTCAGATGGCCGCACTTCATCCAAAACAACCAAACAATTACGCACCGATGCAGTATACTGGATAATCCCACACATTATTAACTCACCCTCCGAGCCAATGAAGTCTTCGGTTAATTTTAAAACCATGTAATATATTTGGTCATGATATCTTCCGAATGACACCGCCAAGCAATCTAATTTGTCTATTGAACACTTTTCTCCGTTTCGGATCATTAATGTTCAAAGGTGAAGGGTGGTAAATCGCGTAGATCTTACCATATATCGAAGAAGTAAATCGTTGCACACACTCTGAGAATTTATGATCGGGGCATAATGTCTGGAAAGCCACAGCACCAAGTGCCACAATAATCTTGGGCTGCAGTAATTTCACCTCCATGCGTAGAAATGGTTCACAAGCTTCAATATGGCGAGCCATCGGTTTACTATTCCCCTTGATCCAGCATTTCACAATATTTGTAATATAAAAATCTGACCGGGATAGACCATTTTTAATAATTTCTGTGTCGAAGTTAGCGCCAGAAGCCCCCACAAATGGTTCTCGCTTCTCCAGCTCATCCCAACCCGGCCCTTGGCCGCACACCATAACTCTACTCGGATTCATATTACTAAAGACGTGCGGATCCCTGCAAGTCATGTTCTTCTGCGCATCCTGACGCCCAAGCTCACACATTGTACAAGCCTGACACGCCAAATTAAGCTGACGAAGCATGCGTAATCGGCGTTCATTAAGAGTCTCTGACTTACCTGTGTTCATCATAATATACCTCACATCACCAAGAGTAATTGGGTCGTCTCTCTTGAATGCCGGAGTCATTGGCCGGCGCTCAAACCAATCAAAAGAATTCACATTATCCATGTAGTACATAATACGAAAGCAGAATCTATATGCTACTAGCAACCCACGATGGAGTCAGATGCGACCGGTGCGGAGGTACAGAACGCCGGGACTTCACATATTACTCCTACGACTTCAGAGAGCTCATTATTAAAAATAGTATACTCCCCAAACCAAACCTCCGACAACCAGCCACATTCTCCCTCGACATCTGCCCCAAATGCATGGATGAGATAGGAGAATTAGTTAAAAAGAAATATAAACCATTCCCCCTAATGCCCGACAGGCGATGCCCCAAAGGAATCTACTGTGATCTAACTGGGACTAAAATTGTTGGAACAGGGATTATCTACCACTGCCACATCATTAAAATTGATGTGCACACATCCGGGATGGCCACTACCTGCGAAAAATGCGCCACACCAACCAAAAACCCCAAAAAGCCGTGCTCTAGCTGTGGATATAACTCTTTCAGCCAATCGGCCAATACAAATATTGATGAGCAATGGTTAGAACTGTACATCGACGAACAGTCCTATGAACATTTCAAGAAACGCGCAATCGAATTGCGATCATCGGAGGCCGCACAATGGTCCGCATCGAGCGAATAAGCCGCAACGTTCCCAAGCCAGAGATCGACCCAACAGGCAAAAGATTCCAACTAATCGAAGTCTACGTCCAGGAACCCACCACAAAACCCGATGACACACTAAAAGTATCAGCTCGACCCTATGAGTTTGAAGACGAACTACCCAGCAAATACGCCACCACCTGCCCACAATGCGGCCAAGGAATTTGGTTTGAACGCTGTGATATACACACCACCGTAGATAAATTCTTTATAACCTGTCCAGAATGCAACCAGGGTTTCACCACACCCATCCCACCGATGGTCGATCCATTCGTCAACCCAGTCTCCGAAAAAATCTCCGAGACAGTCCTCGACCCCGATCTAAGCAAAGCACAAGATCCTATCGAACCAGGCCAAAGAACCGTCCAAGAGAAACTCGCCAGCGCTGGCGTAGAAACAAATGGCCACAGCCCCGACGAAAACGAACTGGACGAGATCGAAATACCAGACAGAGATAAATCCGAGATTGAACAACTACTCGAAGAGTTAGAAAGAAATGAATAAAGTCATCTTCGGTAGCGGCATAATTGGTCTTCTAGCCAAGGAGATCCTGGGCAATAACTGGACAATTATACCTTTCTCACGATCCCGATTCTTCAGTTTCTCACCATCACTCGACGACAACTACATAGTCCATGACGAAAAAATAGCCGATTTCATGGACCACCTAAACGCCAAACCCAACCATATGTACAAAGTATCCTACTCCGTATTAGGACAACTAGAAACTCACAATCCACAACTCTGCAGCGCCTGGCTTGGCAAAATCTTCGGTGATAACGCCCCGCCCCACGCCGCGGCCTATATGCGATCTCGAACTGGATACTTCGTCTATGACCTTCGAATAAACAAACTCTATGAGGCCCTACAAAATAAATGCAAAGCTGAGCTAGAACAAAACGCCAAAATCAGCATTACCAAGATTGGCGACCACTATTACGAAGCAGATGGGCAACGATTCGACTTTGAAGCCGCTATCAGTACAATACCTCTCAACACACTAAGCAAACTATGTGGTGCCAATACACAATTAGAAACCAAACAAGTCTGGTATTACCACATTAAAACACCAGACCTTGACTTCGAAGGTGCCAACCAAGTCCTGGTTGTCGACCCAGAATTCGTCTTTTATAAAGTCAACAACGTAGCTCCCGGTCGCTATATATTCCACTGCCTACAAGACGTCCCAATCCCCGGACCATACTTCATGCAATTCATATCTAGGTTCGACATCTTAGACGGCACCACAATCGAAGATGTCATACCAGTTGGTCCCAAGCCCGATGTCAAATATTTAGAGAAGTTAGGCATCCACTGTGTCGGAGCACATGCCGAACACGATTGGTGTGCCGACGTCGGATCGAATATTATGACTCTTCTACGAATAAAGAGTCAACTTGGCTAGGAAAATCAATCGTCAGCTCTTGTCTTCCCTGCGAGGCTCAAATCCATCTGGCCATCATGGTAGCCTCTGTGCCACTCCGCGGATTCATTCGTTTGATGGTGCATACCATGTGTCGCCGCATGATATCCTCGCTGGTATTCAGCCCGTTCCACCTCGGCCTTCACTGGACCGCAATAATCAAGCTCTGAACAACTCAAGAAATTTATCAAACGAGTATTATAAATATTCGCTATGCGTATGCCCCTTTCTATTGGAAATCCATCCCGACGCTGAAGAGACTTCGCCACCTCTAACGGATTCCTGAAGATACTGATAAAATGCGGATTCTCCAGATGCGGCAGATAAAGTCGAATAGTCAATGTCGTGCGTGGATCCTTCCAACCCCATAGCTCTCTAGCTCCTCTGTCAGACTCAATAGTCTCTATAATTCGCTCACGGAAATGGTCATACTGGTTTAGAATAGCCTGTTCTGGCGGTGGATCATGCCAACTACCCCCAGCACGCCTAAGTATGGCCCGATTTAGGACTCCGAATGGTCTACTCTCAAAAACATTCCCACCAGGGGTGGGACCCATATAGATCTCATTTAACAGAGCCTTAGATACTAAACTGGTAGCACTCCTATGCATACCCAAAACCACAAACACTTTGCTCATGCAGTATCCCCATCTGGCAGCTCACCCTCTTGATACTCGTTCCATCCACGCTTACTCCAAAGTGATTTAATAGTAGACCCACGCGCCAAAGCAAAGCCATTCCGATCCCGGTCATACTCAACCTTCAACCGAATCCCAATATCTTTCTCAAAAAGCCCTTGATCCTGTGTCCCAATATCACCCTCCCAAATAAGAACAAGAGCATTCTGCACCCCATCATTCACAATTAGACGAATGAAAGGCCGGTTCTTAGCCTTGGTCCTGGCCATCTGTTTCTCAACAACGACCGCCTCCATGTTCCCAGTCAGCTTCGCATGCTCAACAGTGGCCCCACCATCCGTATGATAGAGATCAATCGGCGAATGCCAATAATAGCCCAAGAACTCTTCCTCAAATCTTAGAATCTCCCTGAGATCATAATCTTCCGAATAAAAGGACATGATTCTTTCCCGACTCTCGTCCGCGGTCGGCGAAAAAGCAGACACCTTCTTCGGAATCTTCTTCCTATTAGGAAAATTGTCCTTGAACTCCCGCAACAATCGATCCCGCTCGGCTAAAACACACTCCTCAGTCCACCCATCCATCTCTAGGCTTCTATCACGATGGTACTGCTTTAACTGAGCAACAGTAATCGGACTATAGACCTTCTCCTCTATTTTTCGGCCCCTAACTGTACGGCTCACAATCTTGAATTTTTCAGGATCAGAAACTAACCCATGATACTCCACAAACGATGAATCCTTCCACATCGTTTCCCAAGGAACCTTAACCTCCCCAGTACAGTACTTATGCACATACCACATCCAGGTAGCTTTAACGTTCGGATGCAAATGCTGAAATGAACCCAGCTTAATCAATCGTTCAAAGAGAACCTTATGTTTACCCTTCTCTTCGATAAATGTATCAATGTCGGAAAAATCGCGCGGATCATCGCCGATCCCATCGGCAAATTGCGACGCTAACTTGTCGCCAACCTTCTTCAAACTAATAAGCCCAAGGGCTACGGCCGGTCCCCCCTCCTTAGCCATCTGCCCGGCATGGGCCGTCATATTCACTGTCATATGATTAATATCAATCTCACCGAATCTAACTCCTTCGGCTCTCGAGGCCGACATATATCGCGGTAATTTCTTCTGATTGCACCGACTCATCACGCAAGCCCACCACTCCTCTGGAAAATAAGCCTTAAGCCAAAGACATTTATATGCCCATAGGCAGTAACTAATCGCGTGGGACAAGTTAAATGCATAACGACCAAACGACACCATCCGTTCGTCAAACCACTCAGTCGCCAAACCCTCTCCGAGGTGTTTCTTTGCCCCGTCGATCCACTTTTGCCGCACTGGCTTAAGTTTATCCTTCCACTTCTTGGCGACAGCCTTACGGGCATCCTGAGCCTCGGGACCGGTAAAACCAGCGATACGTTGCCACATAGCAGTAAGTTCTTCTTGGTAGCACAATATACCCAATGTGCTCTCGAGTATCTCGACCACCATTGGATGTTCATTGGTTCGCCAAGATTGAGTATTATCATCCCGACGTCTAACATACTCAGGTATCATGGCCATCGGTCCGGGATGGCCAAGTCCAAGGAAGATCAATAAATCCTTAAAACTGCGAACCCCATTCATCAAAGTTTGCTGGGCCAATACCGTGTCGAACTGGAAAATCGCATCAGTCTTTGATTCATTCGCCAACCCAAGAGCCTTCGGATCATTCAATGTGATCTTAACTTCTTTGCCATCAGCATCCCAATAAACACCAGCCTGATCTATCTCAGGATCAATATACCGTAGCAGACCATCCATTGCTGACCCACCATCGGGCGGGCGAAAGGTAATGCCATGATTCCGCTCTACCATCTTACAACATGTATAAATATATTCAAGATTTTTCAGACCAAGGATGTCCCATTTATTATAGCCAAACTTCGAGAGTTGAGTATTGCGACCCTCAGTCCAAAGACTAACCCACTGATTAGTCTTCTGATCAAGCTGCATTGGAACATTGCCAAACAGATCCCTATCGGCAATAATAATAGCACCAGCATGTTTACCCGCATGCTTGATGCGCCCCACCAACCGCACAGCCATATCTATAACATGCGGTTTGTCACGAATAAAATCCATGAAAGAAGACTTAGTACCCCTTGGCACCAAAGAACCATACTCAGCTAGAATACTGCCAAGCGTAGGCGTCTCAGTATCACCCGATCCACAAACCGGGCACTTAAGTTGTAACCATTTCTCTGAAGGTACTCCCTCATCCTGCATGCTACAAATAGAAACCCCATTCAGCCCATTATATGTATACCCACAGTCTCGTTCCTCACCAGTTTCGGCATCCCGTACCTTCCCACGGCAAACACCAAAACCACCATCCAGCATTTCATTGATATCATCGGGTAACTCCCTAGTCAGTGCAACCGCTGGACTCCTAGCAACATCGAGAGACTCAGGCCCTCTACGTGCTGTCTGGTCATTCTCCCCGCCATCATCCTCGCTGTCTCGCCCATAGTAGGCAAAATATGCATCGCCGAGTGCCTGCTTCAATAGATAAGTCTGCCAGGTACCAACACTAGCAACATTATTGATACCATACCGCTCAGCCGCATACTCTTTGATCTTATCACGAGCCTCTGGAAGACAATCGATATCGATATCTGGTTTGTCATTGTCCTGAATCACATCAAAGGGTAGATGACCACACTGTTCGATCAGCTCGGTGATATAGGAATGCCGCGTGCTTAGTACTAGAGGATCACTACGACAAGCAATAGGATCACAATCAGCATCGCCAGTAAGACGCTTGAGCAACCATGGCAATAAGAGCCCGTGCTTGTTTTGATCGAATTTTTTGCGTTCATTGACAATGTCTTCCCAGTAGCGATTGGCACCTTGCTTGTCGACTTCCTCTAACTCAAATTCCAATCGCTTAAGATAGATGCCATTCAGCCCCTTATTCTCTAGGGCTTGTAGAGCCATCTTCTTAATTGTGTCCCATTTAATCTCTTTGGTCTTAGCCATTATGCCGCCATAGTACCAGTATCCGAACCCGATTGAGACTCCGCACATTCCTCGGCCTCGTTGAAACCAGGAATATCCTCAGCCGCAGACAACGCAAATTGTAGCTTATTATAGAAAGTGGTCCACTTCCTGACCTTGCTTACGATGTCGCGGTCATATACTTGAGACTCCAAATAATCTGTGTCAGACTTATCCAGAATAGCTTTAACATGCCCAGGACAGACAAGCACAACATTTGCAGTACGCCGCATCGGCCGAACGACCGCAGCCAGCGCTAGATGCGCAGCCTGCAAATGGGCACGATTGACCGACGCATTGCCAATAGGATGACTAATCACACGCCTAGATTTTCTACCGTGCTCATCCTCAAATTCTAAAGTAATACAGCATCCAGCCTTCTGTACCAGCTTACCCTCACTGATAGAAGCACCAACACCATACAAAGTGATGCTAGGATCTAAGGACATCGACGAGCTCTCCCAGTTTTTGTAGCATGGCTGCATGGCCCGTTTTGGTGGCCATGCTAAGATCGGTTAAAGTAGACTTCAAGAACTCCACATGCGGCAATAGCTCGGTTCTCGACTCTATACTCTTTTGTGTTATCTGCCAGACAGGAGATAGTGGATTATCAAGCCCCTCCATTCTCTCAATCACAGACAGATAAATAGTCTTGGTAAGTAATACAGAAATAGCATTCAACCTTGTCGACGCCTCGGCAAGGTTATCATCACACATGTCTGATAAAACATCTATCAAAGAAAGAGTGATACCACCAATATGATCAATAAATCCATTGGTAGCCATCAAATAAATCTTGATAACCTCTTGTAAGTGCTTGATTTTACGTTTGACCGTTTCCACATTGACCCTTTCTAAATCTAAGAGTTTTTGCCACTCACGCTTGATCGTTTCCATACTGACCCCTTTCTAGATCTAAGAGTTTTTGCCACTCACGATCGTCAATCGATATCCCAATTCTTCGATTTACACTGGGGACATCGCCAATCCTTTTTCACCTTCTGCCATTCCCCATCGGTTGGTACAACCATTGTCGTTATCCTGGCGATGATACGCCTCAACTCCATCACTACAAACTCTGCGCCGGTTATAGTTTCTCGCCCCAATCTGATTTCATCCTTGAATAGATCACGGCGCAGTTCAGCTATAGAACTTTCACAGAGCGGATTGTACTCATCAAGACTCCAGAAATCATCCTGGGACCAATCACAATCATGGCAATGAAGGTACGCCATCAACTCAACCTCTCTATAAGTACCAAGGAACTACGAAACCTTTACCGCGAAGTATGAATATGGCCACCTATTTAATAAGTACAAACTTCTTTTTGGGTAGTCCCCACACTTTTAAATAATTAAATACCATTGCATATTCACTTTCCAACATAGACATCTTAGATGCCCGATTCCACAATGTCTTCTTGTGCATTATCCACCCATCATTACTAACATACCAGTAGTCCTTATTGGTATCTCCAACATATGCCCAGCCACTCGCCAAATATATCATACCAGTATGATTAAAATTGGGATCCGCAAATGTGAATAATGAACCAAAATGTGTCAATGCATCTTTGCAAGCCCTCGATAACAACCAAGATCCCAGATTTTTAATGTGATAATTTGGATGAATAATAAACCGAGTTAATTCTCCGCCAGGAACATTTCTAGTTGGAGATGAAATAACACAGGCAGCTATTAAAGTATGACCTATTCTAACACCATAAATATGCCCACCTCTGCCAATACTGCCTTTATAGTGGTAATTATCAAGCAATATTTTGGCATCTGCAAATGGCACAATACTGTCAAATTCAACGTCAGATAATGTATAATAGACCGATGGAGTGGGTACAAAATGAATATTGATAAATTGATATATTTTTTCTAACTGGTAAAATTCATGCTCCCAAACATATAAACGAGTAAAATTGGGGTGCTTCTCCTCTGTGTATTTTGCCTTTTTTTGGTCCCGTATTATTGTATCTGGCAATGTGTGCCAATAATCGCCTTGAATATCTACAAGTTTATCCCCTATCTTAAAATCCCATCTATATGGTCCAGCATGAAATTGTGTATCATAACTTATATCAAGATCATTTAACATACATGCAAATTGACGTTCTAAAGATGATGGGACACCAGCCATCAACTTCATTTTTCTTATATAATCTGGATTCTCCCATAATTTCTGCGTCCTAATACTGGCGGCTTGCCTGCGTTCATCTGTCCAAGAGTCTCTAACGGCTTGCCTGCGTTCATCTGTCCAAGAGTCTCTAGCGGCTTGCCTGCGTTCATCTGTCCAAGAGTCTCTAAAAGCCGCAACCATCATCTGACGATATTCCACGTCGCCCCACTTTATTATCATCTCTGCGGACACTTCAGCACGTAGTTCATCATCCCACCATGTTTTGCATATATCAGACATCCATTTACATTTCTCGACCGTCCAATGGCTTTCTATCTTCTGTCGATATTTTGGGTCCGCCCAGTTGTGGCTTGACCTATGCGACCATACTGCCATATCATCACTAGACAAACCATCTAAAAAATTAAGAAAACCACAAGTCCAGTTGGCACGATATTGAGTATCTTTCCACCGTATCCGAGCTTGCTCGGCGCTCCTCGCCAAAATAGCATCATTATTATAAAAAGATTTCAAGCCAGAGATAACTTTATTTCTATATTCACTATCCTGCCATAGCGCAGCGGACTGTTGAGACATGCTCTGTCTGTAAGAGTCATCTTGCCATAATTTCTTAAGCTTCTTAGAACACGCTTTGATAGCAGAAGGACGTGCGGATTTTAATGATTCCCTGGCTTTATCTGGATCGAAACCGTTTTTAAATTTGGCTATATACTCGGGATCTTTCCATAATTCAATAGCTCTCTTTTGGGCAGACTCTTTCAATTCTTTGGTATGTCTGCGTTGCTTCTGTTTTTGTGCATATTTTGGGTTTTCCCATTTCTTTTTGATGGCCAAAGAGGTGGCCTTGGATCTGGATTCTGATTTATTGCTACAAGGAACACACCTATAAAAACCATCTTTGCGAGAAACTCTATAGTGATAGTGTTTTGTGGCAAACTTCTGTTTGCCACAAACATCACAAGCAATAACAACTTTTTGGGTATTCGGAAATCTATCAGATTCACGTAATCCAAATACTTCAAATGTAGCTTCCCAATCGATCATATAATATTTTTGCTCGAATACACGACTTGGACCTAAAGTTTGATATTGAGCATATAGCCTCCGCGTGAGGAGGCCATAAATCGGTCAAAACTTAACCCCCATTTTAGGGGGTTGATCGCGTGTATGTCAAGTAGAAAACATACCAATGACCCACCCGCCGAATTAGAGCTAAAAGTTCCGTTCAGCCTATATGTATTTGTAATGCTAACCTGCAAATCGTATACCTTGCCAACATAATACCTTCTTGATATCTTTTTGATTCCTAATCTCTGTACGGAACCTGCTAAAACCAACTTCTGTAATTCGCTGACATTTTGGATCTGCGAAGACAACAAGACACCTTTATTGTTCTGGACATCGGTATCTATCCGGTCCGGCAGATTGCCAATGATCTCGTCGGTATCTATAATCTCGGATGCTGGAAGAGGCACAACCAAATCGTTTCTGATAATATATAGTTTATGATCCCCGGTTATCTCTATGGTACAATCGTCCAACTCGAAAATATATAGTTCCTCCGATACATCATAGGCGAATTTGTTTTCAACAATTTGATCATTTCCAAATCCGTCTTTAATCTCATCGCCTATCTGTACATCCTTAATCATTTTCGGCCCAGAATCGCAAACATCGATCAACGCCTCGGGGATTGTGCACCCCCGAGGTCCAAAAGGCCAACCTTGTCTATGACCATACTGCAATAAATCCTGCGTAATTAAAAAATAACTGGCAAAACCCTTGTCGATAAACCGATCTAATTCAATCTTGGTCTGCTCAACATAACTAACTTCACGACCATCAATAATATACTTCTTATCATTCTTGTGTAGACCACGCCGGACTAACGCCGCTGCAACAATCTTGCGCAACTTCTTGTCGGCATCAACTCCTGGCTCAACCTGGGTCCATTCAGGAATTTTCGGATTCGTATCTAGTTCAAGCGGCTCGCATCGTTCCGCAATCAATAAGGTATTATCACACATCTCCTCAAACTGGCTATCGCTGACAGCCTTCGAATACTTGTTGTTCTTGAATGTCGCCCAGAGCTCTGCCCTACTCTTCATAAACTGCTCATCACTGTTCACATGGAACAACTCGGGATCGTCCACAGTTCTACCCTGCGAGACAGCCATCATAACCTTCTGAACCTCGAAATCCTTTCTGGTCATATAATGAGCGTCATTCGTCAGCACCACCTTAATCCCATATCTATCGCCATACTCAGTGAGCATGCGAAATACAGCATAATCATATAACTCTGGTAAACACGGCATCTGCACTTCTAGGAAGAAATCCTCACCAAATTCTTCCTGAAACATCTTGATATATTGCACTGCTGTGTGATCGCGCCCCTCAAGCCGTGGTGCTCTCTTCCCAGTCTCCTGCAAATACTGAGCATCAAGCCTAAGTTCATATGCAACCGGACCATTAATACATCCAGATAAAATAATTAATCCCTCTTTATATTCGCGCAGTTTATCAAACCAAATTCGCGGAGCATAATAAAACCCAAACTCATGGGCAAGAGTAGTCAACTTAATTAGATTATGAAGTCCAGTCTCGTTCTTACACAGTATAGTCATATGTCTGTTCCGGCGAAATCTCTGACTCAAAAGATCGTCATCTTCGCCTAGCTGTTTGAGCTTGCCACCATCTTGCACAAACTGTCTACGTATAGGTTCATAGTTGTTGAAATAGATCTCACAGGCTGCGATGTATTTCACTCCATGCTTTCGGGACGCGAAATACATATCGGGAACAGAAGCCATGTGTCCATGCTCAGTAATCGCTATGGCGGGATACCCGCGCTTCCCACACTCCTCGGCATACTGATGGGGGGAAACGCACCCATCCAAAGTACTAAAAATCGTATGAGAATGGCAGTGGACAAACTCTGAAGGCCCTGTATAATCTTCTGGTTTTGCCGTCATTGAATCTCTCGCAATGGATGTTGCCCCTGGATATTCAGGATCGTTTCCATATAGACTTTATCTTTAGTAAACGACAATGCCACTAGACGTTTAATACTGCGCAATATTATATCATCTACTAATGGAGCCCACACCATATTGACAACAGCCTCTTCGATTGGCTCTTCTAAATACCGAGCCCAACTCTCAGCAAGATCAAACCAACCATTCTTCTGACACACTCGCATAAACCTTTTGACCCGATCTTGAGACACCTGGATATGAGAGGCACGGCTAACTCTATGTCTGATTTCATCTAACGACATGCACTCGATATCACAGACCGCAGCATACCTACCAGCCAGACCATCCTTGAACAACATGGTTTGAACATGCTTGAATACCATTTCTGCGCAATTCTCTAAATCAGTCTGATCATAGGAGGATTCCCGACCAACAATAAAGGCATTGGCCAAATCGTGTAATAATTCTAGATTGTACCTAGCCCGAGTCTTCAAACCAAGCCATTCATTGATATTGTTGGTCTTCTGTTTTAGTCCACCAATCTCAGTGATAGTATATGGTGTGCGAGGGGTATCCTCATTATGTTCTAGGATAAAAGTCGCATTGCCCAAAGAAAAGACAATTAGGTCTGGCGGAACCGCGTATCTGATGGTTATCATGCAACAGCAACACTTTGCTTAGTTAACACATAATACCCCGCATCCTATCAATACTGGGGTTTAATTAAAAGCACGTCGCTGCCAATAAGCACCCTTCGGCAACTGCAAAAATTGGATTATCGCATCTCTTGACACTGGCAATCTCAAATGGTAGTTCTTCTTCATCAAACAACAATTGCACTAACTCTTTGAATCCATTTGGACAGGCTGTCCCACCCGCCATATATACGTTAATGGGCTTGTCAATTCTCGCCTTGTTCTCATTCTCCACAAATCCCTGAACTATTCCATGAACCACATTCTGGATAAGGATTTTGTAATGGAGACTAATATCAATATCTAACCGGCTCACCGGTTCTACCGCCAAGTCAATCCGCTCCTTCGCCCTACAAACCGTCGTCGGCGTTTCTTTAGAGCGCAACCTAGACTGCTCAGGATCGTACCCGTGCCGACGAGCCACTTCCGTATCTATCCAATCACCAGCACCAACCCAACAAAACGAATAGATTTCCTGACCCCAAAGCACATAACTCACAGTGACAGTACCAGCACCCCACGAAATACCAATACCAGTACCGTCGGGGCTATCCTTCAGCACAATAGCATGGGATTCCCCGATCGAATCCGTAAGCAATTCTGCATCAGAATCATAACCATCAATGATAAGGTTGATAACCTGCTTGTGATAATCAATATTAGAGTCCCTGTTAATAGCCCGCGCAGTCGTACAATAGCAGATCTTAACCTGATTGGTAAACTTCCCAATCTCGTTCTCGGCCATGTCTAGAAGCCCTTGGACAATGGCCGCCAGAACCATCATGGCATCCTCTTCCTGGGCAATCCCACCGTGCGCCATTGGCCGTAGAAGAGTGTCATTATGGGCATAGGCGAGTTCCTCAGCGTCTTTGCCTAGAACATAAATACTGTCGTTGCCCTCAAATTTGATCCAGCGAGCTGCCCGCTTACTACCATCGGATCTGATTTTGTTTTTATCGTCGAGCATGTTTTCGACGAACTTGGAGGGGTTGGGATAGACGTAGAAGCCGTTGACTTCTTGAAGGAATGCGACACCCTTGTCTGTCTTATAGGCCATGACGACATTTTTGGTGCCAATATCGATTCCTAAAGCGCTCATATTAATTCTTCTCCCTGCATATGCGACCCCCAGGCCGTGGACTTCTAGACCGTCTTGTTCTATCTCCTCTTGGTATAATACACACTTCTGTGGTGGAGAAGTGGTATTACTTTGCGGTTTCTTAGGGGACTTTTGGGGGGGTTTTTTCTTCCTGGCCAGTGCTGCCTTCGGTGGAGGGATTATCTCCGTCTTGCTCTTCTCGACTGGTTTGATCGTCTGACGGAAGTTGTGGAGCATTCGCTTGCGAACCGAAGCCACCTTTAATGCGTGGCGGATTTTTGAGCCCCGGTGCAATAGCCGTTGGCGGAGTTTCAGGTACTGAGCGAAATCGACCGGAAACGGACTGCTCGCGGGGGAAAGCAGGTCCCGTAATTCTTGATCTGTCTCTGGTTGACGTTCCGGAGGTACCTTCCGAGGTCGGTCCTTCCAGCCCGCCTCGTCTGGTAGACTCATACACTTGTACTCTCGCCCTGACATCCACCACCAGGACTATAGCACCGGCCGCCAGTACTATAGCAATGATTGAAAATATCAAAGCCAAAACGGGTAGACTTACCATCAGAGGTAATCTGTCCTGAGAAACGCAATGTTCCAAGCCTGGAGTCTAGTGCGCAACATGTCATAACCACGCTGAATTCTTGCCAAGTACTTCTCACTATCTTTGTTCTGCGGCCAGTATTTCCCCCCACGATACTGCTTGACAAGCTTAGTATGACTCCTCCCATCAGGCGCAAACTTCGTATCACATCCAAATAACATAATTCTATTCGCCCCGAGAAACGCAGCGAAATGCACGGCGGTGTGCACAGTAGTAGCGTGATGAAAAAACGGCGGCCACTTATTCTTCAAAGCACTGTCCATATCCTGCGGCCCAAGTTGATACGTAGTCCAATCGGGATTAACACTATCTGCTATATCCACAAAACGACCCCGACCATCCTTCAACTTCTCAGGCACCAACAACTGCTCTGGCCCATACTTCCCACTAGCCAACACATCCTTCGCCGGGTTAATATCATGGAATACCACAAAATCACAATCAAGGACCAACGCATTCCAGTTAACCCCAATCACCACATCAAAACACTTCAACATATCTGCATTCACATGATCGAGGGATGGACCAGCTCCCAACACAGCAATATTGCTATTGGGCCACTTATTTCGCCACTTCAACACTCCACCAAGACCAGGATCAAGGTTATCAATATACCACTGAAATGGACGAACCTGGAGACGCTGCTTGATATCCATCATCTTAGAGAGATCACCACATACAATAGAACCTGGCTTCTTCCTAAGAGTCTGATAAAACACATCCTTGTACTCATCCAACCAAACCTCAGCAATCCTAGTCTTATTTCGCAAAAGCGATCGACCATCCATGGGATAATTCACAAACCCCGTCTTAAACCAGTGAGCAGTAGCCGAATCACGAATAACCTCAACCGAACCACCACACAGCCAAGTCCGCAGCGAAAACTCAATATTCTCACCACCCCATTTCTCCATCCCCTCATCCAGCCCACCACTCTCCTCAAACCATTGCTTCGTAAAAGCAAAGCAATGCCCAGCCATAGCTGGCGTCAGATCCGTTTTGTCATCCCTCGCCCAATAAAAATCAAGATCCCAACGCCACGCCGTCTTCGCGTCCTTACTCGGAGACTCCTCCCACTTTTGAGCATTCAATCCCCTGGTCAAGGGAACACCAACACACTTGTAATTCGCCCCAAGCCTCTCTACAATCGGCGGCAACCAATTTGGATCAACCTTAACGTGCGGATCCATCGAAATAATAATGTCCGCGGTCGCAACTCGAGCACCAATATTTCTAGACCGGATAAGGCCCTGCCGCTCCTGATTGCGCACACAAATAATCTTAGGCATATGATATATGAGTCCATCCTCAGTATGGCGCACATCCCGATTTAACCATGAACTAGAATCTATAGCATTCGCACCATAGGTCGAAATATCAACAGGCACATCACTACAATCATCGATAATAATTATCTCATTAAGATGCTCTGAGGATCTATCCAAAAGAGTGGCTATGGTCTGCTCAATATATTCCTCATTAAGAGCAGACATTATGACAGCTACAGTAGTCATTTATACTGCCTATCAAACTGAGTCAACCGAGATGGCCCGAACATACTTACTCTAACACCACGATCCCTGACTTCTTTCAATAGTTTATCCATTACCTCACACTGAGAAGGACGAACCCGACCCACCTGCCCCGGTCCAGCATTATAAAAATAATGAGATCGTCGACTATGGTGGAAGTCGCACCCATATAACTCAACTTCCTTGGCACCCATAATATAGGCCAATTGCACAGCACAACATGAAATCGTACCGCCAAACATTAAAAAATCCATATCCTCAGCCAACCGACCTTCCGCATACCACTTATATGAATAAATCAAGTGCGGTGGGATTGGTTCAGGAACGTGCCGAACCTTGCGCTGCTCGTGTTGTGGAACAGCCAACCGTTCTAAATTAGGAAACTTCTTCTCGGGGTATAAAATTATATCCATGCTTGCCACCAGCCTAGCAATCACACGAACATAAGAGCATTCTACCGTGAACCAATCCTTGGTGTAGGAATTCTTGTCGCCACATAGAAAATAATCAAATTTATGATCTAAAAAGGCGGCACCATTGACCCCAATTGTGATATCAGCACCCTTCTTAAACAAATCCGCAGATGGTCCAGATGCCGCAACCGAGACAATATCACCCGAATGCTTTTTCCGCAGTCTGTCCAACATCTTTCACCAACTTGACATAATCTTGAGCCCAGAATGGCTCTGGCATAAAAATACACCCCTCAATCGCCAACACACCAACCTTCTCATACTTATCCTTATGAGCGCTAATATGATGATAACTACCAGTGCTCTTAAAACGATAGAGATAGGCACACTCCGCTCTAGAAAGTACCTCCCGCTTCACATCTGTCGCGGCAGCCAGCATCCTATTCTGAAGATCGCGGTCGATACGAAAACTGGCTGCACCAAAACCACCAACCTCATCAAACAATTCATGGGTAAAAATGCCCTTGGCCGGCAACTGTCCCGGCCGATCAATATAGTGTAATGCACCATCGTCCAGAGCCCAATGAGCATCCGGCTGCCAAAAACGTTTGGTGCCCAACCTCTCTACCGCCTGAGACAGGCGCCAGGGCAGACAAATATCGTCATCATCCCAGATACAAAGTAAATCGGCCTTGGTCAAAGATGCCGCAAAATCAAATTTCTCACCAAGCGTCTCAAACCGACGAGATATATTAACCACCATTACATCCGGATGATCATAACTAATAATCTGACCCGGACAATCATTAACAATGATCAACTCCTTCTTCTCGTAAGTCTGCTGATGAAATGAATAAATGGCCTCATTCAGTAGCCGCGATGCCGATGGCAAACGATTATAAGTCATCATAAGACAGGCAACAGACGGGCCGGTAGCTATCTGCTTATCAACAAGCAACACAATCTCCTTCATCGTATTCTCCTTCAGAGCATCCTTAAAATGGGTAAGTAATGGATCAAAATCTAGATTAAGTTCCCTAAATCCAACTACATAATTACGAAATTTATCAGTCGCTGACACCCGATATTTAATACCGGCCGGGCGGCCAAATCTATGCATCCACCGCAAAAACGGCAAACAGCGAGTAATCCGTCCCGCCTTGCGATATTTTTCATGGATATAACCGGCTTGCCCACCGAATCCACGGAACAAATCATTAAACCCCAGCCAGGAATCTTTGCGACACGCTAACAAACCAGTACCCTGCATCTCGATCTCAAACGGTGGAGCATCAGGATCCTTGCCACGCTCATCAGTGGCCCAAATACCCCACATCTGCCCGCGCCACACATCTGCAAAATGAGTCGATACACTGAAATTGTTATTAAGAAGCGGACCCTGTAATAAATCCCTACAATTCTTATCATGTTCAAAATACTCCAACAACCTAGCCAATGCCCCGGGCACAATAAGCACATGATCATCAATACAAACCACATAAGGTGCACTAGCGTGCCGAAAGACAAGATCCTTACCAACCGAAGTGCTTGTCCACTTATCAAACGGAACATATCCACCACCCACACTCTCAATAAACTTCTTTGTCATCGCCGCATGCGGACCGTCCGGGTGATTATCAACCACTAGAAACTCAAGATCATCCAAAATCTCAGAATGGTATAAACGAATCGCATTGATAGAAAAATAAACACCATCAAAATCATCATATGTAGGCATGCCCACAGTTAACTTATACATGACAAAGACTCCATTACACGATAAAGTACCGCAGACCGATTCACCTCCCCCAACCGTCTCTTAGCCATTAAATTATGAGTCACCTTCACATAATCTATCGCCCACTTATATGGCTCAAGTTTCTCAATGAACACATCCCGTGGTATAAGTGTATGGTATTGATCCTGAGACATATAAGAGATATGAAACGATGAACCAGATCGATTAAAGACAAAATATGGGTCAAATCCAAACTCCATAGGATCCGCACACTTAACCTTGCCATCAACAAACTTTTGTGCTAAATCTTTATCCTCACCAGAGACAATATCCCCATAACCACCAGCAGATCTAAACATATCCAGTCTAAAAGCCCAAGCCGCATGAAAAATATATTGATCACAAGCTTCGCAAATTTTCAGATCCTCGTGTTGTTGATCAACCACCAAACTAGGGCGCGACCAATCTGCTTCAGCTAAGACCGCTGCGTGGGCTTGTAAAGTCCATGGCAGATAAACATCATCATCATCCCAGATAACGATTGCATCCGTATCCCTAGACACCATACTAATGGCAGCATTGCGCTTAGCACCAATAGAAGAAAAACGACGAGAAACCGAAATCAGCTCCCAAGGCTTACCCACACTATTAGACTGACACCTATATTGGCCAGCATCATCTAAGATCAAAAGCTCTATACGATCGTCGGGATAATCCTGTTCAAGATAAGAATATAGAGCATACGGCAGAAACTCTGGCCGGTCAAACGTCAAACACACACAAGTAAACTTAGGTAGCTTCACTAACTGCCTCCATATACTCTACAAACAAATCATTGGCAGAATGTTCAAGGTAATATAAAACATCCTCTGGTAATGATCCTCGGTCTTCAAGATCAAGATACCACGGTCGATACTTCACAACATATGGTGGACACAAACGACGATGCGGAGTGTGCCAGCCTTCAACTCTCTCAGAAAGCCTATCAGCCCGCCCGGCAATAACCGCAAAACCCGCTTCTGTCTCATAATAATCACCACTCTGTATTTCCCAATGCTTTTTCTCCTTTTCTACAATATCTGCCCGGCAGGGATTGTGCTCCGGAAGATCGTCAACAACAACGCCGACCCCACATCTGCTAATACCGAGAGTATCAAGTGCACCATACAACACTTCAACCACATTGGTCGGAAGCCCAGATAAATCAAAGAATGAGTGCGCCGCAACAAACAAACCATCCACACTTCTATGAACACCACCAGACCAGATCTGGTCCTGCTCCAATCGTTTCTCGAGCTTGATAACCTCATAAAGACAACTATTCAAAAATTCGATCATAGCTGGATTTGTCGACACATTATCAACAAGGATGATCTCAAGACCATCAATCCTATTAAGATCTTCAATCGCTGCTTTAGCCCAAGGAACAATATCACATACAGCAAGAAACGTCGGTATCAGATGATCGTGATCACCCTTATTAGCCACAACCACTGCCGTACTCGAGGCCAATCTCGCATAGTTCATCCTCCAGCCAGTCTCGATAACAATTGGATCCTCATGACCAGCATACTCAACATCTCTACTTATCGTCGACATCTTACTACATTCTAAATATTCAATTGGTATTGCATCACTCAAGGAATTTTCCGCCAGCCAGCTACGCCGCAACACACAATTTGATATAGCAAATACCTCATGATTAGATAACTTGAGAATCATCCCATCAGCTTCACCTCTCCAGAAATTGGCAGGCTTCCAAAAGTCATAACCCCTCTCAATCATCTCTACATCAATACTAATCCGCCAAGGCAACTCAATACTATGACTATCCCAGAGACAAATAATATCACCATTACAAGCTGGTAGAGCGGTCCTCACACACTCATCTAATGATGACAAACCCTCTGGATAATTAATGATCTTAACCAGTGGGTGATCACAACAGAGAATATTAGGTCCATCATTAAAAATAACCAATTCTCGAGCTTGATAATACTGCCGATGAAATGACTCAACTGCCTCATTTAAGTGCATTTGAGATGCATTATTCACAATCATCAAACAAGTGACAACTGGAATCTCAGGAGCTGAATTAACCAAACGAAGTGGCTGAAGTAATAAATCTTTCTTAGCCAGCTCGTGGAGTTGCCCCAGCCTCTCGGGGCCAGTATTCTCGTTAAAATGCTCAAAGATCGGAGCAACATCAGCACCCAGCTCAAGATGCCCGACAAAATAATTATAAATACGATCATCAAGATGTAAGGGATACTTAGCACCACTCGGGCGCCTAAACCGATGAGTCCACCTCAGAAATGGAAGGCAAAGAGTTTTCTTGCCGGCCTGTTTAAACTTCTGATGGATATACCATTCTTCCCCACCAAAGCCTCTAAATAACCTATTGAAGCCAAGCCATCCATCCTTTCTACAGGCAAACGACCCCAAACCCTGCATGGGTATCTCAAATGGTGAGCCATTCGAATCAGCACCCCGCGGATCACAGCCCCAAACACCAAGCATATTCGACTGCCATTTATGATCAAAATGGGTAGCGAAAGTATCGAAAGAATCATAAAACATCGGCCCTTGAAGTAAATCACCACAATAAACATTTTGCTTATAAAACCCAATTAACTCAACAATCGCACCAGGAAAGAATAAAACATGGGAATCTGCACAAAGAACATAATCCGATTGTGCTTCACTAAAAAGCACATCGCGAACAGCTGTGCTTTTCCAGTGTGGATACGGAAAATACCGCGCATTCGTAATGTGCTGAAGAAAATCAGCTACCGCTTTACCATGATCGCTCTCCGGGTTATTATCCAACACCAATATCTCAATCCTGTCCCTAACTTCAGGATGATAAGCATTAATTGCCTGCACCGTAAAATATAAACCATCAAAATCATCATAAACAGCCATACCAATAGTAAGATCCGGTTTATTCATTCTCTAAACTCTCAAATAATGTCTTCCAACCAGCCCAAATCTCATTAGGATTGGCAATCACCGCCAATTCTTCCCTGGCCGTCTCTATAATCTTAAACCGCTGGACTTCATCATTAGCTAGAATGGCCGTGTAATAATCTATCTCGACAGGATCATTACAGAGAAAACCATTATGCCCATGCCGAATAAGTTCTTTCCAGCCACCCTCATTAGGGGCAACAACGGGAACACCACAAGCCATAGCTTCCAAGCAACTGCGTGGACGATTCTCCTTGGTTTGTCCAATCTGCACCATACAATGTAAACTAGCCATAAAATCGACGACACTTTCTGCTCCCTTCGGAAGACACTCTGCCCAGACGGGTGGACGACCCATCATCTTCTCTAACTCTGAATCCCAAGCCATCACCCTAGCCCGGATGTTAGTCCTGACATTCCCATAGATCTCCCAAAGATTACTAACATACTTTGTTGGATCGGGACGGCTGATGCGCCCAATACAAAAAGGCTCACTAGACTCATGTGAAAGAGGTTTATACGGATACTCATCAATAGATATCGGGCTAGGTATCCTTATCATCTTGTGCTTGTTATATCCATAATGTTCAAGCTGTTCTGTCAAAGACTGTTGTTGGAAATGACTCTGAAAAATATAACGACTAAACGGACCCCAACGTTTATAATGTGTGATTTCCGCATCGTGCAACCAATTCATACAACCGAGCCATAACGTTTTGCAGCCCAAAACACACAATTGTGGAGCAATCTCTAGAAAACCCCCATTACAGAAAGCAATAGTGATACCGCCGGGCAGTCCCTCAACGTTTCGGATCTGATTCACACCATTGCCGATCAGATGATAATCAATTTCACATCCAATCGATAACAACTTCTCCTGCCAAATGGGCTCAACAGGACTAATCGGCACAAAATGGACATTTACACCAAAATCTCTCCACAAACGAGCCGTATGCCAACAATGTGGACCAGCTCCTCCAACATCATGAGGACAACCTATAACGAAAATACGCATCTAAAAAATTCCTTAGGGTTCTTCGCCATATCTACAACTTAATCGATAGACCAGCCACTGAAATCCCAACCAGTGTCTCGGCTATTACGGCTCATGAGATCTTCTATAATAATACGTCTCTCAAGTCCCATGCCCGAGTAGCCAGAAGTACCAGTGCCGGTGGTACCAGTACCAGTAGTACCAGATGTACCAGTTGTGCTGGGAGTTGTGCTGGGAGTCGTCCAAGGAGTCGTCCAAGGAGTCGTCCAAAAAGGAGTTGTGAAAGGAGGAGTTGTAAAAGGAGTGGTGCCCGTGGTGCCCGTGGTCCCAGTAGTACCCGTAGTACCAGTAGTCCCAGTAGTCCCAGTAGTCCCAGTACCTGTAGTACCTGTAGTACCAGTAGTACCAGTAGTA
>Ga0307379_10001034_pt1 | contig 44774 bp, 31 predicted proteins | sample UN2MG_FD_202237 | JGI IMG/M metagenome (GOLD analysis project Ga0307379, IMG submission 202237) | Soil microbial communities from Risofladan, Vaasa, Finland - UN-2 | ecosystem: Environmental > Terrestrial > Soil > Coastal area > Acid sulfate soil | place: Finland: Risofladan, Vaasa | collected...
GCCTGGTTGCCATCGAGAACCTCCTTTTCAGTCCCTATGGCAATGTACTTATTTTCTTTAGCCTTTGTCCAGATTTAGGGGTTCATTCCAAAGGCAATGAATTTAAGTATACAAGCGGATTATTCACGGTCAAGCATAAACCGCAGACCGGGCCGGCCAATATAACTGTAACTTTATCCGGTCTTCCGGGTATTATGATGGATATCAAAAGTCTTAGGGACAAAAACCTTGACAGAAAGAAACAGCGGGCTTTAGTTAGTACTTCGTTTTCTCCCACTCCTGCGGATAAATGCATCCACGGGAGGGGAGCGTTTTTTTCCTGAAAACTGATTTTGAAAGTTCGCCTGGTCAGACTGATGAAAATAGTCCAAACATCTATACGCAGACCGGTTACAGTGACCATGCTCATGGTGACCCTGGTGCTTTTCGGGGCCGTGGCCTACAACCGTCTGCCGATAAACCTGCTGCCTGATATCTCATACCCGACTCTCACCGTGCGCACCGAATTCCAGGGCGCGGCCCCTGAGGAGATGGAGAACCTGGTTTCCAGACCTATCGAGGAGGCGGTAAGCGTGGTGAACGACGTGCTCAGGGTCTCGAGCCGCTCGCGCGCCGGGATAAGCGAGGTCACGGTCGAGTTCGAGTGGGGCACCCAGATGGATTTCGCCTCGCTGGATGTGCGCGAGAAACTGGATCGCGTGCGCCTGCCCCAGGAGGTGCAGAAACCGATCATCCTGCGGTATGACCCCTCGCTTGAGCCGATCATGCGTCTGGGCCTTACGAGCAAGGAAATAGACCTGATCTCCTTGCGCACCCTGGCCGAGGAGCGGATTAAACCCAAGCTCGAGACAGTGGATGGGGTGGCGGCAATCGAGGTCTCAGGCGGGCTCGAGGAAGAGATCCATGTGGCTTTAAGCGAGCGCAAGCTCGCAGCCCTCGGGCTATCGGTCGAGCAGGTGGCGGGCCGGGTGGCGGCAGAAAATATCAATCTCACCGGCGGCACGCTCACAGACGGCGAAGCGGATTACCTGGTGCGCACCATAAACCAGTACAAGCGCCCTGATGAGATAGCGGACATTATCCTCGAGCGCCGGGGTGGGGCCATGATCAGGCTTTCGGATGTGGCTGATGTTCGCCGCGGTTTTAAGGACCGCACCATAATTACCGAGGTCAACGGGAGCGAGAATGTCGAGCTCGCGGTTCAAAAAGAGGCCGATGCTAACACTGTGATCGTGGCCCGCCGGGTGCACGCGCGGCTCGAGGAAGTCCGTGCCGAATACGGAGGAGCAGCGGGCGCGATCAACCTCTCGGTGATCACAGACCAATCGCGGTTTATCGACCAGTCGATTAACGAAGTGCTTAAAACCGCCATTATTGGCGGTATCCTGGCGGTGATCATTCTTTTCGTGTTCCTTCAGCGTGTCTCCTCAACGCTTATCATTTCACTCGCTATTCCAATCTGTGTGGTAGCCACTTTTTTCTTCATGTTTATCTCAGGTGTTTCCCTGAATATCATGTCCCTTGGCGGGCTGGCCCTTGGTGTGGGCATGCTGGTGGACAACTCGATAGTGGTGCTTGAATCTATCGACCGCTATCTGAAACAGGGTTCCAGCCCTCTCGAAGCAGCGGATAAGGGAGCCTCCCTGGTTGGCAAGGCGGTAACAGCTTCCACCCTGACTACAATCTGTGTCTTTCTGCCGATCATCTTTGTTACCGGTGTGGCCGGCCAGCTTTTCACTGACCAGTCCCTGACCGTGACTTACAGCCTGCTTGTTTCCCTGCTTGTCGCCCTGACACTGATCCCGATGATGAGTTCAGGATTCAAGGGCGGGAAAGCGTTCGGCAGCCGGGACGACCGGAGCGTCGGCGGGACACGGACAGTCGAGCAGCCAGCGCCTGAACCAGGCAGCCGGGATTTACGCAGGATTCCCGCGTGGCTTTTCTGGCCTTATAATGCCCTAATTTTTATCCTGCGTATCTTTTTTTATTATCTGCCGCTTGTTCTCCTCTGGATTGTCAAGTTTCTGGGCCTTGCTCTAGGCCGGGGAGTAGGGTTCCTGATCAGCCCGTTTCTGAAATTGCACCGGGTGCTTTACACTAGGCTCGAGGAGAGCTATGGGCGGCTGCTCCCCTGGGTCTTGAAAAATCGTGCGGTTACCCTGTTTTCAGCCCTGGCCTTGTTCGGCTCCTCAATGCTTATCTATCCCAGGCTGGGTATGGAGCTGATCCCGGAAATGAGCCAGGGGGAGGTATTAGTGGGCCTTAAAATGCCGGTCGGCACTCCGGTGGAACGCACCAGTGAGATACTGGCCAGAATGGAGCGGACAGCCTCTTCTGAGCCGGAGGTGGAGCTTGTCTATGCCATGGCCGGAGTAAGCAGCATGAGCGGGGGAAGCCTCAAGGAGGAGCGGGAAGATATCGGCCAGATGACCCTTTTACTCAAACGGGGACTGACCCGCAGTGATGAGGATGCCCTGATCGGGCGCCTCCGTACGCGCTTTGATCTTATTCCGGGTACCAGTGTCAAGTTTGGCCGCCCGGTTCTTTACAGTTACAAAGCCCCGATCGAGATTGAGATCAGGGGTTACAACCTGGGTACACTGGCCAGCCTGAGCGATCGGGTGAGCAGCAGCCTGCGCGGATTGGCAGGCCTGACGGATATTAAAAGCTCGATGGAGGGAGGGAACCCGGAGATCCGGATCCTTTTCAAACGGGACCGTCTGGCGGCAATGAACCTGACCCTGAATGAAGTAGCAGGAGCCATCCGGGATAAGGTTCTGGGCGATGTGCCTACAGAGCTTCACCGGATGGGCCGCCAGGTGGATATCCGCGTGAGGGTGGATGAAAACGACCGGAACCGGCTGGATGACATCCGCAAGCTTACAGTGGCAAACATAGGCGGCCGGCCGATCACCCTGGATGCTGTGGCCGATCTCATAGTAGAGCAGGGGCCGAGCGAGATCCGCAGGATTGACCAGGAGCGGGTGGCGGTGGTCTCTGCCGGGCTTGTCGGGATGGACCTGGGCAAGGCGGTAGGCAGAATCGAGCAGACCATGTCCGGTATTATAGTGCCGCCCGAAATAACGATCTCATTCGGCGGGCAAAGCCTCGAGATGCAGCGCTCGATGGACAGCATGCTCTTTGCTATCGCCCTGGCGATCTTCCTGGTTTACCTCGTGATGGCGAGTCAGTTCGAATCCCTGCTCCATCCGTTCGTGATTCTTTTCACTATTCCATTCGGCCTGGTGGGAGTGGTGTGGTCGCTGTATTTAACGAGCGGTGTAATAAGTGTGGTGGCGCTGATCGGGGTGGTGATGCTCTCAGGAATCGTGGTCAACAACGCGATTGTCCTGCTTGACTATGTGAATGTGCTGCGCCGGGAGGGACTGACCAAGCACGAGGCCTTGATCCAGGCCGGCCAGGCCCGCCTGCGCCCGATCCTGATGACTACGGCGACTACGATCCTGGGCCTCCTTCCAATGGCTATCGGGTTCGGCGAGGGCAGCGAGGTGCGCGCCCCCATGGCAGTGGTGGTGATCGGCGGGCTGATGGTCGGTACCTTCCTGACCCTGGTTCTCCTGCCCACTGTCTATAGCATCCTCGACTGGCGGAAATAACAAATCTGCCGTTTCATGCCGACCTGCTGGTGACTTTCCGACCAATAATTGAAATCACAAGCTCAATCCAAGTATGTGCTCCTCGTTTCAGGCAAGTCTCCCGGGTAATTCATAAACTCCACATAGTCTCTCTCTGCCACAACGAAGCATGAAGATCGAGAAGACACCCCCCGCCCTCTGAGGGGCCGGAGAACAGGCAGACTTTTACTCTAAGGCAAAGATTATCATAGTCCGGCTTAACGCTTAATCCAGCCTTCTTGACCAAATTGTGCTTTTGCACGCATAAATAATTTGCCCCAGCGCCCTATAATTCTTAAATTGGCAGAATAAAAAAACCAAACCACCCTGTAAACTAAGCTCAACCCTGGAGGCATAATTGGGCGCTGGATTTATGGAACACCTCAGCAGCGCGCTCGAGTACCTGGGCAACCTGGTCTGGGGCCCGCCGATGCTGATTCTGCTGGTGGGCACCGGGATTTATCTGACCCTTATCCTGCGGGGGCTGCAGTTCACCACTCTCCTGCCCTCTCTTCACCTGGCCCTGATCAAGCGGCGGGACAAAGGCTCAGAGGGGGATATCAGCCATTTCCAGGCCCTGATGACAGCCCTGGCAGCCACTGTGGGCACCGGAAATATCGCCGGGGTGGCAACGGCCATTGCCGCTGGCGGTCCCGGAGCGCTTTTCTGGATGTGGATCACCGGGCTTTTCGGCATGGCCACCAAGTATTCTGAGGCAATGCTCGCTGTCAAATACCGCACGACCGACAAAAAGGGCATGATGTGCGGCGGCCCGATGTATTATTTGAGCCAGGGTCTGGGCTGGAAATGGCTCGGGGTCCTCTTCGCCCTGTTCGCCTCTGTGGCCGCTTTCGGCATCGGCAATATGGTGCAGTCGAACAGTGTCTGCGAGGCCTGCCATGGCACTTTCGGCATGCCCCACTGGGTTACTGGAATTATAATGACCGTGGCCACAGGGATTGTGCTGGTCGGGGGAATCAAGTCGATCGGCAGGGTGACAAGCCTGCTCGTGCCGGTGATGATCGTGTTCTATATCGCCAGTGCGCTTTGGGTGATTTTCACCAGAATGGATTACCTGCCGGAAGTTTTCAAAATGATATTTGTTCAGGCCTTCACTCCCACTGCCGCAGGCGGGGGGTTCGCTGGGGCCACTGTAATGCTCACTATCCGCATGGGAGTGGCCCGCGGTGTTTTTTCCAATGAATCCGGCCTGGGGAGCTCGGCTATCGCCGCAGCCGCAGCCCAGACCAGGCACCCCGTGCGCCAGGCCATGGTTTCCATGACCCAGACCTTTATCGATACCATCGTGGTCTGCACTCTGACCGGGCTGACAATCATCTTGACCGGAAGCTGGACCAGCGGTCTTAACGGGGCCAAACTAACCGCTCTGGCGTTCGACAGCCAGCTCCCCGGGGGGTTAGGCGGAATTATTGTCGCGGTGGGCCTGGTGCTATTTGCCTATTCGACAATCCTCGGCTGGTCCTATTACGGGGAGAAATCCCTTGAGTTTCTGCTCGGCGAGCGTGCTGTTCTGCCCTACAGGCTTATTTTCACTCTGATGGTGTTTGTCGGTGCGCTCTCCAGGCTGAACATAGTCTGGCTCGTTTCCGATGTGATGAACGGGCTGATGGCCCTGCCTAATCTGGTAGGATTGCTGCTCTTGAGTCCGGTGCTGTTGCGGGTGACAAAAAGCTATTTCATAGCAAAGAGATCTGGAGCGGCTTTTTGATAGCTTTGACCAGAAGGTTTCTTCCTGATTCCCTGCGGTCTGTAAGGATCATTCCGCAGGTGGTTTCGATAAGGGAGGTAATCTCCTCTTCGCTGTATCGGTGTACTGCGGACTCGAGACTGCGGAGATAACAGCCTTTTTCCAGTTTGCGCCACCTCCGGTACCAGGGGAGCGCCAGGCGAAAGGTGACAATCAGTTTCCGCCTGCAGAAAGCGGCCAGACGGGGCAGGAGCTCTCCGACCAGCTCCGGCGGGTAAAAGGTGAGAATGCCGCTGTCAATAACCAGGTCGAACTCCTCCTCCGGGGGGAAAGGCTCCAGCCACTTGTAAATGATATTGGGAAAGGGATTAAGTCGCTCAGCCAGGCGGGCAGTGTTTTCGGTAGGCGCGGCAGATATGATATCGACATCCCGGTCAGCCAGGCGCCTAGCAAGGATGCCGGTGCCGTTCTCTAATACGAGAATCCGGGATTCAGAGAGATCCCGCTCGGGATCCAGAAGCTCAATCACCTGTCCGGCGTAATTCTGGCATAAGAGTTGAAAAGTGTGCGCCTCGGATTTCTCCTTTGCGGATCGGGCTTCCAGCAGGGGCTCGATAATTTTTTCCAGGCTTTCGCCTAGCAGACTTGAACGCTCAGCCAGCTCTTTTCCCATCTCCGGTTTGTTTTTTTCCTCTCCTGCTATTTTTCCCACCCAGAAAAAGCCTATCGTTTTGGTAAATACCAGTCTTCGAAACCGCAATTTGACAAATATACTGTTTGAATGAACTACCCAGCGGCAAGCCGCGAGGTATCTGTCCGGAATTCGGGTTATGAATTTGATGCCACACTTTCACCCCCCACCTCGTAAAGGGCACGGCATGCCGTGCCCCTATGCCTGATATCAGCAGCAGGCTAGCCCGAAACAGAGCTTTGCAGAATTCTTTTCGATTAAAGGTCTCGGCGTCCGGACGTCTAGACCCAGGGCAGGTGAAAAAGCTCTGCATCCCGGGTAATTGTCCGGCAGCGGCGTACGACTGTTTTCTATTTTCCCTCAGCCGGGGGATTTTCCTTGCAGGCAGCAAGCGCCCGCTGGATCTCGGCGATCAGCTTTTTGTTAGCTGTGTTCGAGGCTATTTTGGCCGCTTTTTGGCAATGCGTGCGCGCCTGTTCAAGGTGATAGGCATGGAGAGCGATATGCGCGCGGAACAGCTCGGCAACTGCCTGGTGTTCGAGCATGCCGTTTTCAACAGCCAGGGCTTCACCCTCTTCCAGGGCGCGATAGGCGGATTTTTCATCTCCGAGATGGGCCATGATCGCCCCCCGGTAAAGGATATTTTGCACGGTTATCAGCAGGTTGCCAATTTCAAGGGCCAGGGAGAGACTTTCATTAAAATAGCGGTTGGCCATCTCGTACTGCTTGAGATTGTAATAGTAGACTCCGATTGTGCTCAACAGAGTCGAAACATAGGAGTAGTCCTGGTCCTCCCGGGCGAGCTCCAGGGCCCGCAAATAGTATTCCAGAGCCTTGCCGTTCTCTTTTATTTCATAGTGCGCATTGCCCAGGTTTGCCAGCCAGATACCCTGGTTGCGGAGATTACTGGTTATTTGGGCTAGGCTCAAGGCCTGATTGTAGTAGTCGATTGCGGTTTCGTATTCCTCCATGCTAAAATAGACCGAACCGATATAACCCAGCCAGTTTCCGGTTTGCTGAAGGTCGCCGGAGTTTCGTAAAGCCTCCAGCGCCTGGTGGAAAAGCTCGAGAGCTTCCTCGATCCTGTCCTGCTCGTATCTAATGCGGCCCAGGTTGCTGAGTGCAGTGACCGCTGCCGTTTCATCCCGTCTTTCGAGAGCTGTCCCGAGAGCTTCGCTGTACAATTTGTCCGCTTTCTCGAAATCTTCCGACTGCTGGCGGATATATCCCAGGTTAAGCAGGATTTCCAGCCTCCGGTCAGTAGCCTCTTCATTCCGGCTTAAGGCGAGGGCCTGTTCGAATAGTTCCTCAGCCCGTGAAAAGTCTTCCCTCCGCAGATGTACATTTCCGATGGCGATAAGACATCTGGCGCTGAGGCTCTCATCGACACTGTCCTGCGCGGCCTGACGGCCCTCTTCGTAGAACCTTTCGGCTCCGCTCCAGTCGCCGCGCAACATCATGATTTCACCGACTCCCAGACAAGCTTCCACCCTGGGCGCGACCAGTTGGTGGCTGCGGGCTAGCTGGAGCGCCACTGTAAGAGAGCCGAAAGCCTCTTTGATCGCACCTGCCCCCAGTCGGGCTTTCCCCATTTTGACCAGCAGCATGTTGAGCTTCTCGACGACCCCGGCCGGGAGCTCCCACCCCTCCTCGGCGCATTGGAGTCCGAATCTGGCCACAGCTTCCCCGTAAACCCGCACCGCCCCTCCGTAATCCTCAAGAGCAAAGAGGCGGTCTCCGCAAGCTGAGAGGACATCAACGGCCCATTCCTCTTTAAGCAAGTAAGCGCCTCTGAGATACTCGCTGGCTGCAAACACAAAATCCAGCCCTTCTTCATCCATCACCTCGTAAAACAGTTCTGCGCTGTGCTGCATGAGTGAAGTGAGCTTGTCGCCAGGGATTGAATCCAGGAGGATATCATAGGCGAGCGGGTAGCTCAGGCGGATAGTACCTTCGGTATCCGCATCTGTGCCGGCATGCAGGAAACCCTCGGCAGCGAGACTTCTGAGCAGTTCTTCCAGATTCCTGGGCGGGTTGCCCACACGGGACAATAGACGCGAGAGAAGCTCGAACGAACAGTAGGCTCCGAGAGCCGCTACGGATTGGAGTATAGCTCTTTTTCGCTGGTCGAGCCGCCGGAATCGCTCGCGCAGGATACTCGGCAGATCGATAACATCGAGCGCCCTCGATTTCGACTCAAGTACGCTTACCAGCCCCTTTTTCCTCTCCCATACGCTCCTGTTCGGGCCTTTTTCAGCCAGCAGCCTGAAAGTCTCAAGGAGCAATTGCGGATTGCCTGGAGCACCGTCGATCAGGGCTTTCTCGATCTGTGGGGGCAGGCTGCCCGAGGGACCTTTGGCCTGCAGGTGCTGCACGACCTTTTTTTTCGAGAGTTTGGAGAGCGGCCCCAGGGAAAATTCCTGAAATTCACTCAGATAATCCAATCTGCCGCTGAAAGAATTACAGCTTGAGGACAGGAGCAAGAGAGGCCAGAGGTTCTCTTTTTTCTGCACCAGGTGCACCAGCAACTCAAGCGAAAGACAGTCGGCGCGTTCGAGATCATCAAACCAGAGTACAATAAGCTGGGGAGCATCCATGCTGCCACCGGAGAGCCGCAATGCCTGCAGATAGCGCCTGAAAGCATTGAAGACCAGCAATTTCCCCTTACCGACCCGTGGAATACCGGTAGCGAACTCGACCGGATAACTTATCCCCAGAAGCTGCCCGAAAACAGGCAGTATAGTCTCTGACTGAAAGACCTCTGGGGGGAGCTTGAGAGATGATAGGGCGGCAAGCCTTGACTCAAGCTTTTCCTTCTTGCTGTATTCCGATTCCCCAAAAGAGATGCCCAGATCAGCACAGAGTGCCGAGCTCACCGCTCCGAAAGGAAACTGCCCGACCCCGAAATCGTAAGCTTGCAAAACCTGTAAACTCCAGATGCTCCGGGCGGAGTACAGCAGTTCGTCAAGGAGACGGGTCTTGCCTATCCCGTGCTCCCCGACAACATGCAGCCATAATGCCTGTCTTTTCTCGCCATGTTCGAGAAAAACCCTCAAGCGCTCGAGGAGTGCTTTTAACTCTTTGTCCCTGCCGATAAGTTCGAGCTCAGGCATGGCCATTCGCCGGTGAATCAGGTGAGCAGTATGGGAAAAGGAACGCAGGATGCAGATTTAAATGAAAAAATATATTAATAGGATGACTATTTCAAGCAAAAATATTGCCGAAAACAGTTTAAAGTAAGCCTGCAGCAAAAAAAACCAATAAAACGGGCAAAAGGCTTGACAAGTGATATATTAGCCCAGTATAGTAGAAATGAGATAGTATATATAATTCCAGAGAATCAGGGGAAAAGGAGTGTCTATGTAGCAAAAGAACTATTAGGTTCTAGGGCCAGATAAGCGGTCGTAAATGACTATCATTATGCATAATAACGCTCCATTTCAGCGTTTTTTGACTTTTTCCGGGGAGTTTCATGGCTCAGCGAGATTTGAATAAAGTCATTCTTATCGGCAATATCGGCCGCGATCCAGACCTTCGGCGCACAGAGAACGGCAGCGCCATCTCTACTTTTTCTCTGGCCACAAATACCACGTGGGTGAATCGTGAGGGATCGCGCAACGAGCGCACCGAATGGCACAATATAGTGACTTGGAATCGCCTCGCGGAAATATGTCATCAGATAATCCACAAAGGAGACCAGATTTATATTGAAGGCCGCCTGAGAACTCGCTCATGGACTGATGAAAAAAACGAGCGCCGCCACAAGACCGAAGTTATCGCCGAGCAGATGATCAAGCTAAGTCGAAAGTTCTCTGAGGAGTCGGGTGAAAAAGATGATCAAGTGAAAAATTCCAGCCTCTCTTCTGCTGAAAAAATTCACCATTTATCAAGTACCAGCCATCAGCAAACAGATTAATTGATATTCACTTATGATAAGTCTATTAAGAAAAAAAGGTGTCAAATTCTAAATAATCCAGAGAAGGTAAATGGTTGGCAGGTATAAGAGATCTAAGCCGCTCAAAGCTCCTGACAAGGTTGAGCAGCTTCAAAATGCCCTTACCGGCACTGAAAGTTCATCAAAGAAAGTTATGCGGGCTTTTGTGGCTTTGATGAACCAGGATTCCGACGAAGAACCCAGCGCAGATAAAACTCGAAAAGCTGGCGGGAAAAAAAGGACCCTGCCTCGAAGGTAGGGTTTTTTTCATTTGAGGCCAAGTTTTTTCTCTAATCAGGCAAAGGGCTCTTATACTAATTTGACTACAGAAATAGAGCTTTTTAAAACCGAGAACAGATTATTAAATCCCCCTGGGGTCTTCCTTTCCCAAAGGGAGCAGGGGAGGGGATTTCATCAGAATAATGCCCTTTGAATCCTCGATGGCTATCGTAAAAAGCGTATTAGTTGAATATACCAGCCGGCATCCTGAGCATGGGCAGCCTGCTTGTGGGAAAGAGTCGGCCGGAGCTCTTTGCCGCATCACCTCAGGAAAGCTTTTTATTCTTTAACAACCCAGACTTTGATTTCGGCGGTCACCTCTGGGTGCAGGCGTACTCCGACCGTATAAACGCCGAGTTGTCTGATCGGCTCTTCGAGCAGAATCTTGCGGCGCTCGATATCGAATCCCTGCTTTACTATCTCCTCGGCGATATCGCCAGCCGTGACAGAACCGTAAAGCCTTTCCTCTTCTCCCACTTTTACCTGGAAGGTGAGTGAGAGGTCTTTTATCTTGAGTGCCAGTCTCCGGATATCTTCCAGCTCCCGCTCGGCCATTTGAGTGGCTCTCCTCTTTTCGAACTCGATCCGCTTGAGGTTGCCGGAATTCGCAGGATAGGCAAGTTTTTTCGGTATCAGATAGTTGCGGGCATAGCCCGGCGCGACATTCACCAGGTCCCCGATTTTACCCAGCCGATCAATATCGGCGCGCAGAATTATTTTCATTTTCCCTCCTCACAACGCAGGCTGCCAGCCGGCAGGTTTTCTCTTTTTGGGTTGTAATCCTTATCTCTAAGCCAGCCCGTTGCCGGTCGCTGCGGATTATTTGGTTACCGGCACGGTCTTGCGGAAATCCACCCAGGTATCCAGAAGTCCGAACAACAGGTGGAACAAGATCAAGGGTGTCAAGCACAGCACCACTACCAGAATACGAAGAATAAGACCTCCGTTTTTCAGGGCGATAAAGTAGAATATGACCGCCAGTCCACGGATCACATAAAAGATTCCCATTACAAAAAGGATATTAAGCGCCAGGCGCAAGGTCCCCTCATGGGAGGAGAAAAGAAGCGCAAGTGCCAGCCCCAGGATAACCATCCAGATCCAGTTATCCTCGAAACGGTACTGGTTGAAAAAGCTGCAGCCCAAAGACAGCGGCAGGTCGGTTTCCCCATAACGCTTGTAGAGAATCACCGAGAGGAAAAAGCTGGCGATCATCATCAGGATATACTGGCTCGGCAGGAGCCACACCGAGAGACGATTCCATTTTTCCCAGTTTTGCAGCTTGTCGCTGTCAGCTTCCTGCCGTTTGGTGGCTAACTGATGCCAGTGTTCCTGCATGGTCACTGTCTGTTTTTCGATTTCCCGCCAGCCCTCCACTCCGGTTTTCAACACCAGGGGCACAGTCAGGATCGAGGCTACCAGACAGGCGACCAGTGCGCTTGAGGTGACAGTGGAAAAGAGGTTCTTCCTGAGCACCCACACTCCGCAGAAAGCGGCCAGCGAGGTGTAAAAGGTGAGGATTGGGTTTATCCAAGCCGCAATCCCAACCAGGGGAACCAGAATGGCCCCGGCCACTTTACGGTAAACGGGACGTTTGTCGCAGCAGAGAAAAATCAACCCGAGGGTCAAACCAACTGCAACCATCATGAAGGGGTTGGTCAGGATAATGGCCGCTGCTACGGCAAGCGGCAGCCACCTGCTACGATATCCATCTTTTTCCATTGGATAATCCTGCCGCCTGGGAGTTTTTCCTCTTTCAGGCGCAAGCCTTGCGAGACAAGCCCTGAAAGGAAAAACCACCTGATAAGTGGCTCCGGCTTCCTTGTCCGGCCTGGCGGACCGGAACCCGATTATCGTGAGCTTTCTCTATGGCTTTTATCAAGTTCACCTATATAGGGTACCAGAGCTAAATAGCGGGCCCTCTTGATTGCTCTTGAGAGCTGCCTCTGGTGCTTGGCGCAGGTACCGCTGGTCCGGCGCGGAACTATCTTGGAACGCTCTGTAAGAAAACGCATCAGCTGCCTGTCATCCTTATAATCGATTCTGGCAATTCCGTTTTCACAAAAATGACAAACCTTTTTCCGTCCTTCTGGACTCACTACCGATCTTGGATTCATAAAATGCTGCTCCGGGGAAAATATATTTGAATGCAACACATAATATCAGTAGACCAGATAAGTCTTTGGTTTTAAAAAATATTGTGCCCGGACTACCTTTTTGACTCCGCAGTCTTTTTGCTCAGACCGGCTTCAGGATCATAAAGCACGATCAGGCTGCGCAGAATCTGCTCATCGATGCGGAGACGGCGCTCTATCTCTGTTATCGACATCGGCTTGGCATTGAAGCGATAGACACGATAGATACCGTTATCCTTCTTTTTGATCGAGTAGGCTAGCTTGCGCTTTCCCCAGTCGATTGAGTCGAGAATTTCGGCGCCCTGAGCTTTGAGAATCTCGAGCAGGCTGTTGAACTTGTTTTCGACTTCAGAGTCTTCGATGGTTGGATCAAGAATGAAGATAATCTCGTACTTATTCATAGGCCTTCTCCCTTTGGACTAGTGATCCATCGTTTGCACGAGTGATAGGGGGTGAGCGGTTTAATTAAACTTTAAAATTGAAATTTATTCAATAACACAAAAAATATCAAGATTTACAAGGTTTAATGATTAAAGGGGCCGGGAGCGAAGACTTTCCGCTCCCGGCCCTCGAAATTCTCTTGCGGGGATTTTTTACATGTGGAAAGCCTTGAACAGCGGGGCCAGCACAAGGGAAATAACGCTCATTAGCTTGATCAAGATATTGAGCGAGGGTCCGGCCGTATCCTTGAAAGGATCGCCGACCGTATCCCCCACCACGGCTGCCTTGTGTGAGGGTGAGCCTTTACCGCCCATCTGGCCGCTCTCGATGTACTTTTTAGCGTTGTCCCAGGCGCCGCCCGCATTGGCCATAAAGATGGCCATCAGCACCCCGGTCACCGTGACACCGGCCAGGATCCCTCCCAGCATGAGAAGGCTGTATAAACCAAACACCACCGGAACCAGTACTGCTATGAGTCCGGGTACAATCATCCTTTTAATGGCTGCTGCTGTTGAGATGTCCACACACTTTGCATAATCGGCGCGGGCCTTGCCTTCCATGAGTCCGGGGATCTCCTTGAACTGGCGGCGGACCTCCTCGATCATCTCGAAAGCGGCCTTGCCCACTGCACTCATGGCAAAGGAGCTGAAAAGGAAGGGCATTATACCGCCGATAAAAAGTCCCGCCATCACTTGGGGGTTGCTGATATCGAGGACATCGATACCTGTAGTGGCCCGGAAAGCGCTGAACAGGGCCAGGGCGGTCAGGGCTGCCGAACCGATGGCGAAGCCCTTGCCGATAGCGGCTGTGGTGTTGCCTACTGCATCAAGCTTGTCTGTGCGGGCTCTGACCTCAGCGCCCAGGCCGGCCATCTCGGCAATTCCGCCTGCGTTGTCAGCGATCGGCCCGTAGGCATCCACTGCAAGCTGGATCCCGGTTGTCGCCAGCATACCGAAAGCCGCAATCGCTATGCCGTAAAGCCCGGCGCAATAATACGAGACAAGCACTGCGGCAGCGAGCACTACTACCGGGGCTGCAGTGGAACGCATTCCGGTGCTCAGCCCGGCGATAATGTTGGTGGCCGCTCCTGTTTCACTCTGGGCGGCGATCCCGCGGGCTGGACCGCGCGATTCCGAGGTATAGTACTCGGTGATCAGCCCGATCGCTGTGCCAGCCACCAACCCTGCGATCATCGCCCAGAAAATGTTGGCTGTGGAATAGATATTTGAATCGCCGAAGATTTCAAAATTCCCCTGAGGAACAAGCAGCTTGATCATGAAATAGGAAATGACAGCCAAGTTCCGAGGTTGAGAGCGAACTGCGGGTTTCCGCCTTCCTTGGTTCTGACAAATATAGTTCCGATGATCGAGACTATGATACCGATACTGGCAAGCATCAGGGGCAGCAGCACAAAATCGATTGAGAAGCTTCCGGAGCCTGCCATAGTAATGGTGGCCCCGAGAACCATGGAACCGATAATTGCACCCACATAGGATTCGAAAAGATCAGCGCCCATGCCGGCCACATCGCCCACATTGTCCCCTACAAGGTCAGCGATCACTGCGGGGTTGCGCGGATCATCTTCCGGGATGCCCGCCTCGAGCTTACCTACCAGGTCGGCTCCCACATCTGCGGCTTTGGTATAGATGCCGCCGCCCACGCGGGCAAAAAGAGCGATCGAGGACGCTCCCAGGCTGAAACCGCTTAGGATCGGCAGCACCAGATCGGTAAGCTGGGACTGTAAAGTCATTCCGGAGCCGCCCAGGGTCGCCCGGTAGATAATAAAGAGGGTGCTCAAGCCCAAGGTTCCAAGGCCCACAACGCACATGCCCATCACCGATCCACCGTCAAAAGCCACCTTGAGCGCTCCGGTGAGTCCATGACGAGCCGCATTGGCGGTGCGCACATTGGCCTTGGTGGCTACCCGCATCCCGAAAAAACCGGCCAGACCGCTGCACAGCGCCCCGATTGCGAAAGAGACGGCGACCAGCGCTTGAACCTGCATTTTGTATCCGAGAGCAAGCAGGATTGCCACTGTGACAACAAAGATGGCAAGTACTTTATATTCGCGCGCCAAAAAGGCCATGGCTCCTTCACGGATTGCACGGCTGATAGTAAGCATGTTTTCACTGCCCCGGTCAGCCTTGTTCACTCCGACCGTTTTCAGAAAGGCGAATACCAGTGCCAGCAGCCCGGCGATAGGGAAGAACCATACATAGTTTTCCATAATTCAGACTCCCGCGAAAGAAAGTTAGTGTACGCGCAAGTGTCAATGGTTAAACCGGTTCATCGCTTCATCGATACCTTCCGTAAAAATGACCTTAACCGCGAGAAGGGCCTCTGGGAAGCGGTCGATTACCGCTTCCTCTTCTTCAGGCTCGAACTCACTGAGCACGAAGTCGGTAAGATCCTGGGGCAGGATTTCTCTTCCCACCCCGAAACGGACCCGCGCGCAATTTTCGTCGCCCAGGGCTTCCAGGACAGAAGCCATCCCTTTGTGCCCTCCTGCCGAGCCTAGCGCTCGAATGCGGATTATACCCACAGGGAGGGCCGCATCATCATAGCAGACCAGCAAGTTGTCCGGCTTGAAAGGCCGCGAACGCCAAAGGCTTGAGAGGGCCTGACCGCTGCGGTTCATGAAAAGGGTGGGTTTAACAAGAAGGAGCTGGAGCCCTTCCACCCAGCCCCCAGTAGTCAAGCAAGGACCTGATCGGGAAAAGTCGGTGAAACCGAATTCATGGGCCAGGTAATCGACAAACCAATAACCGACATTATGCCGGGTGTTCTCATATGCAGCACCGGGATTGCCCAAACCGACTATGACCCTGAGGCCGGATTCCTCTTGAATCTCTATTGTTCTTCGCTCTCCTTCTTTTCTCCGATTACTTCAGGTTCGGTGGGTCCCTCCTCCAGTTCCTCAGCCATCTCCTCTTCTGCAGCGGCAACCTTGACCACCACAGGCGGCACAACAGTCACCACGGTCTGCCGCCCTTCAGTGAGAATGTCGAAATCTCCTTTAGGGAGATTCTCCACATGGATGCTTTCGCCGATTTTCAACTCGGTGATGTCCACCACTAGTTGCTCGGGGATGTTGCTCGGCAGGACTAAAATTTCAAGATCCCGCAGCACATGCTGCACCAGGCCGCTCTGATTCCGCACGCCAAATGGAATGCCGTGAAGCACTATGGGCACTTCCAGGTGTACCTTTCGGCCCTCGGGCACGCAGTAGAAATCAACGTGCTGGAGCACCGGCCTGTAAGGATGGCGCTGAACCTCGCGGATCAGTGTCTGATACTTTTTATTATCTTTGCCGGCCAGCTCCAGCTCGATAAGGGTGTTCTCGACAGTGATCTCATGCAGAAGGTGCGAGATTTCCTGGTTGTCGACCGACATGGCCAGCGTTTTTTCACCGGGTCCGTAAAGCACCGCAGGCACACGGCCTTCCCTGCGCATCCGGCGCATCTCACCCTTGCCGAAACGGTCTCTTGTTACTGCTTGAAGCGTATATTTTTTAGCCATTTAATTACTCCTGGACTATTTTAAGGGCTCAGCCATGATGTTCAAGTCTCGAACAGCGCGCTCACCGACTCATCGTGATGAATATAACTGATTGCTTTGCCCAAAAGTTCGGCCACAGAAAGAATTTTGAGTTTAGGAAACTGCCTTTCCTCAGGAATCATAATACTATCAGTCACAGCAACTTCGGTTAAGGGAGCCTCCTGCAACTGTTGGGCGGCCTGGCCGGAAAGAACCCCGTGCGTACAGCCGACATGGATCGAGTTGGGCTTTTTCTCGGCGATCGTTTTACAGGCGGCGACCAGAGTGCCTCCTGTGTCGATCAGGTCATCCACAATAATCACATCGCGCCCGGTCACCTCCCCGACAAGGTTGAGGCTTAGCGCCACGTTTGCCTTCGGCCTGCGCTTTTCGATAAAAGCCATCGGAGCATCGAGACGCCCGGCATAACCCCGGGACATTTTCGCCCCGCCGATATCCGGGCAAACCACGACTATGTCCTTCAGGTTGAGCGACCGGAAATACTTCAGGAAAATCGGCATGGCGTAAAGGTGGTCGCTTGGAATATCGAAAAAACCCTGAATCTGGTGCGAATGCAGATCCAACATCATCACCCGGTCCGCACCGGCCATGGTAATCAAGTTGGCCACCAGCTTTGCTCCGAGGGATACCCGCGGCTGGTCTTTGCGGTCCTGCCTGCCGTAGCCGTAATATGGCATTACCAAAGTGATCCGACCCGCGGAAGAGCGGCTCAGGGCGTCAATTATCAGCAGAAGTTCCATAATATTGGCTGCCGGCGGATTGGTGGGCTGTAAAACAAAGCAGTCCATCCCCCGGATGTTTTCCAGGATCTTGACAAATATTTCCCCATCAGAGAAGCGTCTTAATTCAATTCCGCAGAGCTCGATACCTAAAAACGAGGCTATCTTCTTTGCCAATATAGGGTTGGCAGTTCCGGTAATTAATTTTAGTTCTGTTCCAGAAAACATCGGTGTACCAATCACCTGACTTGACAAACCGGGCCGTAAAATAACGGCCCGGTACAACAAATGGCTGGGGCGGTAGGATTCGAACCTACGAATGCGGGATCCAAAATCCCGTGACTTACCGCTTGTCTACGCCCCAATCTAAGGAGTTGTGCTCGCTGAGAGGTAATTTGCCTTTGTTGAAAAAGCGTCCTTAAAATATGATTTTTAATAAAATATGTCAACTGTTTTGCTACCGGCCGTATTTTAGATCAATGTCAGGCTCAGCGGGAGTTATACGCTTTTTACGACAGCCATAGAGTATTCAAAGGGCATTATTCTAAGGGAATCCCCCCGCCCCCATTTAGAAATGGGGGGAGATAAGCCTCCCACTATGTAAAAGTGGGAAATGGCCTCCCTTTTTGGGAGAGGTGTGAATGAGCCTTACCCTTTGGCAAAGGGGAACCCCGGGTAAATTTAATAATCTGTTCCCGGTTTTAAAAAAGCCCTAAGCCGGTTTTCTCGGGCCATTGGGCGCAGGAAAAAAAACGAGTCCAGCGCGGAGCGGTTCACGTATGAAAAACGCTTTCCCCGGCGAAAAAACGAGCAATGGAACCAAGCCGGTCTAGATGACAAATATTGACAGATTTTCAAGGTTAACTTAACGTGAATCAGTCTGCCGTAAACAGAGAATGTCGTACCCTTTTTTGGAACTAATTCCAGTTCATCTTTTATAAATAATGTCATAAGAAATTATCACATTTTCGTTGCTTCTCCCCTGAGGGCCCTGTATCTTGGGCTTTCTCATTCCAGACTCGCAAAGATTGGCGGTTCCCCCCGATCAACAGTCCAGGATAGACGAACCTGATGACTATAAAGGAGGTCAGGCCGGTTTTGGCGGCTTTTGGTCCATAGATATACCTGCTTACAGCCAGCCAAGCTAACCCTAGTGTCATGGTTTTGCCGGCTGCCGGCTCATCCGGTTAAGTATAATATCTGGTTTCAAATGTGCTTCTAAGCTCAGACAAGGAGAATAAAATGCGGATAAAATCATTTGGTTTTTTACTTGTGCTCGGGATTGCCTTTGCTGGTTGCGGCGACAACAACAATGAGCCTTTGGGTGTTGACAGCGGGTCGACTTTGACCAAAGGAGCCGATGGCCCGAATGTGGTGGTTACCGAACAAAACGGAGGTACTGTACGGGAGCTTATGACTGGTGTTGTTCTAAAGGCCTTCGATAAGGCCTTAGCTGCCCTGGCGAGCGGTACCCAGCTGGCCGCAACTGCTCGAATAACCGGCGATAGATCCGGGTATGCTCAAGTCGATGGTTCCTCGACTACGGGAGAAACGGCGGTGAATTATGACTTTACCTTGAAGTTTTACGATTACTCAGATAACGGCTCTCTGTTTATTGGAAGCAGTTTGAGTTACAAGGGTGATGTAAGTGTCATCGCCGGCAAGGTATATACCAAAACCACACTGAACGGTGAAGTCAAATTTGCCGGGCCATACAGCGGCTCCATAAAATACTCTGAATTCATCAGCCAAAACGGCGAGTCTACCAGTTCCGTTGTTTTTACATCAGGCGGAAAGACGTTTACTTATAATCCGGAGGTGCCGTGGGGGCCGCAGTAGAAATCAAGTAATGGCAACAGCCTGATCCGGTTGTTAAAAATGCCCAGGGAAGGAGTAAGATATGAGATGGATTGAACTGTCAGCTTTTACTCTTGCCGTGGGGCTTATCTTTACCGCGTGCAGTGACAAGAATAATGATATTACGGCTGTCAATGAGAGGCTCCCCGGCGGGGGCAGCTTGACAATGGGCTCCGGGGGCCAAAATGCAACAGTGACTGAAAGCAATGCAGGCCAGGTAAGCGAGATAGTCCTGGCTCCTGTAATCAGCGCTTTCAGCAAAGGCTATGCCTCTCTGGCTACGGGTATTCTGTTAGCCGCGACAGTTCAGATCGAGGGGAATTCTTACGGGTTTGCCGAGATATCAGGTACAATTTCCAGCAACCAGCCTCCAGCAGATTTTAATTTCTCGGCAAAATTTTACGATTTTTCCGAGGACGGCAATATCTATCTCGGAGGCAGTTTACAGTTCACAGGCAGCTTAGCTTTTAACATTCAAACCCACGAAGTATACACCACTGTTAAGATCAGCGGCGAAATCAGCTTTGCCGGCCTGTACAACGGCTCTATCAAATACGACGATCTCGAAATTATAGCCGACAGGAACGGGCTTGTCAGTGTCCGGGGAAATATATCGGTCAGTTCGGGAGAAACCTCTTTCGATTTTTACGTGCACCCGGCTGGGGATGACGAGCCATCCGAAGACAGTGAGCAAGGGTGGGAGCAATGGATCAGGAGCATGCTGTGAAAACCCTCGCCATTCACCTTTATGTAAAGATTTAGATTAACCGGCATTAAAATGTGCGGCTTGAGCGGATTGATCTGTTCAAGCTGTCATTCCTCCCCCGTGCCAACCTTCAAGCAGCACAATGCTCCTGCAGCAGAGCTGAAAGGCTTTTTTTACTTTTCAGCCGGTTTGGATACATACACATGCAAACGGGCCACTGCCTTATAGCCAAAATCGCCCGTACGCTCGACCCGCACCAGGTAATGGCCCGGTTTGGAAAAGCTGTGGACCGTTTTTGCATACCCGGTCGGGCTGTGGCTGATATCACTGTCCTCGGGCATTTTACCGGCAATTCTTTCATAGTACCATGAATATCCTGCCGTGGATTTAACCGTGACTTTCGGGCTCCCGTCGCCGAAATCCCATGTTTCATTTCCAGCCAGGGCATTGAACGAGCGCACCTTGAAAGTCACCGGGTCTCCGGGCTTGATGCCGAATGTGGGATAAAAGTTGGCGTGGATCGCAGGGGGCAGCTTGTCCGGCTCGTTTTTATCGATCACCTGAACTACCGCGCAGTCGTAATCAATATTGCTCTGCGAGTCGACAACTTTGAGCATCTCGGCGTAAGTTCCCGGAGTCTGGTAGGCCCGCTTTTGCACAGGCCCTGAAGCGCCCGAGCCGTCAGTGAAGATCCACTCGTATTCTTTGATCTCGCCTTTGAAACTCCTTGATTTTCTTCCATCGAGAGTGACAGTCTCTCCCACCTCGGCTAACTGGTGCGGCCGGGCTACGGCGATTAGATCCGGCTTGTACTGTTCGGCATAGGATTGCCAGAGATAAGCGTACCCCTCCTCGATAGCCCATTTCCCGGAAGGCAGGAGGTAGTTAATTTCGAAGTGCAGGTGGGACCATCCCCCGCTGGTTCCTTCCTTGCCGAGGATACCGATTCTTTGACCTTTTTTTACTGTGGTTCCAGGTTGAACCTCCGGGTCGATGCTCTTGAGATGGGTATAGTGGTAATGCCATCCCCTTTCATCGATTATGTTTATACAATTGATATTCGCCCCTTCAACTCCGATTGAGGCTACCAACCCGTCAGTGGCCGCCAGGACCTCGTCCAGACCTTCAGAGCCGCCGATATCGAGGCCGTAATGGTAATAGATCTCTTTTCTCTCGGGGTCTTCGCCCCCGTCAACATAACACGGCTCATTGCTCATCTGTGTATCATTGGAAAACCAGCGCTGTCTGACCGGATAAACGAAAGTTCCCGGGGCGATAAACGGCGAGCCGGCGGGCCAGAGCCGCAGCCTGGCGTCATGCTCGAGGCCCCACCTGTCCACATTGCTGTTCCTGTAATAGTCCCTGGTTATCGGGCAGTCGACCTGGGCTTTGCCTGCGGCCACGGGAAGGTTATAGTTCCCGGAGCAGAGGGTCAGCGTCTCTCCGTCAATGTCTACTTTCACTCTTGCAGCCCGGATCGCAGAGCGCAGATTATCGGCGGTGTTGTCCATCTCGAGCAGCTTTACGGTCACCGCTTCGCCATTGGTGAGCTCGACTCTTTTCGACTCCCCGAGATTCAGGTCAACTACTGTGCGGACAGGTTTGCGGGCGTACAGCTCTGCAAATGACAGGATCGAGGAGACTGAAAAAAGGAATATAAAAAGGGGGGAGAGCATTCTCTCTCCGATGAAAGAGCTACATAGATAGGGATAAAGATCAGCCTGCATTGTAGAGCTCCTGTTATAGAATGGACGAGCAGCTTCCATGCAAAGGAAAGGCGGATGAGTGATAACGCTTTATTATTTTTGACCCCGCTCGAGCACAGGCACATGCAAACAAGTGACTGCCTTATAGCCGAAATCGCCCGTGCGCTCGACCCGCACCAGGTAATCGCCCGGCTTGGAAAAGCTGTGGACCGTTTCCGCATATCCCGCCGGGTCGTGAGCGACAGTCTCGCTGTCGAGTCCCATCTCCCTGAATCTTTTATAGTACCATGAATAGCCGGCGTTCGACCGGACAGTGACCCGCGGGCTGCCGTCACCGAAATCCCATGTTTCATCTCCAGAGAGTGTGTTGAACGAGCGCACCTTGAAAGTCACCGGGTCGCCGGGCCTGATATCGACTGTGGGGTAAAAATTGGCGTGGATCGAGGGCGGCAGTTTGTCAGGCCCGTTTTTGTCGATCACCTGCACTACTGCATAATCGTAATCGATATTGCCATTTGAATCGACGACTTTGAGCACCTCGGTATAAGTTCCCGGAGTCTGGTAGACTCGTTTTTGCACTGGCCCAGGGGCGCTTGAGCGGTCAGTGAAGATCCACTCGTATTCTTTGATCGAGCCTGTAATTCCCCTTGATTTCGTTCCATCCAGGGTGACAGTCTGCCCGACATCGGCCACCTGGTGCGGCCGGGCCACGGCGATCAAGGCCGGTTTGAAGCGCTCGAGATAAGCCTGCCAGATATATGCGTAACCCTCTTCGGTGCCCCACTTTCCGGAGGGCTGCCTGCTCCTGATCTCGAAATGCAGATGCGACCATCCCCCGCTTGCTCCCTCCTTGCCCAGAACGCCGATCTTCTGTCCCATCCCGACTATTGCCCCCGGCCTGATTTGCGCCTCGATACTCTTGAGGTGGCTGTAGCGGTAATACCAGCCTCTTTTATCGCGGACATAGATAACATCGTAGCGGGGGCTGACCGGGCTGTCCTCATAGCCTGACAGGACCGAATCCCCGAATGATATTACTGTCCCTTCCGTGGCCGCGAAGACCTCTTCCAGGCCCTCGGAGCCTCCGAAATCGAGGCCGGAATGGTAGTAAATCTCTTTTATGGAGGGGTCTTCGCCGCCGTCGACATAGCACGGCTCATTGCTCATATGCGTATCACTGGCCAGCCAGCGCTGCCTGAGCGGATATTGGAAAGTTCCCGGGGCGATAAACGGCGAGCCGGCGGGCCAGAGCCTCAGCCTGGCGTCTTTTTCAAGGCCCCACCTGTCGTCGTCGCTGTTCTTGTAATAATCCCTGGTTACCGGGCAGTCTATCCGGATGCCGGCTAAATCGATTGGAAGATTGTAGTTTGCGCTGGCCAGCTCCGCTGTCTCTCCATCCACTGCGACCTTGACCCTGACTGCCCGGACAGCAGAGCGCAATTGGTCGGTCGTCTTGTTAATCTCGAGTAGCTTTACAGTTACCACATCGCCGTTGATTAACTCAACTTTTTTCGACTCCCCGAGATTCAGGTCCACTACTGTGCGGAGAGGTGTGCGGACCTCGGGTTCTGCGGAAACGAGGTTGGAAGAAATAATAAAAAAGGATACGGCGTAAACAAAAGGATAGAACCGTTTTCTTTTTCGGATGGGAAAATTTTTGAAAAAGAGATAATTTCGGGATAACATTTTACATTTCCTTTCCTTTTTCCTGTTGTCGATCATGAAAAATTTAACATTTCAAATCTGCCCCAAAATAACACCTTTTACAGAGCTTAGAGAAATATTTATTTCCAGGCTCCAGGGAGAAAGGTTCCTCACAAACTCTCATGCCTGCTTTGTGGCCACAACGAAGCATGAAAATCAAGAAGACACACCCAGTCCGCTTTGCGCCCCACACCTCTCCAGAGGAGATTTTCATGTAAATTACCCTTGCATAAAATTACAATTAAGACAATGTTAGATGCCTTAGGAATTGCCTTGTAATCCAGGAAGGCAATGACTTAGCCGGGAAAACACGGTTTCCCATGTTCTTGATTTAAGAATAATCTGGGCTAAATGAAAAGTCTCACCAGTCGCACCTTCACCCTTTTTACGAGGAGTCCTGAGGGGCTGAAGAACTATAAATAACCTGAAGCTTTTCTTTAACATTAAAGATAAAAAGGAGGCTGATTATGCCCCGGGGAAAATGCTTGTTGGCAGCCGTCTTAACCGCCTTGATAATCTTGACCGGCTTTCCCACTGGAGCGCTTTCTGAAGATGCAGCGGTGAAAATGCGGGAGGAAGAGCAGGTTATCCCGACTTACAAGGTAGGTCCTCCTGACCCGGATCCTATGTTCTATAACGGCAGGGCATATCAGGGAGCCAAGGGGCCGGTTTACCCTTATCCCTCCAGAGACAATTTGACCAATCAGCGCGAAAATCAAGCCTATAAAACAGTGTTTCTGGAAAACAAGTATATCCAGATCAGCGTGATCCCGGAACTCGGGGGCCGCATTTTCTCGGCTTTGGACAAAACTGACGCTTATGACTTCTTTTACCGCCAGCACGTGATCAAGCCTGCCCTGATCGGCTGCCTGGGGGCCTGGATTTCCGGGGGTGTCGAGTGGAACGTGCCCCACCATCACCGGGCCTCCACTTTCGTCCCTGTCGATTATACAATGCAGGAGAATCCCGACGGCAGCAAGACTGTCTGGGTGGGGGAGATAGAACTCCGTCACCGGATGAAATGGCTTGTCGGTCTGACAGTCTTTCCGGATAAGTCTTATATCGAGAACACTGTCAGGATATATAACCGCACACCGCTGGTGCATACATTTCTCTACTGGGCCAATGTCGCTGTGCATGCGGATTCGTCATACCAGGTAATTTTCCCTCCCAGCCTGGAATATGCGACCTACCATGGGAAAGACGAGTTCACCACCTGGCCGATTGCCCATCAGTATTACAGGGGAGTGGATTTTACCTCTGGAGTCGATCTTAGCTGGTGGAAAAACCTGCCCTCCCCGGTTTCTCTTTTTGCTTTTGATTGTACCGAGAACTTTTTTGCCGGGTACGACCATGGGAAGAAGGCCGGCGTCCTCCACGTGGCCGACCATCATCTTGTCCCTGGGAAGAAACTGTGGCAGTGGGGCCCCGGCACTGCGGCCCAGATGTGGGATAAGATCCTGACCGACACGGACGGCCCGTATATCGAGCTGATGGTCGGGGCTTTCTCGGATAATCAGCCTGACTATAGCTGGGCCCAGCCTTACGAGGTGAAGACTTTCAAGCAGTACTGGTATCCTATCCGGGACCTGGAGGGAGTTAAAAACGCCACTCTGGAGGCTGCCTGCAACCTGGAGGTGACCGGGGCGAATGTGGCCCGGCTTGGATTCAATACCTCGGCGGAATATAATCAGGCGCGGGTGCTCTTCGAAGCCCGCGGCAAAGTGCTCTTTGAGCAGGAAATCGATATCAGCCCCCGGAAGCCTTTTCTGAAAGAGGTCCGGCTGCCGGCCGGGGTGAAGGAAGAAGATCTTAAATTATCGCTGTTTTCAGCAGAGAAAAAAGAGCTGGTCAGCTACCAGCCGGTGAAGAAAAAGGGCTCGCCGATGCCTGAGACAGTGGTGCCGCCGCCGCCCCCGGCTGAGATAAAAACGATCGAGGAGCTCTATCTCGCGGGTCAGCGCCTCGATCAGTTCTACAACCCGGCCCTTGAGCCTGACCCCTATTACGAGGAAGCGCTGAGAAGAGACCCGGGCGACTATCGGGTGAACACCGCTCTAGGCATCCTGTACCTCAAGCGGGAGATGTTCAAAGAGGCGGAGGAAAAATTCAATACGGCAGTCGAGCGGGCGACTTCCAACCATACTAAACCCCGGGATGGAGAAGCATACTACTACCTGGGTGTGGCCTGCAAGGCTCAAGGCAAGGATGATTCCGCCTATGACGCTTTTTACAAGGCCACCTGGAGCAATGCATGGCACGCGGCCGGCTTTTACTCACTCGCCGAGCTGGCGGCTAAAAAGGGCGATTTCCCGAAAGCCCTGGAGTTTCTCGACCGGTCGATAGCCACTAATTCTTTCAATACCAAAGCCTTGAATCTCAAAGCAGCAGTACTAAGAAGGCTGGAACATGATGAGGAGGCAAAAAAAATGGTTGCCCTAGTCCTGTCCCAGGACCCGCTTGATTTCTGGGCTGGAAATGAGCTTTACCTGGCTGACTCGGCATCCGGGCTGAAGAGTGAGGCGCAGAATGAGCTGGATGCTTTAGAGGTAAAGATGCGGGGGCAGATGGAATCTTATCTCGAACTGGCGGTTAGTTACGGCGATTGCGGTCTGTGGGATGAAGCGATCGGGGTGCTCGAGCGGTTTGTTTCCCTGAAAGACCGGCAGACCGCCTCCCAGGCAATGGTTCTCTATTATCTCGGTTATTATTACGAGAAAAAAGGAAACGGGGAGGAAGCCTCCCGCTATTACCAAATGGCCGGCAAATGCTCTCCGGATTATGTTTTTCCCTATCGGTTCGAGTCGATAGACGTGCTCTCCAGGGCGCTCAGGAAAAACCCGGGCGACTCCCGGGCGCATTACTACCTGGGGAACCTTCTGTTTGACAGCCAGCCTGAGAAGGCGATAGAGGAATGGGAGAAATCAAGGGACCTGGATGGGACTTTTCCAATCGTGCACCGGAACCTCGGCCTGGCCTATGCCCGGGTCAGGAAAAATATCCCTGAGGCCATCTCTGCCCTTGAGACCGCGGTCAGCTTGAATAAAGAAGATCCGAGATTCTATCTGGAGTTGGACCAGCTTTACGAAAGGGGCGGGGAGTCGCCCCAGAAGAGGCTAACGCTGCTTGAGAAAAATCATGAGACAGTCTCCAGGCGGGATGATGCCTTGGCGCGAGAGATCGTGCTCTATATCCAGTTGGGACAATATGACAGGGCTATCGAGCTGCTGGAAGGCCACCATTTCAATGTCTGGGAAGGCGGGGGGGAGATACACAACGTGTTTGTCGATGCCCACCTCTTTCGAGGGCAGAAATATTTCAGGGAGAAAAAATATCAGCAAGCGCGCCAAGATTTCGAAGCAGCGCTCCAGTACCCGAGGAATCTGGAGGTCGGCAAGCCTTATCGGGACAGGAGATCCTCCGAGGTCAACTACTTTATCGGCACTGTTTACGAGGCCTTGGGACAGAAAGGGAAAGCGCGCTCTTTTTATGAAGAATCGGCCGCCGGAAGACACCGGCCCTCGGAGATTGAGTTCTATCAGGGGATGGCTTTCCGCAAGCTGGATCAAGAAAAGGAAGCTGACAAGGTATTCGAGAGCCTGATTGATTTCGGTAAAAGACAGCTCGGATCGAGTTCCACAGGGGTTGACTTTTTCTCAAAATTCGGCGAAAAGCTCACCCCGGAAGAGCTGCTGGCCGAGGGACATTACCTGATCGGCCTGGGCTATCTGGGAAAAGACGACAATCAACAGGCCAGGCTGGAATTTGAAAAAGCTGTCGGGCTGAACCGTAATCATATCCATGCTGCGCAAAAATTGGCGGCCATGTGAAAGATCCAGCTTAAATACAATACCGTTCATTTAAAGCGACAACACTCTCTTTTTGTCACCCCCGCGAAAGCGGGGGTCCAGAAAATCGGCTTAAAAACCTGGATTCCCGCGCAAGCGGGAATGACATCGATTGCCTTTCCCGCCTAAAGTGAACAACATTGAGGTTAAATAACTCTTTTTAAATACCGGGTATTTCGGGTCAAAAGCTGGTTTTTTTATCCGCCGGGTCGGATCGAGTCAATGCGGGTTTTTGAGCTTTTGACCCTGAAGGCTAGCCCAAGACATTTGAAATTCTATTTAAATGTCTAACCACCAAGGCACCAAGACACAAAGAATAGTGTCAATTCTTCTTGCATTATTGTTGGTTGAATCGGATAATAATAAACCATTGGTGTCTTGGTGTCTTTGTGGTTAAAAAAACAAAGACTTAGAAATTGTGGGAGATAATCTCTCAGAATAAATATGTAAGAATCTAAGGTTGAGCCAGATCAGAATCAAAGCCGCTGAACAAAAGATCCTGGAGGACCAGGGCCCTGCCGCCGTCAAAAGTGTAACGGTCTAATGAGCTGGGGATCACCAGATCCCTGACCGGCGTCACCTGATAGGGGGTCAATCGATCTACCTGTTTGATCAGCTCGGGAAAGACCATCTCCCAGACCTGAACGATCTTGCCCCCGACAATGATCCGCTCTGGGCCGAGACCCCAGTTGATATTGGCGATACCGACCCCCAGCTCCCGCGCTGTCTCCTTGAGCGCCTGCACGGCCTGATAGTCTCCATCTTTGGCCAGGTTTATAACCCGCTCAATCTGATAATCGATATCCCGCTCGACCGGTGTTCCGGTCAACTCGCAGTAACGTCTGACTGTCCCCTGATCGGAAGCGTTATTCTCCCAGGAGTCCTTTAGGGAAAAGTCCTCCCATCTGCCGTCAACCTTGATCACATTCTTACCGAACTCGCCCACCATGCAGTATGCCCCGTAATAGACGCGGCCCGAGATGACTATCCCGGTCCCGATGCCCGTGTAGCTGACATTAATGAACACGAAGTCGGACAAATCGCGGGCCTCAGGCGCAAAGTAGATCTCGGCCAGCGCTCCGGCCCTTGAGCAATCCTCCAGGAAGACCTTGCTCTCGATATGCTGCTGCACTATCCCCTTTACATCCACATTTCCCCAATCGAGGACCTTGTCTGTATAGATATATCCCGCTCGAGAGTTGATAAAGCCGGGAGCAATGACGGCTACTCCGACAAGAGGACCTTTGAAAGAACGAATCATCCGGGCAAGAGTTTCCGCGCAGCCAGTGAAAAAGCTTTCAGCACTGACCCGGACCGTGTCTGTTTCTTTAGAGTCGCAAACCCAGCCGCCGAGATCACAGACCGCAATGGCAGTCCGGATATGAGTGATATCTATAATCCCATAGATGCCGTATTTTTCGTTAATCCGCAGGTTGATCGGTTTCCTGCCAATCAGACTTTCATCCAGGCTGGACTCGTAGACAAGGTTCTCCTTGATCAGCTCACTGATGATCCTGGAAACAGTGCTCTCTTTCAAGCCGGTATTCTCTGAGAGTTTTACCCTGGAGATAGGTCCTCTTGTCAGTATAGCCTTCAGGATATTGGATCGATTAATCCGGCGGACACGCTTGTGGTTCGCAATCATAGCCTTATGCAACCTCGAATTCGAAAGCCAGGTTAAAAGAAACAAAAATTTAATACTTTATAATAAGCAAAAAATTAAAATCTTACTATATTTATCTATTGACTTAAATTTCTAATTCGGAAAGGAACAATACAATCCGGGCCTTTTTTCAGCCTTGATTTTCTCGCTTGCCTCTTCTTTTTAATGAATTGACGGCCTGCCGGGCACTCTTTCCGGTTTGACAGCCGGTCGATCGAACGCGAAACTGAATCTTGAACCGGTTATTGTATATTTGGAGGCCATTCTCATGCAATATGTTTTCGACACCATGAATCTTAAGCGCTACAGGTTTCCCACCCATATCAACGACCTGGTGATCGACCGGGCTGACTCGCATACCTCGGAGGTGTTTATAGTGCTTCTGGAGCCGGGACAGGCCCCGCCGCTGCACAAGCATGACGATACAGAGCAGGTTTTTTATGTGCTCGAGGGCCGGGGCACCCTGACAATCGGGGGAAAGGCGAAAAATTATCCGGTCAAGGCCGGCGATGTCGTCCGCATTCCGCCCTCGGTTTTTCACTCGATCAGGGCCGAGGGCGGCAGTTGCCTGCGGTATCTCGCCATTGATTGTTTCACTGCAAACCGTCTGAGTGATGAGCCCACGTGGGATGACCATGTCAGGGTTCTCTGCTGTCAGCAAGGCTGGGATTATAGCCAGGTCACAGGATGAGCGAGTTTTTATATTACTATTCAGGTCATAAAATTGGTTACATCTATCCATAAAGGAAATTTTTTTTCTTCTTTTGGTGGCAAAAGAAGCAAAACCATTTCTTTTTAAACAAAAAGAAACAAAAGTTAATCCTGGCACCTGAGGCTTTTACTCCACTGCGCCAAGCTCGCCTGGCGCAGGTAAGCTCGCGCAAAGGCATGCCGGGGCGTTGTATATATATCAAGCCATTAATGGAAATTACTTGTCTTTTACACGCTCCAAAAGCAGGATCCTCGGACTTCAGGTCTTCTTATGGCCTTTGGTTTCACCTGGGATGGCTTTATCATCCCAGGTAGCTGCACTCAAACCTCTTTTCGGCAGTTGTAGAAGCTTCTCTCTTGGGGTATTTCAGTCGTTGTTACGTAAAGTAAGCCGCCGGCGCCTTAAATGTAAAAATCGACATCCGGTAAATCATTCCTGTTTACTCAACTTATATCAATAACCAAGGCTAAAGCAGATAAAAACAATATAAATGGAAACTATTTAATGCTCGCTGTAGTAAGAGGATTTTTTGGCTTGGATTGCAATAGATCCCGCTCATCGAGACCTTGGGGAAATGTTATAATTTTAACAGAAGAGTATTTTTTGCTTTTTATAAAGCTTTAAAAATCAATGAGTTATTCTAGGGGCGGTTCGCGAACCGCCCTACGGATCGAATATTATCCTTTACCCGGGATTTTTTCAAAGGTCTCTGATGGATAAAATTACCAAAAAGAGGAGGGAAAATGCGTAGCTTTTCTTCGGTTTTAATGGCATTCTGTATTCTGGCATCCAGCTATCTGTGCCTGGATGGGTTTTTCGGCAGGGCCGAGTCCGCGACTCCTGGAGAACCGGCCAGGCCGCTCTCGGTTTTCAATGTCCGGGACTTTGGAGCGCTGGGCGACAGCAAAACCAAAGACACCGGGGCCATCCAGAAAGCTATCGACGCCGCTTCCCGGGCCGGGGGAGGCACTGTCTATTTCCCTCCGGGCAGCTACCTGAGCGGGACGGTCTACCTGAAAGATCATGTCACCCTCTATCTCGAGGAGGGCTCGGTCCTCCTGGGAAGCACGGAGATAGCCGATTTCCCCAAAAACGTGCCCGGTTTCAGGTCCTACACTGACAGCTATGTCACCCAGAGCCTGATCTACGGCGAGAACCTTCACGATATCGCTATCACCGGCCGGGGCACCATAGACGGCCAGGGCGCGGCCTTTCTGTGGAAAGACTACGGCAACCGGCCTTACATAATCCGCTTTATCACCTGCCGGGACATCCTGGTCCAGGGGATAACCCTGACCAACTCCCCGATGTGGATGCAGCATTACCTGGCCTGCGATTTTGTCACGATCCACGGGATCAAAGTCGATAACCATTGCACCTACAACAACGATATGCTGGACATTGACTGCTGCCACAACGTGCATATCAGCGACTGCACCGGCAGCAGCGATGACGACGCCCTGACTCTCAAGAGCACATCCGACAGGGCCTGCGAAAATGTGACAATCACCAACTGTATCCTGGCGAGCCACTGCAACGCCATAAAAATGGGCACAGAGTCCAATGGCGGATTCAAAAATATCACGATCTCTAACTGCGCTATCAACTCGCAGTTCAAGGAAAAAGGCTACTACGGGGGGATAAAAGGCTCCTCCGGGATATCCCTGGAGATTGTCGACGGCGGGACAATGGAGAATGTCACGATTTCCAACATTACGATCAAGGGCGTGTCTGTGCCCTTGTTCCTGCGCCTGGGAAACCGCGCCCGGCCATTCAGGAAAGACATGGAGAAGCCCGGGATGGGGGCCATGCGCAACGTGGTGATCAGTAACATAACCGCCGCCAACGTGGAGAAAATTGGCTGCTCGATCACCGGCCTGCCCGGCCACCCGGTCCGCAATGTGACCCTGAGCGATATCAGGATCACTTTTCCTGGCGGGGGAACTGAACAGGAAGCCGCAGGAGAGGTCCCGGAGCACGAGGATAAATATCCTGAGGCCAGCATGTTCGGCACCCTGCCAGCCTGGGGCTTCTACTGCCGCCATGTCGAGGGCCTGAGAATGAGCAATATCGACCTGCAGGCAGAAGAGGCAGACTACCGCCCGGCCCTGGTCTGCGATGATATCCAGTCCCTCGAGGTCAGCGGTTTCTCCACAGCGCAGGCCGCAGCCGGCTCCCCCCAGCCACTGATTGTGCTCAGGGATGTCCAGGGCGCGGGGATCAGGGCCTCGAGACCTGCTGACCGCCAGGGGGTTTTCCTGCGCCTGGAGGGCAAAACCGCCCGGGTGAGTGCGATCGGCAATGATTTGAGCAGAGTGGCAAAAAAATTCGAGTTCGGAGAGGGTGTTTCAGAAGCGGTTCTTTTCGAGGCGGCTAATAGGGGGGGAGAGTGAGATGAATGTGAGGGGGAATTAACTTGCCACAAAAACAGTACCAGTGGGATTGCGGGAGAATTCAAGCACTGCAATTATTATATACTTATTTGGTATTTTTTAAACTCGTCTGCTGAAGTAGGCTTGAATGAAAAAAATATTGCTTTGAAGTATATTTTAGATATTTTTATAAGACGTTATACATTAAAATCTTTTTGATTCATTATAAATTTTTTTGGTTTAAATAATGAATAAAAAGCCCACAACGATTGAAGACTATAAAGAGTGGTTAAAAAAGACATTTGATATTGAAATAAACAAAAAGACTCAAAATTATTTTGATTCCGTTACAAGAAAAATAAAAAGCGATCTTGAAAAATCAGACTTTTGGATTAATATAAATGAAAAACTAATATCATATGACCAAGAATATTTGCTACAAACCGGATATCCTCTGTTGATGCCCGATTATAAACCAGAGTTATTAATAAAACCATTTGATTCTTTTTTATTAAAAACTTTTAGAAAAAATATCCTGGATAATTCGAATTGGCCAGAACCACCAGAAAATGGATGGATACTTTCTGAAAATTGGTTTTTTAACATAAATGATCTTATAAGAACTTTGTTTGTAGTTAAATATTTAGATGGAGTTGAGTTTTTAATAGATAAAATACAATCTCTTTGTGTCAAATATAAATTAAAATACTGGTCTGCTTTAGAGGCCAAAGAAGAAGGTTATTATGCTGCTCATTTAAACCTAAAAAAAGAATTTGAAATTCCAAAAGAAAATTGGGATACTAAAAAAATTGAAGTATATTTTGAAATTCAAATAACTACACAGCTACAGGAAGTTATCCGAAAATTGCTTCATAAATATTATGAAGATAAAAGAAAAAAAATTGATAAAGAAACTATTAAATGGCAATGGAATTATAAAAGCGATGAATTTATAGCAAATTATCTAGGGCATATCCTTCATTATATTGAAGGCATGATTATAGATATTAGAGAAAGACAAAAATAAGGAGGCATTATGAAATCGGAATTTCTTAAATATTTACTTTCTATTGGTATTAAAGATCCTCTGATTGAAAGGATAAATTCTATTTTTGAATTTTACAAAAAAGTTTGCTCTGAAGAAATTGAAAAGATATTTATTTCAGAATATATTCAGAAAGATGGAATGAGGGTTTATGAAAATCTTTGGTTTTTTTCAAAAAGCTATATTATGGAGGCTAAGGATTTTATTAATACTGATGATTTTGATTTGGTGTATATAAAAAATAGAATGCTTGGTTGGACTTTACAAAAAAAAGAGTACGATTTCGAAAATTCAAATGAAAAATCGCGCTTTGCTTTGACTATTAAATTTATAGGTGACGTTTGGGCAAAATTAAAGGCTTCAAAAGAGAATTGTAATTCTCTTCGAGATATTTTATTTAGATATTTTTTACCGAATTTTGTGGAATGAATTATATTATCAAATAATTACCTCCCTGTGGTTTTATTATTACTAAGGGGGGCATAAAATAGATTGCATTTGCTTCAATCTTATAATTTGCTTTTAACACATTGATATTTATTGCGTTATGAGATTTGCCGTATCGCTCGAAAATGCAACCTATAATATGACCTGAGTAGTAATCATTTTCTATTTGAGGTATTGTATTAGATCGAACTAATATCCTACCAACAAAGTTACCTGTACTTATACAGTATTTCCACTCTCCTATCCAGGCCCTGTTGGTTGAAATTGAGCGTTTAACTGGCAGGCGTTTTTTTACTTCTTTGAGATCGATCCGTTTATCTCTATGATTTGTTATTTCGGCTAAAGCATTCATTTAATTTTCTCCCACTGGTTGGTTTAAATAAATCAACGCCTTTTTTGTTTTTTCTTAAATTTTCTCAATCTTTTCTCAAGCTGGTTTTAGCGGACAAACGGGTATTTTTGTGCATTTTCGAGAAGATAGGCATTGAAAACAAAAAAACCATTTCTCCCTGAAAATAAAAGAAATACGGCCTTTAAGATGTTGCCGAGTGACAGTTTAATCCATAAAAACATAGATTTCCAAATATAATAAATTTTCTTATTTGAAGGAGCAGGCTATCCGTTTTTCTTTTAATATAGACTTCAACCCCTTCTCGCTTCCTCGATCATTGCTGCCAGGTTCTCCAGCGGTACATCAGCCTGGAGAGTGATTCCAGGCTCCAGGATATAACCGCCCCCTCTGCCCATCCGCTCCTTGAGCCTCCTGATCTCAGCGCGCACCTCTTCCGCAGTACCCCGGGGCAGGAGCTCCTGAGTGCCCAGTCCTCCGCAAAAAGTCAGGTCTGCTCCGAACTCCCTTTTCAGCTTGAAAATATCCATTGCCTCAGGCTGGACCGGGTGCAGAATATCAAGCCCGAGGTCTATCATATCGCCGACAATGGAGCTGACATTCCCGCAGCTATGGTGAAAAACCTTGCGGCCGTGTTTTTTAGCCAAGGCATAGATCTCGGACAGGCGGGGCTTTACGAACTTTCTCCAGTCAGAAGGAGACATAAGCAGTGAATGCTGGGTCCCGTAGTCGTCACTCAGGGCAATGGCATCGAACTCGAACCTGTCAAACAGGATTTCCATAGTCCGGAGCACGAAGTCTGTAAGGCCGCTCAACAATTTTTCAACGAACCCGGGATTAAGGCAGAGGTCCTCGAGAAGGTTCTCCATGCCCCGCATGAATGTGGCCCGCTCCCATAAATCCCCGACCCAGACAACGGTGAAATGCTCTTTATTCCTCGCACACCAGTCTCCCAATTCCTCGAAACGGTAAGCTGCGGAAGGGTCCGGAAACCTGTAAGATGAAAGACTTGGCTCAAGGAGAGCAGGCCCGACAGGGGAGCCGCGGTCGAGCTCACTGGTGGTCCATACTACGCCGAATTCGTCTTTAGCGGTCGATCCATAGGTTGATGGGTCTGCATAGAGGGGCTTGACAGATTTGGGGGCATTCATGCGGACCGGGAAGTCCAGTGTTTCTTCAATGGCAGTTGTCCCGAAGAACTTTTCGATTTTTTCCCGTGCCGGGGGAGAGAATGAAAAATTGTAAGGAACCGGCAAATTTTCCTCATGCAAGATGATTTTTGTAATCCAGTCCCGGTTTTTTCCCTTTATCTCTGCTCTCATTACCGGCCTCTCCGTTCAGAAAAATTCCAACACATAAAGATTATTTATAATGTTTTGAAAATCTTAAATCAAGTGCCGCCGGGACTATTCGAAAACCGCTGCTTTTTAAGATAATTTACTATTCAGGTTATAAAGTTGTTTGCATCTATCCGTAAAGGAATTTTTTTTCTTCTTTTGGTGGCAAAAGAAGCAAAACCATTTCTTTTTAAACAAAAAGAAACAAAAGTTAATCCCGGCATATAAGTATTTTACTCCGCTTCGCCGAGCTCGCCTGGTGCGCAGGAAGCCTGCGCAAAGGCCTGCCTGGGCGTTGTACATCTAGTATGGCGATGATGGAAATTGCTTGTCTTCTACACGCTCCAGAAACAGGGTCCCCGGACTTCAGGACTTCTTATGGCCGCAGTTTCACTTGGAATGATCTATCATCCCAGGTAGCTGCCCTCAAACCTCTTTTCGGCAGTTGTAAAAGTTTTTCTCTCGGGGTATTTCAATCGTTGTTACGTAAAGTAAGCCGCCGGCGCCTTAAATGTAAAAATCGAAACCTGGCAGATCATTCATGCCTATTCGACTTTTATTAATAACCAAGACTACAGCATATAAATATAATTGGAACCTATTTAACGTTCCCTGTAGTAAGTTCACAGGGGAGTGATTGTCAGAGAAATCAGGCAGCGGTTATGGTGGCAGAGGATTAGCCCCCGGGATTGTCCATAAAGCATGGAACCTTTTGAAAAAGCGAAAGCCGTAAACCTTTACGGATTATGGCTTTATCCGGCATTATTCACAAAACGAACCAAAACCTGTAGGGGCAGGCCTCTGTGCCTGCCCATTGTTTGAGATTTCCTTGATGTAAATCGGGCGGCCACAGGGGGCCGCCACTACAAAAACGGGAACGGAAAATTTTTTTTATGAATAATGGCGGTTATCTTTCAGTGGTGCCTGGGGACTGAATCATACATCGGCTGCTTTCTTTAAAGCCGATAGGCGCATTATTTCAAGAACAATAGACTAGCGCAGCAGCCTGTACTCTCCAGCAGGTCCCTCGAAATAAAGAACTCCAGCCTCATCAGAGACAGAAGCTGCCGGAATGAACACTTTCCCGTCCTTTCTCACCTGCCAGGTCCCTTCTGCCAGGTCGGTGACCAGGATCTTGAACCTTCGGTCTCCCTGCACTGAAAAGGAAACCGGCAGGTCCGAGCGCTCACCCGCCTTGTTGAACAGCGCCACCCTGTCCAGGAGCTTGAACCCGACAAGGTCTTCGCTTTCAAGCAGCGCCGGCCTGGGCGGATTTGCCCGGCCCTGCTCAGTGACCAGCATCACATTAAGGAACAGGTTGTTTCCGCGCTTTTCTTCGGAGACAGCTCGATACGCCAGGATCCGAGCTCGTAGTCGTCCGGGTTGCGCCCTGGGTGGACCCCGCTGGCAAAATTCTCGCCGAAAACCCAGAACTCTTTGCCCGGCCCGCCCACTTTTTCCAGGGTGTAATTGCCTTCCGATGGGATAAGAGTGGAGTTGACCAGCCTCCCGCTCCAGCCTCGCTGGGTGAGGCTGATCCTGGCAGTATTACCCTCGATCATCGGCTCTTCCATGCTGTGCAGGAGCCAGTATTTCTTGAATCCGGGGTTCGAGGAAACCACTCTGTCGAAGACCGCCAGTGCCGCCGGTGCCGGAGACCCTGCAAGGTTAAGGAAGACAAACGAGCGCTTTACCTGGCGCACCTTTGCTATGTAGGCCTCGGTTATGTCGCCCTTGAGGTATGAGAAATCCGGGGCTTTCCGGTCCGGTCCGAGCCAGTGCCCGAGGACTTCACCGGTTTTGTAATCCTTGGCCAGGAAATCATCGAGCAGTCCGGCGGAGACCCAGAGGTTGGGCAGCCTCTGGCCGCCGTCATTCGCTTTTTTCACGTTGCAGAAACCCCGGGTGATAAATTTCTCATCCGGATCGTAAACCAGCAGGCTGTTGTGGGCAATGGTCCGCTTGTAGTAATTCACGTTGTGCGGTCCCAGGTAACCTCCATCGGTTCCCTCGTAGATCCCCGAATCAACAGCCAGAGGGCCCTTGTAATATATCTGGAAGGCCCCGGCATCCTGGTGCTGGTGGTTCAGGAAATTATAAACATTGACCTTCATCTCGGCGATCACGCTCTCGGGGCCCCAGCCGGTGCGGGCGACCATCCAGCCGTAGGGGAAGCCCATGTACCTGGTCAGCGGGAGCTCCGAGATGTCAGCGGGCTTAAGGTCCGGGTCGCGCCAGAGCAAGACGAACAATTGATCCATCGGGTGAGTGGCATGTTTGAGGATCTCGAACGGCCACTCGTCCTTGAGGTAATCAGCCAGAATATAACTGTCGCCATAGTAGCTGGCGCAGAGCAGGGAGGAGAGTTTCGGCGTCCAGATGAAGTCGTCCCCGGATGTCATCATCTTACTGTCCGGCCGCCGCATGTAAATCCAGTGATAGGGCACGAACTGCTGCGAGGGATGGTAGACGTTCCCGGCGCCCAGACAGTCGAATATCCACAGGGGATACATCTCCGAGCCGAACCGGGTGTCGCTGTAGGCGATGCCCTGGTGGTAAGCGTGGCCCGGATAGAACCAGTTACGCGCAGGCAGAAAATCCCGGAAAAACTTCCCCGCAGCCTCTTTATACATCTCAGGATACTCAATATACACGGCGATCCCGGCCGAGAGCAGGTCGCGCATCACCATCCACTCGCCGAGGTGCCCGGTGAGCGAGCCGGACTGACGGATGGGATAACCGGTCTCGAACATCTCTGCCAGCCGGATGAACTGCACCACCAGCTCTTCCTTTTCATCCGGTTTCAGCAGATCGTAGCACCAGTCGTATACCACTGCCGCGGCCCACATCACCCTGCCGATGTCCCGGGATACATCCCCACGCTCTTCCCACCGCGCCACCTTCAGGGTGTCCAATGCAGCTTTGACTGCCTTGCGCCCGGTTTCCCGGTCGCCGGTCAGTAAATAACGCAGGGCGTCTACGGTCATCCCGTAATGGGCGTTCATTTTGCCGAGTTCCTGCAGGTTTTCCCAGGTGTGTTTCAACACCGGGTGCTCGATCCGTTTTTTCAAGTCCCCGATGTCGCTGGAGCGCAGGAAAAGACGGGGCCGCTCATCCGGAGGAACGGGAACAGAGACCCCGTCCTCGAGCTTCATCCACTCAGCATTCGCCGGGTGTTTACAGCCAGCATCAAGGGGGCCCGACAAAACGAGCGGAATGACCGCCAGCAGAACAGTCCACTTGTACATGAGCACTCCTTGCGAAAGGATAGAAAGCGGGTGGTTATTTTTCCGGTAATCTGGTTTGCAGATCCAGGATGCGAGCTGCGCACAATAACGGTAGCACTATTTGTGAAAGAATTCAAGCCTCTGAGCTTCGCCAAATATTTGGACCGGTCAAAAAGAGAGCGGCGCAGGTTCCGACATAGTCTTGTGAAAAGCAGAAGCCGTAACCCTTAGCGGATTAGGGCTTTATTTATCAGCGGTGCCGAGGGAAGGAATCCGCAGCGGGCTTTGAGATGCAGTAAAATCAATGGTTTGCGAAGTGTGAGTTGCGGATTATAGGGCACGATCCGCAACCAATCCGCCGTCATTGGCCACGATTTTGCAAAGGATGGCTGATCCAGGCTGGAAAAGAAAATTATTCCGATTTATCACCTCACATAAGGTAAAGTTTAATACTGCCAGAATAAACTTTCAGTAAATTTTTGCGATCTAAAACTAAATTAGTCTCTGAATTTTAAAAAATTGCCCCACCAATTACCCAATCATTATATGATCTTGTTATTTTACAGTACCATTAGAATTTTTATTCTTGACAAGTAGCCTACTTTTTATGTTAAAATAAAGGAATGGTAATGTGTTAATTATAAACACAGGTTTTAGATAATGTCTACTAAAGAAACGACATATCAAGAATTGACCGAAAGGGTCAGGGAGCTTCAAGAGGAAATTATAAAGCTGGAAAAAGCAGAAAAGCGTCTGGTTTTTTCGGAAAAAAAATATAAAAAAGCTTTGCAAGAGAAAGAGATCATGGTCAGAAACTTATTGGGCTTGATTTCTACAATCAGTGTTCCCCGTCTTTACCTTGACCATAAACTGAATATAAAGGGATTTTCGGATGATTTTCCTATCCTGAATAAATTCAACAGGTTAGCAGACAGCCGGTTGAATCTAAGCGAAATTCTTAGAGAAAGTGATATCTATAAAATTCAACGATACTTAGAGAAAACCGAAGCTCTGAAAAACTTACCCTATGATAAAGGGCTCGAGTGGGAAATAAGGTACAGAGGGCCTAGCGAAGCAGATAAAATCGGAAAAAGCTGGATTGTCTCAACTGGCTGTAATGCCAAAAGATGGAAGATAATTAAGGATTCCGGCAAGCTTAAAATTAGTCATAATCCTCACATTCGTGAGAAATTGGACTGTTACCTGATGTCTGCGCAAGAATTCGGCGGTCCCGATGAGGACATTAAGGTGGTCTATCGAACAAAGACATCAGGGAAAATGGAAAACATAAGAGATCTTTCGCTTGTGCTCTCCGGTACTTTATCCAGGGCAGTGAAGCTCTGTGATGCAGCCGGATATACTATATGCAGTGGCTCCTCGTTTAATACGGAGGCGAGGATTCAGCGGAAAGTGGTTGATATGATAAGCCAACCTGAGAGGCTGAAACCAAACACTGAATATGAGATTACTGTGGAAAGGATTGGGGGAAGGATACGCAGGCTGCTGAAAAACCTGAACACTCAAGAACAGGCCCTTCCTCTAGAGCTTATAGATTCAAATGCACTTTACGACCAAGAAAATCATATCGGATTCACAACATATTCCGGTGAGGCTTCGTTTTTCGATATCGAGGTTTTTACCCGTAAATCCTTATTCTCAATAGATCAATTCAGAATTCCATTTGATGTGGAAGTCGAACTGAAAGACAAGGAATTGCAAGATAAAGTATTCAAGTTAAAAATATCGAGAGAACACTTCGGGCCGAAATCAAGTTATACTTTGTTTTTTGAGGATATCACGGACCAGAAATCAGCGGAGCAAGCACTGCGGGAGAGCAGGGAGAAATATAAGGAATTGATAGAGAATATTAACGATGTCATATACATGGTCGATGACAGGGGAGTGATAAAATATATCAGCCCGGTAATAGAGACTGTTCTTGGATACACGCCTTCTGAAATTATTGACCGTAATTTTACAGATTTTTTATATCAAGAGGATCTCCCGATTGCTGTTAAGCGATTTAAAAAGGCTATGAGGGGGGATATCCCAATAAAAGATTATCGGGTAGCGACAAAGTCTAAAGAAATGCGCTGGATTCGTACATCCACTCGGCCGGCCTTTAAAGAGAACAAGGTTGTCGGGCTTCAGGGAGTGATATCAGATATCACGGAGCGAAAGAAAGCGGTGGAAGCTCTGGTGGAGAGTGAAAAACGTTACCGTCAACACATTCAAAACCTCCCGATCGGTATATACAGAAACACTCCTGGTCCCAAAGGAAAGTTTATCATGGCTAACCAGGCGCTCGCTCGAATACACGGATTCGAGACTGTTGAGGAATTACTACAAATTCCTGTGGCTGACCTGTATTGGGAACCCAAGAGACGTAAGGTTTTTATTGAAAAGCTGATAGCTCTGGGTGAAGTATTCAGGGAAGAGTTGCAGTTAAAAAAGAGAGACGGTACTCCTATATGGGGTGCGGTTACAGCCAAAGTTATTCATGACGAATCTGGAAAGATCATGTATTTTGACGGTATGTTAGAGGACATAACAAGGCAGAAACAGGCAGAGGAAGCACTGCAGATAAGCGAGGAGCGCTTTCGCAATATAGCCGGAGAAACCGATGATTGGATCTGGGAAATTGGAAAAGACCTAGTTATCAAGTATTCAAATTCGCGCGTTAAAGATATCCTTGGGTACAAACCGGAAGAAGTTGTCGGTAGAAGCCTGCTGGATTTTCTGTCTGAAGAAGAGTTAAGTCGAATGGATATGGGAAATGATTATTTATTGCGGGAGGTGATATTCACCGGCCAGGAAACATATTTGGTCCATAAAGACGGTCACATTATTATTACAGAAAGCTCAGGTGTCCCGATATTCCGCCGTAATAGAACCTTTATCGGCTTTCAAGGGCTTACGCGGGATATTACCGAACGCGTCCGGGCAAGAGAGGAAGAGGAACTCCGTCGCAAGCAGCTCATTCAAGCGGACAAAATGATTTCACTGGGAATTCTGGTTTCTGGTGTAGCACATGAGATTAACAATCCCAACCAATTCATTATGGTAAATGCTCCCATGCTCAAGCGGGCCTGGGAAAATATCACACCCATTCTCGATAAATATTATGAAGATAACGGTGATTTCATGCTCGCAGGCATTTCATACAAAGATATGCGCGACCGCATCCCTAATTTGTTTTCCGGAATCTATGAAGGGGCTCAAAGAATCAGGCATATTGTCCGCAACCTGAAAGATTATGCTCGAGAGGTCGGCTCCGAGACTACCCGTGAAGTCGATATCAATGCTGTTTTGAAATCTGCTCTGACGATTCTTTCTAACCTGTTAAAAAAATCCACCAAAAACTTGAAAGTTATTTATGCCGACAACTTGCCAACTGTCAGAGGCAATTTTCAGCAGATAGAACAAGTCTTGATTAATCTGATCCAGAATGCCTGCCAGGCATTGACTGATCCAATGCAAGAAATATTAATCAGCACCTCTTTTAACAAAAAAAACAAGAATGTTGTTATCAAAATAAAAGATGAAGGTGTCGGTATCCCTGAGGATAAGTTAAAATATATTCTGGATCCTTTCTTTACAACCAAACGGGACTCTGGTGGCACTGGTTTGGGCTTATCAATATCCGCAGGGATAATACAAGATCATGGGGGGAGGCTGGAATTCAGTTCAAAACCCGGGAAGGGAACCACGGTTTTGGTTTCACTTCCTGTTTCCAGTGAACGAGAGTCTTTGTCTATTTAACAGGCTGATTCAATTAGAAAAATAAATTAAGATATCCAATTATTCCTGGATTATTCACAAAATTTAGTAGAAAGGACCAGTCTTTCGGTCTTTCAAGCATTTGCTCCAGACCGGACAAGAAGTCAGAAGACAGGAGTCAGAAGTTTAAAAACTCTGGTGATCATTTCCAAAAATATTCTGAATTCTGACTCCTGGCTCCTGAATTCCAAAAGGTTATTATAAAAACTTCCTGTTGGCGTTCGTTCATAATGGTCTGGAGTAGCGACAAGTTTTATGAATAAAACGGGTTATTATAGTCTGGCTCCATAATTCCCATTCAATGATGGCTCAATGAAAATGAATGAAAACAAGTTTCCTCAGAGACCAATAATACTGGTGGATGATGAGCCTGATATTCTCAAGGTCTTCGATATTACCCTGCGCTCCGGAGGGATAAACAACACTATCCTTTGTCAGGATAGCAGAAAGATTTTCTCGATACTGAATGAACAGGAAATCGAGGTGATCCTGCTGGACTTGATGATGCCTCATATTTCAGGGGAAGAAATCCTGGCCCGGGTGGTGTGCGATTTTCCTGAAATTCCGGTGATTATGATTACCGGTGTTTACGAAGTAGACACTGCGGTTAAATGCATGAAGTATGGTGCCTTTGATTATTTGCTCAAACCAATTGAGGGGGACCATCTCATTATCAGTGTGCGACGTGCTCTAGAGATGCGGGAATTGAGGTATGAATGTTCGATACTTACGCACCGCTTTCTGACAGAAGAACTGGAGCAGCCCGAGGTTTTCAAACAAATTATCACTCAAAATAAAAAAATGCACTCCATTTTTCAGTATTGCGAGGCTATTGCTGGTGGACAAAATCCGGTTTTGATCACCGGGGAAACCGGTACCGGTAAGGAGCTTATTGCAAGAGCGTTACATCAGCTAAGCGGTCGGACTGGAAATTTTGTAGCTGTAAATGTTGCTGGATTGGATGATGGAGTTTTTTCAGATACCTTGTTTGGCCACACGAAAGGAGCGTTCACTGGAGCTGATCAGGTCAGAAAAGGTATTGTGGAGATTGCGGATAATGGAACTTTACTTCTGGATGAAATCGGCGATTTGAGTGAAGCTTCGCAGATAAAGCTTTTAAGGCTCCTGGACCAGAGAGAATATTTCCCTGTTGGCTCAGATATGGGCAAACTAGCTAATGTCCGTATCCTTGTCACTACCCATAAAGATTTGGAAAAGCTGCAAAAATCCGGAAAATTCCGGGGAGATCTTTATTATCGGCTTCGGAATCATCATGTGCATCTTCCCCTCCTGCGGGAGAGGAAAGATGATATTTCCCTGCTTCTGGATCATTTTATTGAAAATGCAGCCAAAGAGTTCCGTAAAAAAAAGCCTGTGTATCGTGAAGAGCTTATCACCTTGCTTCAGAATTACCACTTCCCGGGTAACGTTAGAGAGCTCAAAGCCCTGGTCACAGATGCTGTCAGCAGGCATAAAGGCAGAATGCTTTCTGCGGCGGCTTTCAAAGCGATTATTAAAACAGATAGCTCTATTACAACCAGCCCCTCTCAATTATTACAGGCTAGCCATGATTCCTGGGCTTCACAATTAGAGCGACTGCCAAAATTGAAAGAGGCGACGAGGACACTAATCGAAGAGGCTATGCAGCGGGCCAAAAACAACCAAAGGTTAGCAGCTTTAATGCTGGGGATAACACCCCAGGCGTTAAACCGGCGTCTTAAGCGCCTGGGGAAATAAATCTTACTGTTATCGAAATCAATCAACATTTGTTGATTTTTAAACAAATGTTGATTTTTTATTATACCTTGGATTTTCGTGAGTTTCGGGTCATGTTTTTGAAATATCTCAACAAAAGCTGATTTAGCTCCTCCTGCCTCTTATAAATAATCTTCTATCATAACCAATTCAAAATTCAGAGCTTATAGCTTCCTTCACTGGCTGGCACAAAAGTAGCTTAATAATAATCCTTTATTTAATAAACTTATCAACTATCTAATCCAGGGTAAATACTGTGCCAGGTAAAAATATACTTATTGCCGATGATGAAGATCATATCCTGCTAGGACTAAAATTCATACTCAAGGAAAAAGGCTATCGGGTGACACCGACCAATAACGGAATGGAAGCCTTACGAAAAATTTTAGAATTCCAGAGAAATAATGAAACTGTCGATCTTTTGCTTACTGACTTTCGGATGCCCAAGCTCAATGGACTTGAACTGCTCGATCGGCTGAATGATGAGTGTCTTTCGGTGCCCGTGATCTGCATGACCGGATTTGGAGACAAGAACCTGTTTTATGAACTTAAAATCAGGGGGTGCACGGAATATCTCCAAAAACCTTTTACGATGGAGGAAGCTTTAAAAAAAGTCGAAAAAGTTCTTACCCGACATAAGACATTATTCGAATATGGGTGGATTATTCATGATATGATTTAATCAATGGGTGAGTGATCTTGAGCCTTCGGCATACCCGGAACGCCGAAAGTGATCCTGTATTTTTGGAGCAGGTAGATTGAAAGCGAGATAAGCCTCATAATTTGGATTCAATGATAAAATAAAGAGCACTTTTTTGGTTTGAAGACAAAATCTGAAAGAATCAACTAGAGTATCGAAGCGTTCAGGCTTGATATCTCCGGTATAATATCTCGCTTCTCTGTCTTGAAATAGCCTCATTTTTGGATTTTTCAACCATGAAAAAATCCAATACCCCATTTCCAAAGCACATCAGATACATTGCACTTTAAGCGGTCAGCTGGATCAGATAGGATTAATTGAGGTTTAGATGTCTCAAAATAAATCAGTTAAGATAATTTTTATAACATTTATTTTTTCTTTGATAAAATTTAATCCTCTCTGGACAGCTACCCCTGAGATCAGCTTATCGGCAACTGTGGTCGATATCGGCGATGTGACGGTCGGCAGT
>Ga0307379_10001035_pt1 | contig 44744 bp, 32 predicted proteins | sample UN2MG_FD_202237 | JGI IMG/M metagenome (GOLD analysis project Ga0307379, IMG submission 202237) | Soil microbial communities from Risofladan, Vaasa, Finland - UN-2 | ecosystem: Environmental > Terrestrial > Soil > Coastal area > Acid sulfate soil | place: Finland: Risofladan, Vaasa | collected...
ACTTCGAGTTCAAGACCGACGCCAGCCTCCACACCCTGTGCAAGATTCCCCTGCCGCACATCGCGCAATACAGCGAAGCCGAGAGGTGCCCGTCGCTCGACCCGCTGGTGTTCTTCGCCTACAGCGGCGACCTCTTCAGGGCAGCGCGGCGGATGATCATCGGGCACTACAGGGGATCGGATGAGTTGAACCGCCGGGACTACGATGTCGTGTTCGCCCACTCAGCCTCGAAGTCACTCGCCGAGGGGCTCGCAAAGGAAATCGGGGCCGACGGTCGCGCGGTCAGCGTGTTCGAGGAGTTCGGCAACACCGTCTCGGCCAGCATCCCCACCGCCATGTGCTGGGCCATCGAGCACGGGCGGCTCAAGCGGGGCATGCGGATGCTCCACGTCATCGGCAGCGCCGGCTTCTCCGTCGGCTTCGCGCACCTGGTCTACTGAGGCGCGCGGCCCCGCCATTCGTGCCCCAAGACCCCTCTCTGCTCCCATCCACTCCACGTTCGGGGCAGGCGGAAGTAGCGTTGTGGTGTCAAGGGCAAGCCCGGCTCGCTTGAAACGGAAGGGGTCAACCGTATAATGGCCGGGGCCCGATGGCCGCCGACGTTGCCTGGCGTGAGCCCGACCGACCCACTTGGAGCAAGTGCCGTGCGGTTCCTGCTGATTGACCGAATCACGTCGTGGGACCCTGGCCGGACCGCCACGGCGGTGAAGAACGTGGCGCTGAGCGAGGATTTCTTCGACGACCACTTCCCGCTCAAGCCCATCATGCCCGGGGTGCTGTTGATCGAGGGGATGGCCCAGCTTGGGGCCGTGCTGCTCGAGTACGGGGTGCGCCGGGACGCGGGGAGAGTCGTCAAGTGCGTGCTGATGATCGTGGAGGAGGCGAAGTTCCGCAGCCTGGTGCGGCCGGGCGACTGCCTGGAGTACCGGGCCGAGGTCGAATCGGTGAACGAGTACGGCGGTAAGGTGGCGGCGACGGCGAGCCGGAACGGCAAACGGGTCGCCGAGTGCACCCTCATCTACGGGATGGACGGGAGGAGCGAACCTGCTCTGGACGCGCGCCGCGCCGCGCTTGTTTCGCTGTGGCTACAGGGTCTGGATGGCAATGAACCCCAGTGACGTGGTAGTAACCGGGATCGGCATGGTGACGCCGCTGGGCGCCACGGCGGCTGCGACGGGCGAGGCGTGGCGGGCCGGGCGCTGCGCCTCGCGCCGCACGCTGCCGGAGCTGGCCGGCACGCCAATGGCGGACGCCGAGGCAGCGGTGCTGCCGGCGTTCGACGCACGCGCGCGGCTCGGCGGGCGCCGGATGCTGAAGTTCATGTCCGACGCCGCGGTCCTGGGCTGCCTGGCCGCGCGCGAGGCATCGGAGGGGGCCGCGCTCAAGCAGCGGTTCCGTCCCGAGCGGGTGGGCCTCTTCGCGGGCACGGGCCTGGCGTCGTCGCGCTTCGAGGACCTCGCCCCCACCCTGCGGGAATCCATTGACGAGACAGGGCAGTTCTCGTGGCGCCTGGCGGGCGAGCGGGGGCTGCCCGCCACCAACCCTCTGCTGGCATTCAAGCTGCTCGCCAACATGCCGCCGTGCCTGGTCTCGATCCTCGAGTGCGCGAAGGGGGCCAACCTCATCCTCACCCCGTGGGAGGGGCAAACGGGCGCCGCCATCGAGCAGGCCTGGAGAGCGGTGGCCGGCGGCGAGGTGGACGCCGCGCTGGCCGGCGCGGCCGACTACCCGGCCTATCCGGCAACCGTGTTCCACCTGCGGGACCGACAGGCCCTGCGTGACGGGGAGTATGCGGCGCCGGGGGCGGCCTATGTGGTGCTGGAGCGCGCCGAGAGCGCCGCGCGGGACGGGCACAGGGTCCACGCCCGCCTCGCCGCCGTCGAGGTGGCGGCCACGGACGGCCCGATGCACGATCCCCTGGCGGAGCAGATGGGGCGCACCTTCGCGGCGGCCCCGGCCATCCTGCTGGCCCTCGCCTGCCAGGAGCCGCGCGGGACGCTGTGCCTCTGCGGCGTGGACCGTCACGAGTTCCGTGCCGAAGTGAAGGAGCCGCGGTGAGACGGGTCGCCATCACAGGGTTCGGCGTGGTCTCACCGGTCGGCGTGGGCCGCGCGGCGTTCTGGGACGCGCTGCGCCGCGGCCAGAGCGGGATCGCGCGCATCACGCGCTTCGATTGCACCACCTTCGCGGCGCACCTGGCCGGCGAGGTCAAGGCGATGCCGGCGCTGCCCGAGCGCGTGGCAGCGGTCGCGGCCGAGGACCCCAAGGTCGGCTTCGCTTTTGCCGCCTGTACGGAGGCGCTGGCGGACGCGGGCGTCGAGCGCCTGGACGCGGACACGCTGCTCCACCTCGGCGCGACCCTGGAGATCCTCGACCCGGTGAAGCTGATCCACAACGGCCGCCCCGATCTGCGGGCCACGATCCTGGCCTACTTCCGCGGCGAGATCAGCGGCTCTCAGCTCCCGCTCGACACGGCCACCGCCCTGGTGTGCGAGGCGTTCGGCCGGCCGCGGCAGGCCCTGACGAACTGCTCGGCGTGCGCCGTCGGCGCGCAGGCCATCGGGCACGGCTTCCGCAGCGTGCGGGCCGGCCGGTTCGAGGCCGCCATCTGCGGCGGCTCCGACTCGCTGGTCAACGCACACGGCATCGGCGGCTTACAGCTGCTCGGGGCGCTGACCACCGACAACGAGCGGGGCGCCCACGCGTGCCGGCCCTTCGATGCCGCGCGCCGCGGCACGGTGCTCGGCGAGGGCGCCGCGGTGGTCGTCCTCGAGCCCCTCGAGAAGGCCAGGGCGGAGGGCAAGCGCCTCCTCGCCGAAGTGTGCGGCTACGGCTCGAGCATGGACGCCCACAGCCTGAGCGCGCCCGACCCCGACGGCGACGGCGCGGCCCGGGCCATGCGCGCCGCGCTCGACGACGCCGGCCTGCGCCCCGGCCAGATCGCCCACATCAACACCCACGGCACCGGCACGTGGCTCAACGACGAGGTCGAGGCCAAGGCCATCCGCCGCGTGTTCGACGGGGCGTGGGAGCGCATCCCCGTCAGCTCTACCAAGTCCATGACCGGCCACATGATCGCCGCCGCGGGGGCCGTGGAGGTCGGGGCGTGCCTGCTGGCGTTGCTCCAGGGGGTGATGCCGCCGAACCCCTGCCTCGACAAGGTGGCGCCCCGTTGCGAGCTGAACCACGTGACCGGTCAGGCCGCGCCCTTCGAGGGCGAGTACGCGCTCACCAACTCCTTCGCCTTCGGCGGCCAGAACGCAACCCTGGTGTTGAGGAAGGCCGATGACTGACACGACTCCGCGCGTGGCGCTCATTGCGGGGGGCAGCGGCGGCGTCGGGGCCGCCGTCGCGCGGCGGCTCGCCGCGGCCGGCACCGCCGTGCGCGTCGGCTACTGCCGCCACGAGGCCGCCGCCCAGCAGCTCGCCCGCGAGATTCGGGACGCAGGCGGTCGGGCGGAGCCAGTCCACCTCGACCTGAGCGACCCCGCCCGTCCCGACCAGGTGTGCCAGGAGGCCTTCGACCGCGAGGGCCGCCTGGACATCCTGGTGAACAGCGCGGCGGTGGACCGCGAGGCCCCCGCGGGCGCGATGGACGACGAGGACTGGCGGGCCGTGCAGGACGTGAACCTCGACGGGGCGTTCCGCCTCTGCCGGGCGGCGGCTAAGTTCATGCTCCTTCAGCGCTGGGGCCGCATCGTCAACGTCTCCTCCGTCGCCGCCGCCCGCGGCGGCAGGGGCCACATCAACTACGCCGTGAGCAAGGCCGGGGTGGAGACGCTGACGCGTGTGTTCGCGCTCGAGCTGGGCCGCAAGGGCGTGCTCGTGAACTGCGTCGCGCCCGGCGTCATCGTCACGCCGCTCTCCGAGCGAGTCCGCAAGGACCACGGCGAGCAGATCCTCTCGATGATTCCCCTGCGACGCTTCGGGCAGCCCGACGAGGTGGCCGCGCTGGTCGCCTTCCTCGTCTCCGACGCGGCCAGCTACATCACGGGCCAGGTGTTCACTGTGGACGGAGGGATGTCGCTGTGAGTCAGGCCGCCGGCCTCTTGAGCCTCCTCCGCGAGCGGCGCAGCGTGCGGCGGTTCCGCGACGAGCCGGTCCCTCGCGCCCTCATCGAGCGCCTCATCGAGGCCGCCTCGTGGGCGCCCTCGGCCAGCAACCGCCAGGACTGGCGGTTCACGGTGGTGACCTCGGCGGAGCGGAAGCAGGAGATGGCCGACGCCGTCCGCCGCCGCTGGGACGCCATCGTGGCGGCCAACCGCGACTGCGGCCTCATCGAGGAGGTGGAGCGCTACGTGGCGTCGTTCGCCCGCTTCGCGCAGGCGCCGGCGCTCATCGTGGTTTCGGCGCGCGCTCCCGACTCCTTCCAGCAGCACCTGCTGGGCGAGGCCGCCACGGCCACCGTCGGCAGCGCCGCTTCAGCGGCCATGGCCGCACAGAACCTGATGCTCGCCGCCCACGCCCTCGGCCTCGCCACGTGCTGCATGACCGGCGCCCTCGCCGCCCGCGACGAGTTGCGCCCACTAGTCGGCCTCGGGCGGCGCGACGAACTCGTTTGTCTCATCACCTTGGGGGTCCCCGCGGAGACGCCTCCGCCCCCCCACCGAAGACCCGTTGCCGAGAATGCGAGGTTCACTGAATGACCCAAGAGGAGATCTTCGCCGGCGTCCAGCAGTGCCTTGCCGACGCGCTCGACATCGAGCCCGAGCGGATTCATGAGGACGACCGCGTGATCGGCGACCTGGGCGCCGACTCACTGGATCTGCTCGACCTGACCTTCCGCCTCGAACAGCGGTTCAAGGTCCACCTGTCCCCGCGCGAGTTCGAGCGGCGCGCGAGGGAGCGCCTCGGGGGCCAGGACTGGCAGGTGGACGGCGTGTACACCCCGGCCGCCCTGGCCGAGTTGCGGGCCGCTATGCCCGAAATCCCCCCCGAGGAGCTGCCCGACGGCCTCGCGGTGGCCGAGATGCCCCGCAGGTTCCGCGTGGCCACGCTCGTGAACCTGGTTGACAGGGGCCTCAAGGAGCCGGGCGACCAGCTCGGCGGCGCCTCCCCCGCCACTTCAGCAAGCGGCGAAGCCTGATGCGCTGGCGTTTCGTGGACAAGATCGAGACCCTTCAGCCCTGGCAGGCCGCCACGGGCCGGAAGGCCATCTCCTACGAGGAGTCCAGCCTCTGCGAGCCCCTCGGCCGCAGGGGCATCCTGCCCGAGAGCCTGGTCCTCGAGAGCTGCGTGCACCTGGTCCGCTGGCTCGTCGCGGCCAGTTCCCAGTTCGCCTCGACCTGTCTCCTGGGCGAGGTCGAGCGTTTCGCGCTCCTCCGCGAGGTCGGCATCGGCGACTCGCTCGCCCTCGCGACGACCGTCCTGGCCCGCGAGCCCGACCGATTGCGCGTCGAATGCCGGGCCGAATCCGGCGGCCAAGCCGTCGCCGAGGGCGTCTTGTCCGTGGCACTGCTCCCTCTGGCTGCCTGCGCGCCCCCCGAGGACACGCGGAGCCTGTGGCGCGAACTCTCTGCCCCCCATCAGCCATCGGGAGTCGGAACGCGATGAAGATCAAGCTGATCGAGCCGACCCGGTACCTCGGCAGCGGCAAGCTGCTGAGGGGATCTTGGCTGATCTCGCCGTCTCTCACCCTGCCGTATCTGGCTGCTCTGGCGCCAGACGACGTCGAGTTCGTCATCGAGAACGACTTCTTCGGGGAGGTTGACTACGAGGAGAACGTGGACCTCGTCGGCATCACCTCGTACACGAATCGGGCGCTCCGGGCCTACGAGATCGCCGACGAGTTCCGCCGCAGGGGCGTGCCGGTCGTGATGGGCGGCATCCACGCCTCGCTGGCGCCGGACGAGGCGGCGGAGCACGCCGACACGGTCGTCGTGGGGGAAGCGGAGGAGACGTGGCCCCAGTTCCTCGACGATTTCCGCAAGGGCCGTGCGAAGAAGCGGTACGTGGCCGAGCGCTATCCCCCGCTGGCGAACCTTCCGCCCCCCAAGTTCTCGCTGCTCGATCAGTCGCGCTACATGTGTTTTCGGCCCAGGGGCGTCTACCGCCCCCTTCCCACGCCCCTGGTGCCCGTCCAGGCGGCCCGGGGTTGCCCCCACAACTGCGAGTTCTGCTCGGTGGCCGTCTTCAATGGGCGGCAGCACCGCACGCGCCCGATCGCCGACGTAGTCGCCGAGATCCAGGCGGCCCGCGCGAAGGGCTCTTTCTTCGTGGACGACAACATCCTTGCGTCCCCGGCGCACGCTCGAGAGCTCTTCCGGGCGCTTCTTCCCCTGAAGATCAAGTGGCTCGGCCAGGCCACCCTTGCGGCGGCGAAGGACCGAGAGCTGATCGAGCTGGCCGCCAGGAGCGGCTGCATCTTCCTGTGTCTCGGGATCGAGACCCTGTCGAGCAAGCAACTGCGCCTGATGCGCAAGACCCACAACGTCGTCGAGGACTACGCCACGCACCTGAGGACCTACCGGGACGCAGGCATCTCGACCTCGGCGACCCTGATCTTCGGATTCGACACCGAGGACACCCACGCGTTCGACGAATCGTGCGACTTCCTGGTGAAGAACCGCGTGCCCTTCACGCAGTGGTTCCCCCTGACCCCGTACCCCGGGACCGCGCTGCTCGCCAGGCTGCAGGCGGAGGGCAAGCTCAAGGACGAGCGCTGGTGGCTCCGGCGCGACCTGGCGCGCAGGTTCGGCCCCCTGAAGTTCCCCGGCGGGGCGGCGGCTGAGGAGGAGTTCCGGCAGCGCTTCCTCCGCGCGTGGAAGCGAGTCTACTCCTGGCGCAACATCGCGCGGCGCATCCTCCTGCCGCCCGGGAAGCAGTGGCCCATCGAGATCGGATTCAACCTCGCGCTCAGGAAGGGCCTGGGACAGGACACGAGCCTGTTCGACTCGTGACTCGCAGGCCGACCGCGGCAGACGGGGCCCCGGCAGCGGCCCGCCCCGCGCCCGGTGGATCGGGACCGCGGATTCCGTATACTGGAGGATAGGGGAGTGGAGGCGGAGTGACGTAATGAGGATCCGCGGCATCGCATGCAGCATGCCCAGCCGGCGCGTGAGCAATGAGGAACTCCTCGAACTTATCCACCGGGCCAGCGCTCCCCATCTGTCCTCTCGGCAGATGGGGCAGGTGCTCGGGCGGGTCAAGTCGCTCTTCCGCCTCGCGGGCTCGAAGTACCGGCGCCACAGGAGCGACGGAGAGCTGGCCCGCGACTTCGCCATCCGCGCCGCCAACGAGGCGCTGGAGAAGGCCGAGTTGCTGCCCCGGGATATTGACCTCCTGATCTACGTCGGCGTCGGGCGCGGCTGGGTGGAGCCGGGCATGTCGAACTACTTCGCCGACTGCCTGGGGCTGACCAACGCCACCTGCTTCGACCTGCTCGACGCCTGCCTGAGCTGGATGCGGGCCCTCCACGTGGCCCACCAGTTCCTCAAGAACCGGGTCTACAAGAATATCATGGTCATGAACGCCGAGTTCAACTGGGCGGAGTACTGCAACTGCCTGATCACGGATCCGGGCGAGCTGGAGTACCGGTTCGCCCACTTCACGATCGGCGAAGCGGCCACGGCCACCGTGCTGTCGCGCGGCGACGGCGAGGAGGAACCCTACTTCGAGTTCAAGACCGACGCCAGCCTCCACACCCTGTGCAAGATTCCCCTGCCGCACATCGCGCAATACAGCGAAGCCGAGAGGTGCCCGTCGCTCGACCCGCTGGTGTTCTTCGCCTACAGCGCCGACCTTTTCAGGGCAGCGCGGCGGATGATCATCGGGCACTACAGGGGATCGGATGAGTTGAACCGCCGGGACTACGATGTCGTGTTCGCCCACTCAGCCTCGAAGTCACTCGCCGAGGGGCTCGCAAAGGAAATCGGGGCCGACGGTCGCGCGGTCAGCGTGTTCGAGGAGTTCGGCAACACCGTCTCGGCCAGCATCCCCACCGCCATGTGCTGGGCCATCGAGCACGGGCGGCTCAAGCGGGGCATGCGGATGCTCCACGTCATCGGCAGCGCCGGCTTCTCCGTCGGCTTCGCGCACCTGGTCTACTGAACCCGCCTACTCGTAGCGCAAGGCGTCCACGGGGTTCAACCGCACGGCTCGCCAGGCGGGATAGAGCGCGCCCACGAGGCCCACGCCCAGGGCCGCCCCCGTGGCCTCGAGAAGCAGCCGCGCGCTCACCGCGGGCGCCATGATGCCCCGCAGCATCGGAAGCTCGGCCAGCAAGTGCAGCACGCCGAGCCCCAACAGCGCCCCCACGACACATCCCACGGTCGCCAGCACCACTCCCTCGATGAGGATCATCGCCAGAATCCGGCCCGGCGGCCACCCGATCGCCGCCAGCACCCCCAGGTCATATGTCCGCTCCGTCACCGACATCAGCAGCGTGTTCATCGTCACCAGCGCGCCCATAAACAGGGCGATCCACGACACGCTCCAGGTGACGGCGTGCAGAAACCGCACCATGTAGTTCTGCTCGGACAGCTCGCCCGTCTCGTAGAACCGCAGGTCGGGGAACCGCTCGTTCAGCCGCTTCTTCAGCGCCGCCAGCCGCTCCTTGTCGGTCGAGTCGCGTACTCGCAGCTCCAGGATGTTCACTTTCCTTGGGCGCTCCAGGAACTCCTGCATCGCCGGCAGCGCCATGACCACCGAGTTCCGGGCCAGCGGCCCCACCGGCTGGATCGTGCCCGAAACCACGAAGTCGCGTCCGTTGACCCGCACCGTGTCCCCGACCGTCTTCCCGAGCAGCTCGGCGACGTCTTCGCCCAGGATCGCTCCGCGAGGCTGGTCCGGGGCGGGCATCGTGCCGACGATGAGGGGCACGTTCTCCCACAGGTACTCCGTGCGGTCCCAGCCGACCGCGACGATCATGCGGTCGTCGAGCGACACCAGGCTCACCAGCTCGCCCGCCACGGCCTCCACGCCCTCGACGCGCCGCACCTCGGCGACGACCGACTGGTCCATCGAGGCGCTGAAGAACTCCACGGCCCCCTTGCGCACGCCGATCAGGTGGGTGCCCCGCATCGCAAGATGGCCCAGCCAGGAGTCGGTCACCCCCCGCGCCGTGCACACGAGGGCGATGAAGCTCGCCAGCGCCACGCCGATGCCCAGCGCCGTGAGCGTGGAGCGCAGCGGCCGGCTCGTCAGGTTTCGCATGGCCACGCCGGCGAGGTTCATGGCGTCCCTCCCGTCCGCTCGTCGCCCACGATCGCGCCGTCGAGCATCCGCACCTGGCGTCCCGCCCGCGCCGCGATGCCCGCGTCGTGGGTCACGATGACGAGCGTCGCGCCCGAGCTGGCGTGGACCTCGCTGAGCAACGCCAGGACCGATTCCGAGCTGGCGCTGTCGAGGTTCCCCGTCGGCTCGTCGGCCAGGAGCACGACCGGCGAGTTCGCCAGGCTTCGGGCGATGGCCACCCGCTGCCGCTCGCCCACCGACAGCTCGTTGGGCCGGTGCGAGGCCCGGTGCGACAGCCCCACCCGCTCGAGCAGCACGTCGGCCCGCCGCCGCCGCTCGCGCGCCCCGCCCACCACCCCGAACATCGCCAGCTCCACGTTCTGCCGGGCGTTCAGCGTGGCGAGCAGGTTGAACCGCTGGAACACGTAGCCGATGCGCCGCGCGCGGATGCGCGACCAGGCCCGCCGCCCGCGCGGCGCCGCCCCCTCGAAGAGCACTCGGCCCTCCGTCGGCTCGTCCAGCCCGCTCATCACGTTGAGCAGCGTGGACTTTCCGCTGCCGCTCGGCCCCATGATCGCCATGAACTCCCCGCGCCCCACCCGCAGCGTCGCCTCCCGCAGCGCCACCACGCGGCCCGCGTCATACGACTTCGTCACGCCCTCGAGAGCGACGATGCACTCGTTCACCTGGCCACCGATCCCTTCACGAACTGCTCACCGACGGCATGGCGCCTGTCAGAACTGCCTGTCCATGACACACCAGCATAGTAGCGAAGACCCTTCGGCGACGCAAGCACGCAAGGCGCCTGCATTCTCTTGACTCCCTGCCGGGCGCGCGCGACACTGGTCTGTGTGGGCACGACTTCGGCGGAACCTGACCTGGGAGCGGCGAAGTATGGCTTTTGCCCGGCGAGCGGCGGTCCTACTCCACAGCGCCCTGGCCCTCTGCGCTGCCGGCGCGGCCGAGCGTCCCACGCGACCTGCTGATACCCCCACCGAAGTCACCGTCACGGCCCCCGGAGGTCGTCGCCTCTCGGCGCTCGTGGTCCCCGGGAAGTGGGTCCATGCGTTCGACGCCGGCCAGTTCCTGTACCGCGGCGGGCGCAAGCTCCACTTCGAGAGCCGCGGGCCAAGACGGTTCGTCCAGGTAGACGGCGCCCCGGCCCGCCTGGCCGGCATCGTGGCCGACACGGCGGAGGGCCAGGCAGCGCTTCGGCAGGCCATCGCCGACGGCGAGAAGGACCTCACGGTCTGGTGCAAGGCCGACAAGCTCAACGCCCTGCCGCGGCTGCCGCCCGGCCGCGGGTTCGCACTGGCTGTGAACAACTACGGGAGATCGGACGGCATACACGAGCCCGCGGTGACGACACGAGATGCCACGCCCGTCGCGGGCCAGGACGGAATCATCGCCCTGTCGCTCTGCTGGCGCTGGGACAATGCGGACCTTCGGCCTCTGGCCCGGCTGGAGGCCCTGACCAGCCTCCAGGTCAGCGGGGCCGGGCAGCTCGACCTGACCCCGCTCGGCGGCCTGCGGAACCTGGAAGTCCTGGAGTGCAAGATGGTGGGCGCCTTGCCGCCGCTCTCGAGGCTCACCCGCCTGCGCCACGTGGACATCGCGGGGGCCTCGGAGCTTCCCGTCTTGCCTCCCTTCGGCGAAATGCGGCAGCTCTCCTGGCTCGCCCTCAGGTGTCCCGGCCTGAAGGACATCGCTGCCCTGGGCAAGCTCACTGGGCTCGTGCGGCTCGACCTCGGCGGCTGTTCGGGCATCCGCGACCTGTCGCCTCTTGCCGGCCTCACAAAGCTGACCTGCCTGAGCCTTTACGGCTGCGAAGGGGTCGAGGACCTTTCCCCGCTCGCCGGCCTCACGGACCTGACTGACCTCAACTTCGGCTTCTGCTCCCGGCTGACCAACCTTTCGGGCCTGGAGAACCTCAGGAAGCTGCCCAGGCTGGAACTGAGCGGGTGTCGCAGCCTGTCCGACATTGCTGCTCTGGGGCACCTCACCCAGTTGACCGGCTTGACCGTGCAATGGTGCGATGAGCTGTCCGACCTCACCCCCCTGGCGAAGCTCACCCGCCTGAAGGCCATCAGCTTCTGGAACTGCCCTCGGGTCGCCGACATATCGCCGCTCGCCGCACTTCAGGACCTCGAAGGGCTCGGCCTCTGGGGGTGTCCGCGTCTGGCCAATCTCAAGCCCCTGGCCGGCCTCGCCAAACTGCGCTGGCTCAGGCTGGAAGCGTGCCGGGCCATCACGGACATTGCGCCGCTCGGAGGCCTGCGGGACCTCGCGGAACTCTCGCTGGAGGAGTGCGCCGAGGTGACGGACGTCTCGCCCCTCGCCAAGCTCGACAAGCTGGAGGAGCTTCGCATGTGGGATTGCACTGGGGTGACCGATCTGTCGCCGGTGGCGGCGTGCCGCAACCTGCGCGAACTCGACATCTGGGGCTGTGAGAATGTCACGGACGTGACGCCTCTCGGTCGGCTGCCCAAGCTCAACCGCGTCGTGGTAGCCGGCTGCGACGGCGTCGCAGACCTGTCCCCGCTGAAGCCCGTCCTGCGGCGCGGAGGCTCGATCTTCGTCACCGGCGACGACCACGAGGCCCAGCTCAAGGCCCTGAAGCAACCCGACTTCTGAGCCGCCTCACGGCGTGAAGTCCATCTCGGCCGGCATGCGGGCGAGGAGGGCCGCCAGCAGGTCGCTCGCCTGGTCGAGGTCCTTGAGCGAGATGACCTCGCACGGGCTGTGCATGTAGCGGCAAGGCACGCTCACCAGCCCCGCGGCGACGCCGGCTCGGCTGATCTGGATGGCGTTGGCGTCGGTGCCCGTGCCGCCGGGCGTGCCCTCGATCTGGATGGCGATCTTCGCCTTTTTCGCGGCATCCACGATCATCCCGTAGAGCACGGGGTTGATGTTCGCGCCGCGGCAGACGATGGGGCCTTTGTTGCAGGCGAAGTCGCCCGCGCGAGTCTTCTCCACTCCCGGGGTGTCGGTGGCGTGCCCCACGTCAATGGCGATGCCCGCCTGGGGGTCAATGCCGAAGGCGCTGGTGCGGGCGCCCCGCAGGCCGATCTCCTCCTGCACGGTCGAGACGCCGAAGACGGCGACGTTGAGCTTCTTGCCCTGGACCTTGCGGAGCGTCTCGGCGACGACGAAGGCGCCCATGCGGTCGTCGAAGGCGCGGGCGGTGACGAGCTGGTTCCGCAGGTGGGTGAGCCCGACGTCGAACGTGATCGGGTCGCCAGTGCTCACGACCTTCTGGGCGTCCTTCTGGTTCTTCGCGCCGATGTCGAGCCAAAGCTCGTGGAGCTTCATCGGCTTGCCGCGGTCGTCGGGGTCGGTGAGGTGGATGGCCTTGCGTCCGATGACGCCGGGCACGGGGCCTTTCGGCCCGTGAATCGTCACCCGCTGGGCGACGGCGACGACGGGGTCCACGCCGCCGATCTGGGTCACGTAGATGTAGCCTTCCTTGGTGATGTGGTTCACCATCAGGCCGATCTCGTCCACGTGCCCGGCCAGCATCATGCGCAGCGGCGCCGCGGCATTCACCGCGGCGATCACGTTGCCGTGCACGTCGGTCCGCACCGTGTCGCTGAACAGCCCCATTCGCTCGCGCATCAGCTTCTGCCCGGGCTGCTCATAGCCCGACGGGCTGGGCGTGGTGACGAGCTTCTCCAGAAACGCCAGCGCATCCTTGTCCATCATCGGTTGCTCCAGGGGCCACGGGGTGAGTCGACGGCAGGAGCGATTGTAGGCGGCAAGGGGGCGGGAGTCAACAATGACCAATGCCGAATGACCAATGACCAAGTCAGACAGGACGGCGGAGGGAATCTCCCGGCTCGCAAGCGGATGAGAAAACCTCCCGCGGGTTGGGAACCCGCGGGAGGTTGGGTGAGCAGGCGGCGGGGTTGCTCAGACTTCGGCTTCGACGCGGTTGATCTTGGCGAGGTCGGCGACGCCGATGCCCAGCTCGGCGGCGCGCAGGACGTGCTTGATGTCCTTGTGATAGGGCGCCAGGCCCTTCTCGACCCGCTTCGCCTTGATGATGTCGGCCAGCGTGGCGTCCATCGCCACGGGGTCCACCGAGGCGACGATGCCGTAGTAGTCCCAGCGGCCGGCGGGGTTGAACTGCGGCCCCTTGTCGAAGAGGCCGTAGAGGGCGTCGCAGATGCAGAGGCGGGTCTTGGCCTTGATCGGCTCCAGGGCGCTGATGTCGGCAACATACTGGCAGCCGTCGCGGTGGAACTGATTGGCGTTGGGCACGGTGCCGAGGTGGTTCTTGAGCGCGCCGGTGACGCCGGCGAGGACGTGGGTTTTCATGATCGGCACGTTGATCAACACGTCGGCGTCGAGAAGGATTTTCGAGAGCTGGGTGTCCACGGGTCCCGCCTTGACCTTGGGGCCGAGGTCTTTGACCGTGGGGTAGGCGCGGGGGGCGTCGCCGTCGCGGTTGACCTTGACCCTGGCGGTCGTGAAAGCCCTGTCGTCGCGGTCGTAGACGACGATGTTGGCGGGGTCCACGCCGGCCTTGATCAGGCTGCTGGTGACGGCGGCGACGACCTCGGGGTGGGTGGTCGCGCGGGCGAAGAGGCCGTTGAACTTGACGGCCACCTTGTCCTTGGCGCCGACGTAGGCGCCCCAGGCCTTCGCAACGTCGTCCTTGCCGCTCAGCTTCATCACCGCCTGGTCCACCAGGTTCTGCACGAGTGCGGCGTCCACCGTGTTGTCGGCGATGACCTTCTTCGTCTTGTCGCGGATGATGACGACGGTTGGCCCGCCCGGAGCGGCCTGGACCAGTCTCTGCCCCGCCATGGCCGCGGCGGCGGCCGCCGCTGCACCCGTCTGAAGGAAGCCGCGTCGGTCGAGAAGATGCCCGAGCATGAGTCTCTCCTTACCCCGTGAACTGTCCACACGTCCCCGTCCCTCTATGAAACAACAGGGGGCGGAGAGAGTCAAGTGCGGGTCGGCAGGGACGCCTGAATGCAGGTGGCCCCCAAACCCCGAACCCCGAGCACCGAACACCCCTCTCGCCCCTACGGTGCCCGTGGGGACGGCCCGTCCCGGACGCTCCGGCGTCTCTCTTCCCTGGTCGCACGAGAAGCGGCAGAAAGGACGCGGGAGCGTCCAGGCCTGGCCCGAGCCCATTCGGCTTCGCTCAGGGCAGGCTCCGTCGAGGGCACACCGCATCCCGACGGAGGACCGTCGGGACGAGAAGGCCAAGGACTAATTCAAAAATAAAGATGTGACACCCAGTTAGCCCTGGGAAAAGGTGCCCCCGCCGGGGAGCCCCCGAAGGGGGCGATTCAAGCGCCGAGAAGCACCCCCTTCGGGGGCTTCCATGAGGGCAACGCCATGGCCCCAGGGCTTCCTTCGGTCGCCCTGGGCTACGACTGGCTCGCCCGCGTTCGCGGGCTACAAGACCTCGATATGTGGGCAGAGATCAGGGCCTGGCCCCAGGCCCTCTACTGTCCACTGCCTGCTGCCTCCTGCCGACGTGTCTTCCCACTTCCTGCCGGCTTCTCCGTCTGTCCTCGTCCACCACGGCCGGACGCGAGGCAAAGCGGCGTCGGGCCGCCGCACTCCAAAAGGCTCACGCCCGCATTCTCGGCAGGTGTCCGCCCCCGTGCGACAGCCCCTCGGACTGCGGCATCTCGATGCCGCTCTTCACGCACCCTATACGCGGTGCAGGCCCGGGGCTAAGGCGTCTCGCTCACGGCCCGCCTCACCTGGATGTTGCGGAAGCGCGTGGCGTTGCGGGCCAGCAGGCCGATTCGCCCCGCCGTCGGATGCTCCACCTTCGCCTGGAACACGCGCTTCCCATCGCACTCAAGCGCCGCGGCGCTCTTGCCCACCAGCAGCACGAGCTTGTGCCACTGGTCTCCTGGGAAGCGCGCATCACTCGACTGCCACACGGGCCGGGGGGGAGTGCTCTCGCCAGGAAAGCCGCGCGTGAGCGCCAGCGCGTGGCCGCGCAGGTCATAGAGCAACACCGAGTAGCCCAACCGGCCGTCCTTCCCCGCCTCCGCTTGCACGCCGAACAGAAGGGCCGACGCGAACGCCGTCGAGGCCGGCCCCATCGCCTCCAGGCTCAGGGCATACGGCGGCTCGAACGCCTCCTCGGTCGCCAGCGACGGATAGTTTCGTCCTCCGCCCACGATCTCCTCGTTCTCCACCCGCCAATTGCCCCCCGCCCGCAGATCCTTCCACCCCGCCAGCGTCTTCCCGTCGAAGAGGCTCTGCCACTCGCCCGCCTTCGGCGCCTCGGCGGCCCCGGGCTCGATGCGGCGGAGGCGGATGTTGCGGAAGGACACCTTCGCCTGCCCGGTGAGCAACCCGAGGGGCTTCAGCGCATTCCAACGCCGGTGCATCGTGAACGCGTGGCCCGCCATCGGCGTCTCGAAGAGCTTCTCGTCGTCAATCCAGTAGGACAGGTCGGCCTGTGTCACCCTCAGCCGCACCGAGTACCATCGTCCGTCCTCGAACTTCATCACCTTGTCGGCGGGGCTTCCCCGCCGGTCGGGAGAACGGCCATCGAAGAACTCGAGGCCGACCCGCACTCCTCTGTAGCCGCCCACGGCAAGGCAACAGGCCGAGCTGCCAACAGGGAAGATAACCTGGCAGAACAGGTCGGCGGGGCCATCGCGTTTCGCCTCGAAGGCCAGTTCGTAGTCCATCTTCGGCACGTCGTGCGAGGCGACGATTCCCGCCACGGGCTGCCCGCCCTCGGCCACGAGCAACCCGTCCTGCACGCCGACCTTCCCCTGCTGGAACTCCCCCTCTCGCAACGGCGTCCACCCCTTCAGCGTCTTGCCGTCGAAGAGGCTCTGCCACTCGCCCGCCTTCGGCGCTTCGGCGGCCCCCGGCTCGATGCGGCGGAGGCGGATGTTGCGCAGGTGAGAGCCCGTCCCCCATGTGAAGATGCCCAGGGGGACAAGGTCGTCGTACCCATCCGTCAACTCAGCCTCGATGGCTGCCGTCGGCGCGTCGAGCAGCCGCTGGTCGTCCACGAAGACTTCGAAGCGCTCGCGGCCGACCCGCAGCCGCAGGCGATACCAGCGGTCGTTCTCGAACCGATGCCACGTGCGCACCCTGCCTGCTCCCTCAGCCAGGGGCGTCTTCACCGAGACGGCGAGGCGTCCTCCGCTGTCCCCACCTGCTAACAGACGGCCGTATGTGCTGCCGACGGGGAAGAGCATGTCGCAGAAGTCGTCGGCCCCGCCCACCCGCCGGGCCTCCAGTTCAAGCTCGTAGTCGAGCGCCGGCAGCCGTTGCGTGCAGACAACAGCCGTCCACGGCCCGCCACGGCCGACCTTGATGACTCCGTCTTCCGCGCGCACGTCGCCCCCTTTGGCGAAGCGTGCCTTCGCAGATGCTCGCCATCCCTCCAGCGACTTTCCGTCGAACAGGCTCTGCCACTCGCCCGCCGTCGGCGCCTCGGCGGCCCCCGGCTCGATGCGACGGAGGCGGATGTTGCGCACCGATGCCGTCATCAGATTGGTGAAGAACCCCAGCGGCTTGATGGGACTCCATTGCCACCAGAAGTCAGGGGCCCGCCGGCGCGTCTCGCCCTCGACAGCCAGCTTGCCGTCAATCCACAACTGAACCTTCGATTCGGTGACCCGGAGCAGAACGCTGTACCAGCGCCGTGGCTCGAAGTCCATCCGCGCGCCAGGATGCGGGGCCGCGCCAAGCTCCAACATGTTGCCTTTGCCCCCAAGAAGCAGTGCCGCGTGGCCGTCCCGGAACGGGTAGATCACGTGGCACAGGCATGGCTCGTCCGAGGCGAACCGCATGGCCTCGAACACCAGCTCGTAGTCCATCGTAAGGAGTTCACCCGTCCAACTCAGCCCAGTGTACATTGGCCCGCGCTGGAGGAGTATTGCGCCATCTTCCACGCGCACCTCTCCTCCCTTGCCTCTGCCTGGGAACTCCTTCGCCACACGCCACCCGTCGAGCGTCTTGCCGTCGAAGAGGCTGACCCACTCGGGCTTCTTGGGGGCGGGCTGGGCCTGGGCGCGGAGGTCGGGGAGCTTGTCGCGGACGGAGGCGAAGTGTTTCGTACCGGCGTGGGCCTTCTCGAAGGCTTCGAGGAGACCGAGCAAGTGCGCGGCTTCGGGCTTGGTGGGCTTGGGCTTGGCGGCGGCCTCGATCTCGGCCCAGGCCTTGCGGGCGGCGACTTCGGCGGCGCCGAGGGTGAGGGCGTCGAGGCGATCCCTGTAGCAGGAGAGGCCGGGCGGCTTGCCGGCGGCGGCGAGGGCCTTGCCGGCCGCGTCGGCGTCGGCGCCGTCGGCGAGGAGGAAGAGGGCCTTCGCCAGGTTCCCGCGCTCGTCGTCCTTGAGGTCGGCGAGGGCGGCGGCCTGAGCGGCGTCCATGCCGAGGAGCGGCTGGACGAATTCCTTGGTCCCGACCTTGAGTGTGACCTGGCCGTTGACGATGCTCTCGACGTTGCCGCCCTTGCCGGCGATAGAAACGAATTTGCCCTTGCGGGCCAGGACGCCCCGCTCGACGGCCGCCCAGAACTCTTTGAGGAGCCTGGCGGCCTCGAGGTCGGCTTGCATAACCTCCCGCAGGTTCGCAACCTGCGGGAGGTTTCCGAGGAGCTTGTCGGCCGCGGGGTAGTCGCGCTGCTTGAAGAGCGCCCAGAGCTTGTCGGATTCGGCCTGGTAGGCGGCGAGGGCGGCGGCCGCGGCCTTGCGCTTCGCGGACTCGATGGCCTCCATCTGCTCGGCCACGAGGTCGGCGATGCCGTCGAGGGGAAGGGTCTTCGCGCCGTCGAGGAGCTTCGCGGCCTCGTCGAGCTTGCCGGCAGCGATGAGCTTGGAGGCGGCGAACTTCGTTTCGTCCCACTTGGCCCAGGCGGCGGCGTCCTTGGGGGCGGGGACGGGCGTGGGCTTGGGGGGCTTGGGCGACTCCTTGACCTTGGGAGGAGAGGGGTGTTCGGTTTTCGGTTGTCGGTTATCGGGTACGGAGGGGGGAGGAGAAGGGGTTTTCGGTTGTCGGTTGTCGGGTACGGAGGGGGGCGGGGCGGTGGCGGTGTCGGCGGGCTTGGAGCCGCGGCGGAGGACGACGATCCCTGCGATGATGGCGATGACCGCGACCGCGGCGAGGGCGAGCCAGGTGGCCTTGGAGGAAGACGGAGGCCGTAGGCCGGAAGCCGTAGGCCGGGGGACATGGGACGGGGTCGGACCGCCTCCGGCCGACGGCCTCCCGCCTACGGGCTTCGCGCGGAGGTGCACCTTGCCCGCCAGAGCGTCCCTGATCTCGTGAAGCAACTCCGCCGGCGTCTGCGGCCGGTCGGCGGGGTCCTTGGCCATCATACGCTGGATCAGGTCGTCGGTGGCACGCGAGACGTCGGGGTGCTTGTCGCGCGCGGAGGGCACGGGGTCGCTGAGGTGCCGGGCCATGATGGCGCCGGCGTTGGGGCCGGTGAAGGCGTGGTCGCCGGTGATCATGTGGAAGAGGGTCGCGCCGAGGGCGTAGATGTCAGCGCGGGTGTCGAGCTCGACCTCGCCGCGGACCTGCTCGGGGGCCATGTAGTAGGGCGTGCCGAGTGCCGTGCCCTCGATGGTCATGGTGTCGGGCGTCTCGGTCGAGCGGGCGAGGCCGAGGTCGGCCAGCTTCACGCTGCCGTCGCGGGCGACCATGATGTTGTCGGGCTTGATGTCGCGGTGGATGATGCCGTGCTTGGCCGCGTGGTCGAGGCCGCGGGCCACGGCGCCGACGATGTTCAGCGCCGTCTTCTCGTCGAGGCGGCCCTTCGCCTTGATCATGTCCTTCACCGTCGTGCCGTCCACGAACTCCATGGCGAAGTAGTAGTTGCCTTCGGCGACGCCGACGTCAATGCCCTGGACGATGTTGGGGTGGTTGAGCTTTGCGGCGGAGCGTGCCTCGCGGAGGAAGCGGGCGACGTAGGCTTCGTTTTTCGCCAGATGGGGCGGGAGGACTTTCAGGGCGACGATGCGGTCCATCGAGATCTGGCGTGCCTTGAACACGACGCCCATGCCGCCCTTGCCGAGTGTGGCGAGGAGCTCGAAGCCGCCGATTCTGGATGGCTTGGAGTCGCTGTCCGGCATGGCGTGCCCTCCAGCCGCGGGGGTGACAAGCCCCATCATGCCGCGGCGGGGGTAGAGAGTCAAGGCGGAATGTGGACAGGATGGACACGGTGGACAGGGTCGACAAGACAGAGCGAATGCCCCATCGGCCGTGTCCACGATGTCCACCCTGTCCACCGTGTCCGCAGGCGATCATCTGGAGACAGGGAGGGGGTGGGTGTCAAGGGGAAGGAGGGAAGGGGCCAAGACTCGCGCCCTGCGCGGGCGGCTACCAGTCGTTGCGGACGGGCACGGGGCGGCCGTCGGCGGCGGACCGGACGGCGGCAAGGCAGGTGGCGACGGTGCGGGCGCCCTCGCGCTCGTCGAGGGCGACCTCGGTGCCGTCGAGGACCGCGCGGGCCAACGCGTCCATCTCGGCGCGCTTGTTGTGGCTGGCGACCTCGACGGGGATGGCGGCGAAGCGCTGGTGGCCGAATGCCTTGACGCTGGCGAGCTGGATTTCGGGCGACGTGTTGTCGCAGACGATTGTACCTTCGGTGCCGTAGAAGACGCTGCGCATGGTGTAGGGGCGCTTGACGCCGACGCCGCAGAAGACCTTTCCCAGCACGCCGCCCTCGACGAACTTCATCACCGCGACGGTGCAGTCGTCCACGGGCCAGTCGGTGAGCACCTTGCGGTTGGCGTAGGCGAAGACCTCGGCGACGTTGCCGCCGACCCAGCGAAGCAGGTCCACCGCGTGGCAGGCCCCGCCGAGGAAGGGGTGGCGGAGGCGGACGGGGTCGGTGCGCCATCCGCCGACGCCGCGGATGTGCGTGTAGTCGTGGGCGTATTCGGATTCGAGGAAGAAGAGGTCGCCGACGAGGCCCTGCTCGAGGAGGCGCTTGGCCATGGCGAAGCCTGGGGCGAAGCGGCAGACCTGGCCGACGAGGAACTTCATCCCCGTGGCGTCGGCGGTGCGAACGACTTGCTCGCACTCGTCGAGGGACATCACCATCGGCTTCTCGCAGAGGACGTGCTTGCCGGCGTTCATCGCGGCGCAGGCCATCTCGCAGTGCCACTGGTCGGGCGCGGCGATGAACAGGATATCGAGGTCGGGGCAGGCCACGAGGTCGCGGTAGTCGGTCGAGGCGACCTTCGCCCCGCACTCGGCGGCGACGGAGCGGAGGAGCGCCTCATCCGTGTCGCACACGGCGTGGGTTTCGACGAGTTGGCTGCCCTCCCACTGGCGGGGGTGCCCTGCGCGAAGGCCGATGGTGCCGACCTTGAGCCTGGCCATGAACATCCTCCTGAGCCGGCAAGGGACCGCGACCAAAGGGGAGCCTCTGGTTCCGAGGAGGATGGATGGATGATTGGATGAATGGATGATTGTCCGACACCCATCCACCCCTCCATTCATCCCCTCCAGAGCGCGTCTCGCGCACGGACCGAGGGTGTGTCCGCGTGGGCCCTTCGTACCACAGGCGGCCCCGGAATGCAAGAGGCGAAGCCGGCGGAGCTACAAATCGCGGGGCCGCGGAATCAGGAGAAAACCGCCGGGCGGCTTGCGCGCGTGCGGGACCTGCGGTAGGCTTTCTATGCCATCCAACATACCGCGAGCGCACCCCGCCAGGCCGCTCGCGGCCGGCCAGCCGCCTTCATGGCTCCCTCCACAATCGAGCCACGCCTTGCGCTCCAGGGTCCAGGCCCCAGGAGGTCTTACAGTGGCTCATTCGCTTCGGGTCGGTGTGTTGCGGGTCTCGGTGTGGATCGCGTCGCTCGGCGTCGGGGCCGTGGGCTCGGCGGCGGGCGAGGGGGATGCGTCGGCGGGCGGCGCCGTGGCGAGCGGACGCGAGGTGCGTCTCGCCCGCGCGGGGGTTGGGCCGGGCGGCGTGGACGGGTCGCTGGCGCCCCGCGTCGCTCGTCCGCTGGCTGCCCTTCAGCGTCGGTTGCCGGCGGGGGTGGACAGCACGGCCGGCCAGCCGGTCGAGATGGGCGGCGACCGCGTGCTGCGGTTCGTCTACTGCGACACCTTCGCCGAGCCGTGGTTCACGGAGGACGCGGCGATCGAGGGGGTGAGCTGCCTGCGCTGGGACAGCTCGGCTCCCGTGCTGCACCTGGAGGGCCGCGGCCCCGGGCGGCGGCGGATGAGCCTCACCTACCACTTCACCGCGCCCTACGACGGCAAGGAGCTCGTCACCAGCGTCCAGGGGGTCGTGCGGGGCGGCCGGGCGGACCGCGTGGAACTCACGATGTCCACCGACGGCAAGGAGTTCATCCACCCGGCCCGCGCGTGCGGGCGGGCGGAGGGCAACGCGTTCCACCTCACGAGCGCGGCGAGCTACCAGTTCGACCGCTCGAGCTTCTGGATCCGCGTCGCGGCCGACCTGGCGCCCGGGGCGCGGGTGAGCCTGAGCGAGTTCACGGCCAACTGCCGCGTGAAGCCGCCGGGCCGCCGCGAGGTGACCCTGGCCCCCGACGCCGAGGGGCGGATGGCCTACCGCGACGAGTTGGCCTCCAGCCGGCTCCTGCACCTGGCCGAGGTCGAGAACGCACAGGCCCTCGAGTGGCGGCGCGGCATGGCCTTCCTTCGCGGGGGCGACGGCGGCGCGGCCCAGGTCGCCATCCGCCAGCGATTCGTCGCCCCGTGTCCCCTCCGCTCGATCGTCGTGCGCGTGCGCCACGCCGTCGGCCCGCAGGCGCCCGGCGGCTCGAACTCCGTGGGCATCTCGCTGAACGGCGCGACCCTGGTCGCGCAGCGCACCACGCCCGGCGGCGACGCGGGGTTCGCCGGCGTCACCGAGCTGCGCCTCGACGACCCCGCCGCCCTGGCCGACGCCCGGCGGTTCTACCTCCACATCACCCTCGCCGGGGGCGCGCCCGGCACGCCTGCCAACGTCCTGTCCGGCATCGAGGTCGAGGCCCGCGGCGACGAGGCATCGGCTCCCACCGTCGCCTCGACGAGCAGCCCCTCGGCCCGCCCGTGAGGCGGCCTCGCCCCACCCGGCGGCAGGGGCTTGACTCGATGCGGGGGCGCGGGTAGACTGGCGACACGTGGGGGAGCCGCGGCAACCGCACTGAGGAGACAGGCGATGGCACTGGAACCGATGGCGATCGGGGTGATGCTGGGCGTGGGCGAATCGCCCGAGGAGAGCCTCCAGAAGGTGCTCGACGTGGGGGTGACCAGCGCCCAGATGGGCCGCCCGCCCGACGCCTGGCTCAAGCCGGCCAAGGCCGCCGCCCTGAAGAAGATGGTCAAGAAGTCGGGGATCACCCTCACCACCGTGTTCTGCGGCTTCGACGGCGAGAGCTATGCCGACATCCCGACCGTGCGCGCGACCGTGGGCCTCGTGCCCAAGGCCACCCGCGCGGCCCGCGTGAAGAAGGCGAAGCAGATCGCCGACTTCGCGAAGATCCTCGGCGTCAGGAACGTCGCCGCCCACATCGGCTTCGTGCCCGAAGACCCCAGAGAGCGTGACTACAAGGACATCGTCCGCACGGTCGGGCAGTTCGCCGACTACCTGAAGAAGAACGGCCAGCGCCTCTGCCTCGAGACCGGCCAGGAAACCGGCGAGTGCCTCCTGCGGTTCATCAAGGACACGAAGCGCAGCAACGTGAAGGTGAACTTCGATCCCGCGAACATGATCCTCTACGGCTCGGGCGAGCCGATCCCCGCGCTCAAGCTCGTGGGCAAGCACGTGGCCGGCGTCCACTGCAAGGACGGCATTTGGCCGACCGAGAAGGACAAGCTGGGCACCGAGGTGCCGCTGGGCAAGGGCAAGGTGAACATTCCCCGCTTCATCCAGACCCTGGCCGACCTCGGCTACAAGGGGCCGCTGACCATCGAGCGCGAGATCACCGGCGACCAGCAGAAGAAGGACATCGTGAAGGCCCGCAAGCTGCTGGAGCGCATTCGCGCGAAGGTGCTGGCAAAGGCATGATGCGTGACGCGTGAAGAGACGGAGAAGGAGGCCGTCAACGCGGCTTCCTGCGGTACGCGGACCGGCTTTCCGCCACAAGAGGGGCCAGGCTTGGGATGCATGGGAAACCTGCTTCCGCCGCACGGGCGGAGGCGTCCCGGAGCCTGTTGCGTATCGCCTCCCGGAGTGGAAGGGCTGCCACCTCGCGGTAGCGGGCCTCCTTCCACTCGCGCACTTCGGCGAGCGACTTCGGTTCATGCCGTTCCACGATCTTCTCCACTGGCCATGACCTCGAGAGGAGTTGTAATCCGCAGCGGATAGAGGTAGCCCTTCTGCTCGTTGGCCGCCCGGACACGCCGCTCCTTGTTCACGTTCGCCAAGTGCCTGAAGTTCCAACTCACGAGGACATCCCCTTGGTGAACCGTGGCAATCGCGACGTGCAGGGCATCGTCGAGCTTGCTTGGGGGAATGATGCCGGTCTCAATGTACGACGATGCGAGATCTTCGATTTCCGCCGCGGGTTCCATGGGTAGGCTGGCCAACGAATAGTCTGTCACGACACCGAGCAGTCGCTGCCTATGCTCGGCGTCCGGGGTCTCAAGAATCTCATCAATCACGACGCTCGAGACGAAGACATCGCAAACACGCGGTCCCACCACGGTCTCGAAGAACTCCTTTGTCACTGCCATGAGGTCCGGCGCGTCGTCGGCGAAGAGGAAGTTGATCACAGGGGTATCGAGGTAGAGGCGAAGTGTCTTCACCTGAGCACCCTTTCGATCCCAAGGCTACACCCTGGGCGCGCCGTTGTCAAATGAGTTCTGTCCCCCTTGCGCAAGTCGCACACAAGGCTACAATAGGGGCGGGGAGTACGGTACGGAGGCAGACGATGTTCCTCGCCTTCGGCGAAATCATGATGCGGGTCGCGCCCGAGGGGCGGCTGCGCTTCAGGCAGGCGATGCCGGGCAAGGTGGACGTTACGTTCGCCGGCGGCGAGGCCAATGTGTGCGCGTCGCTCGCGCTCCTGGGCGCCAAGGTGCGCTATCTCACGGCCCTGCCGAAGCACGCCATCGCGGAGAGCCTGGCCGCCGTCCTGCGCGGCATCGGGATTGACACGGGCTCGATCCTCTGGCGCGACGCAGGGCGCCTGGGCATCTACTTCCTCGAAACGGGCGCCAACCAGCGCAGCTCGGTCGTGCTCTACGACCGCGACGGCAGCGCCATCGCCCTCGCCAAGCCCGACGAGTATGACCTCGACGCCGCGCTCGACGGCGTCACGTGGGTCCACGTCACCGGCATCACGCCCGCCTTGAGCGAGAACGCCTATCTCTCCACCCTCAAGCTCGTGCAGCTCGCGAAGGAGCAGGGCGTCAGCGTCTCCTGCGACCTGAATTTCCGCAAGAAGCTCTGGCGCTGGAAAGCGGGCGTCAAGCCCAACCAGCTCGCCAACGAGTGCATGTCGGCGATCCTCAAGCACGTGGACCTCGTGGTCGCCAACGAGGAGGATGCGGCGGACGTGTTGGGCATCCACGCCGAGGGCACGTCGGTCGAGCAGGGAAGGATCAACGCGGCCGCCTACGAGGCCGTCGCCCGCACCCTCATCGGTCGGTTCCCAGGCGTCTCACGCGTCGGCATCACCCTCCGCGAGAGCATTTCCGCCGACCACAACAACTGGGGCGGCATGCTCTTCGACCGCGAGGCCGACCGCGCCTTCTTCGCGCCGGTCAGTGCCGATGGCGACTACCAGCCCTACGAGATTCGCGACATCGTGGACCGCGTGGGTGGGGGCGACTCCTTCGCCGCCGGCCTGCTCTACGCCCTCCACTCGACGGACTACGCCGACCCCGCGACGGCCATCCGCTTCGCCGTCGCCGCGAGCTGCCTCAAGCACTCGGTGCAGGGCGACTTCAACTACGTCACCCGCGACGAGGTGGCCGCCCTCCTCCACGGCGCCGCCTCGGGCCGCGTGAGAAGGTGAGACGCGGGTTGACGCCGCCCCGCTCCCGCGATACACTCTCCTCAAGCAGGGACAGGGAGGCACGACCGCAGCCGCAGGAGTCAACCGCCGTGAGGCCCATGCGCACCCTCGCCATTCTGCTCGTCGGAGCACTGGCCGCCGCCGCTGCCGAAGTGCCCGAGCTTTCCGCCGAAATGGTCACCTCCCGGGGCGACCAGGTCATGCAGACGATGAAGCTCTTCCTCTCGGGCGAGAAGACCCGCACCGAGACGCCCATGATGGGCGGCATGATCATCATCATGCGACGCGACAAGAAACTCACCTGGACCCTCTACACCCAGAAGAAGGTCTACATGGAGGCGCCCCTCGACCCCAAGATGGCCACCACGGACCCCGCCAATCCCCCGGGGCTGATCAAGAAAGAGGAGTTGGGCAAGGAGGAAATCCAGGGCTACACCTGCACCAAGTACCGCATCACCATCAAGCACGCCATGGCCCCGGAGCCGATGACCACCCTCATGTGGATCGCCGACAAGCTGGGCTTCCCCCTCCGCACCGAGATGATGGGCATGGTCACCGAGTACCGCAACCTCAAGGTCGGCGCCCAGCCCGCCGAGCTCTTCGAGCTGCCCGCCGGCTACACAAAGACCGACAACCCCTTCGCCGTGCCCGTGCCGACGCCCAAGGCCAAGGAGGAAGAGCCGGCGCCCAAGGAGGAAGAGCCCAAGCCCAAAGTCGAGGAGCCGAAGCCCAAAGTCGAGGAACCCGCACCCAAGGTCGAGGAACCCGCACCCAAGGTCGAGGAGCCCAAGCCCGCAGTGAAGGAGGAGCCGCCGGCCCCGGGCCCCGACGCAGGCGCGATACTCCAGGCCTGGCCTCCCACCTACCCCGGCACGACGCCTCGGAGCATCGCGCTGGGCAGTGCGACCATCGTCACCTTCGACACCACGCACTCGCCCGTGCGAGTGGCCAGCTACTACCTGGCCGTCCTCAGGCGGATCGGGGCCGCTCCGAAGCGGCGCGACCTCACCCAGGACGACAAGATCCTCGCCATCGCCATCGAGGCCGCCCTGCCGCAGCAGAAGGGCGAGGTCACCCTCCAGGTCCGCGAGGACGACGGGAGGACCCGCGTGACCCTCACGACCAAGGCCGCCGGCGGCGAGGGGCCAAAGGACCGATAGCGTCGCATTCCCCTACCGCAGCGGCAGCGTGACGGTGCGGCCGGTGCGCGCCGACCTGTAGACGGCCAGGATGAGCTCGACCGCCTTGCGGGCCTCCTCGCCAGGGACCATTGGCTCGCGGTCCTGGGCGATGGCGTCCGCGATGTCCATGATCTGAACCAGGTGGCCCAGGACGCTCAGCGCCTTGGGGTCGGACGCCGCGCTCTTCGGCGGCTCGGCCTCCTCGATCTTCAACTCGACATCCTTCGCCACCCCCGCCTTCTCCGCGGCGAGGGCGTACTTCACCAGGCCGTGGTCGCCGAAGATCAGCGTGCCGTTCTCCCCGTGCAGCTCGGTGCGGGTGGACATCCCCGGGGTCACGGACGTGGTGCCCTCGAGGACGCCGAAGGCGCCGCTGCGGAACTGGAGGATGGCGACGGCGGTGTCCTCGACGGGGATGTCGCGGACCAGCGGCGCGGCGTGAGCGGTCACCGTGGCCACGTCGCCGGCGACGTAGAGGAGCTGGTCAATGCCGTGGACGCCCTGGTTCATCAGCGCGCCGCCGCCGTCGAGCTCCCAGGTGCCACGCCAGCCGGCGCTCTTGTAGTAGGCGGGCGAGCGGTAGTACTTCAGATAGCAGTCGGCGAGCACGAGCTTGCCCAGGCGCCCCTCCTGGACGATCTGCCGCGCCATCCTGGTCATGGCCGTGGTGCGGCGCTGGAAGATGCAGCCCAGCTTCACCTTCTGCGCGCGGCAGGTGTCGATCATCTTGTCCATCGTGCGCAGCGTGATGTCGAGCGGCTTCTCGCTCAGCACGTGGCGGCCCGCCTTCGCGGCGTCCACCGCGATCCGCCAGTGCAGGCCGCTGGGCACGCAGGCGCACACGCAATCAATGTCGGGCTCCTTCCTCAGCATCTTGCGGTGGTCGCTGTAGCAGGGCACGTTGCCGTATTCGGCGGCCAGCTTCTGCGCCTTCTCGAGCTCGACGTCGCACAGGGCGACGAGCTCGCACTGCGGGGCGAGCGAGATGGCCTTGGCGTGCCACGGCCCGATGACGCCGCACCCGACGACCGCGAATCCCACTTTGCCGTTGCGCATTCCATCTTGCTCCACGAAGGGAAGGGGAACGGTGGCCAGCGACGGGGAGTCTAGCAAGGCGCGGCGGACGTGTCAAAGGCCAGGCGGCTCGCGACGCCGCCCTGTGCCGCGGGCGCTACGGCGCGGGACGCGGCCGTGTGCGACATTCTCACGTTCTCAAGAATGTGAGAATGTCGCCGACAGGCCCGCTCGCGCCTTTCGTTCGCTGCGGGACATTCAATCATTCTATAGAATGTTGGACCGTCCCGCAGGCCTCACAGTCGGGTGGCGTCGCGGTTGCGGGAAGGGCGGTTATGTCTCAGGTACTGTGTAGCCGATGGCCTCGACGGCCTTGCGGAGGGATTGAGGGTCGAGGCCAGTCCCGCGGACCGTGGCCCGGCCGCTCTTGAGGTCCACCTCGGCCGAGGCGACGCCCGGGCACGCGCGAAGCGCCCGCGTGACCGCCTGGACGCAGTGGGAGCAGGTCATTCCCTGGACCGTCAGCTCGATGGTCTCCGGTGCTTCGCCGGCCATGTGCTCGTGTCCTTTCTTCCTGGGCCGCCAGAGGAGGGCGAAGGCGAGCACGCCCATCAGCACGATGGCGGAGGCCAGTTTTGCCCCGTGCGGCAGCAACTCGTGGACGTGGTGCCCTGTGGCCGCGCCCGTGCTGGTGTAGATGAGGTTGAGGAGCGCGCCACACCCGAGCGATGCCGCGGCCACCGAGGCCAGGTAGAGGAGTGCCGTGCGGCGGCCCATCGTCTTCCAGATCACCGCAATGGTTGCCGCGTTCGTGGCGGGGCCTGTGATGAGGAAGGCGAGGGCGGCGCCGGGCGACACGCCCTTGAGCATCAGCGCGGCGGCAATGGGCACCGAGGCCGTGGCGCACACGTAGATGGGAATGCCCAACGCCATCATCACCAGCATCCCCACGAAGCCCGTGCCGTAGGCCGCCGCCATGTCCTTCGGCACCACGACCGCGATGATGCCTGCTAGCACGAGGCCCACGATGAGGGCTTTGCCGATGTCGCGCGGCAGTGTGACGAAGCCATAGGACAGGATGCGGAGGAGCCTGTTCCCCTGCTCCTCGCCCGTGCAGCAGGCGTCCTGGCAGGCGTCGGGGGCCATTCGGGCGCCACGCTCGTGCTCGAAGAGGGCCACGAGCGCCCCACCGAAGATGCCCGTCGCCAGCGCCGCAATCGGCCGGAAAATGGCGAACACCGGCCCGAGCAGGCTCAGCGTCACCATAAAGCTGTCCACCCCCGTCTGCGGCGTCGAGAGGAGAAACGCGGTGGTCGCCCCCCGGCTCGCCCCGTGCCGCCGCAGCGAGGCGGAGACGGGGATCACGCCGCACGAGCACAGCGGCAGCGGCACGCCGAACGCCGCGGCCTTGACGACTGGCCACAGCCCGCGCCCGCCCAGGTGCCGCTCGACCGTCTCGGGGCGGATCATCACCGACAGCACGCCGGCCACGAGAAAGCCGAAGAGCAGGTACGGCGCCATCTCGAGCAGGTTGCTCCAGAACTCGACCGGGATGTTGACGAGCTTCTCCGCCATCACGGTCACCTTGGCATTCGTCCCCCGACTCCATTCTAACCCGGCTGCCGCGCGGGGGCAACGGCACTTCGGGCGCGAGGCATCCCGGGCGAATCTCCCTCGCCCCAGGCGCCCCGGGGGCTCACCTGTGCACAATGGGATGTGAGCCCCTGGGGGAGGGTTCGACAGGCGTTCAAGATCCCCAAGATCCCCACGCGCGCGCAATAGGTGGTGGGGATCTTGACAACGGCCATCCAGCGCGGAACGGTACGCCATAAGCGCTTGCCATCTCATCACATGCGGCACAGCCATCCCATGCGCCTCTTTCCTCCGGGCGCCCGCCAAGATCCCCAACCCCTCTCCGCCGGGGCCGGCCGCAGAAATCATGCCCGCTTTCATCTTCGTACGGGTGGGCTGAGGGGGTTGAATTCTCATGGGCAGCCGGCTATGATTCTTCTGGGAGGGCTGCTGGAAAGGAGGGGCGCGATGGCGCAGCGATGGCGGACGTGGGCCGGCGCGATATGCGGGGCCGTCCTGCTCGCCCTCGTCGCGCGGGCGGCAGATGTTGCGCCCGACCTCGGCAAGGTCGAGGGGATCGAGCAGTTCAAAGCCCCGCCGGCCGCGCGCGAACTGCTCAAGCGGAACGGCTTCGTCGTCGTCCCCCGCTTCTATCGTCAGATCTTCTCCCCGTACATTCGGGAGCCGTTCCCGCCCTTCATCACCACCGACTCGCTCCACCGCACCTTCCACGTGATCTTCGAGGAGCAGATCAAGCGGGTCGAGACGGCTCTGGCGAAGGACGTGGCCGCGCTCACCAGGAGCATGGCCGATGAGTTGGATACCCTCCGCAAGGCGGGCGATCGGACCCAGCAGGCCGAGGACGCGGCTCAACTCGCGGACGCATACTTCACCGTCGCTGTACGGCTGCTCGGGGAGGACACGAAGCGCGGCGCGGATGTTGACACGGTCGCGGCGGGGGAAGTCAAGCTCATCCAAGCCGCCCAGGGTGTCGCCCGCTCCCCGCTCTTCGGCTACGAGATGGACTACTCGCAGTTCAAGCCCCGCGGCTTCTACGCCGAGACGCCGCTCCTCCAGCGCTACTTCCGCGCGATGAGCTGGTATGGCAACGCCGCGTTTCGGCTCGTCTCGGACCGCGAGACCCGCGCGGCCATGCTCGTCGCCGGGCGCTTCGCCGCGGACGAAGGCGTGCGGAAAGGCTGGGAGAAGGCCGACCGCATCTACACCCACCTCATCGCCTCCGCCGACGACCTGACGCCCGAGGAATACGCAGGAATCATCCGCTCCATGCAGGTTCGGCGAATCGTCGGCGACCCGGTCGAGTGGTTCAAGCAAGCCGCCGGCAAGCTTCGCGACCCGAAGATCAACTCGATGGTCATCGCTCCGCAGGACATGCCCCGCTGGCGCGAGCTGAGCAAGGGCCTGCGCTTCTTCGGCAAGCGCTACCTGCCCGACAGCGAGGTTTTCATGCACTTGACGCTCCCGGCGGTGCCCGACCGTGGCTTCCCCTCGGGCCTCGACGTCATGGCCGTCCTCGGCTCTGCGCGGGCACGCGAGCTTCAGGACGCCGCTGGCGAGACGAAGCTTCCCGGCTACAGCGAGGGCCTCAGCAAGTCGCGCAAGACACTCGACACCCTCTTGGCAGCCAAGGAGCCGTCCCACTACATCGAGACGCTGCGCCTCACCCAGACCCTTCTCGCCCCGCCCCGCCCGGAAGCCCTGCCCTTCATGAAGACCCCCGCCTACGCCGACAAGAACCTCATGACCGCCCTCGCGATGTGGACCTCGCTTCGGCACGCGTGGATACTGCAAGCCAAGCAGAGCGTGGACTACCTCTGTTTGGGCGAAGAGCCACCGCCCGGCTGGGTGGAGCCCAACTTCGCCTTCTACGAGCAGTTGCGCAAGCTGGTCACTGAAACACTGCGCATCCTCCAGCCCATCGAGGGAGTGGAGAGAAGGCGGATTGAGGACTTCGGCAGATTGCTGCGCCAGGTTGTGGCAACGGGCCGCAAGCAGGCGAACGGCCAGGAGTTGGGCGCGGATGACCGCGATCTGTTCGCCTCGTACGGCCCCACGATTGCCCGCCTGGGGTACTTCGAGGATGGCTCATGGAAGGTAGAGGACAACCTGCCCTGGATGTCGCTTGTGGTGGACGTCCACACGGAGCATGCGAGCGGACAGTGCCTGGAGGAGGGAGTCGGCGCGGCCATGCCTATCTACGTCGTTGTCCCCCACGAAGGCAAGTACCACCTCTTGGCCGGCGGCGTCTACTCCCACTACGAATTCCGCCAACCCATCGCCGACCGGCTCACCGACGAACAGTGGCGCGAGAAGGTCGGGAGCGGACGGGTTCCGCCGATGCCAGGCTGGGCGTCGTCATTCGCCGCGCGCCTGGACGCAACGGCGCTCATCGAGCGCATGAAACAAGGCGAGCTGGTGCGTGATGCGGCCTGGGGGAATGATCCCGCGATAGAGGCATTCCTGGAGGCGGCCATAGCGCCCGGCGGGGTGTACGAAGGCAAGTCGGATCTGCCACGAGCCATGCAGATCTACGCGCACAAGGCCGGCAAGAAAGCTGTCCCCAAGCTGCTCGACTACCTCACACACCCCACCGGCCCGGCCAAGGTCCGCATCAAGTCTCCGGATGGTGAGGAGTGGGAGGAGGAGTTCCCCCTGGGATGCCAACGGGCGTTTGGAGCGCTTAGGGCGCTCATGGGCCTGGCCGGCCCTGAACACATTCCCGAGCTGGAGAAGCTGGCGCGAGGCGGCGACGAGGACAAAGCTGGCGCGGCGTTGCGGATCATCGGCTCCATCCAGGATAGGGCGGCCGAAAGCTCCGTGCTGAGTTTCCTGAAGAAGCCAGCACCGAAGATAAGGAGGATGTGGGTCCTTCGGTCGCTGGCCGAGAGAGGATCCCGCGAGGTAACACCCATCCTCATCGAGGCATACCAAAGTGCCGAGGGGGGTGAGAAGGAGGCGATCCTTCAGGGGCTCGGCTGGATGTGGTGCGAGGGGCCTCCGGACATACCCGATCCGCGTTGGCCTTCTCTCCTCGACGAATCGGCCGAGAAGGAGTTGCGCGGCAAGGTGGGAGCGCTCGTCCTGGAGGCGCTCGCCAACCCCAAGACCGAATGGTTTAGCGAGGCTGCCAGGGCTGCCGGCCATATCAGGCTCAAGGAAGCCGTCCCCCTCCTAGAGAAGTTCGGGCACGCGTGGGCTCTTGGCCGAATCGGGGGTGACGAAGCCCTCCAGGCTGTCCTTCGGCTCGCCCGACTGGCCCGCTGGACCTCTGGAACAGATGAGGCGACGGAGGGGATTCTGTGGGCTTTGCGGGAGTTGAAATCCCCTCTCGCCGCCCCCCGGATGCTCGATCTGCTGGAATCCAGAAGTGCCCACCCTTCCGCCCGTCGCGGGGCCGCGGAAGTGCTGATGGCCATCTACCCCGACGGCCCCAAGTGGCCGCGGGACGCAGAGGAAGCCGACGAGGGGCGCATCGTCGCCGCGTGGAGGAAGTACCTCAAGGCTCAGGGCGCGCTCACCAAGTAGTTCCTGTCGCGGAAGGCCACGGGAGCCGAAGACCGCCTGAAGGCCGAACTACAAACGCCGAGACTCCCCGTTCGTAGTTCGGCCTTCAGGCGGTCTGCTGTCCCCACTTGGCGAGGAACGCGTCGAGGTCGGTGTCGGGACGTATGCCGAGGCGGGTGAGGGCGAAGTCGTAGCGGACGGGGTCGTCGGGGGCGAAGGCTCGGAAGGCGTTGGTGACCTCGACGGCGGTGCGGAGGTCGGCGGAATCGCGCCGGGTGAGGCCCAACGCACGGCAGATGCGGTGCATGTGCACGTCGAGCGGCACGAGGAGCTTCGCGGGCGACACGCCGTCCCAGCCCCCGGGGTCCACGGCGTCGCGCCGCGCCATCCAGCGGAGAAACAGGTTCAGTCGCTTGCAGGCGCTGCCGCGCGTGGGGCAAGGGAGCAAATGGGCGTCGAGGCCGCCCGCCGCCTCGCGCAGCTCGCCCGCGAAGCGGATGAGTGCGGGCACCACGTCCGCGTGCTCCGCCGCCAGGCCGGCCACGAAGGCGGCCTGGAGCGAGCCGTGGCGCTCGACGAGGCGTTTCACGCCCAGGAGCAAGGCCGCGAGCTCCCGTCCCGTGGCGAAGCGGTGCTTGAAGTCGGCGAACGCCTCCCGAAGCGACTTCGCCGACGCCTCGGCGAGGAAGCGGGCGGGCAAGGGCATTCGCCCCAGCACGGTGCGGACGCTGTTGACGATGGACCGCACGCGGCCGTAGGAGAGGCAGGCGGCGACGAGGCCGGCGATCTCGCGGTCGGCGAGGTCGGGGTAGTCGTAGAGCACCTCCAGCGGGTCAGGGCGCACGAATTCGCGGCGGTTCAGGCGCGCGTAGAGGTCGTCCAGCGCCTCCTTCGTGATCCTGAGTTCCGCTGTCGCGGCAGCCATGTCCAGTCCCACCTTTCGTCGCATCTCTACTCATCTTTCATTGTGGACCAGGCATCGTGCGAAGGCAAGGGTTCCTGGTGAGTCGGCGGGCGCGCGGCGTCGTCAGCCTTCCGTGTCGGGTGCAGGGGCCGCCAGGACGAGTTGGGTTCCGTAGGGCACGAAGCCGACGCTGCGCGCGGTGGCGATGGAGGCCAGGTTGGCCGGGTCGCAGCCGTAGCGGGCATCGCCCCCCATTCGCGTAACGTGCTCGACCACAGCCGACACACAGGCCTTCGCAAACCCTCGGCGCCGGCAGGCCGGCACGGTGCCCGGCACACCGAGGTCGGCCACCTGGCCTTCCATCACGCCGGGCCGATGGGCGTGGGCGAGGGAAACGACCTTCCCGTCGGCCACGACGCCGTAGACGATGCCGTCGGGGAAGCAGTGGTCGGGATACTCGATGCCCTTGGCAATCGGGAGGCGGCCATCGGTGAGGCGATAGCAGGCGCCGCAACGATGCCGACGGAGCAGCGAGGCGTTGCACGCGAAGTCCAGATCGCGCAGCGCGCGGTCAATGCCCCTCAGCCCGGCACTGCGAAGCGCTCCACCCACCGGCCCTTTCAGCCGTTCGCCGAGGTCAGGGTCCAACACGGCCCGACGATCGCGAACGCCTGTCAGGATGGCCCTCACGGCACCCCCTGCCCCCGGGGGCACGCTGACCGCCGCCCGCCCATCCGCCAGCCAGAGAAACCACAGGCCATGCACGAAGCCGTAGCTCTGCTCCCGCCGCAGGCGGCGAGGGGACTCCACGACCATCAGGCGCCCAGGCTCGACCGTGGCCAGGTTGACACCCATGCGGACGCCCATGTATCGGTCAACCAGCGGGAAGGCATGTGTCGCTGACTTGCTCACGGCAACCGCCTCACAAGCCTTACTTGCTCTCCAACGCGATGGCCAGCTTGGCCAGGTGGGCGAGGTCGGCCTTGCAGAACGGGATGTCCACGCGGGCGGCCAGCTCGGCCGGCTTCGCGCCGCGAAGCCATGCGAGGGCCTTGAAGGCGTTGAGCGCGAAGTCGGGCGGGTCCACGAAGTTCTCGCCGAAGTGCACCTGCCGCTCCTCGCCGACGAGATACCAGGTGGGGCAGAGGGTCTCGAAGGCGGTCCACACCTTCTCGACGGCCTCGGGGGCCTTGGCCTTCACGATGGCCGCCACCTCGGGCGTGAGGTCGTGGAAGAGCGCGACCTTGCTCTTGTGCGCGATGATCTTGAAGAAGAGGCCATTCCCCTTGCCGATGAAGTCGTCCCACTCCCGAATGTCCGCGAAGATGCGGGGAGTGATTCGCGCGGCCACGGCCTTCCACCAGGCGATGAGGGCCTCGCTCGTCTTGTCGGCCAGTGCGGCGGCCTGCTTCGCGGCATCGCCGTCGCCGGCCTTCTCGGCGATGCGGGCGAAGGCGAGGAGCGAGGCGAGGTAGCGGTTGGCATACAGGTCGCCCTTCTCGGGGTCGAGCTTCCAGTTGGTCTTCGCGAAATCCTCGAAGCACGCCTTGATCTGCGGCCAGGCCGCCTTCACGCGGTCCCACTCGCCACAGCGTTCGGCGTAGAGCCAGACGGCATACACGTTGCCGAAGGGATGGTGCGGCTTCGGCTGGCCCGTTGACGTTAGCACCTCTGGCGGCACCCAGAACAGCTCCCGCCTCTCCCCCTGGCCGAGCGGATACCACGCCTGCTTTGTGAAGGGCGGATGCGCCTGCCATTCGCTGGCGAGGAACTCCCTGAACTTCGCCTGCACCTGGGCGTCCGCGTGAGGGAACGCCCAGGCGATGGCCTCGAACAGCTCTCCGCTGTCATCGAAGTGGAACTCGCGCCCCGAGAGCCCCGGCTCCACATAGAGCGGCGCCCAAGCCTTGCTGAGCAGCGCCGTCGCCGTGCGGGTGAGGCCATTACGGACCTCGCGAGGTCCGTAATCTCCCTGTGACGACGCGTGAACTGCGGCGAACGACTCCCCGTCAATGCCTTCATCCTTCGCCGGCTCGCCCTTTTCGCCTGAGACGATGCAGAGGACGCGGCTGCCGGTCTGCCAGTAGATGCGGTTGCCGACGATGGCGACGCCGCCGCGGGCGGGGCCGTGCCACTCGTTGCGCGCCCAGGGGAGGTTCTTGAAGCCGCCCCACGTGTCGCGGTTGCCCCAGATGAGGAAGAGCTTCCTCGTCTTGAGGTCGAAGCCGCTGAGCGTGCCCTGGTGGATGATGACGACCGTGTCGCGGGCGACGAGGAAGTTCTGACTCTCGTCGGCCGTGCCCCAGAAAGTGTTCCACGGCGGCTGCATGCCGTGGGCGTGTTGAAGCGGCTCGATGCGGTTCTTCTCCAGGTCGAGCAGGCCGAGGGCGACGAGGGGCGCCACGCCGTGGTTCCAGTTGCCGTAGGCGCTGCGGTAGAGGACGAGGAGCCGGCCGTCGGGCATCACGACGGGCGGCGTGCCGACCCCCTGGCAGCCGGCGGCCCAGAGCACGGGCGGCGGGGGCAGCAGCTTGCCCGTCTCCGCGTCGAGGACGAAAAAGGTCTGGGCCTCGCGGTGCTTGGCCAGGTAGTCGCAGATGGCGGCCTGCTCCTTCTCCCATAGCTCAGGTGTGCCAAGGGCATCCTTGCTCTTGATCCAGGCATCCACCTTCTGCCAGCCGCTGTCGTCTACACCCGCTGATTGGCAGAGCATGTGGCGGTCCTGGCCAATGAGGCGCGACATCTGGATGACGGGGTTCGTGCGGACGATCACGACCGTGCGCCCGCCCTTCTTCGCGACGACGGGATAGTAGTCGCGCGCCGTCTGGCCGACGAGCGGCTCGGAGGTCCAGACCACTTTGCCCGCCTTCAAGTCGTAGGCTCTCACCCGCAGGTCCTCCCCGGTGAAGAAGACCCTGCCGCTGGCCGACGCAGCCGTCTGGCGGATCGGCGCGGTGACCTCTTCGCGCAGGAACGGCTCTCCGCGACCCGGCTCGGCTGCGAAGAGGACGCCTGTCCTGTACCCGGCCCACACGACGCCGCTGGCAACAGCCGGGGAAGCAGCAATGCTGCCCGGCTGAGCGCCGCACTGCCAGAGCAGCTTGCCTCCTGCCGGGTCGAGAGCGTAGAGAAGGCCGTCGGTGCTGGCCATCACGACCCCGCTGTCGGTGCAGGCGGGCGAGTGGAGGATCGGGCCGTTTGCGCGGAAGCACCAGAGGGGCTTGCCGGATTCGGCGTCGAGGGCGTAGAGGTTGCCGCTGTGGGTGCCGATGAAGACCTTGCCGTCGGCGACGATGGGCTCGACGGCGCTGCCGATCCGCTCGCCCACGAAGTGCCGCACCCACGCGAGCCGGAACGGCGGCTTGATCTCGGCGTCCACATAGCCCGTGCGCGCCACGTTCCCGCGCAGCATCGGCCAGTCGGCGGCCGAAGACGAGCCAACGAGCAGCGCGATGAGGACGCAACTGCATAAGCGCCCGATCATGATAGCGGCTCCTGAACGTGCCGATAGGACCTATGGGTCCTATGGGTCGCTGGGCGAAACTGCCGAGCCCGGAGTCTACCCGATTCCCTCGCAGAATTCCACCGGAAATGGCGGCGGGAACGGCCAAAAAGGGCTTGCTCAGGAGGCCCCGAAAATGGTATAATCACGGCTCCTCCACAGAGGCGGAGAAGGGGCGTTGAGGCGCCCTTTCGCCCTTCGGGGGGAAGCGTCGTAAGTGGTTGCGGCACCTGCGGTTACGATTTCACTGCGAAGACAGCTCGCTGCATGGACCATCCCGGCGAACGAATCCGCGACATCGCGATCGAAGACGACATGCGCGACGCGTATCTGCGCTACGCGATGAGCGTCATCATCGCCCGCGCGCTGCCCGACGTGCGCGACGGCTTGAAGCCCTCGCAGCGCCGCATCCTGGTGGCGATGCACGACCTCAATCTCGGGCCGCGCACCCACCACCGAAAATGCGCCAAGATCGCCGGCGACACCTCGGGCAACTACCACCCCCACGGCCAGGAGGTCGTCTACCCCACCCTCGTCCGCATGGGCCAGAGCTTCACCTCGCGCTACCCGATGGTGGACGCCCAGGGCAACTTCGGCTCGCTCGACGGCGACCCGCCCGCGGCCATGCGATACACCGAGGCACGTCTCAGCGGCGTCGCCATGGAGATGCTGGCCGACATCGAGTACAACACGGTGGACTACGTGCCGAACTACGACGAGACGCGCACGGAGCCGACCGTGCTGCCCGGCCGCTTCCCCAACCTGCTGTGCAACGGGGGCACGGGCATCGCCGTGGGCATGGCCACCAGCATCCCGCCCCACAACCTCGGCGAGATCGTGGATGCCACCGTCCGCCTGATTGACGAGCCGGACGTCTCCATCGGCGAGCTGATCAAGCTGGTGCCCGGCCCCGACTTCCCCACGGGCGGCATCATCTGCGGGCGGCAGGGCATCCTCAGCGGCTACCGCACCGGCCGCGGGATCATCCAGGTGCGGGCCAAGGCGTTCACCGAGATCATCAAGGGCGGCAAGAAGAACATCGTCGTCACCGAAATCCCCTACCAGGTCACCCGCCTGCAGATCAAGGAGAAGATCGCCGCGGCCGTCAACGCCGACCTCGTCGAGGGCGTGGCCGACATGCGCGACGAGAGCGGCTCGGCCGGCCAGCGCCTCGTCATCGAGCTCAAGCGCGACGCCGACGAACAGGTCGTCCTCAACCAGCTCTACGGGCACACCCCCCTTCAGTCCTCTTTCTCCATCATCATGCTCGCGCTGGTGGACAACCGGCCCCGCACGCTCAACCTCAAGCAGCTCCTCGAGTGCTTCGTCCATCACCGCATCGAGGTCATCCGCCGCCGCACGCAGTTCCTCCTCGACCGCGCGCTGGCCCGCGCCCACATCATCGAGGGCCTGCGCATCGCCCTCGCCCACATCGACGAGATCATCGAGCTGATCAAGAAGGCGCGCGACGTGCCGACCGCCCACCACCAGCTCATGGAGCGCTTCGGCCTCTCCGATCGCCAGGCCACGGCCATCCTCGACATGCGCCTCCAGCGCCTCACCGGCCTCGAACGCCACAAGCTCGAGGAAGAGTACCGCCAGCTCCTCGAACAGATCGCCGAATACGAGAGCCTCCTCGCCTCCGAGCCCCTCGTCCGCAACCTGATCAAGGAGGAGCTGCTCGACCTCAAGAAGCGCTTCGGCGACAAGCGTCGCACGCAGATCAGCAGCGAGGCCGTCGCCTTCGACCGCGAGGACCTCATCGCCGAGGAAATGGTCGCCGTCACCCTCAGCCACGAGGGCTACATCAAGCGCCTGCCGCTGTCCACCTACCGCAGCCAGGGCCGCGGCGGCAAGGGCATCAAGGGCGCCGACACCAAGGAGGGCGACTTCCTCGAGCACCTCTTCATCGCCTCCACCCACGACTACCTGCTCTTCTTCACCAGCCAGGGTAAGGTCTACTGGCAGAAGGTCTACGACATCCCCCAGCTCGGCCGCACCTCGAAGGGCCGCGCCATCGCCAACGTCCTGTCGCTGGCGGCCGACGAGGCGGTGGCCTCGTGCCTGGCGGTCCGCGACTTCGACGGCCGCCAAGTCGCCTTCGCCACCGAGCGCGGCATCGTGAAGAGAACGCCCCTCGCCGCCTTCAGCCACCCGATGTCCCGCGGCATCATCGCCATCCACCTCAAGAAGGGCGACCGCCTCATCCGCGCCGGCCTCACCACGGGCGACGACGAGATCCTCCTGGCCACCCGCGGCGGCTACGCCATCCGCTTTCCAGAGGGCGCCGTGCGGTCCATGGGCCGAAACGCCGCAGGCGTCAAGGGCATCCGCCTCCGCAAGAGCGACGCCGTGGTCGGCATGGTCGTGGTGGACGACACGGCCACGCTCCTCACCGCGTGCGAAAACGGCTACGGCAAGCGCACCGAGTTCGCCGAATACCGCCGCACCGGCCGCGGCGGCAAGGGCGTCATCAACATCAAGACCACCGAGCGAAACGGCAAAGTCATCGGCCTCCTCACTGTCCGCGACGACGACGAGCTGATGATGATCACCGCCCAGGGCCAGGTGGTCCGCACCAAGGTCAGCGAGATCCGCACCATCAGCCGCAACACCCAAGGCGTCCGGCTCATCAACTGCGAGGAGGGCGACCGCCTGGTCGCCATCGGCCGCGTCGTCGAGGAGGAGGAGGACGACGAGGCCGGCGTCGGCGCCGCCCCCATCCCGGCCGTCACCACCGCCACCGACGACCTCGAGGGCCAGGAGGAGGCCATCGGCGAGGACATCGAGGTGGAGGAACTCGCTGACGAGGAACCCGACGAGGACGAAGGGGAGGACTCCGAGGAGGGTTGACGGATGGCCAACGAGCTGGGCCCGCAGGCCCGCCAGCGGCTCCTCCGCATCGCCCGGGCGAGCGTCGAGGCCGCCGTGCGACGCACGCCCTCGCCCCCCGCGCACAGCGACGACCCCGAGCTTCAGGCCCAGCGGGGCTGCTTCGTCACCCTGACGACCGCCGGCCGCCTCCGCGGCTGCCTCGGCTGCTTCACGACCAGCCGGCCCCTCTGGAAGGCCGTGGCCGAGATGGCCCGCGCGTCCGCCACCGAGGACGCGCGCTTCTTCGGCGCCCAGCTCACCCCCACCGACCTGTCCCACCTGCGCATCGAGATCTCCGTCCTCTCCCCCATGACGAAGATCGCCAACCCCCTCGACATCGAGCTGGGCGTCCACGGCATCTACGTCGTCGGCAAGGGCGGCTCCGGCACCTACCTGCCCCAGGTCGCCACCGAGCACCACATGTCGAAGGAAGAGTTCCTCTCCTCCTGCTGCGCCCACAAGGCCGGCCTCCCCCCCGACGCCTGGCGCACCGGCGAGGCCGAGGTCTTCACCTACACCGCCGAAGTCTTCGGGGAAGAAGGCTCGGACACGGACTGACACGGACGGACACAGACAAGGCAGGGCAATTGGCCTTTCTTCCCTTGTCCGTGTGTGTCCGTGTCACTCCGTGGTCATCGGCTTTTCGTTTTCCTCTTTCATCTGCGGCGGCAGGCGGCGGACGTTGCCGGCCTTGTCGCAGAAGTAGAGGCGCGAATCGGACGGCTTGCGGCCGTGGCCGTCGGCCCAGAAGGCGTAGAAGTCGGGGTGGGCGTTCAGCGGCCGGCGGCAGTAGGTGTGGTTGTAGGGGCTGTCCTTCGTCATCTGCCGCACCCTCTCCCACGACTTGCCCCGGTCCTTGCTGGTCCACATGGCGACCTCGCCGCCGGGGTTGAAGGGCTGGGGGCCGGTCTCGCTCGGGCCGATGATCCGCCACGTGCCGTCGGACTCGATGTGCAGGCAGCCCGTGTCGTAATTGTTGTCCGACGTGATGCTGCCCTGAATGTCCCACTCCTTTCCGGTCCAGCGGGCGGTGGTCCAGGTGCGGGGGTTGTTCTTGGGCCCGCTCTCGTAGCCCTTGCTCGTGACGTAGAGGATGACGGGATTGCCGCCGGCATCGAAGTTGATGTCCTTCATGTAGACCAGGAGCTTGTCAGCGGCGTAGTCGTGGACGAGGGCGTCGTTCCCCACGGTCGTGAGCGGGGGCTCGATGGCCTTGCCCTCGACCGTCTTCCAGGTCTTCCCCATGTCGTCGGTTTCGACGTAGTAGAGGTTCGTGCGCCAGTTGAGTCCGAGCTTGGGCGGGTGGTAGTTGAAGGCGGTGCCGACCTTGCCCTTGTGGGGCCAGCTCACCTGGTAGTGGCCCTGGGCGATGCCGGCCAGGCGTTGCGGCGGGCTCCAGGTCCGCCCGTCGGGGCTGGCGGACCAGTGGAGCATTCGCCCCCCGCGGTAAAGCGTGTGGAGGAAGAGAAAGCCCTTCCCCTCGATCCACCACGGTTGGGGATACGAGAAATTCGTCTTCCAGACCAGCTCGAAGGCCGTGATGTCGTAGGGCTTCACGCTCTTGTAGATGAAGGAGGGGCGCGACGTGCCGTGGGCGGAGCAGAAGACCCACAGGTGCCCCTCGCCGTCAATCGAGAGCACCGGGTTGTCGTGCGCGTCGTCGGTCTGCTTGTCGTGCAGGATGCGGGGGCGGGGCACGGTGCCGGTCGCATGGTCGTAGAACGAGACCATTTCCAGGAGATTGCGCTTGCCCTTCGACGTGCCGCCGTAGACGAAGAAGGTCTTGTTGACGGCGGGCGCGTAGACGCAGAAGGGGATGTGCTTGGCGCAGTAGGTGCCCAGCCCGCCGCTGTATTTGTAGACGTATTCGTCCTTCGACGGCTGGTTGTAGTACCAGATGCCCCGATACCCGTCGTCCTTCTGTGGTGTCACCACCTTCTTCTCCTCGCCTGCAAGAGCCGCGAGGGCCACCGCAGCCCACGCGAGAATCACTCGGACAGCTCGGCTGGCATCGCTATTCATGCCCATCTTGCGCTCCAATGCTGCTAGGTGTTCGGGCCGGGGACCGAAAGCTCCAGCGTGAACCTGCGGGCGAACCACAGCGGAACGAAGGCGAGGACGCCGAAGGAACAGTCAATGAGTCGCCAGTAGAACGGGATGCCGCGGATCGGGCCGCACACCATCGCCAGGGGAATCACCAGCGCCGAGGCGATCAGGCCGAAGTGGATCACCCACAGGTTGCGGACCGGGTCCACCCACGGCCCGACGAAGAGGACGGCCAGGATGATGTGGGCAAACGCCAGCCAGTCCGTCCCGTAGGCCATCCACGGGTAGCGGTAATACGTTTCCTGAAGCCCCTCGCGGACTTCGGCGAGCCACCCGACGATGCCTGAGTAGTTGTCGGGGCAAGCACCCCTCGGCACCCCCAGGAGCCGTGTGAGGAGTTCCAGTTCCCATTCGAGCGGGAAGGCCGTCACGCCGCTCAGCAGCAGGCCGGCCATGACAATCGCGAGGAGTACCCGGATTCGTCGCTTGAGGACCAAGCCGCGTTCCATTGCCTCTCCTCTCAGAATCCCTTCTGGGGCACTACGGTTGGGCTTTGAGCAGCCCTTCCAGGTTGACTTGGCCCTGGATTCGCTCCGCTGCCCTTCTGCCGGCGTTCTTCACGCGAAGTTCCATTTCCTGCCTGCCAACCTTTCCGTCGAGGATGACGAAGCGCGGGTCGCCCGTGAGGAGGTTGTCGCGGTAGAAGCGGAGCCATTCGTCCTCGGCCCTGGCGAACGCCCGGCCAATCGCCTCGTGGCTGCCTGGGAGCATCTTCATCCCCGCCGTCCCCTCGTGGCCGGGCGGATAGACCCAGAAGCCGGCGATAGCGCTCCCCGCGTGCACCGCCTCACGGAACTCCTGCTCGATCCGCTCGGGCCGCTCGCCCGGTGCCCACAGGAGCGTGATGAACCTGCACTTCCCCAGCAGGGAAAGCATCAGCCGAGCTGCCCGCGGCGGCTCCGTGTAGACCATTCCGCCGAGGAAGTCGAAGACCGGCCCGAGATGGGCGGAGCCCCTGCTGGCCCCGACCCAGCCGCCGGCGGGAATCTTGTGGCCGTGGGCGATTGCGGCCACCTTCGCGGCCAAGGCGCGGGTGGCCTCGCAGCGGTACTCCAGCCAGTGCGGGGCCGCACCCCATCCGGCCCGCGTGGCCTCCTCGGGGGCGATGCCTTTCCGGGCGCAGTAGTCCTTGAAGCCCTTCTCGCAGACAGGGCAGTGGCAGCCGTAGTTCTGAAGCTCGTAGTTGTCGTCCAGGATCAGCCCGTCGAGCTTGTAGTTGTCGAGCAGGTGCCTAATCGTCGCCAGGTTGTACTCCTGGCCATCGGGGTTGTTGAAGCACGCCTGCTTTGTGCTCCTCGTGCCGCCTTTCTCGACCACCGCGGCTTCGGGGTGCCGCTTGAGGGTTGTGCGGCTCTCGAAGTACACGCCCCCGATGACCTCGATGCCCAGCTTGTGGCACTCCTCGACGAACTCCGCAAGGAAGTCGCCCGGGTATTGCGTCACCGACACGGGGTCGGGCGTGTCCTCGGGCATGCCCCGATAGTAGGCGTGGCCGTTCGGCTCGCGGAGCAGCGGCTGCACCATCGTGGCGTGGACGCTCTTGAGCCACGCGGCAAGCTTCTTCGGCGGCCCGCCCCGCGGCAGCGACGCCCAAGGCAGGTGGATGAGCGTCTCGACCCTTCGCGCGGGGGCCAAGGGCTTGCACGTCACGCCGATCGCGGCCTCCTCGCCCTCGGCGACGTTGCCCACACCGACCCGAATCTTCTGCGATGACCCGAATTGTGAAATCTGGGGACTGGCGACGGGCTTGCCATTCAGTCGGACCTCGAGCACCTCGGCACGCGCGGGCAGGGCCACCTCGACAACTCCCGACCATCGGCCGGGGGCCTGTTTCAGCCGCTCCTCCAGAAGCCAGGTGAGGAGGTCGTCCATCATGACGGGGCCGATCTCGCGGCGGACGAATTGCTTCTCCTTCTCCGGCCCGAAGCCGAGGATGGTGGTGCGCCCCTTGCCATGCTGGGCGAGGACGCCGAGGACGTTGCCCGCCGCGTCCTTGGCCACAGGGATGCCACCGGGCAGCGGCGTCACGGCCACGATCTCCCACGTCTTGCTCGCCGCGTGGCCGATGAGGGTCGGGAACGGCACGTCGAGATCTGCGATGCCCTTCGACAGCGGCGTGTCGGGCAGCAGGCTCATCCCGGCGATTCGCACGCTGCGGGTCGAGGCCACGCGGCACACGTCGCGGAGCAGTTCGCCGTTGCCCATTGGCCCGCCCCAACTCCCGTAGAGCGCTCCGCCGGCCTGGACGAACTTCCTCAGGTTCGCCGCCTGAGCGGGCGTGAAGCTCCGCTTGATACTCGTCGCCACGAGGTCGAACTGCGACAGGGCGGCGGCATCCTCGACCGTGTCGGGCTTCGCATACGTTACGTCGAACCCGCGCTCCTGGAGCGCGCCGTAGACGGCCGCGTCCCACCCCCAGAAATTCTCCGGCTCGACCACCAGCGCCCGCAGCCCCTCGAACGTCCCGGCATGTGCTGCGCCCGTAGCCACGACCACGGCCATGATCCATCTCATCGGCTTGGCCTCAATCGGGACTCGCAAATCGGAAATCGTTCAGCCCCACATGCGGATCGGCAGGTGGGCGTTCGGGCGCTTGCGCTCGGGCGGCAGCGTGACCTTGAAGAGGCCCACCGGCCTCGGGCCGCAGCAGTGGCCGAAGAACAGGTCGCCGTGGTGGTCCACCGCCCCACGCGAGACGTATTGCGCGAAGCCGTCGGGCCGCTCCAGCAAGGCGACCTCCTCGCGCTCCAGCGTCCCGGGGTTCAGGCGCCACACGACGCCTTCCTGGTCCTTGCGCCCCTCGGGCAGGGGGTTGTGGACGGCGTCGCGCCAGCGGGAGGCGCCGTAGTAGAGCATGCCGTCGGCGGCAAAGACCAGGCCGCCGCAGTGGTCGAGGCCGGTGCTGTAGGGGATCGTCGTGTCGCGCCGCTGCGTGGCCGGGCCGAGGTCGTCCACCCGCCCCCACTCGCCCT
>Ga0307379_10001038_pt1 | contig 44712 bp, 39 predicted proteins | sample UN2MG_FD_202237 | JGI IMG/M metagenome (GOLD analysis project Ga0307379, IMG submission 202237) | Soil microbial communities from Risofladan, Vaasa, Finland - UN-2 | ecosystem: Environmental > Terrestrial > Soil > Coastal area > Acid sulfate soil | place: Finland: Risofladan, Vaasa | collected...
TTCCTTTCGAGAGCGGGTGATGGGGGCCTTGGTGTTCGTCCCCCGTTGTTGACCCCAATGTGACGCAACCCCGCGCGAGCCTCAGTGACCGTCGTCACTAAGGTTAAAATAAATCTGGAAATAATTGAGCCTCGTCCGCCGCCTCCGTTACGGTGGCTTTCGCAAGGGGCTACGGCATGGCTCGCGCCGATCGGCGAAACGGGTATCATGCCGCTGCGATGACAGAATCCAGTCAGCAATCGCCCGTGGAGCCCGTCATGGTCAACGCCATCAACATCGAGGCCGCGCTCGCCGACGTGCCGGTCCTCGCCGGCCGCACGCCCGGCACGCCCGAAGCCGAGGTCGCCGCGGCCTTCGCGACGCTGGCCGGTTTCGGCAACGGCGCGCTCTTCGCCGGCAGCTTCTCCGGCGAAAGCCAATGGGAGCGGCACCCCAAGGGCGACGAGCTGGTGCATATATTAAAGGGTCTCACCACACTCACCATTCTGATGGATGCGGGCCCGCAGGTGCTGGAGCTGGGCACCGGCATGCTGACGGTGGTTCCACAAGGCCGCTGGCACCGCTTCCACGCCCCGGACGGCGTGACGGTCCTGACCGCCACCCCCCAGCCGACCGACCATTCGAGCGCCGATGATCCGCGTGGGGACGGGTGACGAAGGGCGCGCAGGCTGCCTAATCCGCCTCGCCGGAGAACTTGGAGCGCTCCTCGGCCTTGCCCGCGGCGCTGCGCGGTTTCTTGGGCCGCGTCTCCTCGGCGGATTTGGCCGCCACGTCGGGCGCGGCGGCTTTCGGCGCCGGGCGCGGCTTGGCCTTGGGCAAGCCCTCCTCGTGGAGCACCAGCATCGGCGGCGCGGTGCCGTCCTTGCCCTCGCCGTAATAGAGCGTCATGTGCGGGAAGGGGATCTCGATGCCGCGCGCGTCGAACAGCTTCTTCATCCGCCCATTAAATGCGCGGCCCACCATCCACTGGTTGCCCGGCAGGGTCTTGTAGCGCGCGCGCACGATGACGGCGCTGTCGGCAAAACGGTCGACGCCCCAGATGTCGAGCGGCTCGAGGATCAGTTTCGTGTAATCGGGGTCGGCGCGCAGCGCCTCGTCGATCTCGCGCAGCGCGGCGATCACCTCGTCGATATCCTCGCGGTAGGCCACGCCGACCTCGAAGAGGTAATAGGCGAATTCCTTGGTCGAGTTCTTCACCGAGCCGACGCTGCTGAACGGAATGGTGTGCACACTGCCATTGATGTCGCGCAGCCGCAGCGTCCGGATCGAAACCCCCTCGACTACGCCCGAACGGCCGTCCGCCTCGACCACATCGCCGACCTGGATCGTATCCTCGACCAGAATGAACAGCCCGGTAATGATGTCCTTGACCAGCGTCTGCGCGCCGAAGCCGATTGCGAGCCCGACCACGCCCGCGCCGGCGAGCAAGGGGCCGATATTGACGCCCATCTCGGAGAGCACGATCAACGTCACGAAGACGACGAGCGCGACCAGGATGACGGTCCGCGCCAGCGGCAGCAGCGTCGAGAGCCGTTTCACGCGGTCCTTGTCGCGGCTGCTGGTTTTCAGGTTGTCGAGATACCGCTCGATGGCGCTTGAGATGAGTTCCCAAACGATGAGCGCAATGACGAGCACGGTCACGATTGTAACGAAGCTGCCAATGACCCGCTCGCCGGTCGCTCCGGTCATCCAATCAATGGTGTCGATGCCCCAGGCCTGTAGGATCGCGAGCGCCGCGACGATCGTCACGATCACCCGAACGGCCTTGTGGACAACCGGCAGGTACCGGTTGGCCCGCGCTTCGAGGCCCGGCGCGCCCTCGGCCAGATCTTCGCCCACCCGGAAGAGGCGCTTGACGCCGCGGTCGAGCCCACGCACCGCAAGAAACGCCGCGAAAAGGATGATCGCGGTCCAGACCGACGCGCCGATCACAAATGCAAAGCCGCCATCGATGTCGAGCGCCCAGACCAGAAATGTCCCGATCACGTAGAGCGCCGCCAGGATGTGCCAGACATCGGCCAAGCGCTCGCGGATGTTGGCAAAGCCGCGCGCGTCCGCTCCCGCCGTCTCGTCGCGCAGCCAGTCGCCCACGGTGCGGCGGTTCTGCAGGATGAAGATGATCGCCATGATGGTGAGCGCCAGGCCGAGGAGCTTCATGAGCACTCCGTGCCCGCCCGCCGGCAGTCCGAAAAGCAGCGCCGCCTCGGCGATGAAATAGCCGTAGACCGCCACCGTGGTGAAGCGGCGGATCCACAGCATCAGGTAGCGCGCGTTCTCGGTCTCCACCGGTACCAGCCGCAGCCCTTCGGCCTTGGGCACCAGCACCATGCGCGCCACTGCCTTGATCGAGCGGCTGAGCACGCTGGCATAGATGATGGTGAGCGCGATGAGGCGCACAGCATCTGGTGGGTCGAAAATCGGCAGCGCGCCGTAAGCCGCCCCCGCGAAGGCTGCGATCGGCAGCAAATCGAGGACCGTCCGCGCGCCGAGGAACAGCAGCTTGACCGGCCAGGCGTCAGTCTCCTTGGCTTCGACCGTCGCACGCGGCCGGCGCAGCACGAAACGCACGATCCATTCGGCGGCAAGGCCGATGGCAAGGACCGCAAGCGCAATGAGGATGCCGAGCTTCCACTTCTCGCGCTTGAGCGGGTCGGCCCATTGCACGCCGATCCAGCGCAGAAATGTGCCGGTCTGCAATACCGCGCCGGCGGCAGCCACGATCTCGTTGGCGGCCGTCTTGGCGCGCGCCGAGAGCCCGGCCAGAAAACCCGCCCCGCCCTCTTTCTTCGCGCCACCTTCCGCCGCCAGGCGCGCCGCCAGCAACGCCTTCAGCGTCTTCAGGAACTCGTCGCGCGAGCCCTTGTCCTCGAGCGTCTTGATCAGCGCGGCAAGATCCTTGGTCGATAGCTCAGCCGCCGCGCTGCGTTTCGCGACAGAGGGCGTTCCCGGTTTCGCGAGGACCTTGGCCTGGGCATGCGCCGGCGGCGCCGTGGCAATCGCGCCCACGCCGATGAGCGCGATCCCGATCCATGCTGCCGCCAGCACGGCGCCAAGCGCCCGCACCGCGCGCCTCGAAGATGCCGTCCCCATCGCTGCCTTTATCGTCCTTGCCACTTCGATCCTTGCCACGTCCCGTCCGCTTCTGGGAAACTGCCGGCCCGCCCACCCGGACGCCGGTCCTCGCCCGACGCGATAAACGGGGGCGATGACGGGGCGCACCATACTGGAGCCGACAAGGGCGACCAACCCGGTTCGCGCGCGCGCGGCCAAGGCCTGCGCGCCGGCACGCCGCAATCCTCGACCGGCCTTGCGTAGGAGCGAATTCATGAGCGTCACGATCTATCACAACCCACGGTGCTCGAAGTCGCGCCAGACCCTGGCGCTGTTACAGGAGAAGGGCATCGAGCCCGAGATCGTGGAGTATCTGAAGACCCCGCCGAGCGCCGCCGAGCTCAAAAATATTCTCGGCCTGCTCGCCATGAGCCCGCGCGATCTCATGCGCAGGGGCGAGGCCGCCTACAAGGACGGCAATCTCGGCGATGCGTCCAAGAGCGACGAGATGCTCATCGAGGCGATGGTCGCCGAGCCGATCCTGATCGAGCGGCCGATCGTGCTCGCCGGCGGCAAGGCCCGCCTCGGCCGTCCGCCCGAGACGGTATTGGAGATCGTCTGAGGGGCCTGCGGCCCGCATTCCCTAGTCGTCAGCCCACGCTCCGTCGTCACTCCGACCGGCTACCCTTTTGTCGCCCCGGACGGCTCACACTCATCCGGCAGTCCGGACGGCCCACACTCATTCGTCACCCCGGACGGCCGAAGGCCGAGCCGGGGCCCATCGGCCGGCCGGAGCCATGTGCGGCACGAACTTTTCCCGAACCAAACTGGACCCCGGCTCTCCGGCCGGGGTGACGATCGGTACTGTGGTGAGGTCGGCGAGGCGTCTGAGACAGACGGGACAGATGGCACACCCCTATGGGACGGTCGAGACACCGCGATTGGCACGCTTGGGACAGAAATCCGGGACGGACATAAAAAGGGCGCTGCCCGATCGCCCGGGAGCGCCCCCAAAAAGGCCTCGAAACGACCCCGGCCTTACGACATCGCCTTGATGCGCGCGTTGAGCCGCGAGATCTTGCGGTCGGCCGTATTCCGGTGCATCACGCCCTTGGTGACCCCGCGCTGGATCTCCGGCTGCGCGGCCTTAAGCGCCGCTGCGGCATCGTCCCGCTTGCCGCCGGTGATCGCGTCTTCGACCTTGCGGACGAAGGTGCGGATGCGGCTGCGCCGGTTGCCGTTCACCTCGGTGAAGCGGGCGTTGCGGCGAATGCGTTTCTTGGCTGATGCGTGATGCGCCATCGGGTCCGTTTGTCCATGCGATACGTGCTTGCGGAACCGGGCTTATATAAGGCTCCCGCCCCGGCGGTCAAGAGCGGCGGCGGCAATGAGCGGCCCGGCCGCCATCCTTCGAGGCTCCACCTAGCGGCGTCGCACCTCAGGATGAGCATCCGCAATTGCCAGCAACACACCGACGCTCATCCTGAGGTGCGAGCGCCAGTGAGCCTCGAAGGCTCGGGCCGCGAAGCGGACCGAGTGCCAGTTCCCGCCAATCGCCGCAGAAACCCTAGCCTTCGAAGGGCTTGAACTGCTTGCCGAGGGTCAGACCCTGATGTTGATATGACGAGCCGATCGAGGGCCCGTAGAGCTTGTCGGGCTCCGCCGAGAGGCGCTCATAGAGCAGCCGGCCGACGGTCTGGCCGTCCTCGACCATGAACGGCACCTCGTGGCTGCGCACTTCGAGCACCGCGCGGGTGCCGCCACTTGGAGATCCGTCGCCAGCCTGCTCGTGGCCGAAGCCGGGGTCGAAGAAGCCGGCGTAATGCACTCGGAACTCGCCGACCAGCGTGTCGTAGGCGACCATCTCGGCGGCATGGCCCGGCGGCACGCGGAAGGCCTCGCGGCTCACCAGGATATAAAATTCGTCGGGCGCCAGGATCAGCCCGCCGGCGCCGATCGGCTGCAGCGGCTCCCAGAAATCGAGCGGCTCGTAGCGGCCGCGCGCGTCGACATCGATGGGCGCCGTGTGTTTGCGCGCGCGGTAGCCGATCGGTCGGGTCTTGCCGCCCTTAGCCCCGTCACCTTGGTCGCCGCGCAGGTCGACGCTGACCGCCGAGCCGCCGCGATAGGGATCGTCCTGGCCAAGCTCGCCCAGCAGCTTTGCGGTCTGGGTCCCCGGCATGACGGGGTTGCCGCGCACCAGGCGAAGCTGGTTTAGTCGCGAGCCCGCATGCACGATGATCGAGAAGGTGAGCGGCGAGATTTCGGCGTAGAGCGGACCCTCATAGCCCGCGCTCACCTGATCGAACTCGCTGCCCTCCTCAGTGATCACGCGGGTGAAGACATCGAGCCGGCCGATCGAGCTTTTCGGATTGGCGACGCCGGAAATATCGCGCGTGAGCTTCAGATGCTCCTGCAGCTTGACGAGATAGACGCAGCCGCGCTCCAGCACGGCGCCCTCGGTGAGGCTGAACTCGTGGGTGGCGAACTCCGCGATCTTGTCGGCGACCGGATGCTCGGGGCTCGGCAGGAAGCTGGCGCGGATGCGGTGGGCGGTCGGCCCCAAACGAAGATCGAGGCTGGCCGGCTGGATCTGGTCCTCGCCGATCTCGTCGGTGGCGCTGATGCCATGCTTGCGCACCAGCGTGCGGATCTGTTGCGAGGGCAGGATGCCCGTCTGCATGCGCTCCTCCTGAAGCGGCCTGCTGTCAGGGAAGAGGTCGTGCGCGGTCTCGGCCATCGGCGCATCCTTCATGCCGGGTTCCCGTTTGACGGTGCAGCATAGCACTGAAAACCCATGAATTACAGAGGGTTAACATATGGCCGGCGCTTGAAGTTGTCCACAGGAACGAAGCCTGGACGCAGCGGCAAATCCCTTATGACAGCGCGGCTTGCGGCGGTTCTGCACGGGACTCACAGAGTGGTCTTGAACCCATTGCGGGGAGAAATCGGCGCGATAACGCACGTGCCATGAAGCATCGTCTGTTTGGCTACGCCCGGTATCCCGTCCCCCCAGCGGGGGGAGGGGGAATTTGATGCGTCGATCTCAACTGTCCGGCCCTAGCGGTTCTTCCATTTCGGCTGGCGCTTCTCGGCGAAGGCGGCCATGCCTTCCTTCTGGTCCTCGGTCGCAAAGAGCGCGTGGAAGCTGCGGCGCTCGAACAGCACGCCCTCGCTGAGGCTCGACTCGTAGGCGCGGTTGACCGCTTCCTTGGCCACCATCACGGCCGGCCGGGAAAGATCGGCGATGGATTTGGCCGTCTTGATCGCCTCGTCGAGCAGGTCGACAGCGGGGACGACGCGGCTGACGAGGCCGGAGCGCTCGGCCTCCTCGGCGCCCATCATGCGGCCGGTGAGGATCATTTCCATCGCCTTCGACTTGCCGACAAAGCGGGGCAAGCGCTGGCTGCCGCCGGCGCCGGGGATGATGCCGATGGTGATTTCGGGCTGGCCGAATTTCGCCGTGTCGGCGGCAATGATGAAGTCGCACATCATCGCCAGCTCGCAGCCGCCGCCGAGCGCGTAGCCGGCGACCGCGGCGACAACCGGCTTGCGGCAGGTGGTCACGCGTTCCCAGCCATCGGTGATGAAGTTGGCGAGATAGACGTCCATGTAGCTCTTCTCGCTCATCTCCTTGATGTCGGCGCCGGCGGCGAAGGCCTTCTCATTGCCGGTAATGACGATGCAGCCGACGGCGTCATTGGCCTCGAAGCTATCGAGGGCGGCGCCGATTTCGCGCACGATCTCGCCGTTCAGCGCATTCATCGCCTTGGGCCGGTTCAGCGTGACGATGCCGACCGGACCTTGCGTGTCGACGAGGATTGTGTTGTAGGCCATGGCGCTTATTCCTCCTTGCGGATCGGCTGCCGTGTGAGATTTTTATCTGAGTTGGCTAGATCGGGCGGCGCTTAGGAATCGCTAGTTCACGTCCGCGCCGGGGCTTTTACCACACCAAACATATGTTGCTAGTGTGATTCAGCGTCCGACGCTCGTCACCCATTCGTCACGCCCCACTTGTCACGCTATGTGCGACGAGCGTCGAACCATCACCCTAGCGCTGCCGCCGGGAACAGTAAAATGTGGAGCGCCCCGATTGGACGATGCGGGCGACGCCACCGGTCTCGGCCACCGCGCAGTCGCAGCCCGGGCAGGCCTCGCCCTCGCGGCCGTAGACCGCCCATTGGTGCTGGAAATAACCGAGCTCGCCCGAGGGCTGGACGTAGTCGCGCAGGCTCGACCCGCCGCTGGCGATTGCATCCGTCAGCACCGATTTGACCGCCGCTGCGAGGTTTTCCGCGCGCTTCCCCTGCACCGTCGCGGCCAAACGCCTGGGTGAAATCCCGGCCCGGAAAAGCGCCTCGCAGACATAGATATTGCCGAGCCCGGCGACCGTGCGCTGGTCGAGCAGGGCTGCCTTGATCGGCGTGCGCCGGCCCTTGAGCGCGGCCGCCAGCGCCGGGCCGTTGAAGTCGTTGCCAAGCGGCTCGGGGCCGATATCGCGGAGCAGGGGATGCGTTTCGAGCGCGCTCTCAGCGCAGAGGTCCAGCATGCCGAAGCGCCGCACGTCGTTGAAGCGCACTTCAATGCCGCCTTCGAAGGTGAAGATGACGTGATCGTGCCGGCCCAGAGGCGTGTCCTCGCCGTTCAGGATGAGGAGCCGCCCCGACATGCCGAGATGCAGGATCATGACGGTCCCGTCATCGAGGTGGAGCAGCATGTATTTGGCGCGCCGGGCGATGCGCTCGAGCCGCCGGCCCTCGAGCCGCGCCGAAAGATCGGGCGGCAAGGGAAAACGCAAGTCCGGCCGCCGCGCTTCGGCGCGCAGGATCATGCGACCCTCGACCGCGGCGGCGAGGCCACGGGCAACGGTCTCGACTTCGGGCAGTTCGGGCATGGCGCCGCAAGCTTAGAGCGCGCGCCCGGAAAAATCAGCGGCTAACAGCGGCGGGCTGAGCGATGCGCCCGATGAATTTCAAGCGATCCGGAATTTCAAGCAATTCAGAACGAAGATGCTATGATGGATGTCGATCGGGGAATCGCGAAGCAGGGGCAGGGTCTTGGCAATGCCAGAAACGGCCGATCGCGCTAGCACGTTTCATATCGAGCTGATCAAGCCGTCGCACTATGACGACGACGGCTATGTCATCCAGTGGCGGCGCGGTGTGTTGCCTTCGAATTCGCTCGCCTGTCTGTGGGGGTTGGCGGCCGACGCGGCCGAGCGGCGCGTGCTTGGCGACGATGTCGAGATCAAGGTCGCGGCCTATGACGAGGCCAACATCGTCGTTCCCGTCGATGCAATGATCGCCAAGATAAAACGGGCCGGCGGAAAAGGCCTGATTTGCCTGGTCGGGGTCCAGTCCAACCAGTTCCCACGTGCGGTGGATCTCGCCCAACCCTTCCTCAAAGCCGGGATCGCGGTGGCCATCGGCGGCTTCCACGTAAGCGGGCTGCTGTCGATGATCGAAGGGCTGACGCCCGAATTGAAGGATGCGGTGGCCCAGGGCATCACGCTGTTCGGCGGCGAGGCTGAGGACCGTATGGACGGCTTCCTGCGCGACGCCTATGACGGCAAGCTCAAGCCGATCTACGACTATCTCGCCGAATTGCCCGATCTTACCGGCCAGCCGCTGCCCTTCCTGCCCGCCGAGATGCTACGGCGCACCATCGGCAGCTATTCGAGTTTCGATGCCGGACGCGGCTGCCCGTTCAAGTGCAGCTTCTGCTGCATCATCAACGTGCAGGGACGCAAGTCGCGTACCCGCAGCGCCGACGAGGTCGAGGCGCTGGTCCGGACGAACGCCGCGCAGGGCATCAACCGCTATTTCCTGACCGACGACAATTTCGCGCGCAACAGCAATTGGGAGCCGATCTTCGATCGCCTGATCGAGCTGAAAGAGCGCGACGGCCTGGAGATCAAATTCATCATCCAGGCCGATCTCATGGTTCATCGGATCGAGGGCTTCATCGAGAAGGCCGCGGCGGCAGGCTGCCGCTGGGTGTTCATGGGGCTGGAGACCGTAAACCCCGACAATTTGCTCGCGGTCAAGAAACGCCAGAACCAGATCGCCCAGTATCGCGAGATGCTGCTGGCCTGGAAGCGGGCCGGCGTGGTCACCTTCGCCGGCTACATCCTCGGTTTCGAGGACGACACGCCTGCGTCGATCCGGCGTGACATCGCCTTCGTCCAGCGCGAGTTGCCGGTCGACATCCTGGAGTTCTTCATCATGTCGCCCGCGCCGGGCTCCGAGGATCACAAGCGCGCCTACGATGCCGGCGTCTGGATGGACCCCGATCTCAACAAGGGCGACACCGAGCACGTCGTCGTCGAGCATCCGCGCATGACCAAGGAAGAATGGCAGGGCATCTACGAAGAAGCCTGGGAGCTCTATTACAGCGACGAGCATGTCGAGCGCCTGATCCGGCGCGCCTATGCCTGCGGCATCAAGCCGATCAGCGTGGTCCAGCAGGTTCTCTCGTATTGGGGCATGCAGCGCTTTGAGGGCATCCACCCGCTGCAGGGCGGCATGTTCCGGCGCAAGGTTCGCACCGCGCGGCGGCCCGGAATGAAGCGCGAGCCGATGATCACCTTCTATCCCCGACGGGTCGGCCAGATCGCCAAAACCTATGTGCCTTACCTGATTTATGGCCTCAAGCTGCACCGCCTGCGCCGCAAGATCCAGCGCGACCCGGCGGCGCGAAATTACACCGACATCTCGCTTCAGCTCGATCAGCCGGCGACCGACGGCGCCAAGGCACCGGCGGCGGCCTATGCGGTAGCACATGTGGCGGTAGAGCGGCCGGCGGTAGAGCGGCCGGCAGCCTAATCCCCAAACCCCTGCGGATGGCGACCAGCGCGGCGACCGGGCCGCGGGGCTCGCTTTCTTGCGCATTTGTCCTACTCTGTGGGCAGGCGGTACGCGGAGCGGGGAGGCGGCAATGGCGGACAAAGTGGCATTGGTGGCGGGGGTCGGCCGGGGCACCGGCGGGGCGGTGGCCAAGCGCTTCGCGGACGGCGGCTACAAGGTCGGGCTGGTCGCACGTTCCGAGCCGCGTCTGAAGGAATACGAGGCCGCCCTGCCCGGCAGCCTGGCACTGCCATGCGATATCACCGACCCGGACGCCATCGACGAAATGTTGGCGCGCTGCCGCGCCGAGTTGGGCGAGCCCGATGTCGTCATCCACAACGCCGCGCGCGGTTCCTGGGGCAGTTTCCTTGAGATCGACCCGGCCGACATCGAAGCGAATTTCCAAGTCAACACGATGAGCCTGCTGCACCTTGCCCGCGCGGTGGCGCCGGCGATGATCGAACGCGGCAGCGGCGCGCTCATCGTCACCGGCAATACGTCCGCCTGGCGCGGCAAGTCCAACTTCTCCGGCTTTGCGCCCACCAAGGCCGCCCAGCGCATCCTCGCCGAGGCCATCGCACGCGAGCTGGGCCCCCGCGGCATCCACGTCGCCTATGTGGTGATCGACGCCATCATCGATATCCGCTGGACCCGCCGGCAGTTCCCCGAGACCCCCGAGGAGCGCTTCGCCAAGCCCGAGGATATCGCCGAAACCGTCTATCAGACCGCCCACCAGCCGAAGACCGCCTGGTCGTTCAACGTCGAGCTGCGGCCCTATGCGGAGCCCTGGTGAGGGGGCGGTAAGGATTGGCCAACGGTCTTAACTGTAGGGGCGGGTTTCAAACCCGCCCCTACGAATAATTGGCATTTGCCGCTGACGGGGGAGCCACCTTGGCCAAGACGGTCGAGCTCTACTGGGATATCGGCAGCACGAACACCTACTTCGCGCTGAAGCTGATCGACCCGATCATCGAGCGGCATGCGGCCACGCTGGTCCTCCACCCCTTCAATCTCGGTTACGTCTTCCGTCACCATGACTATGTCCTGATGGACGAGCCGGCCGCCAAGATCGCCAACCGCAAGCGCGACCTGGAGCGCTGGACAGCGAAATACGGCCTTGCCTTCCGCTTCCCCGACCGCTTCCCGATCAAGACCAGCCGGGCGCTCAGGGGCGCCATCGCCATGCGGCGCTGGGACCGCGAACGCGCTTTCGTCGATGTCATCTTTCAGCGTTACTGGGAAGCCAACGACGCCTCGATCGCCGAATACGAAGGCTTGCGGGCGGCAGCCGAAGGGCTCGGCGTCGATGGGGACGAGTTCGAGGCGGCGTGCGAAAGCGCCGAGGTACGCGGCGCGCTGGCCGAGAGCACCAATGGCGGCCTGGCGCGCGGGATCTTTGGTGCGCCCAGCTTCGTCGTCGCCAGCGAGATCTTCTGGGGCAAGGACCGCATGGACTTCATTGAGGACGCGCTCGCCGGGATGTAGTCAAAAAATTTGGGGACCGCCGGCCGACGGTCCCCATGAGTGGGCTTCAGAGGTGTGACGAGGCGCCTCGTTCGAATTTACCGAGGTCTGTCAGGAACATTGTTGCGATACCCCAGTCCCTTTTTGCCCCTCACATTTAGCCAAGCCGTGTTCAGCCGTGTTCAGCCGTCGCTATCCTTCACCCAGAAGACCGTCACGCAGGGGCGGTTCTTGATCATGGTGCAGCGGACGGCGGCAACTTCCACCATCTTGCGCGCCCAGCGCGGCTCGCAGCGGCCGTTGCGGCGGACGTAGTTGTAACCCTTGAGCCCGAGATACCGGCAATCGGTCTCCGCGTGGTGGGTCATCACCGGCTGGACCTTGACCGTGTCGGCCAGCGTGAAGACGCAGCGGTCGGTGTAGATGTCACGGTCCATGCATTTCCGCCCGCCATAGCTGTCGGGCAGGATCGCCGGCATCTGCTCGTCGACGATCCGCGTCACCCGCGCCAGCGCCGCCTTGTTGTGCATCGGCGGGATCCCTTTCAGGAAGGCGGAGAAAGCGCCGTAGGCGAACACGGCTTCGCAGATCGTATTGGCCTTGAAGTCGTCGCGGCGCGAGCGCCACACGGCGGTCCAGATCCGCTTGACGATGCTGTCATCCGACTCGCTGCGCGCTTCGTGGTAGGCGAGTTGGATCAGGCACCAGCGCTCGCGTGCCGGCTTGACAGCACGCGCAAGGCGCGCCGGCTTGACCTTCACATTGGCGAAGGTCTTCGGCGTGACCCCATAGCGCTCGTGGAATGTAGCCTGCGGCGCGACGTTTGCCCGGGCGGACCCCCGCGTCGTCCACAGATGCATGGCGAGTATCATTGCGGCCAGCGAGAGCATCAAAACGCCCAACCGGGCCAGTCCCGCAATATCCACCCCCGTCGGTGCTTGACAGAAGCGGCCGTGCTGATCCCGCCAACAACGATTGGCGTCCAACCAGACGCGCGATCGAGGCGAAGTCACCTTTCGGAAGCGTGTGGTCATGGCTTGCTCCTTTCAAGTAAAATTAATCATCTAGTAAGGTTAACAACTTATGAACACTTCGCTAATATTTGGTTATAACGAAATGAATGTCAAATTAATTAGTTCTTAATTTTAGTTAATTTTTATTAATGGTTTATACACTTCGATTATTTGTCTATTTCTCAATCGTTTATTTTGAGCACTCGCGCAGCCGCCAGATGGCCCGGCGCGCGCCAGCCGATCCCGCGATCAGATCTGGAGCCTATTTCGGCGTGCTGGCGCGCCGGACGGACCGCCGCTATGGTTTATGAAATCAGCTATTTTGTTAAGAAAGGCGGGGTCATGCAGGGTTGGCGCGGGACGGTCGAGGAGTGGCTTGCAAAGCTGCCGGCCGATGGACGGCTTAGGTTCGTAACGGCCTTTTCACACGGCCAGCTCGAGGTCGAACTTTACGCGCCCCGGGACAAAGACGCCCAGCAGCCCCACCCGCGCGACGAGATCTATGTCGTCGCCGCGGGTGCGGGCGACTTCGTAATGGGAAACGAGCGGGTAAAATTTTCCGCCGGCGATGCGCTGTTCGCGCCGTCCGGCATGGCCCATCGCTTCGAGGACTTCACCGGGCATTTCGCGACCTGGGTCATGTTCTACGGCCCCGACGGCGGCGAGGGCCCGGACGATGCCGGCGCGCGCGACGCGGAACCTGGATGGCACGGCACGGCCGGCCATTGGCTGGCCCAGGTTCCGCAAAGCGGCATACGGTCGGTCTCGGCTTTCCAGCGGGGCAGCCTGGAGGTGAAGCTCTACGCCCCGCGCGGCGAGGATCCCCAAGCGCCGCATGCGCGCGACGAGTTCTACGTCGTGGCGCGTGGCCGCGGCGTTGCCATGATCGGCGACGAGCGCCAGAGCTTTGGGCCGGCCGACGCGCTTTTCGTGCCCGCGGGAATGACGCATCGCTTCGAGGATTTCACCAACGATCTTGCAATCTGGGTGATGTTCTACGGGCCCGACGGCGGCGAGGGCGCCGCGTAAGATCTATGCGGGCGCTGGCGCGCGCGGCCGCGCAACCCCATCTCCATCCCCATGGGACGAACCGGTCGGGCGGCTTGCATCGGGCCGCCTGACCGCCCAGGGCTCATGCGAGGATGCGGTTATGGATCTGCAGGGAAACCAGAACGCGCCGCCGCCGCTTGAACTCGGCGGCTTTGCCGATTGGCTGGTCGAGCAGGGCCTGCTGGGACTACCGCTGGAGGAACAGTTCAGCGGTTTCTGCGACCGGCTTCACGCCGCCGGCTTCGACATGGCGCGGGCGAGCATGGGCATGGGCACGCTGCATCCACGGTACGGCGCGCAGACTTATGTCTGGCGGGTCGGCGGTGGGCCCGCGCGGCCGCCGGGCAAGGCTGCGGTCGAGATTGTCATGCGCGACCGGATATCCTGGCAGAACGAAGACTTCCAGGCGAGCCCGATCCACCACATGCGCACCACCGGCACGGCCACGCTGCGCCGCCGGCTCGACCGCAACGCGCCGCTCGACTTCCCGATCCTTGAGGATCTGCGCCAGCAGGGCATGAGCGACTACGCCGCCCATCTCGTCCTGTTTGGCAAGATCAAGGAAAGCGACGAGGCGCGCAGCGGCGTCTTCTTCTCCTGCGCCACCGCCCGGCCGGGCGGGTTCGACGACGCACAGCTCACCCAGGTGGCCGCGCTCTTGCCCATCTTTGGCCTCGCCGTCAAATCGCGCACGACCTATGACATCGGCCGCACCGTGGTGGAGACCTATCTGGGGCGCGATGCCGGCGACCGGGTGCTGACCGGGGCGATCGACCGCGGATCGGTCGAGACGATCAGCGCGGTTTTATGGTTCTGCGACCTGCGCGGCTTCACGCGCGTTTCCGACCGGCTGCCGGGCGATGAGCTGGTGGAGACGCTCGACGATTATCTGGAGTTGATGGCCGGCCCGGTGCACGCCAATCACGGCCAGATCCTGAAGTTCCTCGGCGACGGTTTCCTGGCCACCTTCGATCTGACCGCGCTCGACGGCGAGGCGGTATGCCGCAACGCGCTGAAAGCCGCGGCCGAGCTGCGCGCGGCCTTTCCGCCCTTCAACGAAGCGCGCCAGGAGGCTGGCAAGGCGGTGATGGATTTTGGTCTGGCGCTGCATCTGGGCGACGTACTCTACGGCAATATCGGCGCCAGCGACCGGCTCGACTTCACCGTGATCGGCCCGGCCGTCAACGAGGCGAGCCGCATCCAGTCGCTGTGCCGGCCGATGGAGCGGAATACGCTTATCTCCGCCGCCTTCCACGAGGTCGCCTGCGGCTGCCACGGCGAGCTGGAGTCGCTCGGCTTCCACGCGCTGCGCGGCGTGCGCGAGCCCCAGGAGCTGTTCACGCTGAAGGGGTAGCCGCGCGGCGCGCTATAGTCTCCTCCATGACCGCGACCACGACCAAGACCGATCCCTGGGCGGCACTCGACGCCGAGCTCGACCGATGGGCGGCGGCGAGCCGGATCGCCGATCTGTGGTGGCGCGACGACGATGCGGTCGCGCCCGGGCCGAAGCTCGCGCGGCTGTTCGATGTGACGGCGGCAACCGGATTGCTCCTCGCGGTAATCCCGGCCCGGCTGGAGGACGCGCTCGGACCGGTGGTCGCCGCCGCGTCCCATGTGCGCATCGCCCAGCACGGCTACGCGCACGTCAACCACGCACCCAAAGGCCAGGGCCTGGGGGCCTGGGAGCTGGGACTGCACCGCGGCGAGGCGGCGGTACTCGCCGATCTCGATAGGGGCCGCGCGCGGCTCGAGACGATGTTCGGCGAGCGGTTCCTGCCCGTCGTTGTGCCGCCCTGGAACCGGATCGATCCGGCGCTCTTTGGTCCTTTGGTTGCGCGCGGCTATCGCGGCGTTTCGGCCTTCGGGCCACGCGCGAACGGGATACCGGGGCTCGTCCTCGCCAACGCCCAGTGCGATCCAATTGCGTGGAAGAACGGCCCTCGCTTCACGGGCGAGAGCAAGGCGCTGGGCGAAATCATCGGGCATCTGGAGGCGCGGCGCACCGGCACGGCAGATGCGGGCGAGCCCACCGGGTTTCTCACTCACCACATCGACCTTGATGAGGCGGGCTGGGCGTTCTGCGCGCGGCTCGCCAATGCAGTGCAGCGGCACCCGGCGGCGCATTGGCGCGGCGCTTATGACATTTTCGGGGGCGACACCATGAGCCCAAAAATATGAGCGCCAAAATATGAGCGCCACCATACGCCCGGCCGGGCCGGGCGACATCGATGCGGTCTGCACGCTGCTGCACGACAAGATGAACGCCAAGATCGCGCCCGACCGTTGGCGGCGCCTGATGACCTATGAGTGGCTTGCCGAGAAGCCCGATCTCGGCCGCGTGGTCGAGGCCGGCGGGCGGATCCTCGGCTATGTCGGCATGGTCTACGCCGACCGAAACATTGACGGACGCAGCGAGCGGATCGTCAATATCTGCGCCTGGTATCTCGACAAATCGCTGCGCGGCACGGGGCTGGGCATGGAGATGATGGCGGTCGCTACCGCCGACCCGGCGATGTCCTATGACATCATGACGAGCTCGAAGAACACGTTGAAGATCCTCGATGCCGTGGGCTACCGGGTGCTCGACGACCACCGATATGTCTGGCGCAATGCGGGACCGCCCGATGCCGCGCTCGCGATCATCGACGATCCCGCCGCAATCCGCGCACGAGCAAGTGCGGGCGAAGTCCGCCTGCTCGACGACATGGCCGGCCTGCCGGCAACGCCCGTTCTGATCGAAGCGGGAGGAGCGCGGGCGCTGCTCTTCTTCTCGGTCAAGCAGAAGGGCGCGGGCGTCACCTGGTTCGACCTGCTGCATACCGGCGACCGCGCCTTGTTCACCGCTCAGGCGCAGACGCTGGCGAACGCGCTGCTCCCGGACGGCCCCGCCGTGCTGGCCGCCGATGCGCGGTTCGTTCCGAGCCCGCCCGTCGGGCCAGCGCGCGAGCCCCTGCCCGTGCCGCGCTTCTGCAAGACCGAGCGTCTTGCGCCGCACCAGATCGACCATCTCTACACCGAGCTGCAGCTGCTCGATCTGAAGCTCGATTGAGAGCTGAAACGCCTGCGGCGCCAGACTGCCAAAACCCTTACATACCGAAACACCTTCGGTGTTTCAGTCCCCTCACCCTAACCCTCTCCCCCGAGGGGAGAGGGAACTGGAGTGTGCAGAACTTTCCCCTCTCCCCTTGAGGGAGAGGGAGGGACCCGCGATCCGATAGGAGCGTGGGAGGGTGAGGGGGCCTTCTCTTTCTTGGCTGCGACATTGGGACCATCGCATCCGCTGGCGGGGCATGGGGGGCGTGGGATAAGCTGCGCGCCATGGCGGATTTGAAAGACCCCATAGGCGGATCTGAGGGCGGACAGGAAGCCGAGGCCGATTTCGGCTATCGGCGCGTGCCGGCATCGGCGCGCGACGGGCTGGTGCGCGGGGTCTTTGACAGCGTCGCGCGGCGCTACGACCTCATGAACGATCTGATGTCGGGCGGCATCCATCGTCTCTGGAAAGCCGCGCTGATCGACATGGTCGCCCCGCGCCGGGGCATGCATCTGCTCGACGTCGCCGGCGGCACCGGCGACATCGCCTTTCGCTTTCTGGATCGGGTGCAGGACGAGGCCGGCAACGCGGCGCGGGTCACGGTCTGCGACATCAACCCCTCGATGCTGGTCGTCGGCCGCGACCGGGCGCTCGATCGCGGCATCGCCCGGGGGATCGAATGGGTTTGCGGCACGGCCGAGGCGCTGCCGCTGCCCGATATGAGCGTCGATGCCTATACGATTGCCTTTGGCCTGCGCAACGTCACCAACATCGACCGCGCGTTGGCCGAAGCGCGCCGGGTGCTGAAACCCGGCGGGCGCTTCTTCTGCCTGGAGTTCAGCCGCGTCGCGGTGCCGTTCCTTGGCGAATTGTATGACCGCTATTCCTTCAGCGTCGTGCCGCTGATCGGCGAGGTCGTGACCGGCGACCGCGCGTCCTATCGCTACCTGGTCGAGAGCATCCGCAAGTTCCCGCCCCAGGACGCGCTCGCGCGCCGGGTCGAGGCGGCAGGGCTCGAGCGCGTCACCTGGCGCAATCTTTCCGGCGGTATCGCGGCGATCCACGCGGCGTGGCGGCTGTGACGAAGTTCTCAAGGTCACGCTGAATGCTGCGCCATGCCCGCAATGCCCGCCGGCTGATCCGGATCGCGGTCGTCCTGGCGCGCCACGATGCGTTGTTCCCGCTCGAGCTTCTGGGCGTCGCCCCCGTCTCGCGCCGGCTCGCCCGGCTGATCGCCCGGCGCGCCAAGGGCAAGCGGCCGGGCCAACGCCTCGCCGACGCATTGGTTGCGCTGGGGCCGTCCTTCATCAAGCTCGGCCAGTCGCTGGCGACACGGGCAGACCTCATGGGCGAGGAGGTCGCCACCGACCTGTCGGCACTCCAGGACAAGCTGCCGCCCTTCGCCGCGGCGCAAGCCCGCGCGATCGTCGAGGCGCAGCTCGAGGCGCCGGTCGAAACGCTCTACGCCAGCTTCGAGGACGAACCCGTCGCCGCGGCCTCGATCGCGCAGGTCCACTTCGCCGTCACCACCGAGGGCGAGGAGGTCGCGGTCAAGGTGCTGCGGCCCGGCATCGAGGCGGCGTTCAAGCGCGACCTCGATCTCTTCTACTGGATCGCCGAATGGGTCGAGCGGATGCGGCCGTCGCTGCGGCGGCTGAAGCCGGTTGCGGTCGTCGAGACCTTCGCGGACTCGGTCGCGGTGGAGATGGATCTGCGCATGGAGGCGGCGGCGGCCTCCGAGCTTGGCCAGAACTTCGCGGGCGATCCGACCTTCCGTGTGCCGCGCGTCGACTGGCAGCGGACCGCGCAGCGCGTGCTCACCACCGAGCGGGTCATCGGCATCCCGGTCGACCGGCGCGTGGAGCTTACGGCCGCCGGGCACGACGTGCGGCGCATCCTGAAGAACGCCGCCGAGGTCTTCTTCAAGCAGGCCTTCCGCGACGGTTTCTTTCACGCCGACCAACATCCGGGCAATGCCTTCGTCGACGCAGAAGGCGCCATCGTCGCGGTGGATTTCGGCATCATGGGCCGGGTCGACAAGGCAACCCGGCACTTCCTGGCCGACATGCTGCTTGGCTTCCTGCAGGGCGATTATGCGCGCGTGGCCGAGGTGCATTTCCGCGCCGGCTACGTGCCCGCGCACAAGGACAAGGACGCCTTCACCCAGGCGATCCGCGCCATCGCCGAGCCCATCTTGGGGCTGCCGCTCGCCGAGATCTCGCTCGCCAGGCTGCTGGGGCTGATGTTCCAGGTCACCGAGCGCTTCGAGATGGAAATTCAGCCGCAGCTGCTGCTGCTGCAGAAGACCATGCTGGTGACCGAGGGCGTCGGCCGCAAGCTCGATCCGACGATCAACATGTGGGAGCTGGCGCGGCCGCTGGTCGAGGACTGGATGCGCGAGCACCGGGGGCCGCTCGCCCGTGCGAAGGAAAGCGCCGAGACCGTGCGCGAGCTGGTCGAACGCGCGCCGATGATCCTGCGCGGCATCGAACGCGCGGCAACCGATATCGCCGAGGGCGGCGTGCGCCTGCATCCCGATACGCTGGCGGCCTTGCGGCGCAGCGAGCCGCCGCGTGCGCCGCCGCAATGGCCGCTCTGGCTGGCGGTCGCGGGCCTGGGTGTCGCGGTGCTGTGGCTGCTGGCGCGGTAAGGTGGAGATAACGGTATCCCCCTCCCCCACTGAAGAGGGGGAGGGATGCTATCTGTGACCGCTCCTTTTGGGAGGCTAAGCGATGACCGAACCAAAACAGCGCGGCGGCGGCGATCCTGGCGGGATCAAGGTCGAGCGACGCGGACCGGTGTTTCTGATCGGGCTTGACCGGCCCAAGAAGCTGAACGGTCTCAGCCCCAAGATGCTGACCGAGCTCGCCGAAGCCTACAGCGCCTTCGAGTCCGACACGGCGACGCGCTGTGCGGTGCTCTACGGTGAGGGCGGCAACATGACCGCGGGGCTCGATCTCGCGCTGGTCGACATCGACGAGGAGTTTTTTCCCGCGGGCACGGTCGATCCTTTCGGCCGCCGCGATCCGGTGCGCACCAAGCCTGTCGTCTGCGCGGTGGAGGGCATCTGCTTCACCGCCGGGATAGAGCTGATGCTCGCTGCCGACATCGTCGTTGCCGGGCGCGACACGCGCTTCTCGCAGCTCGAGGTCAAGCGCGGGCTGGTCGCGACCGGCGGGGCGACGATCCGCATGGTGCAGTCGGCGGGCTGGGGGAATGCCATGGCGGTCCTGCTGACCGGCGATGAGTTCGATGCCGCGACGGCGCTGCGCTTCGGCTTCGTCCAGGAAGTGGTGGCGCCCGGTGCGGCGCTCGCCCGGGCGATTGAGATCGCGCAGACCATAGCCGCCCAGGCGCCGCTCGCGGTCAAAGCGACGATCGAGGCCGCGCGCCAGGCGCTCTTCGAAGGCCCCGCGGCCGCCATCGAAGGCGACAAGGCGCGCTGGGCCGCGCTCGCCAAGACCGCTGACGTTGCCGAGGGCGTGGCGTCGTTCAAGGAGCGCCGCCCGCCGGTCTATCGGGGGCGCTAGATCACTGCGACGCGATCGTCGCTCCAGGCGCGATGCAGTTTCAACGTCATTTCGAGCGAGCGGTAGCGAGGGAGAAATCTGGGTTGGATCACGCTCAAACCCAGCTGGATTTCTCCCTGCGGTCGAAATGACGACCGGGGATTGCGGCGACGCCTAAATGGCCACTGAAGCCCAAACCCACACCGGGCCCTTCGCGCGCCTCGTTGCCCTCGGCACCAGCGCCTATACGCTGCTGACGCTGGCAATCCTGATCTGGAGCGGCAACTTCGTGATCGGGCGCTGGGCCAATCTCGACGTGCCGCCGGTCGCGCTGTCCTTCTGGCGGCACGTGCTGGCCGCAGCACTGGTGCTGCCCTTCGTGATCGGCGTGCTCGGGCGCGACTGGCCAGTCGTGCGCGCCCGGCTCGGCGCGGTCGCGGCGATGAGCTTCTTCTTCGTCGCCGGCAATACCTTCGTCTATTTCTCGATCCTCCATACGACCGTGGTGAACGCCGCGCTGATCAATGCCGGCGTGCCGGTGGCCGCGGCCTTCTTTTCGTGGCTGATCCTGCGCGATCTGGTCAACCGCGGGCAGATGCTGGGGATCGGTGTCTCGTTTGTCGGCATCGCCGTGGTGGTGACGCGCGCCGACCTCGGCGTGCTGCTGGGGCTCCAGTTCGGCTGGGGCGACATTTTCATGCTGGCGGCGATCACATGCTGGGCGCTCTACATGGTGCTGCTGAAGCGCGCCAAGCTCGCCATCTCGCCCTGGGCCGTGTTGCTGGTGCTGTCGGTGGGCGGCGTCGCCTGGCTGACCCCGGCTTACGCGGCGGAGATCGCCGCCGGCCAGACCATGGCCTGGACCTGGCGCACCGCGGCATGCCTTATATATGTGGCCCTCTTCAGCACCATCATCGCCTGGGCGTGCTGGAACGCCGGCACGCTGCGCATCGGCCCCAACCGGGCTTCGGCCTTCATGTGCCTGCATCCGCTGTTCGGCTCGGCGCTCGGCGTGATTTTCTTCGACGAGGCGATCCGGTCCTTCCACATCGCCGGCACGGTGCTTGTCCTGGTCGGCGTCGTGCTGGTCTCGCGCGCTTATGTTGCAAGGATGGGGAAAGCCTAAGGACGTTCAAACCAATGGAGGCTCCAGGCCATGGCGGGGTTCGAACTCGACCCGAAACTTGCCGCGGATACGGCTGAAATCGACCGCTGGGCGTTGAGCCGCGTACTGCTCATGGAGGACGCCAATTATCCCTGGCTGATCCTGGTGCCGGCGCGGGCGGGTTTGCGCGATTTCCACGATCTCGCGAGCGAGGACCTACCGGCAATGATGGCGGAGATCGTGCGCGCGAGCCGAACCCTTGAAGCCCTGTTCGATCCGGTCAAGCTCAACGTCGCGGCGCTCGGCAACCAGGTGCCGCAGCTCCACATCCATGTGATCGCACGGCGCACCGACGATCCGGCCTGGCCCAAGCCGGTCTGGGGCGCCGCGCCCGCGCGGGCATATGACGATGCGGCGCGGAGCCAGCGCATCGCCGGCCTGCACGAGGCCTTCACGCGTTTCTAGTTTGTTCTAGCCGTTCCTTGCCGCTACTCTGACCGTCATGGACGCCCTCGCCGCCCCGCCCCCTACCCAAACGCTCCCAGAACCCTTTGGTGACTGGTTCGCCGGGCGCGGCTGGGCGCCGCATGCGCACCAACTGGCGATGCTGGAGGCCGCAAAGGCCGGCGAGAGCGCGCTGCTGATCGCGCCGACCGGCGGCGGCAAGACGTTAGCCGGCTTCCTGCCGACGCTGATCGACCTCGCCGCAAATCCGCGCGAGGGCTTCCACACGCTCTATATCTCGCCGCTGAAGGCGCTCGCGGTCGACATCCACCGCAACCTGGAGGCCCCGATCGCCGAGATGGGCCTGGCGATCCGCGCCGAGACCCGCACCGGCGACACGCCGCAATCCAAACGCACGCGCCAGCGACGGCGGCCGCCGCACATATTGATGACTACGCCGGAGTCGCTGGCGCTGCTGCTCTCCTACGATGATGCGCCCACGCTCTTCGCCGGGCTCGCCGCCGTGATTGTCGACGAGACCCACGCGCTCGCCGACAACAAGCGCGGCGACCTTCTATCTCTCGGCCTGGCGCGGCTGGCATCGCTGGCGCCGCAGGCAAGGCGCGTGGGCTTGTCAGCGACGGTGGCGCGGCCGGCCGAGCTGGCGCGTTGGCTGTCCGACGGGCCGGTGCGGCTGATCGAGGGCGCGCCGGGGCCGGAACCGGAGATCGCCATCGTCACGCCAACGGATCGCATGCCGTGGTCCGGCCACTCCGGGCTGCACGCGATCACCTCGATCTACGCCGCGATCAAGGGCGCGGGCACGGCGATCGTCTTCGTCAATACGCGCGCCTTTGCCGAGATCATCTTCCAGGCGCTGTGGCGCATCAACGACGACAACCTCGCCATCGCGCTGCATCACGGCAGCCTCGCCGCCGAGCAGCGCCGCAAGGTCGAGGCGGCGATGGCGCGCGGCGACCTCAAGGCCGTCGTTGCGACCTCCTCGCTCGATCTCGGCATCGACTGGGGCGCGGTCGATCTGGTGATCCAGGTCGGCGCACCAAAAGGTGCGAGCCGGCTGCTGCAGCGCATCGGCCGCGCCAACCATCGCCTGGAAGAACCGAGCCGGGCGCTCCTGGTGCCGGCCAACCGTTTTGAGGTCTTGGAATGCGAGGCGGCGATGGCCGCGGTGCGCGCCCGCGAGCTCGACGGCAAGCCGCCGCGCACGGGCGGCCTCGATGTCTTGGCGCAGCACATGCTGGGCGTTGCCTGCTCGGCGCCCTTCGAGGCGGACGCGCTTTACGAGGAGGTCCGGCGCGCCGCACCCTACGCGAATTTGTCCCGAAGGGACTTCGACGACGTACTGGACTTCGTCGCCACCGGCGGCTACGCGCTGCGATCGTATGAGCGCTGGCGCCGGGTGGTGCGTGGCGAGGACGGGCGCTGGCAGGCCGCCTCGAAAATAGTCGCCCGCCAGTACCGTATGAATATCGGCACCATCGTCGAAACCGAGATGCTGACCGTTCGCTTTCGGCGCGGGCCGGTGCTCGGCAAGATCGAGGAGCATTTCATCCAGGCGCTGGTGCCGGGCGATACGTTTGCGTTTGCCGGACGCATCCTCGCCTTCGAGGGCGTGCACGAGATGTCGGCGATCGTGAGCCGGGCCAAGGACGCCGATCCGCGGGTGCCGGTTTACGCCGGCGGCCGTCTGCCGCTCACAACCGAACTCGCCGACCGGGTGCGCGGCATCCTCGCCGATCCGTCATCTTGGTCCACGCTGCCCCCACAGGTTCGCGAGTGGCTCGAGATCCAGCGCTGGCGCTCGGAGCTGCCGCAGCGCGAAGGCCTGCTGGTGGAGACATTTCCGCGCGCCGACCGCTGGTTCCTCGTCGCTTATGGCTTTGCCGGGCGCAACGCCCATCAGACGCTCGGCATGCTGCTGACCAAACGCATGGAGCGCGCCGGGCTCCATCCAACCGGCTTCCAGGCGACCGACTACGCGATCGCCGCCTGGAGCCTCAACGAGCCGACCGAGGTCGCGCCGCTGTTCGACGAGGACATGCTGGGCGACGATCTGGAAGCCTGGATGGCGGAATCGAGCCTGCTCAAGCGCACCTTCCGCAACGTCGCGGTGATCGCCGGCCTCATCGAACGGCGCCATCCCGGCCAGCGCAAGACCGGCCGCCAGGTCACCTTCAGTTCCGATCTCATCTACGACGTGCTGCGCAGCCACGAGCCCAATCACATCCTGCTGCGCGCCACCCGCGCCGATGCCGGCGAGGGGCTGACCGACGTAACGCGCCTGGCCGAATTGCTCGCCCGCGTGCAGGGCCGCATCGTCCACCGCCGGCTCGACAAGGTCTCGCCGCTCGCCGTGCCGGTGCTGGTCCATATCGGCAAGGAAGCCGTGGGCGGCGCCGCGTACGAAGCGTTGCTCGACGAGGCCGCCGAGGAGCTTGCCGCCGACGCCATGGCGGTCGAACCGCAGAAGGTAATGGCGGTCGAACCGCACAAAGTAACGGCGGTGGAGCCCCAGAAGGCAATGATGTGAGCGCAGTTCCAGACAGCGTCCCGCCAACCGTTGGCATGCAACCCATCGGCCCACCCCCCATTGGTTTGGGCGGGGCGGCGCTGACGGCCGATCCGTCCGGGGCGCTGTGGTGGCCGGAGCGCGCCTTGCTGGCGGTGGCCGACCTCCATTTGGAGAAGGGCTCGGCCTTCGCGCGCAAGGGTGCGCTGCTGCCGCCCTACGACACGGCTGCGACCTTGCGGCGGCTGGGCGAGGTGATCGCGCGGCTGAAGCCCCGGATCGTGGTCTGCCTCGGCGACAGCTTTCACGACACCGACGGGCCGAACCGGCTCGATCCGGGCGATGCGGCGGCGCTGGCCGAGCTTATGACGGGGCGGATGTGGGTCTGGATCGCCGGCAACCACGACCCCGAGATCCCGGCCGGGCTCGGCGGATCGGTGAGCGAAGAATACCGCGTCGACGCCGTCACTTTCCGCCACGAGGCGCGCTTGATGACGCGGCCGGGCGAGGTCTCCGGGCATTTCCACCCCAAGGCCGCGGTACGCTTTCGCGGCAAGCGGCTTTCGGGGCGCTGCTTTGTCTCCGACGCGCGCCGGCTCGTGCTGCCGGCCTTCGGCGCTTACGCCGGCGGCCTCAATGTGCACGACCCGGCGATCGCCGGTCTGTTTCCCTGGGGCTTCACGGCCTGGCTGATCGGGCCGAGCAAGGTCTACGCCTTTCCCGGCGAGCGGCTGACGGGGTGAGCGGGATCCTCGCCCGCTATCCATCCTTCGAGGCTCGCTCTCGCTCGCACCTCAGGATGAGCGTCGATGATGAGGCCAATCAGGACTGGAGGCTCATCCTGAGGTGCCGCCGTACGGCGGCCTCGAAGGACGAGCCGGGCCGCAATCGCTCCCTACTTCAGCGTAAACGTCACCGTGTTGCCGTCGTTGAACACCTGAAACTTCACCAGTCGGCCGGCGGCGTCGTACCAGAGGAAGCGGCGGGTATCAGCACGGAAGAGGTATTTCGTCGCCTTCACCTGGGCGCCGCCGGCGCTCACCGTCTCCTCGCCTTGCGGCGCAACGGCGGTGACAGGCTTCACCGCACCGGTCTTGCTGTCCATCACCATCTTGGCCTTGAGGATGGCGACGTTCCACGGATTGGTAATGAATGTACCGCCAGGTGCGGTCGTGGCGCCTTTGGGCCCGTTGATCGCGAGCTTGCCGCCGGCGGCATTTGCCTCGACCTTGATGGTCTTGCCGTTCTCCACCGTGGTGCTCGAATAGAGGACGAGGCGACCGCCCTGCCAGATCTCACGGCGTTCTGCGCTCTCGCGGTGCGCTGTGACGAAGAGAATCTTGACGCGAAGGCGGAGCGCCGTGGTGACGATGGTTTGCGCGCGTTCCTTGACCAGTGTGATCCTATGCGTGCCGATCTTGCCGTAGCGCGAATGCACGACCTCGTAGAGATAACTGCCCGGCGGCACCTCGGCCTGCGCGGTCGATGCGAGGGCCGTGGCGGCAAGGACCACCGTCGTCGCGGCGGTTGCGAGCATTCGGATCATGACGGGCGCCTCCCCTGAGATCATCGCGATACCGCGGTAGAGCATCCGCGTTATCGCGGTGCGGTTTTCCGTTATGCTATCAGGCGGGCGCGATCCGGTCATCCGGCGAGGTCCCGCGGGCGGCAAGCGTCATCGCGGCGTCATATCGAGGCGTTAGCTTTGCGCGCCGAATTCAACTGGACGATCAACGCCAATGCAGAACGGCTTCGACGAGTTCCCCGACCACGATGACGACGACGTGCCCATCGATCGGCCGATGGCATCGACCATCGGCGCGCTGATCGAGCGGCGGCTGGCACGGCGCGAACTCTTGCGCGGGTTGGCGGGTGCCGCGGTGGGCGCGGCGGCGCTCGGCGCGGGGATCGGACGCGGCGAGGCCGCGGGAGCGAGCAGCCTGGGCTTCAAGGAAATTCCGCACGCCCTCGATCCGAACATGGCCGTTGCCGAGGGCTATGACGCGCAGGTGCTGCTGGCGTGGGGCGATCCGATCCTGAAACGCGCGCTTGCCTTCAATCACAAGATCCTGTCGGCCGCGGCGCAGGTGACGCAGTTCGGCTACAACTGCGACTTCATCGGCTTCCTGCCGTTACCGCGCGGCCTGGGCACAAGTTCAGGCGCCAGCGATCACGGCCTCCTCTGCGTCAACCACGAATACACCAACTGGGAGCTGATGGCCCCGGGGCTGACGGCAAAACGCGACGTCTGGCAGAAGACGACGCGGCGCCAGGCGGCAATCGAGATGGCGGCGCACGGCCATTCGGTGGTCGAGATCGGGCGCAAGGGAGGCGGCCGCTGGGCCTATGTCGCGGGCGGCAACCGCAACCGCCGCATCACCGCGCAGACAAGGATGGCGATATCGGGGCCGGCGGCCGGCGACGACCGGCTGAGGACGAGCGCCGATCGGAGCGGCCGCAAAGTCATCGGCACGATGAACAACTGCGCCGGCGGGGTCACACCCTGGGGCACGGTGCTGATCGCGGAAGAGAACTTTCATTACTATTTCGCCGGCGATCCACGCCAAAGTGCGAATTATGCGCGGGAGAAAGCCAGCTACCGGCGCTACGGTATTCGCGGGCGGGCTTACTACGGCTGGCACAAATTCCACAAGCGCTTCAACGTCGAGGCCGAACCCAACGAGGCCAACCGCTTCGGCTGGATGGTCGAGATCGATCCCTACGATCCCGCCTCCACGCCGGTAAAGCGCACCGCGCTGGGCCGGATGAAGCATGAGGGCGCCGACATGGTGGTCGCCCCCGACGGGCGGCTCGTGGCCTATATGGGCGACGACCAGACCTTCGAGTACATCTACAAATATGTTTCCGCCGGGCGGGTCGCGGGCACGGACCCGGCAGCCAATGCGCGCCTGCTCGATGACGGCACGCTCTATGCGGCGCGGCTGGAGGCCGACGGCACGCTCGAATGGCGGCCGCTCGTCTACGGGCAAGGCCCTCTGACGCCGGTGAACCGCTTTCGCACGCAGGCCGACGTGCTGATCGAAACGCGCCGCGCCGCCGACCTCATGGGCGCCACACCGATGGACCGGCCCGAGGAAGTCGAGGTCAACCGGGCGACCGGCCGGGTCTACGCCGCGCTCACCAAGAACAGCCGGCGCGGGCGGCGCAAACCCGTCGATGCCGCGAACCCTCGCGCGCGCAACCGGCACGGCCATATCATCGAGATCATCGCCCCAGGGTCGGGAGCACAGACCGACCACGCCGCCACCAAGGCGCGTTGGGAGATCTTCCTGCTGGCCGGCGATCCGCGCGACGAGAATGTGGGCGCCAAATACCATCCCGGCGTCAGCCGCGAGGGCTGGTTCGCCAATCCCGACAATTTCGGCTTCGACGCGAAGGGCCGCATGTGGATCGGCAGCGACCAGGGCCCCGACCAGCCGCGCAACAAGATCGCCGACGGGGTTTACGCGACCGACACGGCCGGGCCCGGCCGCGCGCTGACCAGGTGCTTCTTCACCGCGCCTGTGGGCGCCGAGCTCTGCAGTCCGACGTTCACGCCCGACAACCGCACGCTCTTCGTCTCGGTGCAGCACCCGGCCGAAGGCAGCGGCTTCGACGCGCCGCTGACGCGCTGGCCCGATTTCAAGGACGGCGCCCCGCCCCGCCCCGCCGTGGTCACGATCACCAAGAAGGACGGCGGGGTGATCGGGGGCTGAGGGGGCCAGGGCCGCTCTTACTTGACCGTCATTCCCGCGAAAGCGGGAATCCAGAGACGACGTGCGCATATCTTTCCGGCTTCCCTGGACCCCCGCTTTCGCGGGGGTGACGACCGTACTGTGGTATGCACCCACCCCGCCCCATCCCGAAAATCATTTGCGCCGGCGCGGCTTGTGCGCGATGGAACGTGCATACTTGGCCGACAAGAAATCGGGCCGGGCGGGACAAGCAAACAGGCGGAGACGGCGGATGGCGCAGCTCAAGGCGCGGCCCTGGGTGCCGAAGACCAGCGAGACCCTGATCCAGACGGTCGCACGCGAGACCGCCGCTGCCGACGCCGATGCGCTCGGCCGGCTGATCGACACGCTGGTCACCGAGAACCTCGAAATTCACGAGCGCGACTGCGTCAACCTCAACCCCGCCACCAACGTCATGAACCCCCATGCCGAAGCCGTGCTCTCCAAGGGGCTCGGCACGCGGCCCTCGCTCGGCTACCCGGGCAACAAATACGAGATGGGCCTGGAGGCGATCGAGCGCATCGAGATCATCGCGACCGAACTGGCGGCAGAAGTCTTCGATGCGCGCTATGCCGAGATCCGCGTGCCCTCGGGGGCGATCGCCAATCTGATGATGTTCATGGCCGCGACCAAGCCGGGTGATACGATCATCGTGCCGCCCTCGGCCATTGCCGGGCACATCACCCATCACCGCGCCGGGGCGGCCGGCCTCTATGGGCTCGACGTGCGCGAGGCGTCCGCCGATCCGGAGAACTATTCGGTCGATCTGGAACGCCTGCGCCGCCAGGCCAAAACCGCCAAGCCGACGCTGATCACCATCGGCGGCAGCCTCAATCTTTTCCCCCACCCGGTGCGCGAGATCCGCGCCATCGCCGACGAGGTGGGGGCGCTGGTGCTCTACGATGCCGCGCATATGTCGGGCATGATCGCCGGGCGCGCCTGGCAGCAGCCGCTGAAAGAAGGCGCCCATGCCATGACCATGAGCGCATACAAAAGCCTGGGCGGGCCGCCCTCGGGGCTTATCGTCACCAACGACACGACGCTCGCCAAACGCTTCAACGAGATCGCCTATCCGGGACTGACCGCAAATTTCGACGTGGCCAAGACGGCGGCGCTGGCGATTACGCTGCTTGACTGGAAGGTTTATGGGCGCGACTACGCCAAGACGATGGCGGCGACGGCCCAGGCGCTGGCCGACAATCTGGCGGCCGAGGGGTTGACGATCTACGCGCGCGCGCGCGGCTACACTACGACCCACCAATTCGCCGTCGAGGCCTCGCGGTACGGCGGCGGCCAGACCGCCGCCAGGCAGCTTCGCCGCGCCAACATTCTGAGTTCCGGTATCGGTCTTCCGGGACCGAGCATGCAATCGGACGTAAACGGGCTTCGCCTCGGCACACCGGAGATCGTGCGCCGCGGCATGGGTCCCGAAGACATGGGCGAGCTCGCACGGCTGATTGCCGGCGCGTTGGATGGCGACATGCCGCCCGAGCGCCTCGCCAATGATGTTACCGCCTTCCGGCGCCGGTTCACGAAGCTCAAATTCGTTCGGAACGCCTGAGGGACCGGGGCAAACGAGCCCCGCGCCGCTCACAGCCTGGGATCGATGAGTGCCCGCAGCCGCGCGCCCGCAGCGCGCGCGAACCGGCGCGTCTGGGCGGTCCGGCGGGCGCCGTTCATCTTGGCCTCAGGCGCGGCGCGCAGCACCGCCGCGCCAAAACTATCGGCAATGAGAATACCGTGTTCGTCGGGCAGAAGCTCGCGCGGGAAGTCTTCGGGAACCGCGAAATAGAACTCATCGCAATGGTCGAGATAGTCGGGCCATTTGGTGTCGGCGCGAAGATCCGCCGGGCTGGTCTTGACCTCGACGATGATGAAGCGGCCGGACTTGTCGAGGCCGATCACGTCGCTGCGCCGGCCGTTGGCAAGGCGGAACTCGCTCAGCGCCTCGTGGCCGAGATCGAAGAGCCAGCGCGCCACGCCGCGCGCCAGCCGCGCCGCGTCGAGCGTCTCTTCCGCCGGGTTTGTTCGCTCGATGAAATCCATCGCGCGGCCGTCCCTCACCTGCCGTTAACCATTTGTTAACCATAAAACATCTAGTTTTTCATTGTACGCGACTCCGAACGATTCGCGAACACCCCGATCTACCCGTTCCAAACTCCGCCGGCGGCCATCATCCCCGAGGTCGCCGGTCTTTTTTTGAGCGCACGCGGCCGCAAAGTGGCGACAGCCGCGGAGAACGGGCCGTTTTGCCCCGTTGCGCAACCAATCTTTCACCAAATACCGCGATCATCGAGGCAATCATTTCAAGGCGCATGCGAGAGCGCGCCGCCTCGGTCAGGGCGCGTGCGGATGCGTGCCACTGGGGGCCGTGGGCTCAGGGATCCGTCGATGTTCGCCAGAGAGGCCAAAGACCCATCCGAATCGGTGCCTGAGGGCGACATCCTCTACGTGCCCCTGGATATCCCTGCCGCGCTGGAAGACCTCGATCTCACCCAGGATCTGACCATCACGGTCGCCGGGCTGCTCGACACGGTTCAGCTCTCCAACGGCCGCGACAACGGCGACAAGACCTGGACCTTGAAGCCCAACCAGATCCACGGCATCTATCTGATCGACTTCGATCCGAAGAAGAAGAAGCTCGACCTGACGATCCGGGTCATGAAGATCGACCCGGGCGAGGGCACTGCCGACATTCTCCGCTCGGCCCAGATCAAGGTCGACCCCAGGCGCGATGGCACGCACCAGGAGCCGGAGGGCGGCGCAAACCAACTGTCCCGGGACGCGATCGAATCCGAACTGGCCGAAACCTTCGAGGATCGCCTCAAAGCCGTCACCACCGAAACCGAAGCCCGGGTTGCGGCGGAGTTCGAGGCCAAGCTAGCCGAGGCTCATCGGTCCTTCGCCCAGGAGCAGGCGCACCAGATCGCAGAGCTGACCGCGCAGCTCGGCGCCGAGGCCGAGCAGCGCTTCGAGAATGCGAAATCGGCCTGGCAGGAGGCTGAAAGCAAGCGTCTGTCGGCCACCGTCGAATCCCAAAAAGCCCGCGACACCCAGCGCCTCTCGGTCGAGATTTCCAAGCTGAAGGTCGAGTACGAAGAGCGGATCGCCGCCGCCAAGGCCGCGTGGCAGGCCGAGGAGCGCGAGCGCGCAGCGCGGGTCAAGGCGGACTGGGAAAGGAGCGCCGAGGCGCGCCTGAATGCGCTGAAGGCCGGCTTCGACGAGCAACACAATCGCCGCCATGTCGATACGGCTGCCGACAGCGAGGCCGAGCTTCGGTCCAAGCTGGCAGCCGCGGAAGCTGCCTGGCAGGCCGAGGCGCAAGCCAAGCTGGCCGCCGCCGAGGCGTCGCTGCAAGCAGAAACCCGCACCAAGCTCGCCGCCGCCAAGGCCGAATGGCAGGCCGAGGCGCAGGGCCGGCTCGATGCCGCCAAGGCCGAATGGGAGGCGGTGCAGCGCAGCGCGCTCGAAACCGCAAAGGCCGACTGGGAAGCCGAAGCGCGCAGCAAGATGACCCGCGACAAGGCGGCCTGGGAAGCCCAAGCGCAAGGCGCGCGCGAAGCCGCCGAGGCTGCCTGGCGCGGTCTGACCCAGCGCAAGCTCGAAGCCGCGCAGGCCGAATTCGAAGCCGCCGAGAAACGCCGCCTTGAAATGCTTGAGCGCGCGCGCGCGGCGGAGATCGAGCAGCGGCTGACCGCCGAGCGGCAGACCCTGGAAAGCGAGCTTGCCAGGCGACTGGCGGCAGCCGCCGAGGAATGGCGCGCGGCCGAAGCCGAGCGGCTGGCCGAGGCGCGCCGGTCATGGCAGGAGGAGGTTGAGGCGCGCCGGCGCATCGAGGCCACCAACGAAGCCCATCGCAATCAGACAAGCGCTGGCGAGGCCGCCGCCCGCGCGGCCGAAGCCGGGCGGCAGGAAGCCGAGCTGCGGGCGATCTTCGAGGCCAAGCAGGCGCGCGCGGAAGCCGCTTTACGCGCGGAGTACGAGGCCAAGCGCACGCAAGCCGAAGACGAAATCCGCGCCGCCCTGGAGAGCAAGCACGCCCATGCCGAAAGCGCGTTGCGCGCGGCACTGGCCACCCAGCAGAGCGAAGCCGACGCCGCGCGGGCGACCTTCGAGGCCGAGCGCACCAAGATCGAAACCGAGTTGCGCGCCGCCTATGACGCCAGGCTGGCCGAGGCCAAGGCGGGCTGGCGCGCGCAGCACGAAACGCTGGTTGCCGAAACCAGCACCGCGGCGAACGCGGATATCGAACGTCGTCTGAAAGAGGCCGAGCAGGCCTGGCGCGCCGCGGAGGCCGAGCGCATCGAGGCGGCCAAGGCGGCCTGGGCCCGCGATGCCGACACCCGCATCGGCGACACCCGCGAAAGTATCGAGGCGGAGTTGCGCGCCCAGATCGATGCCGAACAGGCAGATTTCCTGCGCCAGTGGCAGGAGCGTCTGTCAGCCGCGCGCGAGATGTGGCAGGCCGAGGAAACCCGTCGGCGCGAAGCCATCGAGGCGCGCTACCGTGCCGAGGCCCAGAGCCGCGTCAACGACACCGAGAACGCGCAGATCGAGGAGCATGCACGCGCGCTCGCCGAGGCCGAAGCTGACCGCCGCGAAACCCTCGAACAGGCGCTGGCGCAAGCTGCGGCCGAGCACGAGGCCTTGCTTGCCCGCACCCTCGCCCAGCACGAGGCAGCCTGGCGCGAGGAGGAAGCCGAGCGGTTGGAGGCGGCCGAGGCGCGCTGGGCATCGGCGATGGAGGCGGCCCGAGACGCCGCCGAGCACGACCAGCGCCTGCGCGTGCCGACCGCCGCGAATGATGACGGACCGATGGTCGTGCGCATCGACGACCGCTTCGGTCAGACCCGCCGTCCGCCGCCACCGGGCTTGAACAAAGGCCTGATGGTTCGCATCACCGATCGCGCGGCGTCTTAGATCACCGTGACGCGATCGTGCTCAAGGCGTACTGGAAACTTGAGCGTGCCGGGAAACTTGAGCGTGCCGGGAAAATTGAGCGTTCCCGAAACCTTGATGTATCGGGAAGCCAGATGCGCTCGAGCGCGCCTTGCGCCCAATCAGACCGCGATCTTGGTCTTTCGCCGGAAGCCGAACCGCCCACGCTTGGCCCGCACCGGCGCCTGTGAGGGACGGCCGACGCGTGTCGGCTGGGCGACCGGAAGGGTGGGCCGCCGCGCCATCATCTCAAGCGTGTCCATGATCTTGCTGCGGCGGCGGACCGAAATAATTCCGGCGGCAATCGAAATGCCGAGCGAGCACGCCCAGCCGGCGACAACACCGAGATCGGCCAGCGATGCCGTGGCCGCGCCGGCGCGAATGCCGGTCACGATCTGAATGACGGGATAGCTGCAGGCCAGGACGATACCGCCGAAAAGCGCAGCGGCGACCAGCGACAGCGGCCGCTCCATCATCTTCAGGCGCGCGATATCGCCTTCGGTGACCGCGCGGTAGCGGACCACGTTGGGACCGGACAGCGCCTCGGCCGGGAGGGCCGATGCGTCGAGCGTGCCGGACGGGGCTTCAGCTTGCTTTGGCTTGTCGCTCAATGCCTGCCAACTCCTCGATTCGCGTCTTCGCCATCAGCCGTACATTGCCGCAGTTCTTGCAGGTCATCGCATAGATCAGGAAACACTGGGCATGGTCGACCACGTCGCCGCCACGAAGCGGCAGCGCCGCGCCATCGGTGTCCTGGCCGGTGACCAGCGCCCAGTCGTGCTGGGCGCAGACCTCGCATTTCACCGAAACGCCGGCCTGTTCCCAGGCCCGGCCGATCATCGAGACAATCTGTAGTCGGTCGATATCGCGCATTGGTGTGATGGCAGCCGGCTGATTGATCCTGCGCGCGCTGCCGTGGTGGCCCGCTTGCCTTCAATTCTTAACCTTGCCGGGGTTAGGACACTGTTAACGCCGCGACGCCGCCTGCACCGGATCCCGCAAGACCTCCGAGGCAGGGCCCGCCACGGGAAGAAATATCTCGTGCATCCGCCCGCTGAGATCGTGATCGGCAGGCAGGCCGACATGCCTGCGGCGCTCGTCGAGGGCCTGGGACCAGCCATCCGCGTCCTCGGGGCACTCAAAGGCGTGCATCGGGAACTCGTCGCCGGTGAAGTAAATGAAAAGCAGGCGCGCCTTCAGCTTGTGCCGGCGGAGAAACCATAAGGCAGCGATCCGGTTGCAGTACTGGTAGTAGCCGCTCAGCCAGTCGAGCACTTCGCGGACGCCCAGGTCGCTCTTGATCTCGGCCAGGGCTTCGCGGATCGGGGTAAGGCCGTTGCCGGCGCTGGCAAGGCAATCGGAGCGCAGCTCACCCAGATGCGCCTTGGCCTCGACCAGGATCCATTCGACCGCGCCGTCGATTTCCGCGAGGCCGACGGCATCCCAATGCTGCAGCTTGTCCTGTTCGGGCAGGAAGTCGGGCCACTTCTTGCGCGCCTTGTTCTTGTCGGGCAGAAAATCGAGGCGGCTCCAGCGGCCATCCTTCCATTTCTGCGAAGGCTCGAAGGGACAATCGATCCAGCGCAGGCGCGCGGCCCCGGTCGCCTTGATAACAGCCGCGTCCAGCCGTTCCCGGTGACGCCCGAGATACCTCAGTAGGTGGCACTCGCTGCCGTATCCATCCCCGATAGCGGCCATTCAGGCTCCCGATGCAGCCGTCTTCGTGTGCCCTCGTTGTAGCCCTCATTCCTTGTCGAAACGTTGAGCAAGCCTTGCATTTTGGTGAGATTGCAGCGATCTGGGCATGGGCCAGGAGCACCAAAATGGGCGCATATACCTGCATTATCAACGAGTTATGTAGAAAATGTGGCGCGCCCGGAGGGATTCGAACCCCCGACCTTCGCCTCCGGAGGGCGATAATAGATATATCGCCTGCGTTCCTGAGCATTCCGTATGTTGCCCAATATGGCGGAGATTCAGGTCATTATCGTGCAACAACGTTCCGCGTCGTTCTTGGAGATGCCGTTCGCTGTGCTTACTATGTGCTTAATATTCTATTAAGGTAAGCACGCCGATGGCAACTGGACGCATCAGCAACCGCTCCGCGAGCGCGCTGAAAGCGGGATTGAAGGACGCCTACCTGTGGGACGGTGAACTTGCGGGGTTCGGCCTAAAGGTTACGCCGGCCGGCAGAAGTGTCTATCTCGTCCAATACCGCCTGGGCGGTCGTGCCGGGCGCACACGGCGGGTCACTATCGGACGGCACGGGTCGCCCTGGACCCCGGACAAGGCTCGTATGGAGGCCAAGCGGCTCCTGGGCGAGGTTGCTGCCGGACGAGACCCTGCTGAAGCTAGAACACGGGCCCAGCGGGACCTGACCGTCAAGGAACTTTGCGACCTCTATCTGTCCGAAGGTTGCTCGACAAAGAGCCCGTCAACGGTACTGCGTGACCGGAGCCGCATCGGGAGCCACATCAAGCCCCTGCTCGGGTCGAAGCGGTTGAATACGCTATCACGGGGCGACATCGAGCGGTTCCAGCGAGACGTGGCCGACGGCAAGTCGGCTCGAAACATCAAGACGGGCCCACATGGGCGGTCCGTAGTTCGCGGCGGCAAAGGTGCGGCGCGCCAATCGCTGGCCCTCCTCAGCGCCATCCTGTCGTTTGCGGTGAGCCGGGGCCTGAGAGAGGACAACCCGGCGCTAGGGGTAAAGCGATACAAGCAGCGCAGCATGGAGCGCTTTCTCGTCCCCGCCGAGCTGGCACGTTTGGGGGAGGCCCTGAGGAACGCTGAGCGAGCCAATATTAGTCCTACGGCCGTCGCCGCGATACGGCTGCTGTCGCTGACGGGGTGTCGAAAGTCCGAGATTCTTACCCTGAAATGGGACCATGTTGACTTCGAGCGCGGCTGCCTGCGACTGCCGGAATCGAAGACGGGAGCCAAGGTCATTCCGCTGGGTCCACCGGCAGTCGACCTCTTGTCGAAACTGTCGCGCCTGGAGGGCAACCCGTACGTTCTACCCGGCGCGAACGGAAGACATTTCGTAGGCCTCCAAAAAGTCTGGGAGAAAATTCGGAAATCGGCACTGCTGGCCGATGTTCGTCTGCACGACCTCCGACACAGCTTCGCCGGCGTGGCGGTGGCGGGTGGTGACAGCCTGTACTTGGTTGGAAAAGTGCTGGGACATCGACAGGCCCGCACGACGGAGCGGTACGCTCATCTGAGCGATGACCCGGTGCGCGCGGTGGCTCAACGGGCGGCCGAGGAGATCGCTTCGGCAATGGACCGGGGCACCGAACCCGGGTGACAGTCCCCGAACTAACAATTCCACCCTCATCCATCGTTCGCGGTCGACGTCCGCTCGGAGAAGGAGGACTTGCAGGAGCGGGTAGTTTGAATGACAGATATCCGCTCGCCACGTTCGGTCGGAACACCCCCTTCGCTTCGCGATTATGCCGCGATCCGCCTTTCCGCCTCACGCAGCTTCTCTCAGTAATCCGGATCGCAAGAACAGCGCGCAGCCAGCCTCAGCGGAGGGAATTCGAACTCTCAGAGGAATAGGGTAGGACGAAGGAGACGATCGATGAGAGACCTGTTATGGGACCTTGGCGGATACCGCGGGATGCTTTGACGATGCGAGCGCTGATCCAGCGTTGCCGTCGTGATGGCAACGCTGACCGTCGTCAACCGCCGTCCAGTTTCGACCCATCGACGAGCACCAACTGACGGTTCTCATCAATGAGATCGATACGTTTGTGACGGGGGACGAGGACCTTTGAGGCGCACTGGATACCGGTCATCGTCGAGGCGGTGAGCATCTGCGGTGTGTGGGAGACAGCGACGAGGTCCGAGCCTTTCGAACGTTTGCCCCGATTGCCATGGCGGGCATCGGTCGATTGCATGGGACGCTGCCGACTTGTTAGTTGGCCGGCTGGCACGGTTCGCTCGCCCGCTTTCATAGTGTAGATATGACGGCATCCGGCGGGCCTTAGCTGGCCGAGGAATGGAGCGCCAGAATGGAAACACCGCAGCCAGGCATATTCGTTGAGGGAAGCTCTCATCACTTGTACCTGGAATTCTCGCTGCAAGTCGGGCTGGACCGTGCGACGACCGAGAACACGTTGCTGGCGGCGATCGCGCTGCACCAGCGCCAACAGGGCAAGGCGCCAAACCTGGTGATCGCATTCGGCGCCGATCTTTGGGCACGCATGGCACCAAGCCAGTCGCCAATGGCGCTGCGGCCCTTCGAACCCATCGAGGGTCCCGACGGCGTGTCGGCGCCCAGCACGCAGCACCACGTGTTGTTCTGGATCCACGGGCCGGGCATCGATGACAATCTCGATCTGGCGCTAGAGATCCAGCGGACCCTATCACCTATCGCCCGGCTGGAGCTCGACGAGCGGGGCTTTACCTATCACGACCAGCGCGACCTCACAGGCTTCATCGACGGCACCGAAAACCCGCAAGGCGACGACCGGCTGGCGGTCGCGCTCGTCCCTGAAGGTGAGACCGGCGAAGCCGGTGCGTTCGTACTGACCCAACGCTGGGTTCACGATCTGGACGCATTCCATGCCCTGCCGACCGAGGAGCAGGAGCGCGTCATTGGCCGGACCAAGCCGGACAGCGTTCAGCTGAAGGGCGACGCCATGCCATCCGACTCCCATGTCTCCAGAGCGGATGTGACGGTCGACGGCGTGGCCCAGGCGATATATCGACGCAGCGCGCCTTTTGGCCGGGTCAACGAGAACGGGCTTTATTTCATCGCGTTCGCTTGCGAGCTGTCGCGATTCGACATTCAGTTGGCCCGAATGTTCGGCACAACCGGAGACGGCCTCTCCGACCGCTTGCTTCGGTTCTCCAAACCGGTCACCGGCTCTTACTGGTTCGCGCCCTCCATGGAGGCCTTGGAGAACCTGTCCTGGTAGTCCCCCCTTTGCGCGCTCATAAGCGTCCAGTGAGGAAGTGGTAGATGAAGGCAGTTATTGGAGACGAGGTAGCACTTGAAGAGCCCCTGCGGCTCGCTTGCGAGACGAAAGAGCCATTCGAGGCCCGCGCGCCGCAATCCGAGCTTGGCCAACTTCCACAATGCTGCGGATCAACCGCGAAACTGAAGTGTCAAATGCGCTCCCAGAGACCGGTCTCCTCGTCAAGCCGCGCCTGCTCGAGCCCGCGGAAGTCGCCTCGTGACACGATCCCGACGACGCGACCCTGATGAACGATCGGGACGTGGCGATAACCGCCATCCTGCATGAGGCGCAGTGCCTCAACCGCGGTCTTGTTGGGGGTCATCGTATCGGGAGCTCGCGTCATCACATCGGCGAGTTGGGTTTGCTCGGCGCTGCGTCCTTCCGCTAGTACGCGGCAAACTGCGTCGCGACCCGTGAAGATGCCCACCAGATGATCACCGCCCTCCGTGACCAAGACCGCGCCGACGCGCCGAACGTGCATTCGCTGGCAGGCCTCGTGCACGCTTGCCTCCAGCGGCAGCGTCACCGGCTGCTGGTCGCGAACCATATCGGATATATGTCGCTGCGTCATCAAGGTGTTCCTCCGCCTTTTGTGCTCGACTTAACCGCCCCCTTGCCTCCGCTCCGGATTTGCAGTGTTACCCCCAGTTCCAGCACCCGTGAGCGGGCCACTTGGCAAGGCCATTCGTCAACCGAAGGTCGCGCCGCCGCTGCTGGCGTTAGGATTTTTCCGGTTTCGCAGGTGCCCCTGTTGGCGCACGCTTTGCCGCGGGCTTCCTGGGCGTGGCTGCCTTCTCGATTGATGTCCCAGCCGGCCGGGTGCTCGGGCCGGAACCAGCCGTTGCCTTCGCTGGCTTTTTCACCGGCGGTTTCGCTGCTTTGGTACCCTTCTTGGCCCTACCGCTCGCAGCCGGTTTGGCGGTGTTCGCGTATCTCGATGCCGCCTTTTGGCCTGCCTTTTCCAGGTCCGACCAGGCGCGATCAAGGCCCCTGGCGATATCCTTCCATGCGCGCGCACTCGACTTGCTGAACGCGCTGAATTGCTTCTGGGCGTTCTTCTGGCTGTGCTTGAGGTCTTTCCAGATTTCGGCGGCACCGCCGCTTCCGGCCTTCGCCATCTCGGCTGACTTGGCGCTGTAGAGGGCGATTGTATCGCGCATGGATTTGAACTGGAGCTCGGCGCGGTCGGTGAAAGCCAGGACGTCCTTTTCCAAGCTAGCCGCGTTTCTCTCGACGAACTTGTCGAAATCTTTGACAGCTTTCTCGGCCTTGGCGTAGTCCTTTTCCGTGCGTTTGATGGCCTCGGCTTTCAACCCTTCTAGGTCCTTGCGCAGCGCCGATGCCCGCTTGCTCAGGGCGTTCCATTCGCGGTCGATGCCGGCGCCGACCCTGGCGATGAAGGCGTCGAAATCGCCGACGGCCTTTTGCGTCGCGGCGACCTTGTCGGCTGCCGACATCGTGCTCTTCTTGCCGATATCCGCGACGCGCTTCTGGAGTTTGATCTGGCGTTTCTGAACGTCCTCGACCGCCGTTTTCAACCCGTCAGTCGCGTGGGATTGAAGGTCTTCTGCGTGGCGCTTTGCCGCTTCCACCGCAGCACCTAAATTCTGCATCGCGATTCGCGGGCTTAGGTTTTCGGGAGTTTTGCTGCTCGCCGGTTGCTTGCGTGTTTGCGTCTTGCCGGTTGTGCTCTTTTTAGCCATTGCAGTTGTCCAGCATGGGTTGATCGGAGAATTGCCGATTGGCTCTAGTAGGCTTCGCCAAAGCGGAAATAGACGGCGAACCCCTTGCGGCCTCCGGTTACGTCAACAATGTAGTCAAGCTTGTTCGGCTTGGTGGTCTTGAAGCGCATACCGCCCCCGGCCGGCAACAAATCATCGAACTTGAACTTGGTAGATTTGGCGGTATTTCCGCTCTTGCCGTCAAGCACCGCAACTGACCAACCCGGCACGAAGGGCCCCCGCCATTCCGCCCGGCTCGCGAGTGGGCCTCGCTCCCGGTAACGCCCCAATTTGTAGTCGAAAATGTCATTCTCAGCTCGGGACTGGCAGATGTAGGTGTATGGGGCCTCACCTTGGCTCACACACACCGACATGCGTAAACCGATGGGGGCGAGATTACGAGCGTGCGCATCGACGAATAGCACCAAATTTTCCTCAGACAAGGAGGCGCTGCCGATAAGAGCCGAGGACGCGACCAACATGATGCCAAAGCTAGTTACCCATTTTTTCACTACCGCCTCCCGCGCTAGCCGCCTGCCCCCTTTATTTATTTCTTCTTTTACTTATACCCGCTTCGGCCCGACGTAGCCTTGACACAGCTCAATCTTGCCACGGCAGATGGTGCCGGTTGCAACCAAACACTACCGGTCTCGCATGCTTTGAATGAACGCTACGAGGTTGTCGATGTCCTTCGCCGAAAGAAGGATCGGTGCCATCGGATAGTGGGGCTTTTGCAGGAAGCTGCGTAGGCGCCCGGCCGTGTAGAGATCGGGTCTGTTCGCCATTTCCTTAAAAGGTGGAGCATTGAGCGACTCAAGGCCTGACTTGCTATAGGGCGGGACCAAATGACACCGGCTGCAATTATCGGCGACCAAGCCCTTTACCGAGTTTGGGTCGGCTGCGGCGAGGGGCCCGACCATCGCGGGGACCAATAAGAGCGAGATGGTGGCCGCTTTTGAGATAACCGTAAAAAGCGAAGACCGTCTCACCCTAAACTCGTTTGGTATTCCGTCCATCCGTCATGCCGATTAGATCAGCAGCTGGAGCCTGCACTGTACTTAACCCGGCATTGGCCAACTTCGGCATTGATGCTGATCAAGCGTGGTCACGGGGGCCCGGGTGGTGTCGCACCGCGTGGTCGTCGCGTCGACTTACCCAAACCCGCTTGATCAGGCGAGCACCAGCGGGAAACCGGCACACCTTCGGATTTCCATCTTCAGAGGTCATATCCGGGCACGCGAGCGGTCGTATTGGCAGCAATTGACGCCGATCAAGGAAGGGTCGTGGTAGATTCGCGCAGTTTTCAATCTGTGCGGTTTGGGCAGGTTGCCGAGGCGCTACCCTGCGATGGCGGGTTGCGGCGTCGGGATCAACTTGGCCATCTTCCTGAGGTTCTGGGCGGTGGCTGCAAGCAGGAACTCGTCTCTGGCCCCCGTGGGGCCTCGTAATCGCAGCCTGTCGAGGCGCAGGATGCGTTTGAGGTGTGCGAACAGCATCTCGACCTTCTTGCGCTGGCGTCGCGAGGTAGGGTAGGCCTCGGTCCTGGCGATCTCGCGGGCCAGGTCTCGCGCGCCTTCATGGACGCTGCGCGGCACTTTTCAGGCCGGCTCCTTGGGACAGCAGCGCGGCTTGAGGCTGCAAGCCTCGCAGTCGTACTTGCTGGCGCGGTACAGGAGCTGATCGTGGTTCACGATCGTGCCCCTGGATGCCAGCATCTTGCCGCCCGGACAGAAGTAGACGTCGCCTTCATGGTCGTAAGTGAAGTCCTCGCGCGAGAAGGTGCCATCGGCCCGCTGCGACTTGTCGAACACCGGCACGTGGGGCTCGATGCCGCGCTCGTGGACCAACCAGGCCAGCATCTCGGCCGACCCATCATAGCCCGTGTCGCCGGCCAGCCGCTCAGGGTACAGATCGAAGCGTTCCTCGGTGCGTTCGATCATCGTCTTGGCCGCGCTAACCTCGGCTTGTCGAACCGCGGTCGAGGCTTCCACATCGACGATGATCGCGTGATCGAGATCGATCAGGTAGTTGGCGGAATAAGCGAAGAAGGCCGGTCCCCGGTGTGCGCCTGTCCACCGCGCCGCCGGATCAGCCGGCGAGATGAACTTCGGCTTCACCTCGCTGGCGGCGCCGAACGCCGCGTCGTCCAGCACGGCCAAATACTCCTCGACCGCCCGGCTCGTCTTGCCCGCCGGCAACCCTTCGCAGCCTTCGACGCCCTTCTGTCGGTTGGCATCGGCGCTGATCAAGCTGGCATCGACCGCAAAGCCCTCACCGCCCACCAGCCCCTCGGCCACGCACCGGGCGAGTACCGTCTCGAAGACGTGCCGCAACAGGTCGCTGTCACGGAAACGCCCGTGGCGGTTCTTCGAGAAGGTCGAATGATCGGGTACCTCGCCCTCAAGGCCGAGCCGGCAGAACCAACGATAGGCCAGGTTCAAGTGAACCTCTTCGCAAAGCCGCCTCTCCGAGCGGATGCCATGGCAGTAGCCCACGATCAGCATCCCGATCAGCAACTCGGGATCGACCGACGGGCGGCCCATGGCGCTGTAGTACGGAGCAAGATGTGTGCGGACCTCGCCAAGGTCCACGAACCGATCGATCGAGCGCAGCAGATGATCGCCCGGAACACGGTCCTCAAGACAGAACTCATAAAACAGAGCGCCCTGATCAACCTGCCGCTCGCCCATCATCGCCATCACCCCCGCCAATATGGCCAGAGTGAATCAGCGACCATGCGAGATCGCAAGCACCGACTTTTTCAACACAATCGGATATAAGCGGACATTCAAGGCAATTCGATTCGACGTCCGCTTTTGCGTGCTAAGCGGTCGTGCCGGGATGGGAGACTTGACGACCGCTTGTGACCCTGAGCTGACATTCGATCGTTCCGGCGCGAGGGGTTCACTGTACTCACGGTCGCCGAATTGAGCTAAATCGGCCACTCGCGCCAGAACGGTTGGAAGGCTCCCGTGCATTTCGAGACGCTCAATCTACGCGAGGTGATGGTCTTTCTCATCGCTGCCGGCGTCATCGTACCGCTCATCAATCGCCTTCGGGTCAGTCCGGTGCTCGGCTTTCTGATCGTTGGTCTGTTGATCGGCCCGCACGGCCTCGCCCGCTTTGTCGACACCGCGCCCTGGATCGGCTACGCCGTGATTGCCGACTTGGATGGCGTACGGGCCCTCGCCGAACTCGGCATTGTGTTTCTGCTGTTCATGATCGGCCTCGAACTTTCAGTTGATCGGCTGTGGGCGATGCGCCGCCTGGTGTTCGGGCTCGGCGGCGCGCAGGTCGTCGCGACCGGCGCGGCAATAGCGGTGATTGCATCGTATTTCGACAACACGCTACCCGCCGCGGTGGTGCTTGGCGCCGCGTTCGCCCTCTCCTCGACGGCGATTGTCATGCAGCTCTTGGCCGAGAACCGACGCATGGGCACGGCGACCGGGCGTACCAGCTTTGCCATTCTGCTGTTCCAGGACCTAGCGGTGTTGCCAATCCTGTTCCTGGTCGGCGCCTTCGCCGCGCAAGGCGACGGATCAGTGGTGTTTGCGTTTGTGTGGGCAATCGGTCAGGCGTTGATCGCCGTCGCCATCATTCTTGTTATCGGCCGGCTGGTGATCCGGCCGCTGTTCCGCGTCGTTGGGAGCGCTGCCAGTCGCGAGATGTTTCTCGCATTTGTACTGCTGGTGATCATCGGCACGGCGCTCGCCACGAAGCAAGTCGGCCTGTCGATGGCGCTCGGTGCCTTCCTGGCTGGGCTCCTCCTCGCCGAGACGGAATACCGCCACGCGATCGAGGTCGACATCGAGCCCTTCAAGGGTCTGCTACTCGGCCTGTTCTTTGTTTCGGTCGGCATGACTATCGACATCACCCAGGTCGCCGCCAAGCCGCTCTGGGTGATCGCCTCGGTCGTCGGGCTGTTCTTAGTTAAAGTGCCGATTGTCTACATTCTGGCACGGCTGTTCGGCGAGCCGCGCTCGGTGGCGCTTGAGACCGGCTTGCTGCTCGGCCAAGCGGGCGAGTTCGCCTTCCTCGTCGTCGGCATGGCCTTGAGCCTAGGACTGATGCCCAACAACTCCGCCCAGTTCATGTACATCGTCACCGGACTGACCATGATTGCGACGCCGGTGGTCGCACAGGTTGCACGCAGGGTTGCTCGGGCGACGCAGGCCTGGGAGGCGCAGCATGGCCAGCGCGAAGCCGACCTGCCGACCGACCTCGCCGACCATGTCATCGTCGTCGGCTACGGCCGTGTCGGCCAGATGCTCGGCTCGATCCTGGATTCGCAAGAGTTGCCGCACGTCGGGCTCGATATCGACGCGAGCTTAGTCGCGAATTTCCGCACCGTGGGAGCGGGCGTTTTCTACGGTGATGCGAGCCGGCCCGACATGCTGCGCAAGTTTGGGGCGGAGCGGGCCGCCGCCCTGGTTGTGACCATGGACAGTCCGCACGCTGCCGAACTAGTGGTCGCGGCGGCGCGGCAGCACTGGCCGGATCTCGCCATCTATGCTCGCGCCCAGGACATCGGCCACGCCAAGCGCTTGATCGCGCACGGCGCCAATCACGTCATCCCCGAGACAACTGAGGCGAGCTTGAAGCTCGGTGAAATGGTGCTAATAGGAGCAGGTATCCCGAACGACACCGCTGGCCACATAATCGAGATACGCCGTCGGGCCGAGCAAGTGGCTGTCGACGAAAATGAACAGCGAAAGGCAACGTGAGCCTGCTGAGATTATGTCAGGCTCTGCGCAGACGTATGCTCACCGTTTCAGCCTAACACTTCGTGCGCGGTAATAGTCGAGACCCGACATGAGCCGAAACAAGAGCCGCCGGTAGTGGTGCCGGCATCGAGTGCGGTTTCTTCTGACATGTCGCCAATGTCCGCTTGTGGCTTAAGCGGACACCACGGCGGCGCCCATTGATGTCTGCTTTAGGGCGGTGGCCTCAACCGATCGCTGCAACACAAGCATTAAATCTTTCTGCTGGGGTTTCAAACCCCAGTGTTTTACGCGGCCGTTCGTTGAGCTGGCGTGCCACTTTATTCAGATGAGCCTGCGAGTGCACGGACAAGTCGGTCCCCTTGGGGAAGTACTGTCTGAGTAGGCGATTGGTGTTCTCGTTGGAGCCGCGTTGCCACGGACTGCGCGGGTCGCAGAAGTAAATATCGATGTCGGTCGCCAGGCTAAACCGCCGATGATCGGTGAGTTCCTTGCCGCGGTCCCAGGTCAGCGATTTGTATAGTTCGCTCGGCAGCTTCTGCGCCTGCTTGATAAGCACTGAGACCACCGTCTGGGTGCTTTTATC
>Ga0307379_10001039_pt1 | contig 44681 bp, 39 predicted proteins | sample UN2MG_FD_202237 | JGI IMG/M metagenome (GOLD analysis project Ga0307379, IMG submission 202237) | Soil microbial communities from Risofladan, Vaasa, Finland - UN-2 | ecosystem: Environmental > Terrestrial > Soil > Coastal area > Acid sulfate soil | place: Finland: Risofladan, Vaasa | collected...
ACTCCCCGGGAGATGTTCTTCCTTCCGACACCCTGAGGCTAGACCGTGAGGCTTCAATGAACATCTACAGTGTCGATATAGAAACGGGGAAAGCAAGGTTGATGTCCGAGATTCAACCATTGGACAACCTGGGCTACGTCGCTCCGTTCTATCTGTTCAAAAACGTCGAATCCTTATTGATGTTGTTTGGAGCCGCCAATTATGACTGGACGATTTTTGAACATTTCATAGTAAAGTTAGAGACGGGCAAATAAGTCAGGCTGCGGGAGGCGTCTCCAAGCGATCAGCCAGATGGAGGAGCCAGATCGCTGCCGCGTCGAATCCTCGAAGACTGATCCCCTTCCGCCTGCTCAGAAGATCTTCATCTCCCTGCAGAAGTCGGTCAGTTCATCGCGGAAGTCGGGATGGGCGATGTTGATTAGTGCCTCGGCGCGCTGACGCACGTTTTTTCCGTGCAGGTAGGCGGAGCCGTGCTCGGTGACGACGTAGTGGACGTCGCCGCGGCTGGTGACGACGCCGGCGCCGCGGTCGAGCAGTGGAACAATGCGACTGATCTTGCCGCCCTTGGCGGTCGATGGCAGGGCGATGATCGGTTTGCCGCCCTTGCTGCGCCCCGCGCCGCGGATGAAGTCGACCTGCCCGCCGATACCGCTGTAAAACTCATAGCCGATTGAGTCGGCGCAGACCTGGCCTGTGAGGTCGACCTGGATCGCGCTGTTGATGGCAACGAATTTCTCGTTCTCGGCGATGATGTAGGGATCGTTGACGTAGTCGCTGGGGTGGAATTCGAAGATCGGATTGTTGTCGACGAAGTCGTAAAGCTCGCCGCCTTCGGTGCCGAAGAAGAAGCTGGCAACCACCTTGCCGGGATGGAGCGACTTGCGTTCGCCGGTGAGGATGCCCTGCTGGATCAGCGGGATGACTCCGTCGCTGAACATCTCGGTGTGCACGCCGAGGTCATTCTTCCCCTCGAGGAAAAGCAGCACCGCGTCGGGGATGCCTCCGATGCCCATCTGCAGGGTCGAGCCGTCCTCGATCAGAGGGGCTATGTTGGCGGCGATCCGTTTGTGCATCTCCTCGACCGGCCGCTGCGGCAGCTGGATGACCGGCTCATCGACCTCGACGATGTAGTCGAGTTTGCGCACGTGGATGAAGCTGTCGCCGAGCGCGCGCGGCATATTTGGATTGATCTGGGCGATGCGGTACTTCGCATGCTGGGCGGCGGCTTTTGTGCAGTCGACGCCGCAGCCGAAGGAGCAGAAGCCATGTTCGTCAGGCGGCGAGAGGTGCAGGAGCGCGACGTCGATTTTCATCTCGCCGCGGTGGAAGAGGCCCGGAACCTCGCCGAGGAAGATGGGAATGAAGTCGGCACGCCCCTCGTTGACGGCGTCGCGCACGTTGGAGCCGATGAAGAAGTTGTTTACCCGGAAGTGGCCCTCCATCTCAGGCTTCGCGTAATCGGCGGGGCCGAAGTGCAGCAGGTGGACCACCTCGACGTCCTTCAGTTCCGGCCCGCGTTGGGTCATCGCCTCCACCAGGCGCAACGGCGTGGCCGTGCCGGGATGGATCCAGACCCGGTTGCCGCTCTCTATCGTCTTTACCGCTTCCTCAGGCGTTGTTATACGCTTGCGGTAATTCAGTGGGCTCATTACTACTCCTTATTAATAAGCTCCGAGAGGGGCGTGTAGTCCAGCCCGAAGAGCTCTGCGATTTCGGAGTTACAACATTTGCCGCGGTAAATGGAGACGGCGCGCGCCAGCGGTGGCTGCTTGAGCAGGGCGGCGTCCAGACCCTCGTCGGCGATGTCGAGCACGTAAGGCAGGGATGCGTTGGCCAGCACGCGGCTGCCTGTGCGTGGGACCGCCGCGGTCATGTTTGGCACGCAATAGTGCACCACCCCTTCCTCCACGAAGGATGGATTAGTGATGGTGGTCGGTCGGCTGGTCTCCACCGCGCCGCCCTGGTCAATCGCCGTGTCGATGATCACCGCGCCGGCTTTCATCCCGCGCACCATCTCGCGGCTGACAATCATCGGCGCCCTGGCGCCGTGGTGCACGCCGACGGCGATGATCAACACATCGGCGTAGCTGAGCGCGGTCTCGATGTGGCCTGGTGTGGCGGTAGCTGTCACTATCGGGCTGTGGATATGCCGCAGGGCGCGGCGCAGTTGGCCGACATTGATATCGAGTAGCGTGACTCTGGCGCCGAGGCCTAAAGCCGCCTCCGTAGCATTGCAGCCGAGGTTGCCGGCGCCGATGATCACCACCTCCGCCGGCGGCACCCCGGGCGCTCCCCCGAGCATGATGCCGCGGCCGCCGCACTGCACCTCCAGACACCGGGCTGCCACCTGCAGGCACATGTACCCAGCGATCTCGCTGAAGCTGCGAACAATCGGAAGCGAGCCGTCATCGTCCTCGATGATCTCATAGCCGATCGCAGTGATCCCCTTCTCCATCATCGCGCGGACGTGCTCCTCCCGGGCTGCGGCGAGGTGCATGAAGCTGAAAAGGATCTGCTCCTCGTTGAGCATGTCCAGCTCTGCAGGACCGGGACGTTGCACCTTGGGGACCAGCTGCGCGCGCCCGAAAGCCTCGTCGTGGCTGTAGACAACCATCGCGCCGGCCTTCGTGAACTCGGCGTCCTGGTAGTTGCTCGCCAGGCCCGCACCTCCTTCGATGTAGACGCTGTGGCCGTGCTCCACCAGGGTCTTAACGGCCAGCGGTGAGAGGGCCAGCCTGTCCTCGCCCATGATTGTCTCTTTCGGAATGCCGATATCCATACGATTCCCCCGTCAGCGGTCGCTCAACTTGGCTCCGCGCTTCGGGATTATACAGCCCTCTTGGCCGAGGGCCAAGGTCGACAGGAGAAAAGTGCTTCCTTTTCTCTCCGTACCGCTCCGTGCCTGAGCGTCAGAGTATTCGTGCGAAAAGATGCGTAATTTCCGGAACTATCCTCTTTTTTTACCGTATTTATCTGTTGACACGTTGACCAGCAGGTCATATAAGTGACCGCTCGGTCAACCGGAAGCAAATGCGAGGAGAACATGTCTCCGGAAAAACTCAGCAGAAGTGAGATTATCAGCAGGTTTCGCACCAGGGAGATTATCGAGGCCGCTATCAAGCTGGTGAGAGACGAGGGGATCGACCGCTTGACGATGGAGCGGCTTGCGTCGGCAGCGGGGGTGGCCAAGGGCACCGTGTACCTTTATTTCAAGGACAAGGATCAGCTCTTGATGAGCGTGATGTCGCAAGTAATGCAGAACGTGAATGAAGAAATCGAGGAAGCTGTGGAGTGGGACGGCACGATCAGGGAGAAGATGTTCCGAGTCCTGGACGTGCTCAACGAGTCGTCCAGGAGGTACAGCGATTTCTTCAAGATGAGCCATCATCAGGCTCAGGCCTTGACCCACGCGGCGAATTCAGATGCGGCAAGAGATCTCTGCGACCGCTATACGCATGCGCTCGAGATCATGAGCAGAATGTTCGCGCGCTCGATGGAGCGCGGCGAGATAGTCGAGGCCGACTCCAGGCTGCTTGGGCTCATCTTCCTCAAGTCCTCGCACGCGATGCTGATGAAGCAGATTTACGAGCTCCGCGAGGACGAGTACGCTGATGCCAAGTTTCTCGTGGAGATGTTTCTCAATGGGATCTCATTAAACAAGGACTAATTACTATGACGCGCAAAACACTAACGCTGTTGGCGATCTTGATGCTCGCGGCTTCGGCTTCAGCTCAGGACGAAGGGCCTCTTCTCGACCTCGAGCACGTGATGCGCGCGGCATTGGGCACCAACGAGATTATCGCCCAGGCCGGAGAGGAGGTGAACAAGAGCGAGTTGCTCAGGCGTATGGCCTGGTCAGCCCTCATTCCATCCTCGAGTTTCTCCACAGCACTGACGCGCAACGACAAGGCGCAAGTGATCGACTTCAGCCTCCCCGGGATGGAGAACGAGTCGGGCGGCGGCTTCACGATCACCCCGCTCTACGACTGGAATATGTCTTTCAATGTCTCCCAGCCCGTTTACATTGGCGGCAGAAGCTTCAAGGCCCTGAGGCAAAGTGGCATCAACATCGGGCTCAGCAAAGACAACCTCGACACAGCCACGCGCGAGACGCTGCTGGGAGTGGCTGCGGGTTACGCGAGGGTGCTTAAGGCTCAACGTAATCTGGCGATCGATCGGGAGGCACTCGAACTGACCAGGCGGCAGCTCCGCCAGGCAGAGGTGCTGTTCAAGGCGGGTGAGGCTGTCCGCACCTCCGTGCTGCGGGCCGAGTCGGGCGTCGCAGGCGCTGAGTTGCAGTTGATTTTCTCCGAGAACGAGCTGGCCAAGGCGAAGGAGGACCTCGCTGTTCTCTGCGGCATCAAACCGCCGTTCCGGCTGAAGGAAATTGAGCAGGTTCCCACCCTGCCTGCGGGCGATGTTGCGGCTCTGGTGGAGTTCGGACTGAAAGAGCGATCCGACCTGTTGGCGGCAGAGAAGCAGATGGAAATCGCCGACTTGAATATCGGCATTGCCGCCGGCGAGAGGCTGCCCTCGGTTTTCCTCAACTTCAACTACACTCGCCAGCGGGCGGCATTCCCGTCCAGCGCATTCTGGAAGCTGATCCTCAACGTCAGCGTGCCCATCTACGACGGAGGCCTCAGCGCGGTGAACAAAGCAACGGCCAAAGCGACCTACCGCCAGGCGGTGTTGCAACGCCAACTCCTGCGCAAGCAGGCCGGGGCCGAAATCACCCGGGCCTATCTCGATTTCGCAAGCGCCAACAAGGCCTTGCAGACTTCCAAGAAGGCGGTGGAAACCGCCCGCCGTGCCTACGAGGACATCGAGCGCTTCTACAAGGTGGGAGAGGCAACCGACCTCGACGTCCAGGATGGCCGGCAGCAATTGATCGAGGCGGAGAAGGCTTTGTCGAACCTGACCACTGACGAGGTGCTGGCGTTGTTCAGTTTGCGTAAGAACCTCGGGCTTCCCGTAGTGGATATTCAAAACCAGGAGAAATAGTAATGATAAGGAAAATTATGGCGCTGGCGACCGGGCTCGCTTTTCTCGCTTTGCTGGCGGCCTGCAGCGGAGGCGGTACTGACAAGGTCTCGCTGAACTCGAAGGCGGAGGCCGAGAGCACGGCAACGGCCGATCCTGTGTCGGCCGGAGACGTCGTCGGGAGCAGGTTGGCCGTTGTGCGGGAGGTTCAGACGAATGGTGAGCACAGGGCGATCGGCAGCTTTTTCGCCAAAGAGCTGGTCACTATCAGCCCCAAGGTGGGGGGTACGCTGCTCCAGGTAAATGTCGATGTCGGCGATCCGGTTAACGAGCGGACATTGATAGCCCAGATCGATCCGGAGGATTACCAGCTGGGTTTGCGCAATGCCAAGGCGCAACTGGCCGTAGCCGAAGCCAGTCTCAACAACGCCCTCAACGAATTCAACCGCAAGAAGATTCTCTTTGACGACGGAGCGATCACGCAGAGCACATTTGACCTGTTCAAGACTCAGCTCGAGCTGGCCGAAGCCCAGCTAGAGGGCGCTAAGGTGGCCGTGGCGATGGCGGAAAAATCATTGCGCGACACCGAGGTGCACGCCGGAATCAAGGGTATTGTTTCCGGCAGAATGGCCAGCGCGGGCGAATTTCTGGGGTCAGGCAAGGCGCTTATCGAAATTTCCATCGTCAAGCCGATCAAGATGAAATTCTCCGTCCCAGAGCGCCTCGCGACCGAGATCTGCGAGGGCGACGTCGCCTCCGCCCGGCTCGCAGCTTTCCCCGGGCGCATCTTCAAGGGTGACGTGACGCTTGTCAGCCCGACAATCGATCCTGCCACCCGCACTGTGCCGATCGAGGCCGAATTCGTGAACCAGGACGGCGTACTCAAGCCGGGTTTTTTCGCCGATTGCACCATCACTCTCTGCAGCGACAAGCGCTTCTTCGTCGTACCCCAGGATGCAATGTTCGAGATGAACGGCGGATACGAGTTGCACGTCAAGACCGATGAGGGCTTCCGCCCCGTGTCGGTAATCCTGATCGAGACACAAGGCAACAACAGCGAAATAGCCTGTGAAAACGAAGGCGACCTGACGGGCGGCGAGCAGGTTCTGCTCAAATAGCAACGCCCCGGTGGCTCACTAGGAGAGAATAGATGTTTTTAGCCGACACTTCAGTAAAGCGGCCGGTGTTCGCAACAATGGTGATCGCCGCCCTCATCATCTTCGGCTACATCTCGATGGGGAGGATGGGCATCAACCAGATGCCCGAGATCGATTTCCCGGTGGTTACGATCACCACCATGCTCTTTGGCGCCGATCCGGAGACTGTCGAGACCGAAGTTACCGACGTGATCGAGGAGGCGGTCAACTCGATCGACGGCGTCAAGGAACTGAATTCGACCTCGAGCGAGGGGATCAGTTCCATCGTCATCGAATTCGAGCTGGAGAAGGCCGTCGATGTCGCCGTGCAGGATGTGCGCGACAAGGTGGCCGGCGTGCGCGGGCAACTGCCGGAAGATATCGAAGAGCCGTTGATCAGCAAGCTCGATATGCAATCCTTCCCGGTCATCACCCTGGTTATCTCGGGCGAGGAGGTCAGCGCCGACAAGGCTGACGCGGAGATCAGGCGGATCACCGAGTACACCAAGCGCCAGATCAAGGAGCGCCTGCAGACGATCAAGGGCGTCGGCAGCGTGCGGATAATCGGCGGGCAGGAGCGCGAGATCCGCATCTGGCTCGACGCCGACAAGTTGCGCGGCTACCAGATCCCCGTCGAGGTGGTGATGGCGGTGCTGCGCAGCGAAAACGTCGAGATCCCCGGCGGGCGCATCGAGACCGACGAGAGCGAGCTGGTGGTCAAGACCCACGGCGACATCGAGACCGTGGAGGAGTTCAACGATCTGGTGGTCGCCTACCAGGAAACCCGAGCCGTCCGCCTGCGCGATATCGCTTTCGTTGAGGACGGCATGGAGGACCTGCGCTCCATCTCCTTCGTCAACGGCAATCGTGCCGTGGCGTTGGAGTGCCGCAAGACCTCCGGCGGCAACGCCGTCGCAGTGGCTGAAGAGATCAAGAGTGAGATCGAAAACCTGCGGAAGATCCTACCGGAGGATATCAAGATCGGGGTGGCTGTCGACAACTCGAGATTTACTCGCGACGCGATCGAGGACGTGCAGATTCAGATCATCATGGGAGCCGTCCTGGCGGTCATCACCATCCTCTTCTTCCTCCGCTCCTGGCGCACTTCGTTGATCAGCGCGATCGTCATCCCCACCGCAGTCATCTCCACCTTCACCTTCATCAGCATTCTCGGCTTCACGGTCAATATGCTCACCATGCTTGCGCTGGCGATCTCGGTGGGTATGCTTATCGACGACGCGGTCGTGGTTATCGAAAATATTTACCGCCAGATCGAGGCGGGGGAGAAGGACACCAAGAAGGCCGCCATGAAAGGCGCGGCGGAGATCGGCCTGGCGGTCATCACCACCTCGGCCACCGTCGTCGGCGTCTTCGTCCCCATCGCCTTCATGAAGGGCATCGTCGGACGCTTCTTCTACGAGTTCGGTATAACCGTCACGATCGCGGTCATCATCAGCACCTTTACGGCGTTGACCCTCACCCCGATGCTCTGCAGCCGCTTTCTCAAGGTTAAGCGTGACGAGGACCGCATTTTTATCGACCGCTGGATCACCCGATTCCTTCGCTCGCTCGACGGCGGCTACAGGGTCTTGCTCTCGACAGCGCTTCGCCATCGCATAATCACCATGTTGATCGCGATCGGGGTCTTCGTGGGCAGCCTATACCTCGCCGGCCTTATTCCGGGCGAGTTCATGCCGACGATTGACGAGGGCATCTTCACCGTCAACATCGAGGCCCCGTTGGGGAGCAGCTTGCAGGAGACGACTCGCTACACCAAGCAGATCGAGGAAATCATTCGCAAGATGCCGGGTGTTGAGCTGGTTTATACAAGCATTGGCGGTGGCCAGCTCGAGCGGGTCAACGAGGCGGCGCTCAATGTTAAGTTGATCTCTGAGGATCAGCGCGACTTCACCCAGGCTCAGTTCATGGATGCAGCGCGCGAGCGGCTGACGGGCTTTCCCGATCTCAAGATCGCCGTCGCCGAGCTCAACCAGACCGGCGGCTCCTTCGCTTCCTACCAGTTGCAGTACTCGCTGCGCGGCACTGACATCGCTGAGCTCGAGCACCTGGCAACCTCAATCAAGGAGGGCCTCGCCGAGATACCGGGCTTCGTCGATCTTCGCACCACCTATCAGACCGGCAAACCCGAAGTGGGAATCCACATCAACCGCGACAGAGCCGCCGACCTCGGCGTCTCGGTTGCCACGGTTGCCACGGCGGTCCGGGCGTTGGTGGGGGGCGAGGACGTCTCCACCTTCCAGAGCGAGGGCAAGAAGTACGACGTTCGCATCCGCCTCAAGGGTGCCGACCGTGACAATCCCGGCGACATCGACCGGCTAATGGTGCGTTCGCGCACCGGGCAGCCGGTCGAGCTCGGCAATATCGTCGAGGTAAGCCGCGGCTTCGGGCCGACGCAGATTGACAGGCGCGACCGCATGCGCGAGATCACCGTGCAGACCAACATCACCTCCGACTTGCCGCTCGGGACGGCTGTCAGCCACCTGCTTGAAGTGGCGGACAAGGTCGGTATCCCACCAGACGTCTCGCCGCAGATCGTCGGCATGGCAGAGGTAATGCAGGAGAGCTTCGAAAGCATGAGCTTCGCACTCTTCCTGGCTATCGTCATCATCTATATGGTGCTGGCCAGCCTCTTCGAAAGTTTCGTCCACCCATTCACCATCATGTTCTCGCTGCCGCTCTCGATCTCCGGTGCGATGGGGCTGCTGCTGATCGCCGGACACTCAATCAGTATCATGTCGATGATCGGCGTGATCATGCTTTTCGGGCTGGTGACTAAAAACGCCATCCTGCTCGTCGACTTCACCAACCAGTTGCGGCGGCAGGGCATGAAGCGAATCGATGCCATCCTTACCGCAGGACCGCGGCGCCTTCGACCCATTTTGATGACGACGCTGTCGACGATCTTCGGCAACCTGCCGATCGCCATCGGCTTCGGCGCCGGCGCTTCGTTCCGGGCCTCGATGGGCGTGGCGATCATCGGTGGACTAATGACCTCGACCTTGCTGACACTGGTCGTTGTGCCGGTTGTTTACTCGCTGATGGATGACCTGCGCTTCATCCGCCTGCCGTCGTGGATGACCTTCTGGAAACGGGAGCTCAAACCCGCCGAGGCGGAAACCGACTGAGGCCTGAGCAGGACAGACTGAAAGAGCCGTGGGCCTTTGTTAAGGCTCGCGGCTTTATTTGTGCTCGCAATCTAATAATTATTATCGATTGAGGCGAACCTTCCAAACGGTATACTCTTGATATTCAATTGAGATTTAATCGCAAATAACAGGACTGATAAGAGGAGAGAAATGAGAAAAACAATGATTACCCTGGTTGCCACGCTGCTGATCGTGATTCTGGCAATGGCTCAGCTGGCTGCTTGAACGATAGCCAAAAAGACGGCAGCGGTTGGTTTTCTCCGGTGATGAATATGTGTGGCGCGGGAGGTTTTTCACCGCCCGCGCCATTCGTTATCCGAGGATATCTTACAGATTGAAGCAGACAACCTTCGGCTCGGTCATCTCCTGCAGCGCGAATTTGAGTCCCTCGCGTCCCAGCCCCGATTGCTTCACTCCGCCGAAGGGCATCATGTCAAGGCGATAGTCGGTCGACTCGTTGATGATCACGCCGCCGCAGTCGAGCTCATAGGCAGCCTTGAAAGCGCGCCCGACGTCGTTGGTGAAAATCGCAGCGTGCAGGCCGTAGTTGACCGAATTGGCCTTCTCGATCGCTTCATCCAGCGTCTCTACCTTATAGAGGCTGACGACCGGTCCGAAGACCTCGTCGACATCGAGGTGGCAGCCGGTCGGCAGTTTTTCAAAAACAGTCGGCTGCACGCGCGTGTAATCGCGCCCGCCTCCGGTCAGCAGCGCACCGCCCTTGTCCACAGCTTGCTCGATCCACTCCTCGACCCGCATTGCCTCGCCCTCGGTGATCATCGGGCCCATGTCGGTGTCTTCCTCAAGCTGCGGGCCGACCTTGTACTTCTTCGTACGGGCGACGAACTTGTCGCGGAACTCCTCGTAAACCGGCGCGTGCACCAGCAATCGCTGAACCCCGATGCAGTTCTGTCCCACGGCCCAAAAGGCGCCGGAGACGCAGCTCTCGACCGCGGGATCGATGTCGGCGTCGTCCATCACGATCGTCGGCGAGTTGGAGCCAAGTTCCATGCCGATCTTTTTCAGCCCGGCTTTTTTCGTGATCCGCAGCCCCGCCTCGACTCCGCCGGTGAAGGAGATCATCCTGATCCGCTCATCGGCCACCAGCGGGTCGCCAATCACGTCGCCCGGTCCGGTAATCACCTGCAACGCCATCGGCGGCAGCCCGGCCTCGAGCAGCACCTCGGCCAGCTTGATCGCCGAGAGCGGCGTCACCGTCGCCGGCTTGAGCACCACCGCGTTTCCCGCGGCGAACGCCGGGCCGAGTTTGTGGGCGACGAGATTGAGTGGGTCGTTAAACGGAGTGATGGCGGCGATCACGCCGATCGGGAAGCGATAGTAGAATCCCTTTTTGTTGACGCCGTTTGGGAAGGAATCGAACGGCAGCGTCTCGCCGCAGATCCGCCGCGCCTCCTCCGCCGAGATGGCGATCGTGTTAATACATCGGCTCACCTCGCCGCGCGCCTCACGTATCGTCTTCGAGCCCTCACTGGCGATCGTGCGGGCGAACTCCTCGTGCCGCGCCCGAATCAGCTCGGCAGCCTTGTGGAGGATCTCGATACGCTTGTGCGAGGGAACGCGCTTGTACTCCTCGAATCCCTTGACGGCGGCAGCCACGGCTGCATCGACGTCAGCGGCAGAGGCTTCGGGCACCTGGTCGATCACCGAGCCGTCGTAAGGGTTGCAGACGTCTATCTTTTTATCTCTATCCGCCCATTCTCCGGCGATCAACATCTTCATGGTCAGTCCCCCACGTTCAGAAGTGGCCTGCCGAGCGCGATGCTGTGGATCCACAGCAGGTCGATCAGGATCGAGAAGCCGGTTTCCTTACGTCCTGCGCCGGCACCCACGATTGTCACCGGGCCGAGCACATCAGTCTCGAACGTCAGCGCATTGGTGGCGCCGCCCACCGCTGCGAGGGGATCGGTAAGATCGACTTTCACCGGCTCGACCTTGAGCGACACCTCGCCGTCGTTGTCCCGGCACTCGACCAGCAGTTTCCAGCGCTTTCCTTCCTTGCCGGCCTCTTCTATGTCCGAAGGCTTGAGGTGGCTGATGCCCTTGCGCGGCACATCATTGATCTTGAACTCCACACCCATAAGGGTGCCGGCGAGGATCACTCCCTTGCCGAGGGCGTCCCAGCCTTCCACGTCGCCGGTCGGGTCGGCTTCGGCGTAGCCGAGTTCCTGCGCCTCGGCCAACGCCGCCTCGTATGTCATCCCGCCTTCCATTCTGGTGAGGATGAAGTTGGTGGTGCCGTTGAGGATGCCCTTGAAGCCGGAAATCTTGGCTCCCGCGAGGCAGCCGGTGGCAAGGTTGATCACCGGCGTGCCGCTCATCACGGTGCCTTCGAAGCGGAACTGCACGCCGTTGTCGGATGCCAGCCTCAAGAGTTCCTTTCCCGCCAGCGCCGCGGGCCCCTTGTTGGAGGTCACGACGTGGATGCCGCCGGCGAGCGCTTGCTGGCAGTGGCTGACAGCGGGCTGGCCGGTCTCGAAATCGGTGAAGGTCATCTCGGCGAGGATGTCGGGCTTGCACATCTCGATCAAACCCAGGGCGTTGAGGTCCTCGCGTCCGCCGGAGTAATCGGTGATCATCCCCCCTGCGTCGATGATCTGCAGTAATTTCTCGAGGTCGACTTCTCCTTCCTCGACGCAGATGCCGCCCATCTTGATGTCGTAGATGCCGACAACGGAGTACTCGAAATCGTATTTCTTCTTAAGCTCTTTCCGTTTCTCCAGTAGGAGCCTTGCCAGCCCCTGGCCGACGTTTCCGAATCCCAGAAGTGCGAGTTTCCAGTTCATTCGTTTTACCTCATTGAACAACAGCTAGTGCCTGGTCGAGATCGTTAATGATGTCGTCGGGATGCTCTCCGCCGACGCAGAGTCGGATCAGCGTGGGCGGGACGTCCGCCATCCTGCGTGCCTCTTCACCCTGCTGCAGGTGGGTAGAGATCGCCGGGATCGTGGCCACCGACTTTATCCGTCCCAGGTCGGTGGCGCGGAAGATTCTGTGGAAGCGGTCGAAGACGTCTCTGGTGTCCTGTGCGGAGCCGCGTACGCGGAAACTCATCAGGTGGCCGAACAAGTTCATCGGCTTGCCGTCGGGGCCCTCCGAGTCGACCAGTTTCATATACTTGCTGGCCAGCCCGTGCAGCGGGTCGGAGGGCAGGCCGAGGTAGTGGACCTGTTCCACCTTCGGATGCGATTCGAGGAATTCAGCAACCTTTTGCGTGCTGCGGCTCACCATTTCCATCTTGCAGCGCAGTGTCTTTAACTCGGAGAGTGTGATGCCGGCGTTGAAGGGCGAGATGCAGGGGCCGTAGTCGCGGAAGGGCAGCAGCTTAGCGTAGATCGCGAAGTTTTCCTTCATCTCGGGATTATCGACGTTGCTGACGATGTTGTTGCGGCTGATTACCGCGCCGCCGATGCCGAAGCCGCTCATCGTCATCGACTTGCTGGAGGAGTGCACGACGATGTCGGCTCCATGCTGCAACGGGCGCATCAGTGCCGGCGTGGCGACAGTCGAATCGACGATCAAGGGCACTCCGGCGCGGTGCGCGACTTCCGCCACGCCTGCGATGTCGAAGATGCTCTGTCCGGGATTGCTCGGCATCTCGCCGTAGACGAAACGGGTGTTCTCGTCGATCAGCGACGCCCATTCCTCGGTGTCGTGGGCATGGACAACCCAGCGAACCTCGATTCCCTGTTCCTGCATCCTGCGTGCGCTGAACTGCTGGTATGTGCCGCCGTAGCACTGTGCCGTGGCGACGAAGTTCATTTTTTCCGAACCAGTTTTCCTGACGAGGAGCGGTTCGGTGGCGATGAACACAGCCGACATCCCGGAGGAGGTGGCGAGAGCCGAAGTCTCGCAGTCGCAACCGTAACCTTCCATCAATGCCAGCGTTGTCTCGAGATAATGGATAGTCGGATTATGAATGCGGGTGTAAACCCAAGAGGGAATAAGATATGCCAGGGCGGCTTCGAGCTCGTCGGAATCGCGGTAGGCCTCCGAAGTGCTCATGTATATTGGCTCGATGACGGATCCCTGATTTTTCTCAATCGATTCCTGTACAGAATAAAGTCCGTGCACAGCTATGGTATCGAATTTCAGCTTGCGCATCTCCGCAACGTAACGGCTATGCGCCTTCAACATTCGCTCAGCCTTTTCGACGTAGCGCTGTACGCCGGCACTTTGTGCCACCGTGTCGCTCATCATCAAACCTCCTCGTCAATGGGTTTACTTGCTCTTACTTCCCCTTTTTCTGTTGTTCCGGCCGCGAATACGGTTGTTTCCTTCCTGGTCTAGAGCCGACGGGTCGACTTCCAGTTCCGTTTTGATTTTTATCTGGGAGAGGACGACCATCGTCTTGAGCTTGCTCAGCCCCGGAATCTTGGTCAGCCGGTTGAGCAGTAAATCGCGGTAGTGCTGCATGTCCCGCACGGTCACGCGCAGCAGGTAATCCTCCTCGCCGGTGATGTGAAAGCACTCGAGAACTTCGGGGATGTCGTCGATTTCCTGTTTGAAGCTCTTGATACTGTCCTGCTGGTGTAATGCGAGGCTAACCGCAACGAAGCATGTCGTTCCCCGGCCGACCTTGTCGGGGTTTATTCGCGCTGAGTAACCGCTGATCACACCCGATTCCTCGAGTTTGCGGACTCGTTCCAGCACGGATGGAGCGCTCAGGCCGACGCGCTTGGCCAGCTCACTGTTGGTGATCCTGCCGTTTACCTGAAGATTATTGAGAATTTCGGCATCAATTTTGTCCATAATCTCCTCAAACAGTTCTTTCTGAGGGGTTTAGAATCGAAGAAGTATGTTCGTCAAAGGATGTGTTTCCCCGACAATTGTGAAAGAGAAGCGGTATGCTTGTCAAATTAAATTAGCACATGGGAGGCATTCGCTTTATTATGCTAGGAATATTCGTGGTTTCACCTCCATATTGCTCATTTTGAATGGCCACCACCGGCCCGGTGTCTTTATCCCACTAAAAATATACATCGCAGCGGTGTGTGTTGCGGGGCATTTCGTGCTGTGCTACAACTGGCGCCCCGGTTAGATGAGTTGATCATGGCCCGAGAAACAGAAAAACTGAGACAGCTTGCCGGCTTCGAGAGCCTCTTCCACCGCGACAACCTTTTGCTGGGATTGCGGATGTGGCTGCGGGTGAACCTCGCGATGCTTGCTGTCGGGGTAGTTTTGAGTTTGACGGGCGCGCTGACGGCTCTCGGAGTGCTGGGACTCTCCGCGCTGGTGATGGTGAGTTTTTTCCTCTACCAGTGGTCGGCAAGGCTGGAGGCAATGAAACAGTACGGCTTCGAGCCTTCCCCATGGTGCTGGTGGTCAATCGTCTGGCGCCTGCTCGCCTACATGCTGCCGGTCTTCTTCATCCTGGTGCTTGTGGCGGGGCCGCCCTCGCCTGGACCGGGCGGTGAATTCACGGAGAAGGAATTGGAACAACTCTCCAACATGCAGCTTCTGACGGCTTTTCTCAGCATTATTCCGATGGGGCTTGCGACTTCTCAGGCCCTGTTGGCCTCGTTGAGGAAGTTGGGATTAAGCAACGGCACCGGCGTAAATAATCAGGGCGGGGAGTAAATACATTTTTGTTGGTGGCGGAGACGACTCGATTGCAGTTTATTTGTCACCGTCGTTACTGCGTTGTTTTCAAACGGAGCGTAGCTTTGGCACTATGAAATCGATCGGCTTCAGACTTATCACGTTGTTAGCGGTTCCGGTGTTTCTCTGCGGTCTTTCATCGGGTGCGGAGATAGCGGTCACAGAGGATCCTTTCGATGAGATCGAGCGAGCTCTAAAAACCGATTCGTTTGAAGAGGCCCTGATATTATCCGAGAGTTTAGCCGCGTTTTCGCCTTTGGATGCGGAAGCCCAGGCCCTGTACGGCTTGGCCCTGTTGAGATCCGGCAGGTATAGGGAGGCTGAATTAGCGCTCCTAGCCGCGCTGGGGCTTGACGAAAAATGTGCCGAAGCTCATCTCGGCATGGGACGGCTTGCAGCGGGCATGAACAGGCGCGACAGGGCGGTCCTGCATTTCCGAGAGGCGATCAAATCGGGGCGCTTTCGCGGGGAGGCTTTTTGGTGTTTCGGCGCGCTGCTGGCGGACTCCGGGGATTTCTCGGCAGCGCTGCAGGTGGCGGAGGCTGCTCCCGGGCAGCTGGATTATCTCGGTGACAATGCCCTGACGGCCATTCGCCGGAGGCTTGAGTTCTACCGCTTTCTGGCCGGGGAACCCTGCTTTCAGATTCCTGCTTCCTTCCAGAAGACAACCGTCGATCTGATGCCACGCGCTGGCACCTCCGGCGACGAATTCGAAACCAGCTTCATGATGTCGATCAACGGCGAGGAAAGCGGACCGTTCCGCATCTCCACGGCTTTCACGGAGTATTTGGTTGTCAGCAGTAGTCTTGCCGATCGCTTGGGGCTTCAGCGATTCGGGTCTCTGTCAATACCGCATCCCGGCGCGGATGCTATTACCGGTGAGGGAACGCTGATCGAGAGCCTCGAGATTGGCGGGCTTAAGATGTCGAGAGTACCCGCGGCTGTCGTTGCCGACAGCGATCTCGCGGGTGGAGCGCAGGGCATTGTCGGAATCGGTTTTCTCAAGCGGTTCAATTTCAGCCTTGATATAAGCGAGGGGACACTTCAGCTCACCAGAGGCGACAGGCCCGACCTGATACTATTGAAGATAAATCCCGAGCGTGCTGCGGCGCGAGTCCCCCTGTACCTTGGTCCGCTGCCCGCGACTCTGGTAAGCGTCAACGGACTGGAGGACAGCCTGTTTGTGATCGACCTGGAATCGGAGACCACGATTATCGATTCCTCATGGTTCGACGCGCAGATAGCTCCCGGCCTGCCACGAGGAACCGTTGCCGAAGCGACGGCTGTAGGACCCGGCGGCGTGATGCAGGAGGGGCGACTTTTCTCAGCAAATAAATTCAAGATGAGCGGTCTCGAACTCAGTGATCAACCCCTTGTGGTGCTCGACCTTTCCAGGGTGGAGAAGGGGGTCCGCCAGCGAGTGGCCGGAATCATCGGCAGGGATATTCTAAATCGCTTCCGCCTCCATTTCAGTTTGTCTCAACCGGAAATGATTCTCGAGATTCCTTGACTCTTCGGATTTTTCTACAGCATTGAGCGTTGCCGCCCGCTGGATTACAATAGCCGCGCACCGGCAGTGAGCTAAAATCAGGACAGGGGGCGGTCTTACCATGAGTTCGCTCAAGATCTTACTTGTTCTCGAAGACAATCCCATATCCGAAGAGGCGGGGAACCGCTTGCAGCAGCGCGATGATTTGAGCGTCAAGTCGGCTACCGCCGGGGAAGTACCGGAGTTAATCGATAGCGGCGAGTACGACGCTGTGATATGCGGTTTGAACCTCGAGGCCGAAAACGACGGCTTCGCGGTGCTCTCCGGCGTGCGCGAGCAGGACCCGTTGCTGCCGTTTTTCTTTTTCTCTCTCGAGAAATTGCCCGCAATAATTTCGCGCGCCTTCAAGGACGGCGCCAACGACTATTTCATCGCCGAAGAGCGGCCGCAGCAGGTCGACCGGGTAGTAGAGGCTATTAAAGTAAATATCGATCTGGCTCGCCTCTTGCGCGCTCAGAAAGCCGAGCACGCCCGTTCGCCGTTTGAGGAGAAGTATGCCGGCCTCTTCGAAGAGCTCGAAGAGGGCTCGATGATGGTCAACGCAGAAGGCGGCCTGATAACTTTTATCAACGACAGTCTAGCCCAAACGCTGGGTTACGATGCGCACGAGGTGATCGGCAGGCCACTCGACGAGTATCTCGGCAAGTCTTTCGGCGCCGAAAAGGCTTGGACGGCTGAAGAGCTTTTGAACCGTTTAAAGGGCGGGGACGTCGTCCTCGAGATCGGCCTGCGCCACAAGTCCGGCTCTAACCTGCACTTCTGGTCGCATGTCAGGCTACTCGAGCTGGGCGGTTCCATGGTTATGCTCTGGCAGTGCCGCGACATCACGCGCTTCGAGCAACTCGAGCGGGAAGTGATCGCGGTGCGGAACCAATTGAGGACGATTGTCGAGAACTCCGCCGACGCGATCATCGTCGCCCGCGAGAACGGCATGATCGAATTCTTCGGGGGCGCGGCGCCGCAGTTGTTCGGCGTCGCTCCGGAAGAGGCCACCGGCCGGAAGCTGAGCGATCTCTTTGGTCCGCATGCGCGAGACCTGGTGCGGATGCTCGACAAGGTGGGCGACCGCTCGCGTGTCTCCGGTTTGGAGAGCAGCATCGTTTCTCGCTGGGGCACGAGTGTTCCGGTCAGCGTCGCCATCACCGTGCTGCCGTCGTCAGACGGAATCACGCGCCACTTGTTCAACATCCTGGATATAACGTCGCAAAAGGTTGGCGAAGCGGAGAAACTGCTTTCAGCAGAGCTGATCCGAATTGTTTCGACCGGTGCGGGTCCGGTGGAAGCGTTGCCGAAGCTGATCTCGCGCGTCAGGGACACGGTGCCGATCGATTTTGGCCTGGTGGTCGCGATCGATGTCGAGCGCGAGGCGTTGAGCGTAGTCGCGCTTTATTCCGAGGCGGGTACATCCGGTGGCGGCATGCGTGTCGGCCAGACCCTCGGCCTCGATTATCAACCGGCAGAGGAGGAACTCTGGCAGCGCGAGGGAATCATTCGGAATGACCTGAAGGACGAAGGCCTGCCGCCTCTGGAAAAGCTGCTCTACGACGAGGGTGTTCGATCCTACGTGTCGGTGCCGTTGCATGCCGGCAGGAACCTCATCGGTGGGGCGCATTTCGGCAGCCTGCGTCCCTACGCCCTGAATCGCGGTCATTTGATCCTATTCAAGGACATAGCCGGAGCTCTGGCCGGGGCGCTCGTGAGAGCCCGTAGCTCGGGCGAAGCTCAGCGCTACCGCCTGTTCACCACGGCGTTAACTGAGGATTTCGAGGATCCGATAATCGTTTGCGATCAGGAAGGCACGATCCTGGAGGCCAACAAGACGGCGAGAGAAATCCTGGGCTCTGATGCCGAAATGCGCGGGCGTCCAATCGGACTGGTCATGCGCGGCTTCTCTGCCTCGTTCGTTAAGGATATCTCTTGGCTGAAGAGTGCTGCCGGCACTCAACGTCCCTGCACCGACCGCCAAGGCTCACGCTGGTTGGTGAAGATAGCAGAGGTCGGGCAGGGTAAAGAGCTGGCGGGCTGTATCCTTACTTTGCAGAAGTCCTGACGCGATAGATCATCGCACCGTGGAAATTATTTTCGAAGGCTAATTGTGCCTGCGACCTGAGCGCATCCCTCTGATCTGCGGCAAGGCGGTCCGCCAGCACAATCACATATCGGACGTTCAGGCTGCGCAATTCCTCGATACACTCGTCGGAGGGGAAGGTCCTGTTCAATCTGGCTAGCCGCCCCTTGTTCTCCTGCGATTGATACCCGCTGTAGCCCACGAGCAGTTTCTTCCAGTGGTGAATGCTTAAATAGACGCGGCGCATGTTGCCGCCGTAATTGAGCGGATCGACGGGGAATTCCGCCACGGCAAAATCACCTTGCTGCCGCCCCAGCCATTTGTACAGCTCCGGGGGGTTGGGATCGAAGCTGAAAACCCGCAGGGGTGCATATAGAGCCTCCGCCGAGAAAAGCACAACAAGCGTAAAAGCCAAAATGATGCGCAGCGGGCTTTTTGAAAGCTTGCGCATCATTACTGCGAAACCCCAGGCTGCCAGCATGGCCAGAGCAAAAGTAGCCAGCAGGATGAAGCGGCGCGGCACCCTTATCAGTTTTATCAGCGGCATCCTGCCCAGGATTTGATACAGCCCGGCATCCGGACCGAGGGCCGCGATCAATCCGAAGAGCAATACAATCAGCCAGAAAAGCTTGTGCTTATCGATCCACAGGCTTCGCTTCAGCCAACGAAACAGTTCCACGACGACATGGGAGTAGCCTCCCATCCAGATCAACCTTGCTGCGACCGCAGCCAGCGCAACCAAGGCAATCAGCCAGGCAGGGGGAGAGGGAATCGGGACCAGCAGCAGGTAGACAACCTTGCTGCCCGAAATCGCCCGGAGCACGGCTATCCAGGCGGCTGCGATTGCAATCGTATCAAATGTCCAGGCAATCCACTTGGTCCTGCGTCCGCCCTTGCCTTTATTGTTCGGATTCAGAAAAGCCGTCAGGCTTAGGAATAGAGCCACAAATCCCGGGAAAAGGAATCCCCGCAGCCGCCCAGAGAAGAAAGCCGACGGCCATTTCAAGTTGTCGTCGATCCAGTTATATAATTGCGAGCCTGCTGAGAGAAGTTCGTACGCTCCCGCTGATCCAGCGCGCAGGGCATCGAAATTCTCAACTCTTTGAACTTCCAGGTCTTTCTCCACAATCATGTAAGGCCAGAAGACCGGCAGGAGTATTATCGCTGAAACCGCCGCTATCAGCGCAGTACCTCCCCAGAAACGCGCGCGCTTCCAGAGCTTGTCGGAGACCGCGTAATAGAGCAGCGCAAGACCGATGAACACCGCACCGAATACCGCGTTGTGAGAGCCGGTCAGGGCATGCAGGCAGTAGAGCAGTGCGGCGGCGGCCGCCCATCCCCAGTGCCTTCCCCTGAGCCAGCGCAGCAGCGCCCAGGCAGTCCACGGCAGCCACTGGTCGGCGAAGAATTGAATCTGCAGGTAGCGGCCGAAGTGCGCCGGATTGAAGACGAACACCGCCGCTCCGAACAACGCGGCGCCGCGGCTTGAGGTCAGGTCGTAAGCCAGCAGGAAGAATCCTATTCCGCCCAGGAATATCGAGGCGAAGACCAGCAGGTTGTAAGTGAGTACCGGGTTGTACCAGATGAGTATCGCCGGCAGCATCAGCAGGCTCGAAGAGAGCTCGATATCGGAGTATGCGAGGGTGTAACGCTCGGGGTGAAACATGTTGGTGTGGTGCAGGTTTAGCGGGTCGGTGAGCAGAGCGTGCGCCCCCCAGAAGACCACGTAGGTGTTGAAGCGCGGATCGTTGCCCCTTTTGGCGGCGAGATCCAGATGGCCGAGGTCTGTGGCCAGCGGCCATGTCGAAATCACTGCCATCACCAGGAAAAGCGCGGCGGCGATGATGATGCCGGGCTTGTCGGTCCCACTGGTCATATTTGCTTTCCGTCAGTCGACAAAGCGGTACTTTATCAGCATCCAGAGAGCAGAAAAGCCGTCGCGCCAGGTGATCTTCTTGCCCTCCTCGAACTCGCGGCCGTAGTAGGAGATCGGAATCTCATAGATTCTCACGCGCTTCTTCAGCAGTTTCGCGGTCAGCTCGGGCTCGACACCGAAGCGGTCGCTGCGGATCTCCATGCCTTCCAGCAGCGAGCGCCGGATCAGCTTATAGCAGGTCTCCATATCAGAGAGGGTGGTGTTGTAGAGCACGTTGGTGACGAAGGTGAGGAAGCGATTGCCGATCCAATGGAAGAAGAACATGTTGCGGTGGGGGCCCGTGAAACGCGAGCCGTAGACTACGTCCGCTCTGCCTTTGAGAACGGGCTCGAGCAGCTTGGGGATGTCGTCGGGATCGTACTCCATGTCGGCGTCATGCGGTATGACGAAATCGCCTGTCGCCGCGGCGAAGCCGGCCCGCAGTGCCGCGCCCTTGCCCTGATTCTTCTGCAGGTAGAGCACCTTGTCCACGCGGGATTCCAACTCGCTCTCGATGATCTCTTTAGTGCCGTCGGTGGAGCCGTCGTCGACTATAATCACTTCCCGCTCCACGCCAAGGTCGGTGTCGAGAAGATTGTTAACCGACTTGACTACCAGTTCCCGTTCGTTGTAGACCGGCACTATGACAGAGAGTTTCATGGACTCCTCACTTGACAGAGTGAAGCCTACAAGCAGGGAGCGGGATTGCCAAGAAGAAGTTTGAATGGATGGTTGGGAGAACGTCGATGGCAACAGGTCTGGCAAAGAGCGCCGTGATTATCGGTATCGCGGTTGCGGCGATTGCGGCTGTCGCCTCGGCGGCCGCGTGGTGGCGTTGGGAGAGGATCGAGTCTTTCATCAGCGAAATACCCCTGCCGCCGGGCAGCGTCATCGTCCGCAGCGCGGAACCCGGGGAGGGGAGAAAATACCATTCCGCGGTTGTCCGCTCGAGTTTGGCTTCCGATGTGATACTGGAATTCTATCGGCGGGAGATGGCCCTGCGCGGATGGCAACCCGAGGAAGAATCGGGATCGAAGGCCCGGTACCGAAAAGGGGAGGGATTGCTGCGCCTTGTCTTGCACCCGAATCCGAACGGAACGGTGTTCACGCTAAACGTGAGGCTATGAGGCAGCCCGCATCTATCTAAGATAAATCCTGTAGACTTTTTTCCATTCAACCTGGCGCCCGTCCCCGAGTTCGAAATAGCGATCGTCGATGCTCTTCCCGCCGCGGAAACTGGCAAGCTCGCCGTAAAGCGCCGAGCCGTCCTCCAATATCAGCGTATGCACGCCCTCCCTGATCTTCGCTGCGTCATCGGGGAAGTCGGTTTCGGTGCTGCGGCAGTTGATCATTTGAAAGTCGCTGAGCGGGACACGCCTACCGTCGGTAAGCACGACTTCCTTTTCATCTCCGTTGTCAGCGATGGAGTAAATAACTCCCGTCAGGGTTTCCCCGTCTTTAAGCAGGAAAAAGAAGCGGCCGCCGAAGAGAGTGCCTTTCTTGGCGGCTTGCTGCTCCTGGATTAAATCATCGGTGATGGATGGCTGCGCCGCTATCGGCCCAGCGATGAAAAAAAGCGCAACAAGAGACGAAGCCAATCTCAGCATAATCTTCCCCTTGGACAAGGAGGCAGGTCGCCTGATTTTGTTGTCGGATTCAAACATCGACGCATTGCCAGTTGCCTTCGGATCCCTTCCGCTTCTTTTGACAAGGAAACGCCGGAAATGTTCAGTTAGCTCTCGTGATCTTTATGAGCCCGGGTGTCCACGACAGCCATGATAGGGAGCGGTTTCTGCGAGTGTCAAGGCGCCTGGGTCGCGAGTGCGGCGGCCTTTAGCAAGTCTTCAGGCTTTTGCACCAGGAGCGACTGTGCGCTCCGCTCGAACAATTCCCGATCGGAGGGACTGTCGCCAATGGCAAAGGCTTCGATCGGCGAAATACCGGTTCTGATCAGCAGGCGGCGCAGGTGAGCCCCCTTGGAGCGGGAGCTTCCCGAGTCGTTACTGACGTTTACCCTTGCCCTGATCCGTCCGCTCGAGACTCTCAGGTCATTGGCGATCACCTCCACCCTGCCATCGAGACCTGCAGCGCTGATGATCCTTTCGGCCACCCTCTTGAAACCGGTCGAAATCATCGCGGTTGTAATATCGGCGCCCTCCAGCCTCCTTAACAGAATCAGTGCCTCTGGTCGAATCTCAATGGAATCGAGGATTTCGTGTACCTGATCCAGACGGATCCCGATGCCGTTCCACAGATCGGCATCGAGCTCGCAGAAGCGGTCGTAGGAAATCTTCCCCGACAGGAATTGTTGCAGGATTGTCTCTCCCCGGCCTTCCCACAAGCCGAATGTCTTGTGCACGTGCCGCCAGGGACTGGGGATGTTCGTCAATGTGCCGTCGACGTCGAGCACCGCCAGCCTCACCCGCCGCGGCCGGGGGAGGTGAATCGCCTCGCCCGCCCGCCCGATTTCGCCGAAAACCAAAGTCTTTCCCCGGATGTGTAGCATCGAGGTCACAGCGCCAAGCAAGGCTCCGAGCTCGTTTCCCGCCTTGATCTCACGGCGGTTGCGGGCAAGATTTTCCGCAATTCCCGCCCGGATTAGGATCGTCGCCTCGTCTGTTCCTTCGCCCGGATCTGGCAGGCCGAGGAACTCCAGGGCGCTAGCCGGGTGCGTCTCCATGACAGTGAGAGAGGGGAAGTTTCGGCTGAGGGATTCGGCAAGCTCCGCTCCCCGCCGTGCCAGCGCAGCGACCATCGGCAGAGGAAGCGGTCCGAAGCGGCGATTCAGGCAGCTTGGGTGCTCCAGTTTGCGCAGCGAAAGTTCGGAATTACGGGCGTGGGGTAGCCATTCTGCGGGAGGCATAAGCGGCGAGACAACAGCCGCGGCGGAAGGTTTTTCTGCCGCCAGGAGGGTATCGAGGTCTTTCGGCTCTTTGAGTTCGCGATATGTAGTTCCCCCGCCCCCGTCCAGTGAGCATACGACGGCCGTAACCCCCTGCCTGAAACGGCGAATATCAATGCCTATGCTTTTTTCCATTCTCATAAAAGAGGATGCGATTTTATGTGCCAAACCGGGGCAGAGCAATATATTGCACTGCCGTTAATGCAACTTCTCCATTCTTAGTTACTGTATTCCGACAGGAATTTCTTACGTCAAAGGGTTGCATTAATCGGATTTTTGTATTATATCATAGGCATAAAGGGTTTCTTCCTTGCAACAATCCGGCTGGCGTACCATTAAGGTGCGATCAAATCCCGCTGGGGTACAGAAGGGAAGGATTGTAGGATGAGAAAGAGCGACGCTATCGATGTGATAGCAGCAGAGCTGGATACCTCCCGCTCGCGCGCGGAGGAGATCTACAAGAGAATCGTCAACCTGATGATTACCCATCTCGGCAAGGGCAATAGGGTGACTCTCTCCGGATTCGGGACCTTCGAAGTGGTAACTCGCAGGCCTAAGCTTGGCCGCAATCCACGTACTGGTGACAGGTTAATGATCCCTCAGCACCTGGCAGTCAAGTTCCGCATGGGCAAAACTCTGCAACGCGGCCTCGCGCGCTGACCTGTAGCGGCCAGGTCACCCCACTGTCTTTTCGCGATAAAAACGCCTTGAATAAGTTTGCAGACAGAACTATATTCTTTGTGTTTAGTCTGCAATAGCGCACAATATCCTAATTTAATTAGGGGATACTATGACAAGGCGTAAGAATCTCAAGCCCGAGACGAGGATAATCGAAGAGGGTTATCAACATAAACTGGCGATGAATTCGGCCAAACCCCCTCTCTATCTCACCTCAACCTTCGTGTTCGACTCCAGCGAGCAGGGCGCCCGCTTCTTCGATGTGACCCACGGCCACGGCTCGCCGGAGGATGGCGGCCTGATCTACAGCCGAATCGGAAATCCTAATCTCAGCATTTTCGAATCGCGCGTCAGAGTGTTCGACGGCGGAGAAGCCGCCGCGGCATTCTCATCCGGGATGTCGGCGATCTCGACGATGCTGATGACGCTTTTCGATCCCGATTCCTACCTGGCATATGCCGAGCCGTTGTACGGTGGGACCGAGGAATTTCTGGCCGCCATCGCCCCCAAGCTCGGAATCCGCAGCCTGCCGATCCGTGCCGGCGACCACGCGGCCAAAGCGCTGGTTGAACTGGCAGAGCGCGAGGGACCGCCGTGGATGGTCTTCCTGGAGACGCCCGCCAACCCGAGCATCGAGATGACCGACATCGGCGACGTTGCCGAAGCGGCGCACAGCATGGAGGAAAAGGGCCGCAGGCCTCTCGTGGCGGTCGACAACACCTTCCTTGGCCCCATCTTCCAGCAACCCCTGAAGCACGCGGCCGACCTCGTGGTCTACTCGTGCACGAAGTTTATCGGCGGCCACAGCGATTTTGTCGGCGGCGCACTCATTGGTTCCGAAGAGCACATCAAGCGGGTGAAGGGATACCGCTCGAAAATCGGCACGACGATGGATCCCTTCAGCGCCTGGCTCGGCTGTCGAAGCCTCGAGACGCTTGACGTGCGTATGCGGCGCTCCAACGAAACCGCCAAGAGAATCGCCGCCGAGCTCGATAAGCATCCGTCGGTTCTGAGCGTCAATTATCCTGAGCTATTCCCCGAAGGCAGCACTCAACGCGCGATCTACGAGAAGCAGTGCACCGGCTCGGGAGCCTTGATTTCATTCGATCTGGCGAGCAAGAAGGCGGCTTTCGCATTCCTCGACGCGCTGGAGGTATTCACCCTCGCCGTGAGCCTCGGCGGCAACGAAAGCCTCGCCGAGCACCCGGCCGCTCACACACATTCCGGGATCCCGGCTGAAATCAGGGCGAAGATCGGTGTGGGCGAGGGTTTGGCGCGGCTGAGCATCGGTCTGGAGCACCCGGACGATCTGCTTGCCGATATTTTTCAGGCGTTGGAGAAGATTTAGCAGCGGATAAACGCAAGGTTATTTTGGCCTCCTGAGGGGTGGATTCGCAATCTGTGCAGCCGGCAACGGCAGCACATGAGTCTGACGGGCGCGGGGAACCGCGCCCGAAATTAATGCACCGATTCCTCGCCGTCGATACGCCAGTGAACTGTGGGATTCTTCAATTCACTGCGAAGGCTTTTATGGATCTCATCGCGCCGTTGCACGAAGCTTGCGAACAATTTTTCATACTCGGGAATTATGATTTCCCAGTCCATCTTTGCGGCCGCGGCCAGGCCGTTGTCGGCCAGGCGCATACGTAATTCCGGGTAGCGGAGCGCCCTGCGAAGTTGCCGTGCGAGCGCCGGCACGTCGCCGGGCGGGAAGGGCAGGAAATCTTGATCCGGCTCGGCGTATTCACGCACGACGGGCAGATCGGAGCAAACCACTGCCGTGCCGCAGGCCATGGCCTCCAGAGGCGGCAGGTAAAACGATTCGTTACTGCTCGCACCGACGAAGATGTCCGCCCCGGCATAAAGCCGCGCCAGCGCATCCTGAGTGGGGTTGTGGTGGAATTCCACTTCAAACGGCAGATCGATCTTCTCCTCGGGTTCCGGCGAGGCGCGCATAAGGCTGAATTCCATTCCCTCGCTTCGAAGTTTCAACAGTGCTCCGAGGATGTCAGGGATCCCCTTGAACAGCGGTCTGATTGCACCGACACAGAAGACGCGCGGAACGGAATTGTCGCGAGGCTGTGGACCGAAAACCTCCCTGTCGACGCCGTTGGGGATAACCGAGATGTCCTTTCCCCCGAACGCTTCTATTCTCGCCGCTGCCGAGGCGCTCACCGTCACCAGGGGGTAGGGCATTTGCAAGCTGGCCTGAGCGGCGAGTATCGAGTTGCGCTCCTTTTGTCCTTCGGCCTTCTCTGCGTCGCCGAAGACGACTTCGTCGCCCTGCGCGAAATAAACCGGAACGCAGCCGCTCTCGAGGACGGCTTTCGTGACGAAATAAGCTTGCTCGTAGAAGGAGAAAACCACGACGTCACATTGGGGCAGTTCGGAGCCCAACCTGTCCTTAGCCACGGTCCACGGCACGCGCACATCGATCCAGTCAGGTTTTGGATGACGGCCGAAAATCTCTACTACGTGGCCGCGAGCCGCCAGCCGGTTGCAGTGCTCGATGCAGATTTTTATGCCGCCCCGGGCGTAGCTGGCGGCCAGAAGGTAGATGATCTTCATCTCCCGGCTCCGTTAGGCATTCATGCGCAGGCATTATAGGCCATGCAATGAAAAGACTCCTCTTGTAGGCCGCGAGATAGTTGAGATGGGCGGCCCAGGTGCAACCGGCCGCCCTCATTGCTGCAGTCAGTAAGGGTGTATGCCCTTGAAAATCACAAAATCAGGGCTGGGATGGCCCCTGCGGTTCCTCTTCGTCATCCTTGTTGGCAATCTTCAAGGCAATAAGCTTGCTGTCTTTCTTGACGTACTTGACCATTACGCTGGTGCCCTTTTTCAGCACAACGCGATCCACTTCCTTGCCGTCGAAAACGATTTTCGTCTTATCAGTCAGGGTGAATTTCCGCTCTATGACTTTGCCGTCGGTTTTCTTGCGGGCGATCTTGATGAAATCCTTCCCGACTTCGGTGATGTCGCCCTTGAACTTCCTGGTGGTTTTTTCCTTCTGCTCTTCCTGCTGCTGAGCCGTTTTCGCGTCCTGGAATGCACTGATTGAGGGGATTACGAGCAACGCGGCCGTGAGGACCGCCACCAACCAAAGAAACCTGCGCATCTCGATCACCTGTATGTGGGCAGCGGCCGGCGCCGGCTGGAGCCACCCTGTTATTCGGTCAGCGTCCCGCTCCCCTCATCGACACGCGGGGAGGCGGCGCGCAAACAGTCTCACTCGCCATAGACAACCCTTGGTTGAGACGGTTCCTTTCCGTCTTGGGTTGTCTCAACTGAATAGCGAGCGAATATTACGCCTTTTGAAACCGCGGTCAAGCGGAAAATATTTGCATGTCCCTTCGCTAGTATCAGGTTCCCGAGAGCTTGCAGCCGGGGTCCTTGATCCTGAAAGTCGCACTTACTAATCCTTCCAGCTCGATCTTGAGGGCGTCGCCGCGCTCAAGCGGCCCCACACCCTCCGGCGTGCCGGTGAACAGCAGGTCGCCCCGCTCGAACCTGAAATAGATAGACGCCGCTGCGATAAGTTCAGCGCTGCTCAGCAGCATTTCGGCCGTGTTGCACTGCTGCCGCAGTTTACCGTTGACGGTCAGTGTCATCCGCAGGTCGTCGGGATTCAGCCCCGGTTTCAGCGGGATGAAGTCGGAGACCGGAGCAGAGTCGTTGAAGCCCTTGGCTATCGCCCACGGGCGGCCCTTCTCGCGGTCGCGCGATTGGATATCGCGTGCTGTAAGATCCAGCCCGACGCCGATGCCGGCTACGTGGTCGATCGCCCGGTCCGCTGGAATGGCAAAGCCGCCGCGGCCGATCAGGAGCACCATCTCCAATTCGTGATGCAGCAGCGACGAGAAGGCGGGATAGTCGATCTCGCCACGATCGCGCACAATCGCAGTCGGGGGCTTGAGGAACAGGATCGGATCGGGCGGCGCATCCGCCTTGCCGCCCATTTCCGCGATATGTTTACCATAATTTGCGCCTACACAGACGATTTTGCCGACGGGCATCTCATCATCGACGCCACGAAGCCTCACCGTAGCCATGTGAAAACCCTCCCGCTGCACGATACCACCGTGCCGGGCGCGAGTCAGCAGTCTCTTGACGGAACGACTGAACTTTTGTAATATGTAATACGTAATTATGTAATGGCATTACAACGTGACGAGGTTTGAGATGGATACGGAAAGACCCGAGGAGGAATCCTCGACCCAGGCCGGCGCGGAAAACAAGGAAGGCGAAGGTGCATCGGAGGAGCAACAGCAGTCAGGCAAAGCTAGCGCTGAGGGAGAGAAGGACGGCGGTTTCCGTAACTTTGTCGACGGCACCGCCCGGATCGCGGTTGGCGTGGGCTCCACCCTTGGCGAAGCCTTCAAGGGGATCGCCGGCTGTTGCAGCGGCCGTAACCACGTAGTTATGGTGCGCGTCGACGACGACAGCCTCAAGCGGATCGACCAGCTCGTGGACGCCGGTATCTTCCGCAGCCGCAGCGAGAGTTCCGCATGGTTAATCGGCCGCGGGATAGGGGCTGAGGCTAGAGTGTTCTCTTTGCTGGAGAGCAAAGTCGAAGAGATCAACCGTCTCAGAGATGAGCTGCGAAGTATGCTCGGGCTCGAGGAGCAGGAGCCTGAGCCGGAGCAAGAACAAGAACAAGAAGCTTAGACGGCCGGCCTCGGTCCGCCGGGGACCCGTCTCGATCCGAGGTAGATGGCGCAGAGCGCCAGCACCGCCCCACAGATTTCAAGGGGCATCACGGGCTTGGCGAAGAAGAGATAATCCCAGGCCAAAGTGAGCACAGGCTGCAGCAGCAAAAGCAGGCCCGCGCGCGATGCGGGCACGCCCGGTAAGCCTGTGGTGATCAGCACCCAGCCTGCGACCTGACAGAGCAGGCCGTATGCGATGAGAGCCCAGAGCGTAACAGTGTCATTGACAACCAGTTTTTCGCCGAGGGCCAGGGCGGTCGCTCCGGACAGGGGAGCGCTGACGAGCGAGACAATGGCTATCGCCGCAAGCGGTGTCAGCGTGGGATCGCAAGCCTGCGCGCGCTTGAGCAGCAGGATAAAGGACGCGTAACTCAGTGCTGTTAGCAACCCGCAGGAAACACCCACCCCGAAATCGCCACCGGCGATATTGACACCCGGGACAACGATCAACGCCAGGCCACCCACAGCCATAGGGATACCAACAGCCCTGCGCCACCCCAGCTTTTCACCAAGGAAGAACATCCCGAAGGCAGCGAGAAAGAAAACCTGGAAGTTTCCGATCAGCGTCGCCAAGCCGGGGCCGAGGAAGCCGATGGCTATATGCCAGACGCCCAGGTCGGCGGCGAAGAGAACGCCACATGTTACCAGCAATGCCATCACCCGGCCGCCGTACCACAATCGCTCTCTGCGGATCAAGGCCAGCACCAGGAGCACCACTCCGCCGATTGCCATGCGGTAGAAACTGATCGCGTTCGGCCCGGCGTCGGCGAGCCTGACGAAAACCGCTGAGAAACTGATCAGGCATGCGCCGGCCGTAACCTGCAGCGTCCTGAGTCCGTCGTGGTGGTCTTGAGGCTTGTCGATCATCATAGGTAAGTTCTTCAGAAAACCCAGGAGAGCTTGGTGAACAGCGTGTGCCCCTGATTGTCGGCGACGCCGAATTTCGATGAGCCGTACTGGTAGGCTAACTGGAGGGAGCCAAACGGCGGGATGAAGCGCCAGACGAGCACGACCTGCGCGTTTCTCTTGTCGATCACCGAGTTGGTTTGCAGGAAAAGCTTGAGGTAGAAGTCGGTGTTGAAATAGTAGTTGCTGCGGATCGAGTGTATCCAGGTGCTTTCGTCCTCGGGGTCGGGATCGAGCCACAGCTTTGTCAGCTCATAGCTGGCGTTCCAAGCGTCGGTGATCTTGAAATTGACCTCGCCGCCGAGGAGTCGCAGGTCGCTGCCGTAGTTCCTCCCGAAGCCGTAGGACGCCTCCCACGCTCTGCCGGCGCGATCGTTGTAGCCTATCTGGATTTCCGTGCGTCTGTTGCGGAAATCTTCCTCGTAGCGCTTGAATTCCTCCCTTTGAGAAACTTCCACTTCCCATTTGCTGCTCAGCACGACTTCCAGATCGGCGTCCATGTCCCAACTGCGCAGGGTGCCGGACTGGCTATAGTAAAAGTTGTAATTCACTGACGGCTGGATCCTCTCAATTCCATATCGGTTGAGCCAGAAGGTGCGGGTGACATTGGTGTCGAACTCCTTGCGGTTGTCGTCGCTGACGAAGCCGACGGCATTCATGTTCGCCCTCAGCCCCTCGTCCCAGTTGGAGTAGCGCAGGTGGAAATGGGCGTTTGCGCTGTCGTATGACGGCCTGACGAACCATGCCAGGGCGCCGTCGTTTTGCGGGCCGTGAGCGCGGACGAACTGGGCTGTCATGCCGAAGGTATCGGTGAAGAACAGCGTGGCGTCCATGCCGATGGAACCCTGATCCTCGCCATGCCAGCGCCGGTTGGCGGCGAGGAATCCGATGTTCGAACTGCCGAAGATTGTCCGCTTGCCGCGGATGACGCTGTATGTCGCGTTGTCGCCCTCATCTCCATTATTGCCTGAAGTCTTTGCGGGATCGCTCTGGGCTCCGATGAAGGCGACATCCCAGCCGGCCAGTTTGCCGTTGAGCTTGGCCCCCCATGGGATATCGCCGATGCGGCGGCTATAGAACTGATCAATGCGCTGACTGAAAAGTTCCGCGCCTTCCAGGAAGAACGGCCGTTTCTCCTCGATCTGTAATTCGAAGCGGGTCAGGTTGATCCGTTCCGCGTCGGCCTCGATGGTGGCGAAATCGGGATTGATCGTCAGGTCGGAACCGAGAGTGCTTGTGATCCGGAAGCGCACATCGAGGCCGGCCTCGGCCTCGGCCGTCTTTCCCTCCTGGAACTGAGCGATGGCGTAAGGTATGAATTCATAACGTTTTGCTTGCTGACTCACTGTTAACCCGGTCAGGTTACCGAACTGTGACACACGCCCGATGGCCTCAAGCGGGCCCGCCCAGGTGCTGTGTTCGAGTCTTCTGGGAAAAGACCGGTAAAAGTCGGCACCCCATGTTACGTCCTCGTTGGCTTTGAACTTTAAAATCTTGAAAGGGATTGCGAATTCAGCCGTCCATCCTTCTTCGGTTCGTGCCGAGGCGCATTGCCACGCCCCGTCCCAGCGGTTGTCTTGGGAGCGCCCGTTATCGGCGATGCGGCCGTCATCCTGAGTGCCCAGCAGGTTCGTGCTGAAAAAGTAAGCGTTGCTGTTGTCGTTAAAAGTATCCAGGAAAACCGACACGGCGTCATCGGTCGCGAGACCTCCGTCGCGGCGCGTCTTCGCTGCTGCGATTTTCGAAGGATCGGGGTCGTAACATTCAAAGGCGATATAGAGAGCGTTTTCGTCGTAGCCCACGCGAACCAGTGTCCTTATTGGCGAGGGCACGCCATGCTGCGGCTCGAACTGGATGAAATCGCCGAAAGGCTCGGTACGCTCCCACACCGCTTCATCAAGGATGCCATCGATTCGCGGAGCCTCGTCGAATCTCACTGCTCGAACCGTCGCGGCCTCCTGCGCAAGCGCGCCGTGGCAGAGCAGTAGCAATAAGAAGATACTCAGAAATGCGCGTTGCATGCTCACTCAGTAGCTCTCCTCGACTCGAATGATGAATTAATGATAGATTCCGCTGACAGCCGGAGTGCCTTACTTGCTTTCGTTTACTATTGCTTCGTCTACGGCCGCCGCAAGCGTCTCCATCGCCGCCTGCAGTTCCTCACTCGGCTCGTAGCACGTAACCGACACATAGTAGCGGTCGCGGTGAAAGATTATCTGGTACTGGTCGAGAGTGCACGCTTTGCCGAATTTGTCAGACTTCTCCACACCCTTGGAGTTCTCGGCGAAGATGCCGGCAGCCGCCTCGGCGTCGTTCATTTTGTAGATTTCGACGCGCACCTCGAGGCTTCCCTTCTCGTAATCCGCGAGGGCCAGCCGGTCGAAGCCGTACTGCAGGTAGAGCTCGGCACCGCCGTTTATATGGCTGAAGAGCGCCTCGCGGGGGAATAGCTGCGGTGCCTCGGGGAGCTCCCAGCCTTCCGGGACTCCATTACCCGGCAGGAGGGTAAAGATATCTTCGTCAGCGGGGGCTGCCAGTAGAGCGGTGGCAGCGATTATTAAGTAAAGCACGTTGGTTCTCCCTTTCTTAAGCCAGTTTGCTTGTCCTGTGTTCGATCTCCCTGGATTTAAACACACCCTGGCCGAGGTTTTCAGCTCGCACGAGAAAATCGAATTGCTTTTTTCCTTCCTCAACCTGTTCCTGGGTGGCGATGCCCTTCTCGATCCGCTTCTGCGCGATAAGGTCCCAGCATACCGCGTCGGCCGCCACCGGATCGGTGGCCGCCCAGATGGTGTTGGATTGCCAGATGTACTGGGCGTTGGCGGCGGGCCCGCCCTCGTAGCAACCGCGCAGTCCGTCGACGATGTTAAGCACCACCTTGTCGCGCAACGGCGGGAAGGCGCAGACCTCGGCGATATAGCGGTTCATGATGAGGTGACCGCGGCGGCAGTTGGATGTGCTGCCGTAGGAAAGGTTCTTGAGGCAGAGGGTGACCATCGGGCCGGAGTTCTTGAGCACCGGTACGTTGATGATCTTGTCCATCTCTTCGGTGACGAGTTTGGCGAAGTAGCTGCGCCTGCCGGTGTTGATCATGTAGGGGGTAAAGTATTCGTCGTACTGCTGCTCGATGTCGAACTCGTAATAAACATTCTTGTCGATCCGATCCTTGCCCTTGATGACCTTTTTGCCGTCCTCCTCTTCCAGGTAGCACATCGCTGAGCAACGGATATCCGGGTAGTTCTCCGGGGTACACCCGGCGTCGTAGAGCAGGTCCTCCTCGCGGTCCCAGAGGACGATATCGCTGCTGCTGACGCCGATCTCTACGAGACTGTTGATGATCGCACGGTTAAGCTCATGGGTGTTGCTCAGCAGCTTGCCGCCGACGGGATTGACTTTGATGCCGACCCTGTCGCCTCGCTGGAAGAAGCGTGCCCAGGCGTCCCGGGGGTCCTTTTCTCCGGTCAGTTCCTTCATCCCCGCCGCCAGCATCGCCGCCACCGCCTGCGGTTCACCGTGATTCGGTTTCTGGCCTTTTGTGACGCCGGAGTGTGTCACGCAAGCCACCCTGCCGGGGAAAGGTCCCGGCATCGATATTTCCGTTTTCGGGACGGCGAGGGCAGAGCTGATGTTGGTGGCCACTGCGTCGGGATCGCGCGGCTCGGGTTTATCTTCTTGCAACCCGCTTGGCGCGCAGGAGTTCACGGCCATGCCTGCCGGGACAACGGCGACGGCCCCCGCTGCCACCGCCGCTTGCATAAAGCGCCTGCGGCTGATTGTGCTGTCTGCGCAATGCTTATTGTCTTGGGGCATTTATCCTCCTCCGTACCTACATATTAACCACACGGTGGTCGATCGGCTTGCCGCTGTATACACCCAGTCCGAGATTCTCGGCACGGGCAAGGAAATCGTAGTTCATGCGGTCCTGCTCGAGATCGCCGGCCTGCGCGATGCCCTGCTCGACGCGTTTCTCGAAGATGAAGTCCCAGCCGACCTTGTCGGCGGCGACCGGGTCGGTGGCGACCCAGATGCGGTTGGGTTGCCAGATGTACTTCGCCACGGCCGAGGGGCCGCCCTCGTAGCAGCCGCGCAGCCCATCGATGATGTTCAACACCAGCTTGTCGCGCACTGGCGGAAATGCGCAGACTTCGGCGAGAAAGCGGTTCATTATCTTGTGGCCGCGGCGGCAGTTGGAGGTGGCCGCGTAGGACATGTTCTTAAGGCAGAGCGTGACCATCTTGCCGGCGTTCTTCAGCACCGGCACGTTTATCACTTTGTCGAGCTTCTGCGTCAGGATTGTGGTGAAATAGCTGCGCTTGCCGACGTTGATCTGCCGCGGTGCCCAGAATTCGTCGTACTCCGTTTCGTAATCAAACTCGTACCAGATGCTTTTGTCCAGCCGGTCGTCGCCGAGCATCACTTCCTGTCCGTCGACGGCTTCCGTATGTAGCAGACCCGTTAAACCGACGCCGGGGTAGTTCTCCGAGGTGTAGCCGTTCTCAGCCAGGCGGTCATCGAAGCGGTCCCAGATGACGATGTCGCTGCGAGGGATTCCGGCCGATTCAAGACCGGCGACGATCGCCTGCAAGAGCTCGTGTGTGTTGCTCAGCAGCTTGCCGCCGACGGGATTGATCTTGATGCCGATACGCTCGCCCGGGCTGGCGAACATCGCCCAGGCGTCGCGTGGATCGGCCGCGCCGGTGAGCGCCTTTATTCCTTCCGCGAGCATCACTTCGGCGGTCGCGGCATCGGCGTGGTTCGGGTTTCGGCCTTCGGTGGCCGCAGGATTAAGCACCTCCGCCACTACACCAGGGAATCTGCCAGGCAGCGACTGAGGCGTGCGCGGTATTGCCAGGGCGGTGGCGATGTTGGTGCGGATCGAATCGGGGTCGAATGGCTCAGGCGGCTTCTCCGTTGTCTGCCCCTGTTGTTTCTCCTGGAATGAGAAGCCGGATGCCGCTCCTGCGAACACGGCGGCGCCTGCGACATATACGAAATCCCTCCGACTCGGGTCCTCCCCTCTGCATCTTCCTTTTACAGCCATACTATGTCCTTTCCATTGCTTGCTTTAAGCCGGGATGCGGCGATCCAAACCTGGCGGGAACAGCGAGGCCCGCTCCGGCGATGAATGCCGCGCGTGGGAATTGACGGCGGTTGGACTGGCTGTTGTTACTCCCCGGGTAATTAGTGTTCATTGCAGCTCTATCTTTCTGATCTTGCTTAGTTAGTTTGTGTTGGGATAGAAATTATATCTTTCCTGCAAGTAATATTGTTCAAGCTATTCATCCTGTTCGGTGTTCCGGTTCCCTCGATCAACGCTGAAACATCAAGATTTTTTCTCGCCGCCAAGGCTGGCCGTCCGATGATCGATCTTTTCGCGTTCGTAGACGCCGAGGCCGAGTTTATTCGCCCGGATCAACTTCTCGAGGTATCGGTCGCGCTCGCTGCGCTGGTCCTCCCAGGCCACCCCCTCAGCGACGCGTTTGGCAAAGATTTTTTCCCAACCGATGTGGTCGAGGGCCACCGGGTCGGTCGCAACCCAGACGGTCTTGGCGTTCCAGATGTAGCGCGCGACTGCGCCGGGGCCGCCTTCGTAGCAACCGCGGAGGCCGTCGACGATGTTTAGCACCACCTTGTCGCGCACCGGCGGGAAGGCGCAAACCTCGGGGATATAGCGGCTCCAGATGTTATGACCGCGAGCGGAGTTGCTGGTGACGCCGAAGGCCATGTTTTTCAGCGCCAGGGTCACCGTGGTGCTGGCGTTTTTAAGGATCGGCACGTTGATCACCTTGTCGACCATCTGGGTGATGATGCGAGTGAAGTAACTTCTTGTGCCGCCGTTAATCATATAGGGCATCATCTCTTCGCTGTATTCTCCGGCGATGTCGAACTCATAGAAGACATCCTTATCGAGCCTGTCCTCGCCCTTCCAGATCTCCTCTTCGCCCTCTTTCTCCATATACTCGGTGCCGATGATCTTAATCCCGGGATAGTTATCTTCGGTGAAACCGCAGTCCTTGAGCTGCTCCTGGCGGCGGTCCCAGAGGATGATATTCTCTTTCGGCAAGCCAATTGCCAGCAGCGCGTCGATGATCGCGTGTGTCAGCTCATGTGAGTTGGCCAGCAGCTTGCCCGCGACCGGATTTACCTTGATGCCGACGCGGTCCTGCGGCGAGAAGAACTTACCCCAAGCGTCTTCGGCTTTCTCGTCTCCGGTAAGCAGCTTCATGCCTGCGGCCAGCATCTCGGCAGCGACGGCGGCGTTCGGCTTGTTGCCCTCAACCACCTCGGGGTGAAAGACCTCGGCTACTACCCCTGGATAGGGGCCCGGCATCGATTGCTCCGTACGCGGCACGGCCGTGGCTACGTCGATGTTGGTGTGCACCGAATCCGGATCGGGCCTGTCCTGTCGCGGTGCAGGGGTTGCTGTCGAGGCGTGCAGTTGCCCCGGACCGAGAGCGGCAGCAGCTCCGGCAATTGCTGAACTCTGCAGGAAACGGCGGCGGCTGAGCTTTCCGATGTCGCGGCTCATGATTCCTCCTAAAGCAGGCGGGATGTAATCCCGGTTATAAACGAGCTCCCACCCCTCTGCTATAATCAAGGCGGTGTGATCATGGTCCCCTATAAGAGAATTGCGTCAATTCCCCTGGGCCTCATTATATTATTATCTGCGTTTGTTTTCACTGCGTTATCCCCGGCGCAGGAGCGCGAGCCGTCCCGTTTCGAGGCGAGCGTGCGGCTCGTCGAGGTCACACTGCAGGCACAGGACCGCGCCGGCCGCCATGTCACCGACCTCAAACCTGACGAATTGAAGCTATTCGCAGGCGGCCGCGAGCGCGAACTCCGGTTTTTCCACCTGCAACAGTTCGCTCTTGAGCGCTTTGCCGAGCTTCAGCCGTTGGGTGTTGAGTACCGGGAGTTCGAGCCGGTCGAGCAGCCTGAGCCTCGCTACTTTGTTATCTTCATGCACCAGATGCAATTCGAGTTCGGTTTCTTCCAGCTGGCGCGTGCCGCCGCCCGCGAGTTCATCGAACAGAGGATGCTGCCGACCGACCGGGTTTCGCTGATTTGCTTCGATAAGTACGTCGACCTGGAGATCGACTTCACCGGTGACAAGCAAGTCCTGCTAGAGGCCCTCGACGGCCTGCAGTTCAAATTCCGCAACATCGACATGATCGATCGCTACTACTCCTTTCTCGCTCAGCTGGCACGGCGATACGCGGAGTTGCCGCACAAGGTCTGTATCATCCTTGTCGCCGCGGGCATGTTTGGCGTGCGCGGGCAGGGGGGCTATGGGGACTACCATCGCGCCGTCGAGGCCTTGCAGGATGCCGACGTGCGCGTCTATGGCCTCGATGCACGCGGCCTCAGCTTCAAGGAGCCGGGCGCGAGCGTCGCCTCACTACCCGTCGGGATCGTTGATCTGGTCAAACAGGGTGCCAACCTTGGCCTCTACAGCGGGCCGACCGGCGGAAAGACCTTCCGTTACCATAACGACCTGCTTTCGCTGTTCGAGCGAATCGACTACGAGATGAGCGCCTACTACGTCCTCGGCTTCCACCTCGACGAGGAGGAGGACGCCACCAGCCCGCTTAACGTTGAAATCGAATGTTCGCGACAGGGAGTTAATCTGCGCTATAAGAAGAGAATCAAGCCTACCGGCAAGACAGCGCAGGATCGTTCAGTTCCCGGTAATTAATCCGCGACAAGGGAGATCTCCGGCAGGGACTCCAGCAGCCATCTGCCGTCGTGCTTGACAGTCGTTACAGCAAACGGCTTTTCCTCCACACCCTGGCGGAGAATCATCCCCGCGATGACGCCTCGCTCGCCGTCGATCGTGGATACGCTTACGTGGAGCCGGATGCCTTGGAGCCCCTTTCGCATCCGCTCTCCCAAATCGGCCAAAGTCTTGCCGTAAGCCGTGCTGTCAGCCTGCTTCAGCCGCCCAAGCAGCTTTGCGGTCGGTTGCTCGGGCGAGACCCACTCCAGCGCTCGCTCAATCTCACCGCGCTGGGCCGCATCGAAGAAATTGTGCAGGGCGCCGCGTGCGGCAGCCTCATCGCCGATAAGACCACAGCTGGATAGAATCAGAATTAATGCAATTGTCATTGCTGCCGGCGCGGCACGGCTCATTACGGTTCCTCTTCCGGTTGGACAGGTTGAATGTTGCTGATCTTTGCGAACCATTCGCTATCGAAGCGGGCCGAGTAAATTGCCAGGTCTGCGCTCCGCTCCGCTTTGAAAGCCAGTGTGAAATTCAGCGAAATGTCGCCGGCGAGCTTCTCATAGCCCTTTTCCGCCTCAGCCTTTTCCTTGAAACTCTCCAGTTGCCTGCGCAGGAAGTCGAAGTACTTGATCGATTCCTCTGCACCGTCAACAGAGGGGAAATCCATCACGCAGAGTATCTCGAGCACTTCGCCGGCATCGAGGGAGATGATGCAATCATCGAATCCCGCAAGCATCTGCAGCAGGCTGCGCGATTCCGCGCTATGGCGCAGCACCATCCAGCCGGGGACTCGCTTGTCGGCTCGGGCCAGCATCGCCGCGGATTTCGCTCCGCCGATCCCTGACTCTACGCCATTTCCTCTTTCCACGTATCGCTCCAGCATCTTTCGTGATGTGGAGAGAACGATCAAGCCCTCCCTTGGGAAGGCGACAAAACCCGCGCCGGAGATAAGGCTTCCCATTTGGGGAGTGTTGATCTGGAAACGTATCACCTCCGTGCCGCCGGCCTCGAAGCGCTCCGTTTCGCCCGCCTGCAACATAGTCAGCACGGTTTCCGGCTTGATGTCCGCTCTCAGCACCGCGATCAACGGCAGTGCGCGCACGAGGTTCGGGTAGGCCCGGCCGACGAATCCGACGGCGAAGCTCAACTCATGGAAACCATGGCGCAGGTCGATCCCTTGAGCCGCCAGCATCAGGTTGGCCAGCGAAAGGCGGTCAAGCAGTTGCCGTCCGATATCCGAACTCACCAGCCTGTCGATATCCAGGTAGCCGACAGCCAGATAATCGCCGTCGGGCATAGTGGCAAGCAACGGTGGGATCTCTCCTCCCGGCTCGATCGGATTGCGCGCCGTCTCGCCACCGCATCCGACTAACGGCAGGGCGGCGGCCACGAGTGAAAGCAAGAGAATTGATGGTCTTACAAGCATGCCGCGGATTATATCAGTTGGCGGGAGATGTGCTCAATCGATGCGTCATTGACGGCTTCAAGCGTCAGTAATCCCTCTCTTTCATCGCCCGCTCGGTCTCGCGGTCGATGTCCTTGCGGCGCTTGGTCTCACGCTTGTCGTACATGTGCTTGCCCTTGGCGGTGGCTATCTCCAGCTTGATGTATGGTCCCTTGAGATAGAAACGCAGGGGCACGATGGTAAAGCCCTTTTCGGTGACGGCGCCGATCAGCTTGTTGATTTCGCGGCGCGTCAGGAGCAGACGGCGTGGCCGGGTCGGCTCGTGGTTGTTGACGTTGCCGAAGTCGTAGGGGCTGATGTGGCAATCGAGCAGCCAGACTTCTCCGCCCTTGGGGCGACAGTAGCTTTCCTTGAGGTTGGCGCGGCCCTCGCGCAGGCTCTTGACCTCTGTGCCCAAGAGAGAAATGCCCGCCTCGAAGCGCTCGGCGATGTGGTAATCGCGTAACGCCTTTCTGTTAGTGGCGAGCACATTACCGGCGGTGCCGCCCTTCTTTTTCCTCTTTCCCATTGTGCGAAATCCTGCGCAAGGCCGGATAGTGTATCGCCGCCGGACCGTGCTGGCAACCGGCGTAAGGCAATGAAAAGAATACGGTAGTCCGGATTCTACGGTTGTATACTGGGGGCGGGTAGGCTCATATGGATATTAAAGGGAGCGAAACCGCCTGGATCGGCCTTGGCTCCAACCTGGGCGATGGCGTGGCCAATCTGCGATCGGCTGCGAGGGAGCTGATCATGCTTCCCGGCCACGAGTTTCTCAAGGCTTCGTCTATCTACAAATCCGAGCCGATTGGTGAAGGCTACAGTGGTAATTTCTATAACGCCGTAATCAGTGTGAGAACACCACTACCGCCGCGCGAATTGCTCAAGGTCTGTTTGCGGATCGAAGCGGAGCTAGGCAGGAACCGCGTTGCCTCTTCCGACCGCGTGATCGATCTCGACATCCTGTTTTACGGCGACGTCATCCTCTCCGATCCATTCCTCGTCCTGCCCCATCCCCGAATCGCCGACAGAAGATTCGTGCTGGAGCCACTGGCAGAGATCGCACCGCAACTCATCCATCCCGTCTTTCAGTTGACTGTCTCCGAACTGCTCAAAAACCTGGGAAAGAGCCAGCGCGTGGAAAAGCTTGATACAAAAGCGGTTATCTGAGGTATATTAATATCATGGCTACATAGATATCGCAGCATAGGAGTGGCGGGGCGCCTTTAGCTATATTTATAGCTGGCATGAACCCACAACTCATGAGGCCTGGTGCGGGATTAATTATCGAGCAGGAGCTTGCTGCCTCGCAATAAAGGGACCACGCAAGCTTAGAAGTCCGCATTTCAAGACGAGGTGTATTATGGGCACCAGACGCCGGATGCCTGGGAAGTGCACTTACCGTCGATGACGCCGAGCGCAGTGGTGTCAACCTTTTATTTTTTTAAACGTCTAAATAGTTATGTATGTTAAGGGGCAAGAGATATTCACATTTTAAAAGGTGCGGTTATGTCTGGAAGAGCGTTGCTTGCCACAATGTTGGCGCTAGCCTGTTGTACACCTTTGGCAGCAGGTCAGAATCGTGAGGCGGCTCTCGATACCCTCCATTGGTTTCCCGAGGGCGCATACAGTTATTTAGCATTCTGCGATTGGACCGGCTTGAAGAAGACGATCGTCTTTTCCGATTTCGGCGAAGTCCTGACGAACTCCCAGTTCAGCCATCTGGTCGACTCCTCACCCCTGCCCGAATTGACCCGCGAAAGCCTGGAGTGGATCTGCATGGCCCGGCCTTTGCGCCTCCGCCTCGCGAACGAGCGAGAGATGGCACAAATGGAACAGGCCCGCACGGTTGTAACCGTCAATGGGAAGGTGGTCAGCGGGACGAAGAAGGAGAAGCCGAGCAGGGAGGAGATCCTGGAGCACAGTATCCGCGACGACGAGGGCGGCCTCTGGATCATCGCCTTCTACGACACAAGGGCCGTGGTCAAGGACGGCCTTGCTTCCGGCTGGCTCAGCCGGACAGGCGAGAGCTTCAAGGGCAGACCATTCTTCTCCGTTTCAGCCGGGGCGGACGAGGGAGGTCAAAGCGCTTTTTTTGCATACCCGACCGTAACAAACGAGCTGCTCGTGGCCGACGATCTCGAGTTGCTGAAGAGCATGGCGGCCGCCGGTATGGGGCAGGCTTCGTCGTTTGTCGACGGTACCGAGTTCGCCGACCTATCCCCTTTCATTCCCGACCTGGGTCAGAGCTGGCAGGTGTCCGTGGTCAGGTCCAGAAACCGGGAGATGATGGAGTTGTGGAAAGATCATCCTGAGATGGAACAGCGCGTGAACGAGCTGGAAGAGCAATACGAGAAGGGATTGCAGTACGAGATCACCAGTTTCGAAGCGCGCGACACCATCGTTGATAGGACGATCTGCATCTTCGGAAGCGATGAGTTCGCATCCCGCAGCGCCGAGGAGATAAAGCAGAAGTTCTTAAAAGACAAAGAGGATTTCAAGCAGCGATCAACTTTTACGCAGATCACAATCATCAACGACAATGGCGAGGTCTACGAGCAGCGCTCGGGGCTGCTGGACCGCCTCTTCAACCGCTCCTCGCTGCTCTCCAGCAACAAGGCCGGCAAGACCGATGTGTTCGTCGAGGACAATATCGTGATGACGGTGTTCATCTGGGGCGAGAAGGAGTTGCAGACGTTACGGTTCTTGAAGAACGCGGCTGAGGCGGCGAATTCCCACGATCAAATGAACATGCAGATCACTACTCAGGACGAGAAAGCACATCACCGTCCTTGACGACACGCTTCAACAGGTTCACACCCCAGTGGTAAACGAGGTGGTAGTGGCTCGGCGCGTCGATCACGATCGCGTCCGCGCGCTTGCCGGGCTCGAGGCTGCCGACTGAATCGGCCAGGCCGACGGCCGCCGCGGCGTTGAGCGTGGCCGCCACAATCGCCTCCGCCACCGACATCTTCATCATCAGGCAGGCCAGCGCGATCATCACCGGCATCGATTCGCAGTGGCTGCTGCCGGGGTTGAAGTCGGTCGCCAGCGCCACCGGCACACCCGCTTCGATCATCGCCCGCGCCGGCGGGTAGTCCTTCATCATCAGGAAGAAGGCCGCCCCGGGCAACGGTATTGCGATTGTGCCCGCCTCCGCCATCTTGCTGATGCCCTTGTCGGAGACGAACTCGAGGTGCTCCGCCGATATCGCTCCCAGCTCCGCGGCCAGCTCGGCGCCGCCGAGTGGTGTGAGCTGGTCCGCGTGCACCTTCAGGCCCATGCCTGCTTCGCGCGCGGCGATCAGGATACGGCGGGAGGTCTCGAGATCGAATACTCCCGTTTCGGTAAAGATGTCGCAATACTGTGCCAAACCTTCCGCAGCGACTGCCGGAATCATCTCGTTTACAACCAGATCAGCATAGTGGTTCATGCCGTCCGGCCGGGAGCGGTATTCAGGCGGAACCTCGTGCGCTCCTAGGAAGGTCGGGATAACGGTCAGCGGGTGCGATTCCGAGAGCCGCCGAATCGCCCGCAGCATCTTCAATTCTGTCTCGAGTTCGAGGCCGTAGCCGCTCTTAATTTCGACCGTGGTCGTGCCGTGTGCGAGCATGCTGTCGAGGTGGCGCTTGCCGATTTCCACAAGTTCATCCTCGCTTGCCGCGCGTGTGGCGCGAACGGTCGAGAGGATGCCGCCGCCCGCCTTGGCGATCTCGGCATAGCCCCTGCCGCGGAGGCGCATGTCGAACTCCTCGGGGCGCTCGCCTGCGAAAACGGCGTGAGTGTGGGGATCAACGAAACCCGGCAATACCGTGCCCCCCTCGGCATCGATGGTCGTGGCCCCTGCAAGCAGTTCTACGCGTGATTTCATCTCCTCTTCGCTACCGACGAAGACGATCTCCCTTTCCATCGCGGCCAGGCAACCGCCCTTTATCACGCTAAGGCTGTCCTGCCCGCTTCCCGCCCTCGCTTCCCTGCCCAGCGGCGTCGCAAGCTCCGATGCGCCGGTTATCAGCAAATCGGCCTTAACCATTGTGCAGCCTCCTTCCAGCGGTGCTAAACTAACTGATTGAAGGCATTCTAGTAAACAGTTCTGCGGGTTCACCAGTAATAAGGGTGGTAATTGGACATCGTGAGATGAATGACCGGATGAGCACAGAGGCAGCCGTAGACACTCAGGCTTTGCCAGAGAAGAAGACCGCTGAGCGCACGGAAAAACTCCTGGCCGCTGCCCGGGAAGGCGACGAATGGGCTTTCGAAGAGCTGCTCAGACTTCACCGTTCGCCGGTTTACCGTCTCGCTCTGGGCATGCTCGGTGATCCGGAGGAGGCCTCGGATGTCTGCCAGGATGTGTTTCTCCGCTTCTTCCGATCGTTGCGCAGGCTGCGGGCGGACCGGGGAATACGCGCCTGGCTGAGACGGGTGACGGTCCACCGCTGCTACGACATTCTCCGCGCCCGGTGTCGCACCAGGGATTTTCAGGCGGAGTTCATGCCGAGTTGCATGCATCCGGAAGACGGATTCGATATGCGCCAGCTCACGCAGGTGATCATCCGGGCGCTCGATATCCTCAGCCCGAGAGAGCGGGCGGCGTTGATCCTCACCAGCCACCAGGGCTACAACAGCATCGAAGCCGGACAGGCGATGGGATGCCGTCCGGCGACGGTGCGCGTGCTGCTGCACAAGGCGCGCGGAAAGCTACGTAAAGCCCTTGGTCTCGTCGCGGGAGAATTGGTATGAACAGGCAGAGAGCCAGAGAGTTGCTGATCGATTACCTCAATGGTCACCTTGAAGGCGAGCAAAAGGAGAAGTTGGAAGAATTGCTCAGCAGGGACGAAAAGCTGCGCCTTGAGGCCGAGGAAATCAAGCGCGAGGTGGGAATCCTGCGCAGTGCGATTCACGATCCGCTCGAGGAAGCCCGCATGCACGCTGTCAGCAACCGCGTGATGAGCGATCTGCGCAGCCGCCGCGAGGGAAGCCTGCGCGACCTGCCGCTTCCCTGGCGTTCATACCTGCGAGCAGCCGCGGTCGTGTTCTTTATCGTCATCGCTGTAGCCCTCTTCTTCCTGCTCCGGCCGGGGGAGTTGGCGGAAGCGCCGCAGAGCGCGGAAGCCGATGAGGAGCACACCGCTCCTGCGGTCGTGGCGCCGGTAGAGAAGCCCCGCGCCATGCAAATGTCCTTTGCCACCGACGACCCGAAGGTCAGGATTTACTGGACCTTTTCCGAGAACTTCGAACTCGACGCAGAAGGAGAATAGCATGAGAAAAGGAACCCGCTTGATTGCGATTTTAGTCCTTGCCGCAGTACTGCTAGTCCCTGCCGGAGTTGTGTTGGCCCAGGAGGCACAGGAACGGCAGAAACCGGAAATCGTGGAGCGCATCTTCACAATTCAGCATGGGGACGTTCAAGCAATTTACCGCATGATCCGTTCATTTGTAACGGCGTGGGGGACGATCAATGCCGACGAGAATAGCTCCATCATCGTCGTCCGCGATACGAGCGAGGCCGTCGCCCACATGGCCGCGATAATCGCCGAGATGGACCTGGCCCCGGAAAACATCGGCTTGACCTTCTTCGCGTTCCGGGCGACCAAAGGCGGCAGTCGGACCATACCGGAAGGCCTTCCTGAAGGCGTAAAACGCGGTCTCAATGAGCTCGCGGGCGTGATGGCCTACCGCGTCTTCAACCCGATCGACAGCGGTATGTTAACCCTCGCTTCCTCCGCCGAAAGGGGTGAGCTGCGCCTAACCGGGATCGGCGGCGCAGATCTGGAGATCTCGTTCAAGATTAGTTACAGCCGCCAGAGCAAGCATCTGCAACTCCACAAACTGCTGGTGAGGCTGGAAAAGGATGACGAAGGGACGTCACTGATGCAGACCGACAT
>Ga0307379_10001040_pt1 | contig 44669 bp, 63 predicted proteins | sample UN2MG_FD_202237 | JGI IMG/M metagenome (GOLD analysis project Ga0307379, IMG submission 202237) | Soil microbial communities from Risofladan, Vaasa, Finland - UN-2 | ecosystem: Environmental > Terrestrial > Soil > Coastal area > Acid sulfate soil | place: Finland: Risofladan, Vaasa | collected...
GGCACTGGTCTTTCTCAGCAAGATATGGAAAGTCTCTACACCACTTATGGTGCTTCAAATAAGAATACCTCAAATGATTTTGTTGGTTGTCTTGGTCTTGGCAGTAAGAGTCCCTTTGCTTATACAAAGAGTTTCTCTACCAATTCTTATTTTAACGGCAAAAAGTATATGTATGTTGCCGCTATGGATGAAGTAGGGGTTCCTACATTGAATCATCTCGGCACTTTTGATACTGATGAACCTAATGGTCTTGAGATCAGTTTTGCCGTTAGCCGATATGATGTTCGTGAATTCTCTTCTAAGGCACAAAGAGTATTTCATTACTTTAAGAACAAGCCGATTCTTGAAGGTTCAATGACCGACCATAATTATAGTCGTAATAATATTAGTGTTGAATCTGAAGGCTGGCGAATTTGCAAACTTGCAGAAGCAGGATTCCCTAGTCATTACCACAATATGGGTACTGGTATTGTTGCCGTCATGGGTAATATTGCTTATCCAGTAGATACTGCTAAGATTATTGGAGAAAAGAAGGAAGAAGATGTAAACATCTCTCGATGGAACAGAACCTTTAAGAAAGCAGATATTGATAACTGGCGAACTTTTCTTAATGAGATTCTTAATCGTGGAATGTTTCTAGAGCTTGATTTTGGTATTGGCGAACTAGAGATGGACCCAGCACGAGAAGGTCTACAATATACCAAAGAAGTAATTAAGCTCCTCAAAGAAAGAACCCAGGGCATCTATTCAGAACTCAAGAGAAAACTTTCTGAAAAGATCGCTAATGCAGAAACAAAGATTGAGGCACATAAAGCATACCATATGCTCGCCCATGTATCTGATGGTTGGGGATCAGGAGCAACATGGACAGACAAGAACGGCAAAGTTCACAATATTAATGGTAGCGAAGATATTGTATACAAGTTGAAGTCCGCTTCAAAAATGTATGCCGTTAACTTTCGGACTGCAACATATCGTAGCAGAAGATATGTTTATCAGACAAATACTATTCATCATCAAACTCTTTCTCCACAAGCCTCTTGGTCTAGTTATGGAGATAAAAACTTTGGAGAAGTAAAGTTTTTCCAGTGTGATGTAAAGAGTGAAGAATCCGCAAAGAAGATCGTAACCAAATATTGTAATCAAAATAATTGCTACGCATATCTTTTGGTAAGTCCATTGGGTAACTTTGAAGATAATTTTGATGAAGTAATTACTGATGTAGGTGCTGAGAATATTCTCAAAGTCAGTGACTATAAAGACCTTATGAAAAAGTCTAGAAGTAGGGGCAGTTCTTCTGGTTTTACAATTAGCAATGACGATATTTTTCTTATCGGTAATTCCTCTGATGGTCTTGAAGGTCTTGAAGGAAATCTGAACGATTCTGAATATCTGAGAAAAGTTGATGTAGAAAATCTAGATGAGGACGAAGATATTATCTATGTACCTATTACAAGATATGCTTCTAATGACGGATTTATGTCAATACATGAAATTTATCTGAATCTTGGAATCCATAAGGATATTTTTGCGGATAAAAAAGTATATGCTATCAAAACAAGTTCTGTAAAGAAGTTTTCTGACTATAATCTAATTGCTCATAATGAATATGTCAAGGATAAAATTGCAGAAAAAATGCAAGACTGCTTTGATAAGTATGCTGAGATTCAGAATTTGCTTGACTTTTGTCGTGAGGTTCCTTATGGATCTACTTATTCAGCTAATGATTGGCAACATCTTTTGTGGGGCATAGTAAACTTGTTTGGTAAGAACTATCATAAGTATTTAAACAAAACATTGACAAGCACTATTGATATGATGATTACTTATGAGTCACTTAAAATGTCTAATCATACTTATGTTGATATTGTTAATAGGACTCTAAAAAAGATTGGTTGTCCACAGACCCATAAACAGATTCAAAAAACTGTTGAGAATAATAGTTTGTATGTTTCTTTTGCTGATAAGAATGGGATTGATATCAAGTACAATAATCCTTTAAAGTATTCAATTCCCTCTATTCAAAAGCTGGAAAAGATCGCAAAAGCGGAGCTTGACAAGTCACCTCTAGTCAAGTATAATGTGAGTGTGGCATGGAAGGAAGTAAGTACCTCAAACCATGTTCAAGAAAATCCAGCCAATGCTTCTTATGGGTATTGGAACAGAAACGGCAGAAACGAGTGGGCCACCACTTTTAGCGACAGTGATTTGGAAGTTTTGCGTGTAACTTTGGGTAATAGTCTTAACTAGGAGATAAAAAATGAGCGTTCCTTTTATGTTTGTCGATGGTAATCTGACTGTTGTTCTCAAGAATAAGAGTCATCAGGTTCTTCCAGATCATCTAAACTACAAGATGATTATGGAAGCACTCCCAACTGCATCTGAAGATGAACTTTTGGGAATGGTTGATGTTGAAACTGCTGTTGCTTCTTTTAGTGACGGAAGAGTAACAGTCGAGAATGGTGTGGTAAAGTTTGATGGTGACGAAGTTCATGGAAGTATTAGCAAGAGAATCTTGGAGTTTATGAAGAACGGTTTGCCGTTTGAGCCTCTTGTGCAGTTTCTTCATAATGTTATGGAAAACCCTTCCATGCAAAGTCAGCGTGAACTTTATGATTTCCTTGAACATGAGAATCTACCTATTACTGAGGACGGTTATTTCCTGGCGTATAAGGCTGTTCGTAGTGATTTCAAGGATAAGTATCGTGGAGTTTTTGACAACAGCGTTGGTCAGGTTTGTGAAATGGTTCGGGCAAAGGTTGACGATAATCGTGAGGCAGGATGTTCCCAGGGTCTTCATGCTGGGGCACTGAGTTATGTTGCCTCTTATGGTTCGGTAGATTCTGGAGACAAGATTGTTATCGTTAAGATTAATCCAAAGGATGTTGTAAGTGTTCCAAAGGATTGTGATTGTCAGAAATTGCGAACCTGCCGATATGAAGTTGTTGGACTTTATGAAGGAGAACTTGATCGTCCTATGTACAGTGCAGACTACAGCAACAGTCCGATTTATAATGACGATTATGATCCTGACTATGACGATGAAGATGAGGACGAAGAGTATTATGACGAGGAGTATTGGGATCAGTTTGACGAAGACGATGAGGACAATTAAAAAGTAGTGTAGTGTGTGGTTATGGGGTTCCATTTAAAAACCCCAGAATACCCAGATGATCCCTACGGTTGACTGTAAATCAACTGACATATTATGTAGGGTGGCGTCAAGTGGTTCAATTCCTCCATCTGGGACTTGACAGGATTCGCAAGTGTCGTATAATGGTATTACCTCAGACTTCCAATCTGATGACGAGGGTCCGATTCCCTTCGCTTGCTTTTTTGCCCCATAGCACAATTGGTAGATGCGTCTGATTGTTAATCAGAATGTTCCAGGTTCGATCCCTGGTGGGGCAGTTCGGAGGCCGACGCAAGCCACGGTGGCAGAATGTTTATGCACCGCTTTTGTAAAGCGGATTATGTGGGTTAGATTCCCACCCGTGGCTCTTTTATGGAGAATAATATGGACGATAAGAAAAAAGATGAAGACGATAAACTAGAAGATATTCTAAAGAAGAACTACTTTTCTTTTGATATCAATAGTATGTCTAATATGGATCAATCCTTAAAGGATATGCTTTTTGGTCCAGATATGGATGAGACACTATTTAAACAACTTAACAACTTTGCTGATAGTGTCTTTGCTAGTTGGGGAGAAAATCCACTTCCATCAACAGATGCGATTATTTTTATCGGCAAAAATTCTTATAACGAACCTGTGTTTAAACCAAAGCATTTTGTTGTAGATGAACTGTATGTTGAATATTTAAATCATATCAGATCACACGCAGCCCACACTTTGCAACAACCAGAGTACTACAAGAACTTTTACGAAATTCTTAACTAAGGACGCTTTTATGTACGAAGAAGAAAATGATGAAGATATGGTCTACGTTGTATCTGATATCGACAAGTTTGTAGATCAAACTAGAAAAATAGTTTTTGGTTGTTTTGGAGAACAGGATGAAATCACCGATGAAAATATGGATGAGTTAATTTCTCAGTTAAGCGAAACAGATATTGAAGAACTTGATAAAACATTGTCGCATGAAGAATGTATGGTGATATTGCACACTCATGTAGAACCCAAAATGACTAGAAGGAAAAAGAAGAAATACATCATTACTCAAGAAAACTTTAACAATATCATTGAAGATTTTAATTCTAGACTAGTAAGCAATCTACTGCAACAGTTGGTAGCAAAGGGTTTAATAGAAACAAGTTTTGATTCAGAAGAGAATGACTTTGTATTTTGGGTGAAAGACAATGAAAACTTGGACTAATTTAGAACCAGTAGAAGCAGATATTCATTTGAAATACAAATGCCCATCTTGTGGTAGTGAGAATTGGCTATCATACAAGGAAACAAAAATACAAGATTTTAAAGTGTTTTGTGAAATATGTGAGAATATACTTACGCCAAAACCCGTTAAAAGTATCACTGTAAATTTTATAGAACAGCAACAGAAACAACAAGAACAAAAACAACAACAAAAAAAGGAAGAAGCAAAACAAACAGAAAATGATTTAGATTTTATTTCAGAAGCAGAGAATGTTCTAATCGGTTTTGGCTTCACAAAACGAGAAGCTAAAGAAATGATCGCATTAGAGTACAAAAAGACTGGAGAGAAAAATCCAGCAAAATTGGTTAAGTTTTCATTAGATTTACTTGGAGCATTATAATGGCTAATTACGGAAGACCCTCTACATTTGATGATATTGTTGGACAATCAGAAGTCATCAGACGCTTAAAAATAAATTCTAAGGGATGCAAAATCTCTGGCACTGTGATGCCTCATGTTTTAATAGACGGGCCTCCTGGGCTTGGTAAGACCACTCTTGCTGGTGCTATTGCCAACGAACTAGATGTTGATTTGGTAACATGCAACGCAGCCAGTTTAAGAAGTATCAAAAGTATAATTCCTTATCTCATGGGAATAAATCCAAGAGCAGTATTGTTTATTGATGAAATTCACAGGCTTCCAAAACTTGTTGAAGAATTTCTTTATCCTGTGATGGAAGATTTTAAAATGAGTATTGTTGTAGAAGAAAATACAGAGGAAATAGAGATTCCACAATTTACTTTAGTAGGAGCAACAACAAGTGGAGGTTCATTATCTCAACCTTTTTATGATCGGTTTACAATCAAAGAGCATTTATCTTTCTATACCGAAATTGAATTAGCTAAACTAGCAGGGTTTGCGATAAAAGCTGGGGCTCTGGAGATTGATGACTCTGATCTTTTAGAAATTGCAAAGAGAAGCAAAGGAACTCCTAGAATTCTAAAAGCAAGAGTAAAATGGTATGAAAACTATGTACTTACTATGGGTAAAGATAATGTGGACACTATTTTTGAAACTCAGGGTATTGACAAATACGGAATGGATGTGTATGATAGAAAGTACCTAGAAGTTCTAGAGAAAAATTTGGGCAATCCTTTAGGGCTTAAAAGTATTAGTTCTCTTACAGGAATTGCAATAGAGACTATTGAGAATGCTATTGAGCCCTATCTTTTGAGAGAAGGTTATGTAGTTAGAACACAAAAAGGAAGAATACTTGGTAAAGTAAGAAGAAAATAGGGGGCGTAACGGTATCGACAGATAAAAAGAAATATTTGATGCAAGTAGTAGTTGGTCTGGAGGCTACTTAAAAACCAGACCAAAAGTGTTAAATGGCACAACTCCATTTGCTCTCGCTGCTTAATTAAAAAGCAGTGACAATCTTAGGAACCGTTGGAGGTAGGGTCCAAAAGATTGTTGTAAAATCCTCTTGCTCCTATCATAATCAACGGGTGGTAGGCTAAGACTTAGTTGATCGGATTGGTGATTGTTGTTTGTTCTTTATCCAATCTTAAATAATATGAACAGACTAAACTTGTAGATTCTAATATGGGCATTTATACTGGACAGGGGTTCGACTCCCCTCGCCTCCAATTATGGTGTATTAAATAATAAGTCATTCCTATAAGGAGCTTATTATGAAGACACTAAAGCAGTTAATTTTTCTTATATTTATATCTCTTATTCCAGTAAATACTTTTTGTAAAGAACCTGTAGTTATAGATAATATAGGAATAGCAACAAAACAAGCCAAAGAAACAAATACAGAGATACTATTAGTCTTTACTGCCGACTGGTGTAGATATTGCGTGTATTTAAAAAATGATCTAATGAAAAGCATGGAACAAATCAACTCAAAATACACTGTTTGTTTTGTAGATTATGATTCAAACAGAGATTTAGCAAGAAGATATAACGTATCTTCGCTACCATCTTCAGTTATTCTAAAAGAAAAAACATACAAAAAAATGACAGGATACAGTAATTTTACAAGCTATAAGGACTTTTTGAATCTCTAATACAATGTTTGATTTCCTCAAAAGAAAAATACGATATGCTTATAGATCTCCAAAATGGAGAACCGTCAGAGAAGAGCATCTATCTCATCAACCAAATTGTCAAGTATGTAACAGAGACAAAGATTTAGAAGTTCATCATATAGTTCCTGTACACATTGCAGAAGAATTGGAACTAGACAGAGAAAATCTGATAACCCTCTGCTCTAAATGTCATCTTATTTTTGGTCATCTATATGACTACAAAAGCTGGAACGAAAACGTAACCAAAGATGCTCAAAAATTTAATAAGTCTATAAAAAACAGACCATATAAAAATTGAATTAGCTAATCTATCTGGTTATGTTTTAATCGCCGAGACTCTGGAAAATTAGACTTGACAGGTCATGTTTTTTTTCTATAATAACCTAAAGTACACAGGAGAACGAAATGGAATACGAAGAAGAAGAAGAAGAAGAAAACAGAAAAGAAATAAGGAAAAGGCATTTACAGAACAAAAAGAATCATCAAAAATTTATTGATGACGAAATGAGATACATTAATAAATCTAATAAGCACAGGAAAAACAGAATTCAGGAACTAGAACAAGTAGAACTTGAAGAAGAATGGGAAGAATACCTAAATTAATGAAATACTTAGAAGAACTAATTCCTGGTGAATGTTTTACTTTTGAAAAAAATCACTATATAAAATTAGGTGATTACAAAAAATCAGGAGAAAGATGTTGCGTATCTTTGAACACCGGAACTACTAGATGGTTGCAAGAAAATATTATGGTGGATTTAGAGCCTATCTATTCACTAGACAGAGAAAATAATGTCATTGCAATAAGAAACACAGAAAAAAACAATGTATCTACTTAAAATAAAAACCTTTTTGAACAGCTTAATATGGCATATACACAGGGGAATGCCAAAGAGCACCCAAGAAGAAATTGATAGAAGATTTGATATTTGTGTCAATTGCTATTTCTACAATAGCACAGAAAAAGAATGTGGTGTTTGCGGATGCAACGTAAACAATCGTAAAATCTTTATGAATAAATTAGCCTGGGCTGATCAAAAATGCCCTGAAGGAAAATGGTAAAATGAAAACAAAATTTAAAAAATCATCAAACATCACTTCCTGTAAAACAAACATTATAGAAGCTGCAAAACTTGCTATTAATGCTAAAGAATCTGGAAATAGTGTTATCATACCAAATTTATGTAATAATGTTGATATATACGATCTTGTATCTTCTGTTTCGTCTTTAAAAGATTATCCAGAAATAAAGACTAATTACCACCTTTTAGGAAAAAACTTTTTAGCTAAAAATCCTGGTTATGTTCAATTTATTGACATAGAGAGAGAAAAAGAATACAATAGAACCATCGTTGTAGCCAATATGATTTGCAACAATGGTATAAATTCAAAAATAAATCAGAGACCTATAAATTATGCATATCTCATAAAAAGTATGGTAGATATCAAGAAATTTATTATTCGTACATTTAATACCGACAACAAGGTCAAAATTTATATGCCTAAATTTCATTCTAAGTCTGGAGCAAATTGGGGATTTGTGTCTCTATTAATAGAAGACATATGGTCAGACATAAATGTAGTTATATTTTAATGGAGACAAAATGAATATTTTAATAACTGGACATAAAGGTTTTGTTGGAAGAAATTTTCTTAAAAAGTATTCCACAGAAGAAAATAATGTATATGGAATTGACATAAAAGACGGTAATGATGCTAGAGATTTTTTTAGAACAAATAATGACACACTAGATTTAGTTATACATCTTGCTGCTGTAGTTGGTGGTAGGCAAACAATAGAAAATTCTCCATTATCTGTTGCTGTTGATCTTTCCATTGATTCAGAATTTTTCTCATGGTGTGTAAGAAATAAACCAAAACATGTTGTGTATTTTTCTTCTTCCGCCGCTTATCCCATCGAATATCAAACAAAAAATTCGCAGATAAAACTGAAGGAAGAAATGATAGACTTAGAGAATATTCAATCTCCAGATTTGACCTATGGTTGGTCAAAATTAACTGGGGAATATTTAGCAAAGTTTGCTTCTCAAGAAGGAGTGCCAATATCTGTCTTTAGACCTTTTTCTGGCTATGGCACAGATCAGGACTTAGCCTATCCATTTCCTTCGTATATTGAAAGAGCAAAAAATAAAAGAGACCCATTTGAAATTTGGGGAGATGGAACACAAGTGAGAGACTTTATACATATTGACGATATAGTTGAAGCCGTTGACGTTTGTGTAACAAACAAAATTTTCGGAACATACAACCTGGGTTCTGGACAACCTACATCATTTAATGATCTTTGTAGAATAGTGTGTGAAAAAGTTAAGTATAATCCACAAATACAACATTATACAGAAGCACCTGTCGGTGTTATGTACAGAGTTGCAGACACGAGCAAAATGAAAACCTTTTATATACCTAAGATCTCTCTAGAAGAAGGAATAGACAGGGCTATAAATGACAAGTAAATCAGCTTTATTCGTTAATCCTAAAACAAAATCAAGAATGAACAAAGATAAAAAATTTGTTTATATTAACAAATCTAATATTGACATAGTTTATGACGACAAATACAACCCTAAGAACCATAGTGTTTTAATATTGTCTATTACGAACAATATTTTGGATTATTACAAAAATTATGTATTTTTTATCGAAGATATGGAAAAAAAATTCGGGAAAATATCTGCATTTACCGGAGGAAACAATTTCAGACATAGCGATAATCAAGTTAGTATATCCACACATAAAAAACTTTTGGATCATATTAAATCCTATAAGAACAATTTTGATTACCATATTTTTCCAGACCAGGATCTTGATATAAAAAATAGAATCCACGGCCTTGCTGAATACAGAGAAACAGTTTTTGAGAAAGCAATTGATAAATATGGTACAGATTTTGATTATGTCATAATGTTTGACACAGACACTTGTGGTCTCAATGTAGATCATATAGTTAAAAGCTTGTCTATAAAAAATGATTGGTCGTGTATATCAGGTAATTTGAGATATTGGAAACAAGCGTTTTATTATGATGAATTAGCATTAAGAGAATTTGGTGAAGATTACAATATCAAAAATAGTCATACAGACTTTGATCGTTACTATGGAGTAAATTCAGACTGGATAGATACATTTAAAGCATTTAATACTTGGTTTAAAGTAAAAGCTGCTTTTGGCGGCCTCAGTATATACAAAACAAAAGAATTGCTAGATATCAAAAAGAAACATAAAAAACTGTACGACGTAAAGAAATTTCCAAAGTATACAGCAGAACACATATCGCTTTGCTCAAAACTTAAAGACAATATTTTGATTAGCCCACTAATCAGTTTTGAAACATATTCTATAATGGAGAAACAAATGAGACAAACGGCTTTCGTACCAAGGGACGCAGGATTTTTTTCTGTTTTTAATTTTTTAATTGGGACAATTTCAGCTGGAGAAAAAACATATCCATATTGGAACAAAGAAGAACTACTGAAATTACACAAAAAGAATGAGCATTTTGCGTATTGGACAGATAAACCGAATTGTTGGTTCGACTACTTCGAGCCTATTTCATATTTTAATGGAGATCAGTCCCACATCCTGGGTCATTATATTGCATATCCTAAATATAGTGGAGAAAATTGTGATAAAAAATTCAGAATACCAAAAGATACAGCAGAATTAATGAGAACTAATCCAAAAGAATTCGATAAATGGAGAAAAAATACTCATGAATTTTACAAAAACACAATTAAGTTTAAACCAGAAATAACCGATGTTGTAGAAGATTTTTGGTCCAGCAGCTTTAAATCAGATGAGAATGTAATAGGCGTACATTACAGACACCCAAGTCATTTTGTAGAGAGTGGAAAAATATACTTGACACAGTATTTTGATATTATTGACAGTATTATTGAAGAATTTCCAGATACAAAAATATTTTTAGCATCAGACAGTCAATTTGGAATTTATTCTTTTATAGAAAAATATCCAGACAAAGTAAAATACTTTAAAGACATAGACAGACTTACTATGGCAGAATTTTTAGAATGGTCTTTTAGCCTAGCCGAAGGAAAAGCTGATCATGTTGGTTTTGTAAATGGTAAAGGATTTGAATTGCATCATAAACGAGTAAATGTTAAGAATAATAAACAAATGACTATAGATTTACTAAAAGAAGTTTTATGTTTATCAAAATGTAATCAATTAGTAAATACAGTTTCAAATATACCATTAGCTATTAGCTACATTAACCCAGAAATAAAGATTTTTACACTATGAAAATTGAAGAATTACTACCCGTTGATCCTATTTTAGAAATTCCGTATAATAATACTATAAAAGCAGGAAAAGAAATACTAAAAGGCAAGAAAGTTGTATTTAGTATGTTAACAAGAAACACTGGTAAAATCTTAGAAAAAAACATAAACAAAATCATACAAATGATAGACGGGTATGTTGAAGAATGGAAATTTGTTATATACGAAAATGATTCTACAGACAATACAAAAGAAGTTATAGCAAAGCTTGCCCAAAAACAACCTTTTAGTTTTATATACAAAACAGAAACTCACGACAGAAAACAATACAGCCAAACTAAAGAACCAGAGAGAATAAAGGCTTTGGCTGAATATAGAAACATCAACTTGGAATTCATAAAAAACAATTTACCAGAATATGATTATGTTGTAGTTTGTGATTCTGATTTTGTAGACTTTAGTGAAGATGGATTTTTTCATTCAATAGGTATCTTAGAAAACTCAAATATATCAGCAATATGCGGCAATAGTTTTCAATTAAAGATAATGAACAAAGGAATGAAATTATGGAATTATGATTCATGGGCATATCGAAATACTTGGTGGCAAGATTTAAACAGTACAAAAAATCCATATATTGACGATAAGATGTTATGGTTTGGTTTTTGGATATTACCAGTAGGTAGCGCTCCTTCTGTTGTAAATAGTGCTTTCGGAGGAATGGCTATCTATTATAAAGATGTATATATCCAAGGTAAATATGATTCGTTAGATTGTGAACATGTTATGTTTCATTGGGATTTAACTCGTAAAATTGAAAATTTTTCATTAGCTTTAAATCCTTCTCAAATAATGTTAATGAATTAATATGCTTAATAGACTTAAAAATCAAAGAGTATATCTTGTTGGTGCTATGGATCGTGTTTTAGACAGAGGTATGGGTTGGAGAGAATCCATCACTCCTTTTTTAGAACATTTAGGAGTTACTGTTTACAACCCACTAAAGAAACCATCAGATATTGGCAAGGAAGATCACGATAGCTTTCTTAAAAAACTAGAATACAAGTCCTCTAAAGATTATGACAAGTTGTCGGACATGATGAAAATGATCAGAAATGTTGATTTACGCCTTGTTGATATAAGCGATTTTATAATTGCAAACTTAGATTTAGACACTCATCCTTGTGGTACTTATGAAGAAATTTTTCTTGCCAACCGTCAGAAGAAACCTATAATAGTACATGTGCAGCAGGGAAAACAAAACTGTCCAGATTGGCTTTTTGGTTGCATCCCTCACCAATTATTTTTTAGTGATTGGAACGAAATAAAAGTATATTTGAACTATGTAAATAGTTGTGACACTATAGAGAATTTTAATAGGTGGTACTTCTTTAACTGATATGAAAATTATTAACGAACTAAAACTTGATTTTGACGATGTTCTCATTAAGCCTAAAAGATCTTTCGTTAGCAGTAGATCAGAAGTACAATTAGAAAGAGAATTTTATTTTCCTTATTCTAAGAAATCATTAGAGTGTATTCCTGTAATGGCAGCGAATATGGACACTACTGGTAGTCTATATATGGCTCAAACATTAGGATTTTACAATTCCATAACCTGTCTGCATAAACACTATGAGATCGAAGATTATCTTAATCTTTATCGTAATTACAAGTTTAATAAGGATCTTGTTTTTCTTTCAACTGGAACTAGTAATAATGATTTTGAGAAGTTGTCGGCAACGATTGAAAGTATTCAAGCATTAGTTGCTCCGGTTGGGAAGTTTCACAAATTTACTCCAAATATTTGTGTAGATGTAGCAAATGGATATACAGAACAATTTGTGAGAAACCTAGAAAAGATTCGCAAAAATTTTAAAGACTCTATTATTATGGCCGGAAATGTAGTTAGCCCAGAAATGACAGAAGAGTTAATCATTCATGGAGGCGTTGATATAGTTAAGGTTGGTATAGGGTCGGGCAGTGTTTGCACTACTCGTTTAAAAACGGGCGTAGGATACCCACAATTGAGCGCAGTGATGGAGTGTTCGGATGCTGCTCACGGTCTTGGTGCTCATATTTGTAGTGATGGTGGCTGTAGAACTCCCGCCGACGTTGCAAAAGCACTTGGTGCTGGGGCGGATTTTGTTATGCTTGGAAGTATGCTTGCAGGAACAAACGAATGTGATGGAGAATGGGAATACGAATATAAATGCGAAACCAAACCAGACAAATTAATTGATCAAGCAATAACTTGGTGGCAACCTATTGATCCAAAAAATGGTGGAGAGAAAAGAAAAAGGTCACTAAAATTTTATGGCATGAGTAGTAAAGAAGCCCAGAACAAACATCATGCAGGAATTAAGGACTATAGAACTAGCGAAGGACGATGTGTTAGTATACCCTATAAAGGAACAGCAGATGAAGTGATTAAGGATTTATTCGGCGGATTAAGAAGCGCATGTACATATGTTGGTGCTTTTCAGATAAAAGACTTCAGCAAAAAAACTACTTTCATTCGTGTTAACAATACTCATAATAGGATTTACGAAAAATGAACAAGCTAAATGTTTACTGCCCAATTAATGGAACTGGTTACGGCATTACTTCCACAAATATATCTTTATCTTTAATGAAGAAAGAAATGGATGTAAGTATATTTCCTATTGGTCAAGGAGTAATGCTAGACGATCCAGCACAAAGGGAAGTAATGTTAAAAATGCTAAATAACGCTTTGGTCTATGACGACAAAGCTCCTTGTCTTAAAATTTGGCATCAACATGATTTAGCGTCTCGTATAGGTAAAGGCGAATATTATGTAATGCCATTTTTTGAGATAGATAAACTCTATGACAGAGAAGTTCACAGTATTAATCAGGCTGATGCTATTTTTACTCCAACAAAATGGAGCCAAAAGGTTTTAGAAAACAATGGCGTAAATATACCTATTTATCTTGCTCCTCTTGGTGTGGATTTAAAAATATTTGCTAACTCTATGATAAAAGAAGAAAATGACGATTATGTCTTTTTACATGTTGGTAAATGGGAAAAAAGAAAATCTCAAGACTTTTTGCTAGAAGCATTTGAAAATGCGTTTACCCATAAAGACAACGTAAAACTATACTTATGTCCCTATAATCCATTTTTGTCAGATAAAGACGTAAACTATTGGTTAAATCTTGTTTCTCAAAATAAACTATCTGAAAAAATCAAGATTTTTAATAGACTTCCTACACAATATGATTTAGCTAAAGTTATGAACAAGGCGGATTGTGGTGTGTTTCTAAGTAGAGCAGAAGGCTGGAATAATGAAATTCCTGAGATGATGGCAATGAATAGACCAATTATAGCAACAAACTATTCTGCACATACTGAATATTGTAATAAAGACAATGCTTATCTTGTAGATGTAGATGAAACAGAACCAGCAGAAGACGGAAAGTGGTTTCATGGATTTGGTAATTGGGCAAAATTAAGTGAAAAACAAATGGAACAAACTGTAAAACATATGAGATTTGTGTATAATAATAAAGTAAATACCAATGCGGCTGGTTTTGAAACAGCAGCGAAATATTCTTGGGATAATACGGCTAATCATATTTATAATGTCTTAACTGAAAGAGAAAGTATTTAAAATGCCATTACCGAATAGAAACAAGCAGGAAAATAAAAAAGATTTCATATCAAGATGTATGGGCGATTCTAAAATGACAGAAGAATATCCAGACTCTTCACAAAGACATGCGATTTGTCAAGGTCGATCCAAAGCAACTATTTTGGAACAAGTTTGTGATATATTAGAAGAAAACAGTCTTGGCAATACAGAAGAAATAAGTCCTTACAATTTCGTAGTACCCAATGAAGAAGATTATGTTGATTTTGGAGAAGAGGCAGAAGAAATAGATTTTAACTCAATCGCTGCTTATATTTACAAGAATCCCCATACTGATGAACTCTTTTATTTTTCATCAAAAGCTAATCATGTTATAGAAAACGTTGTTTTAGAATTCGTCAGTGAAGCAGCAGAATATCAAGGTAGGAAAGTTAAACTTGGAAAACCTTTTAGAACTCCAGACGGACCTAAAAAAATGAGCGTCTATGTAAAAAATGACAAAGGAAATGTTGTTAAGGTAAACTTTGGCGATCCAAATATGGAGATCAAAAAGGATAATCCAGCAAGAAGAAAAAGTTTCAGAGCAAGACATAATTGCGACAATCCTGGGCCTCGCTGGAAAGCAAGATACTGGTCATGCAAGGCTTGGTAAAAAAAGCAAGAAATCATCTTACAAAGAATAATATGTCTTATTATAGGCATTTTATTTTTGCTTTTGGATATGGATTAGTTTCTATTAAAGCAGGGATTTTATTATGTTTACATAGTATTTTACCTTGTTTTTTTGAACACGCTGGAAGCAGACTGGTTCACAAAATAGAAAAAGTTTTCACAGAAAGAGAATATGAACTTAAATCTATTGCTAAAAAATAAAAAGATCAAAGAATTAACTTATGATACTGTTTTTACAGAAGTACCCATGAGTAATTTGGTAGACTTTGATTACAAGAAAATTTTAAATCCTCCACCAGAAAATATTAGTTCTATAACTCAAAAAGAACTAGAAATAGTTTCTCGGGCTACACTAAATAAAACTACAGACGACTATGATCTAATATTCAGAATGGATGAAGACATAGACTCTTTTTATGTGAGATTCCTAAAGTCTCAAGGTCAAAATTACGAATACCCGAAAAGGTATATTGATCTTTTTTATGATATAGTTGAGCCAGTTTTAATGAATACAAAAAGCTATTGGAACAGACCAAGACCATCGCAATTAGCTAAATTATATGGAATTCAAATAGAAAGAATAGTTACTGACACAATCCATACAGCGTCGTATCCTAGTGGACATACGGTGTATAGTAAATTGGTAGCGAACATACTTTCAGATATGTATCCACAATTTGCAAATTCATTCAATAATATTGCTAAAACAACAGGAATTGCTAGAGTAAAACAAGGAGTTCATTATCCTAGTGACAACGAAGCAAGTTTTATTTTTGCTGATTATCTATACAAAAAACTTCAACCAAAATTACAAAAATACATGAATTGATATGGTGTATAGAAATTATATTCAAGATTACTCTTTAAGGAACCACAAATGCCAACGTACAGACTGCACGACGAAAATGGTAATTTTTTCATAAGAAAAGAAGGAGATTCTTTTTATCTAAATACTTTTGGAATTGGAGGAGGGAGCGGAACTCCTGGTCCTGTTGCTAGTTTTAGTTATTCAACCACTACGAACAGCGCATGTGTTGATAATGATCTAAATTTTAGTTGGGCTGCACCACTTGACGATGGAGGTAGTGCTGTTACTGGTTATGTAATTAGGAGAATAGGATCAGAGTGGATCGACGATACTGTGTATTCCTCAGGAGATCCTACACAGACGGGGTATGCAATTAATGAATTTTTAGAATTATGTCTCAGTGCTCCTGAGCAAGAAGTTACTCCAATAAATCCTCTTGTGTTGGGAAATATTACTTCTGTTGATTTTAGCGGCGTTGCTTGTGGTTATTATTCTTATCAGATTGCTGCTATTAATGTTAACGGAACTGGAACTTACTACCCATTTACAGCAATGGATTTGTATACTGGTGGTCTTGGATGGGCTCAAGTTGGACCAAGAGGATTTACTGTAACAAATCATGGAGAAGGATCTATTACTATTAATTATCCGTCTAATATTTATAATGCATATAATGATGCTGAAGTTTGTGCTCCTGGCTCTACTTTCGGAGGCGTTACATCAAACTTATACGAATTTGGAGAGTTTTATGATTGGGATGGAACAGGACCAGATCCTAACATAGTAGATTCATATAGTTCATCTGATCCAACTAATGCAGGACAAGTGTTTTACGATGGTCAATCACCCGGTATATACTATGCCACAATTGAAGAAACATGGTATGATGAAGAATATCAAGCTTGTACAGTACAAAAACATGCGTGTACAGTACCTTTTGAAATTACCTCCTAAAAAAGCGATAGTATGAATATACACAGAATCAAAATAAGAAACGGCAGGGTTTATCTAGAAGAAAACAACGATTCTTTCTTTATTAATAGTAATCCTCCAAATATCGGACCTTATGATTCTGGGTATTATTGTATAGGTAGTCCTACTGATGTAGAGGCTACTTGCCATGACCCTAGTTGTTTCTATCATTCTGGTGGGCCTATATACACTTGGTGTAATACTATAAATGGGCCTTATAGCACTTTAGAAGAATGCGAAGCCGCCTGTTCTGTTGTATTAGATCCACCTGCGCCTATAGTTGGATTTTCATACACCATGGAAAATTACGATAGTTCTCAAAGATGTGAGAGTGCTCCACTTTTAATAGCACTATGCTGTGATAATCTGGAGGACGGTTCTATTACATGGAGATGGAACGCACCAGAAAATGAAGATGAAGTAGCTTTTTATGTTATCAGAAGAATCTTATCGAGCCCCACAAGAGTTCTTAATGGAACGCAACCGGAAGGATTTTTGCCAGAATATAACGGACCATATTCTATTGCTGACAGCGGCGGAGCAACGGATAATAATACTACAACTTTAACACATTTTGAACCTTTTGTTGTTACATCAACTAGTGGTACAGGAGATACTTTTTCTGCTGCTGGTGAATACCTAAGTGGATCGAGTTTCTATTACGATGAATACTCAGGAGACTCTGATCATTTTCCAACTATAGGAATAAGTAAAATTGAGTTTAGTAAACAATTTGGTCCAAAACTCACATTTAGAAGCAGTGCCGCTAAAACAGAATTTGTTGATACTAATCATGAGATGATTTTAGGAGCTAGTGGTTCAGGATATACTGGCAGAGAATATAATGGAATTCACTATTTACAAAACAATAGAATATCAAATCAAACTGACACTACAATATCATATTCTGGAACTCCAAGTTTAACAATTGCTCTGTCTGGTATCGACCATTTATTAGAAGATTTAGAAAATAATCCAGATACATTTTTATATATTCAAATGGATTATGATTATGCGGAGTTGCTGATTGATAATTGCGATAGTGAAATCGAAACCAAAAAATCTCCTTTTATTATATCTAAAACAACAGCTGATGCCATATTTAGAACTGGCGATGTATATGAAATTAATTTAGGTCAAAATCCATCATGTGGATATCATTCGTATCAAATTATTGCCGTAAATGAAAATGGTCAAAGTGTACAAAAACCAAATGACATCGAAACTATGTCCACTTACGGATCAGGATGGATATTTAAGGGCAACCAAGAGTGGACCGTATCTGATGACGGCGGATCAAATCTTATATTTGAATGGGGAGTAGGAGAAAATGTTGGGTTTAGTGGTTTATGTCCAGCAGAAACTGGGTATTATTTTAATAGTAGCAACCCTTCTTGCCCAGGAGTTAATGGTCCTTTTATCTCAGCAGCAGAGTGTTCACAAGCACAAACTGATTGTGGGCTTATAATACCAGCTCCATGTTATAATCAGCAACTTTCAGTTACTCTTGAGTATGTTAGCGGAATTTTATACAGTAGAAACGGAGACGATCTAACATACGAAGCATCAAGCGAGACACCCGGATATTTATCAATGCCCGCTCCTCCTAATGGCTGGTACGAGTTTAAAGGCATCGAAGGTCGTTACATCGAAGATTCCGAGGGCGGCACTACTCTTTGTGAGCAAGAAACAAAAAAATGCAGCGGGGGTGGCATAAACTTATTACCATATGATGGTTATTTTTACGTTTATGATGGTCAATTAGTTCAAGCACCTGCTTATCCTATAGTAAATTAAGAAAGTACAAAATGAGATATCATGATATATTAAAAGGCATTGAATCTTCTCTAGAAAAAACCTCTTCGTATGATGATAGATTAAAATACGAAAGAAAAAACATGTACTATCCTGCTCCGATAGCAGAGGATGAAATGAAGATATCTCCAGAAAACATGGAGAACGAAAGTCCAAAAGACGAAATGGAAGAATATAAAGAAGACTTTTTCAATATGAGTGTTGGTTCTTTAACAGCTATTATGATGCATTCTAAAGCTATACTAGAAAATTTAGACAATCCGCAAGTAAAAGAAAACTTGACAGAGAGCTGGCTTCAGGGTAAAATTGCAATAACAGAGGATTACATGAGAACGATTCATGATTTTATCATGTATGTCTCTGAGGCTGCCGATAATGTAGAAGCAGCAGATAAGCCAGGGTTATGGGAAAATATCAGGAAGAAAAGAGAGCGAGAAGGTAAAAAATACCGACCCGCAAAACCAGGAGACAAAGATAGACCAGACCCAGAACAATGGAAAAAATTAACTAAAGAGAAAAAGTAGTCTCTTATTTGAAATTGATATTAGGAATTTTTACTTAGGACTTAGGAGAAAATATGTCTGTACAGATTGAAGGAATTGGTAAGCAAAAGATTGAATATAGGGACCACAATGAAATTAATTTTTATTGTTTGTCAGAATATCTAACACTAGCGAAAAAATCTATCTCTAAATTCGCTAATCGTTTTTATAGGGGTCTGTCTATAAAAATGTTAAAAGACGAAGATGCTATTTCCAATATTGCTAATGCTATAATGATGGCAGATTGGCGATTTGACGAAAATTATGTGGGTAAAAATAAAGAGAAAAAGACAAGATACTCATATAGAAACCAATGTGCTCTTTGGGCTATTCAAGGATATGTTACTAAAAATTACAGGAACAAAAACAAGAAACAAAAAACCTATTCTCTCGATCATACAATTTATGACAATGAAGAATTTTCATCTTATTGTTTTGTGGTAAATAATAAATCTAAGAGTCCCGAAGAAATAATGTTGCACGAAGAACAAAATCAACAGATAAAGAACAAAATTGATGAAATACTGTGCCTTGACTTTATTACTGACAATCAGAAAGAATATATAAGATTGTACTACATAGAAGGTAATACTTTTGAGCAAATTGGTAAAAAGTTTCGTCTTACCAGAGAAGCAATTCGTCAATCAATAAAAAAAGCTATTACTAAAATACAGGAATACTATAATGTCTAAATTTTATCATAATGCCAATTTAGTTATATTTACAACTGACATAAAAAATAATAAGCAATATGTTTTATCAACTGATAAAAATGAAATTCGTTTTCCTTTTCTGGAAATAAAGGGGGAATCAAAAAAAGACATTGATTCATCTATTGGTAACTATATCAGAGAAAATATTCTTTTTTTAAAGAACGAAGAACTTTTTATACAACTGATAAGTCTAAATGAAGAATGCATATCTGACAATCCAGAAATAATTTCATCTGTTTATGGCTTTATTGTTCCACAAGAAACCCAGGTTAATTACGAAAAATATAATTGGATTGAGTTTGATTTACTGAACGAAAGTAATAAATACAATATTCTATTCATAGATATAATTAGGAGTTTAGTCTAATGTTTAATTTATTCAAAGGAAAATCTTCTAAAGAACCAAAAGAAAAGAATGAAGACCCACTAAGAATAAGCTTAGAAGAAAACGCTATCATGTTTTGCGTAGATAAGAACCACGAACTAATCATCAAAATTAGTGCGCAAAATCTAGACAACGAAAGCGCCAAAAAAGTCGCTGAGGTTTTATTTTTCATGGGCAAAGGATATTACCGACCTCAAATATTACAGATGTTGCAGGACATGGCTGTTGATGATCCTTCAAGGCAGGGTTTTGTTAGCGATTTAATCCTGTACTGGTCTGCATATATTGACACATACAAAGATTTGACCTATAATAAAGGTGGTCCCGTTGTTTGTCCAACTAAATTTTCTCAACTTGTTCATAACTCGGAAAAATAACAAATGAAACCAGAAGCATTAATAGTGTGGGAAAAATGGGTAGATCCTTTTGGGCAAGCATTGGAGGAAGCAAAATGGACAGACTATGAAAATGAAATAGATACTTTAAACGATATTGAGTATATAGATGACGAAGATATGGAAATGAGACCTATTAAGGCTATTGCCACACCAATGGGTATTATTCCGTATAATGAATTAACTGCCCCTAGTAGCCTGTTTAATTTTTGGGTTGGTCATACTAATTTCGATATTACAAAAAAAATAGTAGACATTATTGAAAAATCTGATGGTGTAGAAATTCTAGATATTTTTACAAGATATCGTTTTAGAATAGGTATAGGAAAATGTTTTAACGATAGCGAAACAATGAAATCAATTAATGACGAAATTTATAAAGAGATTTAGATGAACGCTAAAAATAACGATCCTTTATCTGATTTCCATGACTATGGAGCTAACGTAAAAACAAGAGAGATATTCTTGCAAAATTATCCAGAACATGACGGTAATCCTGGTGTTGATTATAAAACAGCTAATTGTTTCATTAAAAACCTAAGAGCGCTCGAATTATCCTCCAACAAAGACATATTTATTCATCTTTATAGCACTGGTGGGGAATGGAATGACTGCATGGCTATATATGATTCAGTTAAATATGCCAACTCTAAAATTACAATGCTTTCTTATGGTCAAACAGAATCAGCTAGCACAATCATTCTTCAAGCTGCTAAAATTAGGATATTAATGCCTAATTCTTATTTTATGGTTCACTATGGAACTAGTGGATATATTGGGCAGTATCTTAGTGTGCAGAATTGGAGTAATTACGAAAAATATATTTGTGACATTATGATCGACATTTATGCGAACAGATGTGCAAATGGATTGTATTTCAAAGAAAAAAAATATACACTCGATAAAGTGAAAAAACATCTCTATAAAAAACTAAAAGATGGAGATTGGTACTTAAAACCCGAAGAAGCCGTGTATTATGGTTTTGCTGATGGTGTATTAGGTAATAGAAAGTATCCTAATGTAGACGCTCTATTAACACCATAAGGCAAGCACAACATGTTTATAGATTTCGCGATTATTAGTACTGATATCACTACTAAAGAAGCAAAAGATCTATTAGTAGAATCTACAAAAAACAAGATTAATAGCGTAACCGTTTCATATGATTTGCTAAAATTAGCCAAAAAAATAATTAAAAGCTCAAATATAGACATCTCTTGTTTTATTGATTTTCCTTTGGGTATATCTGACCCCGATACCAGGCAGTTAGCAGTAAAACAAGCTATTGGTGCTGGTGCTACTTCTGTAGATATTAGTATGCCTCAAAATTTAGCAGCTAATAGAAGATACGATAAGATAAGAGAGGATGTGTCTACTGTCAAAAACATATGTTTAGAAAACAATATAAAAACAAGATATATACTAGAATACAGGTCGTTTGATCATAAATGTCTTAAAAAAATTTGCGAAATATTTGATGACAATAATATAGAATTTTGTTTTCCTTCAACTAGTTTTTTTTTAGATAATTTAAGCGACAATATTATAGCTTCATCATTTTTGCACGAAAACTCTAAAGAAATAAATATAATCTGTAGCGGTAATTTTTGGACTGAAAACCATTTCAATATAATAAACAAATCTGGAATATATGGTTTTAGAACATCGTCTATTTCTGTCTTAAAAAATTACAATAAGTATTTGTTAAACAACTAAATATATACGGTGTATAGCATACTAACAGTATCTTACTAATTATTACAGGAGTTATCATGGCTACAATGCAAGTAAATGGCAGTGCCGTAACAAAAATTTCTACCGATAACAATGGCGGTTCTATTAAAAGCAACGGTTCTGTTTCTGTAGGACTAAGACAAGTATCCTTAGTCGAGCAGAACGTTGGCGTTTTTGGCTCAACAGTAGTAAACGGAGTCAATGTAGAGCCGTCAATTTCTGGAGGAGAAATACCTCATAATCATCAAAACCCAATATCTTTTTTTACTTCTCAAAAATTAGCTGGGGTTTCTAACAATGCTTTGAATAGCCCTAACGCATGTTATGTGTATATGAGAAATCCAGCGCCTTGGGAAGTAATGAGAACGAGAAGACTTGCAACAGCTATTAGAGATGGTTATTTCAATGTATTTACTGGAGTAGCAGAAAGCGGATATCCCGTTACGGAAGTTGATCTTTGGTGGGATGTTGCTGCTAATACTGGTGTAGCAGACACTCCAGATATTGTTGCTTCTCCAAGTAGAGCAAATCCTGGGTATCTTTATTTCTTAGACGGTAGTCCAAATCCATCAACAATCAATTATTCTAGCAAAACAGGTAACTAATAATATTTGTTAGGAGAAAACATGACACTACTAGCAGAAATAAGTCATACAATATTTGACTTCTGGCAAAATATAGCTACTACTGCGGTTGGCATTATCATTACTTTAGTAGCTTTTTGGGCCGGCATTGTTAGACATATGGCAACAAGAGAAGAAGTCTGCGAAATGATTGTCACTAGAAGTCCATATGTTGAAGATAGGCAATATATAATGGAAAGACTTGCTGTTAACAAAGAAATTCAAGGTCAGCTATCATTAGCTTTACAAAAAAATTCAGAAGTAATGAATGAATTAAGAATACAAATAGCAACATTGTCTAAAACTTTAGAAACACTAGAAACAAGAATGGATAGGGAGTAAACGCTTATGGCTGTAATACATTTGTCTAAACCCAGTAAAATTATCAATAATTGCCTAACAGTAGTTGGTCTACCACCTACTGGACCTTCAGTATCTCCTGATTATACTTTAGGTTTTCCTTTTTGTTTAGCAAATGAGGAAGAGACAGCTAGAATAACAGGTGTTTTAGACGACAGATACGACAATACATTTGACAATAATTATTTTTGTTGCAGTCCAATTGATGGTGGTGATGCTTAACCGGTGTAATTAATACTAGAGGTAATCCAAATGAAACCAAACTATAGGACAAGTGAATTTTGGTTTACTGTGGTTAGTTTTATATTTAGTGGACTATTTCTTTTAGGGGTAATACAGGATTTTGACCAAAAAGAAGAACTTATTTCTGATGTTACCCACGGAGTAGAAAGTATTATCTTGCTTTCCGGGCAAGCTGCAATATTATATAGATACATAAGAAGTCGTAACGAGCAGAAAAAAAGTCAAGCAGATATTGATCTAGCCAAAGAAGTAGCAAGACAAGTAGAGATCGAACTAGAAAAAAGGAAGTTACAAAAAAATGACGAGCCAAGAATTGATAACTCAGGAAGTTCAGAAACTAATTGAAACAGTTAAAAAAAGTTTTAAGGACATAAAGAGAATCGCTTTATCAGAAGCGTGGAAAGTTTTGCAATTAGCAATAGCTACTGTTGTACAAATTGTTGAGGCTATAGGAACAGATCTAAGCAGTCCCGACAAAAAACAACTAGCCATGAATCTTTTAAGTGAATTTTACGATAAAGTTTTCTTGATCGTAGATGTTCCAGTGGTTCCTAATTTATTGGAACCTGTAATACATAAATATGTTAAAGCTTTTCTTATGTTGTTGGTAAGTTCAACAATTGATAGTATGGTAACAGTATTTAGAAACACAGGAGTATTTAAGCCTAAAACACCATCAGTAGAGGTAGTATAATGAATTATTCACAAAGTTTTGAAGAATTTTCTAGTTCTGTAGGCCCAACGGATTTAGCTTTATATGCAGGAGTAGGGATTGCATTATTTGTATTATTTAAGGACAGACTAAGCCCTGTTCAAAAAGTGTTAATAGATTTTCTAGAAACAGCAAAAAAATGGTTTCAAGATACAACAAAACCAAAACCCCCTGTTGTTGGTCCATTACCAGACTTTCCTGTACCAACAGCACCACCATTAGTTAGGCCGCAAGTAGAAACCAAAAATGTTGGATTTCTTGATTTAGTAGCATCATGGAAACAGACGAGAGATTTATCAAAAGAGTATGGTTGCGAACAGGCTACAGAAATGTTAGACCAAGTATTTCAGTATTTATCACCCGTAGTTTGCCTTGATGAGGAGAAAAATAATGAACAGTAAAGTAATACTAGTAGGAGCAGCCATATTAATTGCAATAGGAATTTTTAAACCAGATTTCTCTAACCTATTACCAAAACCAGGAGTAGTCGTGAATACGCCAACTGTAGAAGTAAAAGAACCCGCTGATCCTGCACTTAAAACTGCTGCTCTACAAATTGTAGAAATATTAAAAAATGGAGGTTCAGACAGAACTGTTGATGGACTAGAATTAAGTAAACTATATTTAGATATGGCTAATTTAATCTCTCTAGATGAAGAAAATCTAGTTGTAAAAACAACCAGTGAGATCAAAGAAATTAATAGCGTAGCCGGGTCGATGATGAACCTAAAACTAAAAGGCAAATATCCAGATTTTGCATTAACCGCAAAAGAATTGGTTGTTTCTGTTATGGGAGATGAAGTTTCTGTATTAAACGAAGAGTCTAGAACAAAAGCTGTTTCGGCATTTGAGGCATTGGCTTGGGCTTGTTATGAAGGAGCAAAATAATGGCAAGATTAAAACCTGAAGAACTATACGAACTATACAGAAAAGAAAATATTATTGGTTGTATTGACGAGCCACATGTTTTTGAAGAACTAATGCAGTCTTCAAAGTATGCTTATTTTGCCGATGGTGCTAAATCTATTAAAGATAGTGGTAAAGGTAAACTAGCACTACCTTTTAAAAGTGTTCTGAAATTTGATAGTAAAGCATATTCAGAGCGACAAACTACAGGGGATTGCGTTTCGCACGGAACAAGATCGGCTGTAGATTTAAGTAGAGCGGTAGAAATTGATATAAAAGGAGAAAAAGAAGGATGGCATTATAGAGGGGCCACAGAGGCTATCTATGGAGCAAGAGGGCACGGTGGTCAGGGTATGAGTTGTTCTAGAGCGGCTACATTTATAAGTCAAAGTGGAGGAATATTATTAAGAAAAAATTATCCTGGCATTGCTGACTTTAGTAAATATAATGGTAATCTTGGTGCTGGTTGGGGAAGCAGGGGTTTGCCCGATAAAGTTATTGATGAAGCAGAAAAGCATCAAGTTAAAACTGTTTCTTTGATAAAAAGCACAGAAGAAGCCAGAGATGCTTTAGCGAATGGATATGGCATATGTGTATGTTCTGGGTATGGATTTTCTAATAAAAGAGATTCAAAGGGTATAGCAAGAAAATCTGGCTCCTGGGCTCATGCGATGGCTTGGGTAGCAGTGGATGATACTCATGACAGATATAATGAAACATTATTCTTAGTTCAAAATAGTTGGGGTCTCTGGAATTCTGGGCCAAAAGTTCATGATCAGCCAGATGGTAGTTTTTGGATAAGAGAAAGCGATGCCGCTGGTATGATAGCACAAAGAGGATCTTATGCTTTTAGTAACGTAAATGGATTTCCTCCACAAAAACTTGATGATCTTGGTTTTGTAGATTATCTTTAAGGAGAATAATATGAGCTTATTAGACAAAATGGCTTTTAACCGATTAGTTGCTATAATTGCAAATTTTGTTTTGAACGTAATAAAAATATTTGCTCCTAAAGCAGTGGAAGACATTGAAGTACCAGAAGTAACCCCAGGAAGAAGAAAGATATTTCCTATTTTCAGAAAGAAGAAACAAGATGAAAGTACTAAGTAGCATTTTAATACTAGCAGCAATGGGTACTATAGTGGCAAAAGATTTTCAACCTTCTTCTATAAGTGCTGTAAGTTTAATAGGAGGAGTCATTAGAGCTAGACATATCGCTGAAGAACAAGATACTAAATACCCAAGAGATGAATGTCCAGTGTGCGAGGGTAAAGGTTGGTATCGAAGTGGAGACGGCATTGAAGAAGTACCTTGTGGATATTGCGAGCCAACTAAAAAAGAACCAACATTAGATCCTGTGTATGAGCAAGATCATAATACTGACCCTCCACTCGTTCCAGTTAAACCAGATACTTTTTATTTAAGGAAATAATAAATGTCAGCAGAAATTATAGAGAACCTAGCAAAAAAAATCCTTGATAAAACCAATGATCAAGTAAAAGAAGAAAACAAATATGGTATTGACCCAATAACCATAATAATGTTAATAGGCTTAGCCTTAACTTTGATTAGAATAATACAAGAATGTAGAAAAGATAAAATGAAAGGATTTGGAAGTCAATCAGAGAAAGCAGACTATATCACAACAGAAGCCAAGTTCTTATGTTTTAATCATAGCTGGCTCACAAGAAGAAGAATAAAGAAAGCCATTCAAAATAATTTAACAAAACAACAATATAAGGTATACGGAGAGCCTCTTCTAAAATCGGTTTTAGAAGTAGGAAAAACATTAACGGAAGAAGAAACCAAGGCATTACTGGAGTACAAAAATGTTTAGTATATTAGTATGGTGTGTTTACGGTATTTTTGTAGGCAGCATTGCTAAAAGCATAATACCAGGAGAAGAGAATTTTGGCTTCATTAAAACTATAGTACTAGGAGTAGCAGGATCTTATATGGGTGGCGCTATAATGTATTTATTAGGCCAGTACGACGCAATATCACCAGCCGGCTTGTTTATGGGCGTTGCTGGATCATGCTTATCCCTTGTTCTATATAATAAATTGATCAAAAATTAATTAGTTTTCAAAATCATCGAACAAAAACGAACCCTAATTTTTTCAGGTGTTCGTTTTTTTATTGACACACCACGGCGCGTCCTCTATAATAGAAGACTCAAGGAGAACAAATGAAAACAAGGCCCGATTGGACAGATTATTTCTTAGGAATTGCTAAAGTTGTATCACAACGAAGCCACGATATACATACACAACACGGTTGTGTTATTACAGATCAACAAGACAGAATTCTGGGAGTGGGTTACAATGGATTTCCAAAAGGAATGAACGACAGTGTTCTTCCTACTTCTAGGCCAGAAAAATACCCCTGGATGATACACGCTGAACGAAATGCTCTTTCTAATTGTGTTATTCGTCCAGATAATGGTATAGCATATGTTACCGGACAGTGCTGTAATGATTGTATCATGGCACTGTGGCAAGAAGGAGTAACTAAAGTTTTTATGTTGGACCAACATGGTACACAATTATTTGATCAAGAACAACAAAAAATTTTTGGTCTTTTTGTTCAGCATACAGGTATAGAAGTAAATAAAGTTGCAAGCAATCTATCTTGGTTAAGTAATTGTAAGGTGTAATATGATATTGCTATGTTATTATTTGTCGCTATGTGTAGACCTTTATGGATTATTCATGAGTCAAGAAATGATTACTCCTCCATTCACAACATCTACCGCTATAGGTCTACTTTATTTAATTTCAACACAAGAGAAAAAAGTTAATAGGAGATAATATGTCGGCACTGCAAGAACTACAGAATTATACATTTGTCAGCAAATATGCTAGATGGATAGAAGAAAAACAACGTCGTGAAACATGGAAAGAAGCAGTCGATAGAGTTAGGAATATGATGCATACAAAATATGTAGATAACAATATTTCTGAAGAAATTGATTGGGCATATGATATAATGTATAAGAAAAAGGTTCTTGGTAGCCAAAGAGCATTGCAGTTCGGAGGTAAGCCAATTCTTGATCGCCACGCAAAAATCTATAACTGTACAAGTTCATATTGCGACCGATTAAGATTCTTCCAAGAATGTTTTTGGCTTCTACTATGTGGTAGCGGAACTGGTTTTAGCGTTCAAAAACATCATATTGAAAAGTTACCAAATCTACAACACAATCCACCTAAAGGCAAAGGCGTAAAATATGTTATCGAAGACAGTATCGAGGGTTGGGCAAACGCTCTTGGTGTGCTTCTCAGTTCTTATTTTGATAGACCTGTTGATGAGTTTGCTGAGTTTGGTAACACTTACATAGTCTTTGACTATTCAGAAATTAGAGAAAAGGGTACTCCTTTAAGTTCTGGAGTAGGAAAAGCCCCCGGCTTTGAACCTCTCGCAAAAGGATTGGAAAAAATTAGATCACTACTTGATCGATGCATAGCCAATGGCCAAAAGAAATTAAGACCTATTGATGCTTATGATATTGTTATGCACAGTAGTGACGCTGTATTATCCGGCGGAGTTCGTAGATCAGCATCGCTGGCATTATTTAGTCCAGATGATGAAGAAATGGCTAAGGCCAAAACAGGAAATTGGTTTATAGATAATCCACAAAGAGCAAGAAGTAATAATTCAGCTCTTTTACTTAAAGACTCAACAACTTTTGAAGAATTTCAAACGCTCATGGAAAGCGTAAAAGAGTTTGGAGAGCCAGGGTTTATATGGAGCGAGTCTAGGGACATGATTTTTAATCCTTGCGTTGAAATAGGCATGTGGCCTGTTGACGAAGAATCTGGCAAGTCTGGTTGGCAAGGATGCAACCTATCAACAATCAATTGCTCTTCTGTAACAGACGAAAATGATTTTTATGAAAGATGTCGTGCCGCTGCTATTATCGGTACATTACAAGCAGGATTTACAGATCTAGAATATTTAGGAGAAACCAGTGAAAAAATCTTTGAAAGAGAAGCCCTATTGGGTGTTAGTCTTACAGGAACTATGGAAAAGCCTGATCTTGTTCTTTCAGAAAAAATATTAAGAGAAGGAGCAAAGATTGCTGTAAAAACTAATGAAGAAATTGCTAAGAAGATAGGTATAAAACAGGCTGCTAGAGTAACCTGTTTAAAGCCAGAGGGAACATCTAGTTCTATGCTAGGCACAAGTTCTGGTATACACCCTCATCATGCCAAAAGATATATTCGTCATGTGCAAGCAAACATGCTTGAAGCACCATACGAATATTTCAAAAGCTATAACCCACAAGCATGTGAAAAAAGCAGTTGGTCAGCAAATGATACAGATGAGGTTATTAAATTTCCTATTGAAGTGCCGGATGGTTCAAAGCTAAGAAATCAACTTCCGGCAGTAGAAATGCTTAGTGTTGTAAAACAAACACAGCAAAACTGGGTAAATAGCGGCAAAAATAAAAAACTTTGTACGCAAACTTATCTGTCTCATAATGTAAGTAATACTGTAACTGTTAAACCAGATGAATGGGATGATGTTACAAAGTATATTTATGAGAATAGAAAATATTACGCAGGAATAAGTCTGATTCCTCAGAGTGGAGATAAAGACTATCCACAAGCTCCTTTTACAACTGTTTATACCAGCAGAGAAATAGTAAAAGAATATGGAGATGCCGCTCTATGGTGTTCTGGATTAATTGAATTAGCACTGCAATCGTTTAATGGAAACCTATGGGCTGCGTGTGATTATGTTGCGATGAACCAGTTCAAGGATGGAGACGAAGAAAAGAAGCTTGTTTTCGTAACAAAGGTGAAAAATTTTGCTGGTAAATATTTTGATGGAGACATCAAGAAATTAACCTATTGCATGAAAGACGTATATAATTGGAAAATTTATTGTGATCTAAAAGAAAGTTTCAAAAAGGTTGATTATACCCAATTATCAGAAACGGAGGATAATACCACAGGCATAGAAGAAATTAGTTGTGCTGGCGGCGCTTGTTTAATCTAATATCAAAAAGAAAGGTATAACACCTTGAGAAAAAAGAAAATTACAACAGATAGAAAACCTAAGTTTATTGATATTACTAAAAGTATAATTCCAGAAACAGTAGAAATACAACATAAAAATAGGTTAATAGCAAGAAGTGATAATCAAAAAGAATTTATCAGATCTATGGTGGAAAACGATATTGTTTTTTGTCAGGGATTAGCTGGCTCTGGTAAAACGCATATTGCAATTGGAATGGCTTTAGAATGGCTTTTAAAAGATAAGGTTGGGAAAATAGTTATTACTAGACCAGTTGTTGAAGCAGGCGAGAAGATTGGTTTCCTTCCCGGTTCAGCAGAAGAAAAGATTCATCCATATCTAATACCTATTTTAGATGAAATCAATCACTTTATTAGTATGGCCGATTATGCTAGATTAAAAAATGAAAATAGAATAGAAATAGTTCCACTAGGATTAATGAGAGGAAGAAATTTTCATGATGCTTTTATTGTGGCTGACGAATGCCAGAATGCTACATACGATCAGTTAAAAATGCTTATCACAAGAATTGGAACTGATAGTAAAATGGTTTTAACTGGAGACGCAGCTCAAAGCGATTTAAATAGGCATGTCAAAGGTGGTTTTGTGAGAATCATGGAAAGACTAAGTGGTGTAGATGGTGTTGGTCTTGCATTTTTGGAAGCGTGTGATATAGTAAGAAATCCAATAATTGGAAGAATACTAGACAGGCTAGAAGAATATGAAAACAAACCATACTAAATGTTTATTGTTAAATGCTGACTATAGCCCTATTTCTGTTATTAGCTGGAAAAGGGCTATGGTATGGCATTTTAAATATACAAAAAACAATGACTACGGAATAGATATTATTGATTTTTACAAAGATGATGCGATCATAGGAACCAGTAATAAAAAATTTCCTATACCAGCTGTAACTAAAACAAAAAGATTTTTCAAAGTTTGCAAAAATGATCAAATAGTTTTTAGTCGCAAGAATATTTTTTCTAGAGACGAATATAAATGCCAATATTGTGGGATAAAATTTGAACACAAGGAATTGACATACGATCACGTTATACCGAAATCAAAATGGAATTATGGTCATTCTCCAACTAATTGGACTAATATTGTTACCGCTTGTGTGTCGTGTAATAATAGAAAGGGAGACAGAACACCGACGCAAGCAAATATGCCCCTGCTTAGTGTGCCAGTAAAACCAGAAAAAAGACTAAGGTACTTGCCAATTTTTGAGTATTTGGCTACTATAAAGCAAGTTCCAGAGGAATGGAAATTCTACATACCAGAGTTTTAGGAATTTTATGCCGACATATACATATAAATGCCCATCATGTAATAAAGTTTTTGAGATTTTAAGCTCCATCAAAGACTATAAGGACACAGTTAGTTGTTGCGATTGCGATTGCAAAAAAGCGTCAAGATGTTTAACGCAAGATGTCCAAACCTTAAACGGAAGCGTTAAACTAGGAGACAACGAACTTAAAACCCTGGGACATCTTGCACAAAGAAATACAGAAAGAATGAGCGAAGATCAAAAACAAGCTATTTGGCAAAAGAACAATAAATACAAAGAAACTCCGTCTGAAAAACCTTTACCGAAAGGTATGAGTAGACTAAAAAAACCACCAAAAATGAAATGGAGATAAAATGAGAGAGAAGCTAAAAGATGCTAAGGATTATATTTTTCAGCCCAATAACGCTAAAACAATTGGTTTGAATGAAGAAGAAAAGGATGAAACAAATCATTTTTTTACAATATTTGGAGAACATGATTTTATAGATGAGGATGGGTATCCGAAAACAAATGAAGAATCCAATCATATTTATGCTAAAAAAATAAAACAAAATGGCAAGACAAATTTTTTTGTTAAAGCTTCTAGGCAGGGAAAACTATATAATCCAATAGGTATGTTTTCTGAAGGCAAGCATAAAAGAATAAGCAAACTTACTGGATCTAATGAGTACAACTTTAAAAGAGTAAATCTTAGAATTTTTGAATTATACACTAGTTTCTTGAAAAGTAGAAACGTAGCATGGCTTAATAACGCAGAAAGAGAGATGATATAGTGGCTTTTAAACCAAGTAAAACTAAAGAATATGCTGTTCTATATTTACATAGGTTTGTTCGTATGAATATAGATCAAATAGCAGAGGAATTAAATATCGCAGAATCAACGGTTTCGTCTATATTGGAAAATAACCCAGAACAAAACGCAAAAAACAAAAGTTCGTTTATCACAGAAACAAGCCAAAAGAGAAATGGTCATGTTGCCATAATGACACAAGAAGCATCACTCGGTGGTCAAGGTTTCTCAAATACTGGCAAAGTAAGTACCACGAATATTTTTAAGCCAAAGGGATAAATGGCAAAAAAATATATTTCTAAATATTCAAATGGAAAAGAGATAACTGCTGCTCAGTATATCACTGAAATAATATGTGAACATTGGGCCAAACAGAATCAAAAGGATTTGCATTATAGGTTCTGGTCAACTTCAGAACAATGGCAAAAACACTATAAAAATCAAATCACATCTGCAAATAAATTGCTAAAGAAATATAGCGATAAAGCAATAATAAAGGCTCTAAATGATTCTAAAGCATATAAGATTTACTCATTGCGGGCTCCCTTCTTGTTGCCTATCATAGAGTACTACGAGAAGCAACTACAAGAAAACACAGAAAGTCTTACAAAGGAATTTGTAAGGAAAGAGCAAGTTAAATTTTCAAATAAGAAGTCTGGTAAAAAAAACATTATATCAAGATTGAAGGATTTAGACAATGAGTAGCGTAACTAAAGATATAGCAAAGACATTTGGCGATAACATTATATTGAATGCTAATTCAATTATGGATACAAATAATGTAATAATTCCAGTTAGTCCTGTTATTGATATTTTATTAGGGGGAGGAGTGCCAGAAGGAAGTTTTGTAGTTTTTACTGGTCAGCCAAAATGCGGAAAGACAACAACTTCTCTTTATCTAGCAGCAACAGCCCAAGACCCCAAATATGCGTATGGGTCTTTTAAAGAAGGAAGGGAAGTGTATTACCTCAACATTGAGGGTAGACTGAAAAAGAGAGATTTACAAGGGATACCTCATTTAAACCTTGATAAATTCCATGTAATTGGTTCTCAACAAGGTAAAATTCTACATGCAGAAGAGTATTTGCAAATTGCGGAAAAATTAATTAATGAAATACCCGGTTCTATAATTATAATCGACTCGTATTCTGCATTATGTACAGAAGCCGAAATAACTAGCGAAATGAGTAAAATGCAAAGAGCAGACGGAGCAAAATTACTGGCAAAATTCTGTAGAAAAATTGGGAATGTTATCCCTGTTAACAAAAATATTGTAATTGGAATAACACATTTAATGGGAAATCCAACAGGGTATGGTGCCGCTTTTACAGAAAAATCAGGACAAGCCGTAGCTTATCAAACGGACATAAAATTAAGAGCAAAAACATTTAAACCATGGACAGTTGGCAATGATTCTTCTCCTATAGGACAAGAAGTAGAATGGCAGGTAGTCTGTTCTGCTATTGGTGCTCCCGGCGCTACTATGACTAGCTATATTCGTTATGGCCAAGGAATAGATAAATACACAGAGATAGTGCAACTAGCTTGTGATATAGGAGTAATAAATAAAGGAGGAGCTTGGTATACTTTAACGCATTTAGAAAATGCTCCAAAGTTCCAAGGAGTAGAAAAAGTAAGAAATTATTTAGTAGAAAATCCAAACGTCTACGAGGATTTGGTTAATAAAGTAAAAGAAATGATGGGTATTCCAACATGCAAATCATAGATTTAGATGGAAATTCTCACAATTGGCTTTTAACTGGAAACATGGCTTATGCAACCAATACAAATAAGTCTGATTTACATATAAAAGCTAGGGATTTATTAACACAGGAATTTCCAACACTACAAATTTTAGAGGAAGTTGCTATGCCTCTAAAAAAGGGTGTTACGTTGTATATGGATTTTTATCTGCCACTTAAAAAAATATGCTGTGAAGTTCATGGAGAACAACACTATAGATTTATTAAATTCTATCACAGCAGCCTTCTTTCTTTTTATCGTTCTCAAAAAAGAGACAGAGAAAAACAAGAATGGTGTGAACAAAATAATATACGTTATGTTGTATTCCCATTCGATAACAGCTCAGAAGAATGGAGAAAAATACTGAATGAATACTAAAGAAGAAGTTTCGTATTGGGATAAAATACTAGATACTTATGAAGATAGTATAGGCATACCAAAATATGAATCAGAAGCATTTTCTGAATCAGAATTACAAAACTATCTCACTATGAATAGAAATGTAATAGAAAAACTTTCTCCAGAAGATTGCGCCCAAATAGCAATGAGACTAGGACAATTTGGCTTTCATATACAAAGAACTTTAAATAGAGAAATAGCTAGACACAATTGGGCAGAAGAAACAATTAAGGAAACAATTGCTTTTGACATAAATAGCTATAAAGGATATGGATACCTGGAAAAAAGTATACAGGCTATAAAAGACAACGAAAAAGCTAATGCTCTAAACAAAATCAAAAAATACGCAAAACAAAGAATGGATAGATTAGGGTTTCTGGCTAATAACATTAAAAATCTCTCTGATATTTTACTCTCTATACAAAGAACAAAGGTGAAACATGGGACTTGAAAAAGAAGATATTATGGCTCTAATAGCTATTCTACAAAAAGGACTAGAAGACGAAAAAGATCCTCAAATCAAAAAAGTTGGCAGTAAAAAAAGAACTACACAAACAACAAAATCAAAAAGTGTCGCTGTTGTTTCAAATAATAAATTCGATTCTATGTCGGAAAAGGATCTGCATAAACAAGATACAGAAATAGACAAGAAATTATGGGGTAACAACAGACCAACAGAAAGGTCTAGACAAAGCAGTGTCGTTAGTGTAAGATGTAGGGTATGCGGTAAAACAGAACAAGTAAGCGCAATGATAATAGATAGTGCTGAGAGATATAAGTGCAATAAATGCGCAACAACGTCGGGATAAATTATGTTAAATGATCCATCAGCAGAAAGAGCGGTATTAGCAGGTATTTTTTCTTATGGGGAAAATGCGTACCTAGAAGTTTCAGACATTATCTCTGAGTCAACATTTACCATTGATAGCAATGTAATTATTTACAAGTGCTTAAAACATTTATGTGATAAAAACTCGGAAGTAGATATAGCGTCAGTATATTCTGTTGCTGAGGAACTTGGTGTTTCCTCTATCCTAAATAAAAAACAAGAGGCCCAACATTTACGAGCAGTTGTTGATTTCCCTGTCAACTTTTCTAACATCAGAAAATTTGCTGGCAAAATTCGCAAACTTGAAATTACTAGGCTTTTAAGAAAACAACTAGAACTAGCACAAGATAAATTATTAGAAATCAATGGTTCCGAATCTATAGGCTCCATACTAGCTGTAGCAGAAGATACGGTTTTTAACTTCACGAATTTATTAAACGACAGCGACGAAGCCCCTCACCATATTGCATCTGATCTAGAAGAATACATCAAGGAACTAGAAGAAAACCCAATAGATCAAGTCGGTATACCTACTGGATTTCCTATTTATGACCAATCAATAGGTGGAGGTTTGAGAAAAGGAACAGTAAATGTTATCGGCGCTAGGCCCAAAACAGGCAAAACACTATTGTCTGATAATATGGGCTATCATATAGCCTCCAAGGGGATTCCTGTATTGAATATGGATACAGAAATGGCTAAACAAGATCATATCCATAGAGTATTAGCCATGATGACAGAAACAGAAATTAACGATATTGAGACAGGAAAGTTTGCAGAAAACCCAGACAAACAAAGAAAAATACAGAGCGCTGTGCAACAACTAAAAAACACTAACATCTTTTATAAAAGCATTGCCGGAAAACCATTTGAAGACCAATTATCTATTATGAAGAGATGGCTAGTAAAAGAGGTAGGACTTAACGACGACGGAACAGCAAAAGACTGCGTAATATTCTATGATTACCTAAAACTTATGGACAGTAGCGGCATGAGCCAAGACCTTAAAGAATATCAGGTTCTTGGATTCATGATGACACAGTTGCACAATTTTGCGGTCAAGTTTAAAGTTCCAATCGTTGCGTTCATACAATTAAATAGAGACGGTATAACGAAAGAATCAACGGATTCAGCCAGTGGTTCCGACCGTATTATATGGTTGTGTAGCAACTTTACAATTTTCAAAAGAAAGAGCGATGAAGAAATCGCTGAAGACGGCGTATCTAACGGAAACAGAAAACTGGTTCCTCTAATAGCAAGACACGGAGGAGGCTTGGATGACAACGACTATATCAACTGCAACATGAAGGGTTGGTGTGCCAAAATTACTGAAGGTAAAACAAGATTGGAATTGGTTAACAATACTCAAAATAAAGATGAGGGTTTTATAATTGATGAAAACGATGAAAAAGCCATCCCGTTCAATTGATCAAAATAAGCTAAAAATTTTGTGTGATATTGCTTGTGATGATATAGATCAAATACTAGAATTTTTCAATATTGAATATAAGCATAACGGGAAAATGATAACTATGTGTTGTCCAATACACGGTGGAGATAATCCGTCTGCTGTTAATCTATATCCAGAAGGCGAAACATATAGAGGTAATTGGAAATGCAGAACTCATGGTTGTGAAAAACATTTTAAGTCATCTATTATAGGATTTGTTCGTGGCGTTTTAAGTCACCAAAAACACGATTGGGAAAAACCTGGAGATCAATTTGTAAATTTCCAAGAAGCTCTAGATTTTCTAACGTCCTTTACGAACAAAGACTTGAGCAATATACATATCTCTAATTCAGATAGAAATAAACAAACATTTACAAGCATTATCAATTATGTAAATCAAAAACAACAAGAAGTAAAATCCAAAGTTACAAGGAACCAAATTACCAAATCTTTAGACATACCATCCGAATATTTTATTAAAAGAGGGTTTAGCAAAGAAATTTTAGAGAAATATGATGTTGGTTTATGCGACAGAGAAGGCAAGGAAATGTACCAAAGGTCTGTTGTCCCTATCTATGACAATGATCATCAGTATATGATAGGCTGTACAGGTAGAAGTATTTTTGAAAAATGTAATAGTTGCGGTTCTTATCACAACCCAGATAAATCATGCCCATCCGCAGAATATTCCTGGAAATTTAGTAAATGGAAACACAGTAGTGATTTTAAAAGCCAAAATACTTTGTATAACTTTTGGTTTGCCAAAGATTTTATATTAGAGTCCTCTACAGTTATTATTGTTGAAAGCCCAGGAAATGTATGGAGACTGGAAGAAAACGGTATTCATAATAGTGTTGCTATATTTGGCTGTTCTTTAAGCGATAGACAAAAAGTCTTACTGGATAGTAGCGGAGCGATGAACCTAATTATTTTAACAGATAGTGACGAAGCAGGAAGAAAAGCTGCGGAGCAGATTAAAAATAAATGTAAGAATACATACAATGTTTATACTCCGGTAATTTCAAAATCAGATATAGGAGAAATGAATAGTGAAGAAATTGAGACAGAGATCAAAGAATTTATGGAGAAAATCGTATGACTAGAATTATTTGTTTCGCTGGCAGAAAACAGTCTGGTAAAAGCTCTTCGTGCGAGTATGTTTATCGAAAATTACAAGATAAGCGATCTGTTCAAATTTATAACTTTGCCGATCCGTTAAAACAAATATGTATTGATGTTCTTGGTTTAGCTCCAAGACAATGTTATGGTGAGGACAAATATAAAAACGAACTTGTTGATTGTCAATGGAACGGAAAGCCATTAACCGCCAGAGAAGTAATGCAAATTCTAGGCACAGATATTCTTAGAACAATGCAGAATAATGTATGGGCAGGTGCAACTATTAGAAAAATACAAAAAGACAATCCAGACGTTGCTTTAATTGGAGACTGTAGGTTTCCTAATGAAGTAGAAGCTGTTCAAAATGCTGGTGGTATTGTTATTAAGCTAGAACGATCATTGTTTTATTCAGATCATGCAAGCGAAACAGCATTGAATAAAGAACATTATAACCAAGACATTTTTGATTATACTATCAATAATCAACATATAGAATTAGACACTAAAAACGAGATAATACTAAAATTTCTTAAAAAAGAGCACATTCTATGATAATAACATATTTAAGAAGCTCAAGTTATGGAACGCATTCTATGTGCGAGCAGCAATATTTTCTTGAATATAACCTCGGCTATAGATCACCTTCTGGCAAAAAAGCAGACAAAGGAACTATAGTACATAAAGTTATGGAAATTCTTGCTCATATAAAAGTTTGTCAACAAAAGAAATTAGCAGTTTATGACGATGATATTATTGGTCCAATGAACCCCTATGACTATGATCTATTAGATATCGTTGAAAGAATTTATAGCTATTATACAACTAGTTTTAGTCATCACGATTGGAAGCCAGTTGATTATAGAGACTGTAAAAAATGGGTTGACAAAGCCCTAGAAATACAAAACGGTAATTTTGATCCGAGAAATCAAGAAATAGTTTGCCCCGAACAAAGATTCGACATAGAGATTAAAAAACCATGGGCATATTATGACTATGGAAATGATTTAAAAGGATATTTAGCAATAAAAGGAACCATAGATCTTATTACAAAAGCCAATGAAAACACACTAGAAATAATTGATTACAAAACCGGCAGAAGATTAGATTGGGCTACTGGAGAAGAAAAAACTTTCGGCAAACTACAAAAAGATCCGCAGTTAAGAATGTATCATTATGCTGCTAGTATGTTATATCCAGACATAGACCATATCATTGTCAGCATATACTTTATTAACGACGGAGGTATATTTAGTATGAACTATGATAAAAAAGATTTGCAAGAAACAGAAAATATGATCAGAAAAAAGTTTGAACAAATTAAACAATGTAAAAGACCTAGATTAAGTAAGTCTTGGAAATGCACCAAACTTTGTTATTTTGGTAAAAACTTTTTCCCACAACCAGTAATAGAATATAGGGATGGTCAGGTATGTGCCAAAGGTACGCCTATGACAATGTGCGAACAAATAAGACATGCTATTGATGTGGCAGGAATTGATGTGGTTGTTGACAAATACACAGTGCCCGGCTACAATGTTGGTAAATACAAAGCCCCTGGAAGCGTAGAATGAAAAAATACATACCACTACATTGCCATACACACTACAGTTTATTGGATGGTCTTTCACAGCCAAAACACATAGCCAAGAGATGTTTAGAAATAGAGACCACAGCTTGTGCCATTACAGATCATGGTAATATAGCTGGTCATGTCGCATTCCATAAAACAATGAAGGAAAATGGGATCAAACCAATATTAGGATGTGAACTATACATTTGCGAACAAGATCCCTCTATTAAGACAAAAGAAAATGGTGGTTTAAGCCATATGCTTGTTTTAGCTAAAAACTACAATGGATGGATGAATTTAATAAAACTTGTTAGCGAATCCAACAAACCAGAATTTTTCTATCATAAACCAAGATTAGATCTTAAAACAATACAAAACTTTTCTAAAGACCTAATTTGTATTACTGGTCATCTTGGTTCTAATCTAGCCACAAAAATTTGTTCAGAAAACGAGATTATTGCGGATTGGTCTAACAGTGGTATTAGGTGCGTAGAACAACTTAAAGATATTTTTGGCAAAGACAATCTATTTCTTGAATGTCAACTTATGGACCAAGAAAATAATCCTATACAAAAAGATGTTTCTGAAGCTGTCGAATATATAGCAAAAGAATGTAACGTAAAAGTTATCTGTACACCAGATGCTCATTATGCTAAAAAAGAAGATGCTGATGACCAAAGGATACTATTGTGCAATAATCTAAAAACTACTCTTCCAGAAATAAGCAGAAAATTAACCGTAGGAGAAAAAGTGCCAGTCGAGTGTTTTTTTTCTTCAAACAATTTCCATATACTTTCACAAGAAGAAGTCAATTCTCTACACAAAGAAGAACACATTGAAAATACTAATATTGTCAACGAAATGATTGAAGAATATAGTATTTTAAGCAAACCAAGACTTCCTCCCTTTCAATGTCCTGATAATCAAAATCCAGATGAATATTTGCGACAGCTATGCAGAAACGGATGGAAAGAAAAAATAGCAAATCAAGTTGATAAAAGCTTACATTCAATTTATACAGATCGAATCAAATATGAACTTGGTGTTTTGCAAGGAGCCGGGTTGTCTAGTTATTTTCTTATAGTACAGGATATAGTGAATTATGTTAAACAAAACCAATGGCTTCCTGGTCCAGGTAGAGGAAGCGCGGCTGGTTGCCTTGTTTCTTATCTTATTAGTATCACCAGTATCGACCCTATTAAGTATAATCTTCTCTTCGACAGGTTTTACAACGCTGGTCGCAATACTGCTGATCACATTTCAATGCCAGATATTGATGTGGATGTACCAATTGACAAGAGAGAAGATATTATTCAATATATCAAGGAAAAATACGGCAAAGATAAAGTATCACAAATGCTTACTTTTAACACAATCAAGGGTCGCGGTGCCCTAAAGGACGTTTTAAGAGCATATGGGAATGTTAGCTTTGAAGAAATGAATAGAATCACAAAGAATATTCCAGATGAAGCTAAAATCTCTGATGAACTCCAACAAATGAAAGAAGATACCGGGGAAGCGTCTATCATTAGATGGGCTCTTGAGAATAATCCAGATAAATTAAAAGAGTGGTGTTTTCTTGATGAACATAATCAACTACAAGGGCCACTTGCCAAAAGATTTGAACAAGCTATTAGATTAGAAGGAACAAAATCAAATCAGAGTAAACACGCTGCTGGTATTGCCATTAGTGCTGATGCTCTTAATGAAATATGTCCTATGGTTTATGATAGTAAGAATAAACAAATGATTGCGGGTATGGAAATGCAAGACTTAGAAGCTATTGGAGTGATAAAGTTCGATATACTTGGTATTGCTATGTTAGATAAAATTATGAACATTACTAATTTACTAAAAGAAGGAGTAGAAATATGAAAAAAAGCGTTACTTTCGGAAGCGTTACAGTTGGACAAACTTTTGAATATAATGGAGAAGAATATACAAAAACAGATAAGGTCAAAGTAAGTTGTTGCAAGTTTATAAACGCAACATCGCTAAATGACCCAAATAAAAAATTAGGAGTAAAAGATGGTGAAGTTGTAGAGGTATCTGAATGAACTATAACAAAATTTGCGTTTTTGATTTTGAAACAGATGGGGTCGATCCATTGCAATGTAGCCCTGTGCAAATCGCCGCTGTAATGGTAGACCCAATAAATTTGGAAATCATTCCTAATTCTGAATTTAACTGTAACTTCAAACCAGAAGTTATGGAAAAAGATTCCGAATACGAATATAAAACAGATATCCTGGACTTTCATGCTAAAGTTAAGGGATGCTCTAAGGACGATGTATACAAAGAATGGAGCAATTATCCTAAACAAGGAATATCTTGGAAAATGTTTTTGGATTACTTAGACAAATATCATCTAAAAAGAAAAACGAAAAGCCAATTTTCTGCACCAATTGCTGCTGGATATAATATTTATCGCTTTGATCTTCCTATAATTAATCGGCTTAGTGTTAAGTACAAAAACACAAACAAGGAAGAGACATCCAATATATTTTATCCTAGAGATGTTGTAGATATGATTAATTTGGTATATTATTGGTTTGGACACACTGATGAATTAAAAAGTTTCACTTTAGATTCTCTTAGAGATTATTTGGGAATAAACAAAGATGGCGCACATGATGCGATTAAGGATGTAAAAGACACCGCCGATATTTTAATTAGATTCTTAAAGCTTCATAGAAATTTATCAGAAAAAATTCAATTCAAAGGTTCTTTTAAATGAGCAAAAAACTCGTAGCTAAAACAGTAGCCAGAACACTTGTGTATCAATTATTAATTATTTGGACAAGTTTTACTATTGGCTTTCTTATGAATCCTGAATATTGGGGAAACAGAGCGCCGATTATACAAAGATCGGTGGATCATATTTTTGACCCAATAGTTTATGATGATAAGGTTGAAAAGTTTCTACTAAAAATAGGTAGAACTAGACTATTTTTTGAAGTTACAGAGAATTTTGGAGGAACGAAGCCAGAATTATTTGAAATCATAAAAGACAGCGAACAGATAGAAGGAGAAGAATGGTATCATTGCGACTATCACTATGTTGATAAAGAAGGAAATCTAGATATTTACCATTATACAACAAGAATTAAATGGAAACCTTGGGAGTTTTATTTTCCAAATCCAGAAACAAATGATTCCATAAAATAAGACGAGTAACCATCATCGGAAAACAAAAAACATAATACGGTGTAATACTTGTTGTATTTTAGCTATCGTTGCCAAAATTACCTAAGGAAACCTATTATACCTATTCATAAAGTTATTACTCCTGTTGATAATGCCCAATTATCTAGAGTCTATATACCACATATATCAAAAAACGGAAACCTCTAAAATTAAGAAAAGTCAAAATGAATAAAAATACATTTATATCTATGAGCACAAATTTAGGCGTTGATACTTCTATCAGCAGACAAATGTTAGTTGATAAATTTGATATAGTTCACAATAATGTAGAATGTGCGCATGATCCCGCTGAAATACTTTATTTGGCTAATTATGCTTTATACAACCAAAATATACCAGGCCCTATATTTGAATTTGGATCTTATAAAGGAGGTATGACTTGTAAACTATCTCATGTAGCAAAGCTTTTGAATAAAGAATTGATAATTTTTGATACATTTATGGGATTATTAGAAGATGCTACTTATACTAAGCAAGATAATATTAAAGACAATTCATATATTATCAATAATTTTACAACAGGAATGTTTGCTGGTAGTATGCGAGAAGTAGACACTAACCTGAATAATTATGGGGAAATTAGTTCTTGTGGATATTATCCTGGAGACGCTAAAGAGTCTATTCTTCAATATAATATTGATCCATTTTTAGCATTTATTGATGTTGATATTATACCAACAATGAAATATTTAATTAAAAATCTTTGGAACAGAATCCAAAGTGGTCTAATATTTTTTCATGAATCTTGCTTAGTAGAAACAGGGCAAGAATTATATTCCGATAGTTTTAAACAAGAACTAGGAGAAAATAATGTTTTACTAGGCCATATTTTCTATGGAACACAATACAGCTTGCCTAATACAAACTGTTTAAATTTTATAGCTAAAGAAAATGTTCAATTGGGTCAAATTTTTCTTAATCATTTCTAACACAATTCTAACATTTCTCAACTTGTTTTTTCCTTGCCGACAGGGTATTATAGCATTAACAGGCTATTTTTTACTCACCTAAAACAAAGGATTATTATGAATAGAAAAGGTTTTACTCTCGTTGAACTACTAGTTGTTATTGCTATCATTGGAGTTTTAGTTGGTCTTCTCCTTCCCGCTGTACAATCAGCACGAGAAGCAGCACGACGAGCAAATTGTCAGAGTAATATGCGACAATTTGGATTAGCCGCACACAATATTGAAAATGGTACGCAAAAGTTTCCAGCAGCATGTTGGACTATTGACACTGTTGATCCAAGTGTAACGCCAATTCCACCATCAGACAATAATGCTAGAACGGAAAGATCGTGGCGGGTTGACCTTCTACCATATATGGAAGAATCAGCACTAGCAGATAATTATGATAAGAATTATCATTGGTGGGCTGGACCAAACCTAGCAGTTGCACAAGCGGAAATAAAAGTGTTTCGTTGTCCATCAAACGCATATGAAAGCGATTATACACAATATCCAGACGGTCCAACAAGAGACAGTGATTCAACAGCACCGGCACTAACTGTTTCAAAAAGATTTGGACTAACTGATTATGAAGTATTCACTGGGGTCAAAGATAAAATTTTTAATCCAGACCCATATTCAAATAAGGGACCAGAAGCAGATGGTGCTCTCATTAAAGATCGTGTTACGCAAATGGGTCAGTTTAGAGACGGCACAAGTAAGACACTACTAATCGTAGAGTGTGCATCAAGACCTTATCTGGTTCAAGGAAGTCCAGCACTAGTGGTTGATGGCGTTGTTAATCAATGTCTAGGATGGGCTGATAGTCTTGGGCCATTCAAACTTCATCCAATTGATAAGTTTGGCAATAAGGGTGCTGCTAGGAATATGGGCGTACCATTCAATGCTACAAATAATGGGGAGGCTTTCAGTTGGCATCCAGGCGGAATGAATACTGTTCGTGCAGATGGATCAACTCATTATGTCAATGCAGAAATTGACCTAAGAGTATTTGCCGGTATGATTACTCGCTCTGGTGGAGAAGTAGTGAATGAATAAAGAGCTGATCTACTTTCTACTGTTCTATGTTTTCCCACTATTTATTCTAGCTATA
>Ga0307379_10001049_pt1 | contig 44459 bp, 39 predicted proteins | sample UN2MG_FD_202237 | JGI IMG/M metagenome (GOLD analysis project Ga0307379, IMG submission 202237) | Soil microbial communities from Risofladan, Vaasa, Finland - UN-2 | ecosystem: Environmental > Terrestrial > Soil > Coastal area > Acid sulfate soil | place: Finland: Risofladan, Vaasa | collected...
CATTTTCTCAAACTTCTCTTGGTTAATCATATACAGGGTGTATTCGTAATATTCTCGGAAATACAAACCACCTATAATCAGGACTTCGTTAAAACAAACAATGATGACGAACAACAATATGTTCTTAGTGTCTTCGGTTTCATTATCTGACTTGGTTTCAACAAATTCTTGTTTGATTTCGGCAACCGCCAGTTGCAGTTCTCCATCAATTTCTCCAATCTTTGCATCATTTTCTCTAATAAGGTCGGTGTTTTTATCGATATTATCCTGATACCCTTTTCTTGTGGTTGGATAATTTAGTGGTGTGTTGGCGAGTTTTTGACGTAAATCGGTATTGACTGCCCTCAGAGATATGTTATCATCGACATATGGTTGTTTTCGTATATCATAAATTGATGTCAGACTATCAGTTTCTGATGTTACTTCAGTCTGCACGATAGCATTTCTTATTGAACTCGTACTTGCCAGATTCTTTGACCCAGATATTGATAGATAGAAACTAAGTACCACGATGGCTATTGAAGTGACTGACCACCCAAATACCTTGAAATTCAGTTTTCTTTTATTAATCACATAATCATTGCTGAAATTTCGAATCAAATATCTTTTAATAATTTCAAAAATTGATAAAATTATTAGTGTAAGACCACCCGCAAGTATTAATCCACCTGTTCCAGTAATGAAGTTCAATGTAATTGCTTTCAATAATGCTGGGTAGACTAAGAAGTATGCGAAGAAAATGGAACTAATATTTCCAAGAAACGAAAAATTCCATAACCACTTATCCAGTCCCTTATTGTTACCTTCAAAATCTTTAGTATTGATTTTCTGCCTTAATTTATCATATTTTTTTAAATCCATCGTTTTTTGCTTTCCAATAAATACTAAATAATATGTTTTATTCAATAGTTAGGGATGATATACCATCATCATCTAACTGCACCTGAATCAAATAATCCGGGTTGATTTCTATTAGTTGTTCAACAACCAAAACCTTCTTCATCTTCAATTTGATTAGTTGTAAGATTTCCTTAAACTCATCAATGGCATTCGGGTCTAATTTACCCATTACCTCGTCCAGTAGGAAGATGGATGGCTTGGCTTTCACGTTGATTTGATTCAATCCGAACTTCAATACAACGCTGCTGAAGGTTCTTTCCTTACCACTGGCACTGATACAATCAATAACGGCTTCCGGTCTATCATAATAAACCAACTTGGGTCTGAGGTCATCAACATCTAACCAGACCTTAAATGGCGCAACACTTAGAATGTTTTCCAGAGTCACATTGATTTTGGGAATTATGTGATTACTCAGCATCTGTCTAGGTATACCATCCCGGTGTACACACTTCTTATATGTTGACATTACCAAATCTTGGTATTCCTGTTCTTTGAAATTGGCAATCAATGTATTATTGGCAACGATTGTGCTTTCATATTCACCAATCTTTGTCTTCCAGATAAAAATATTCTCCTTTTCATCTTCTTCTTCGGTTTCCAGAATAAGTATTCTTGCTTTAGCTGCTTCAATACCTTTTTCGATTTTTCGGTTTTCCTCGATTTGCTTCAAACTGTTTTCATGACTCTTGATTTTTTGTTTCAATATACCAATCATGAGTTCTTCATTTTGAATCTTAGTGGGTATTAAGTCATGTTCGACTTGAAGTTCTTTGCGTCTCTCGACATCGTTTTTCTGATTAGTAAGAACCCCGATATCTTTCAACACCCTTTCCATCTTTAAACCAAGTTCATTGATTTCCTTATTGATTTTAACTACATTATCATCACACTTTTTAACAGCAGGTTTCCAATCTGTATCAATATCGTGCTGATGCTCACCAATTTCTTTGGCAAGAGCATACATTTTAATTTCCTTTTCCTTGACGGTCTTAATTATATGGTCTTGATGTTCTTTTTTATCAATTACCTGACCACATTCAGGACAAGTTTTGCTGTTCTTCAATCTGGTGATTTCATCCTTTAGGTTTCCACCGTCCCGTTTTAGCGTAAAAATTTTTCCGTTGAGAATTTCAATTCTATGTTCGAAATCGCTCTTAGTTCTTTCCTCTTCTTTTATTTGAAGTCTCTTCTCATAAACGGTTTGCTTATGAGTATCACGCTTTTCAATCAACTCATTTAGCTTGGCTTCGTCATATGATTCACGCAAAGCATTAATACTTTCCGATAGAACCGCTTTTCGTGCCTTAATTTCAACGATATTCTTCTGGTGACCACTTATATCCAGTCTGGCTTCATCTACGTCCAGATTGTAGATTTCGGAGTCAATTTTATTTAATTTTTTGGTAAGTTTTTCCAAGTAAGTGCGACCCATCTCTATTTTACCTTGGATTTCTGGTAAAGTTATGTTTTCCCCTGTACCAACCCTCTCTTTAAGTGAGTTGATTTCCACCCGGATTTCAGCATTTCGTTCAGTTGTGAGTTCTATGTTACACGTAACTCTTGGTTTTTCGTTAATGCGTTTATTAATTATCTTCCATCCCTCAAGTTTTTTATCAAAGATATCAAGTCCACTATCATATAGCAATGAATCAATGAAAATTGCCATGTCATTTGATAGATTCTGGTTCAGGGTGTCTGAAGTCGTCATTACGATACGCATGAAATTATCATACGTGCCGATAATCGATTCGATTTTCTTCTGGGTTTGAATGCGCCTATCACCATCAAGTTTATCCAGACAATTCTTATCGGTCATTTCATCATCAGGATTATCGAGTAGATAATAACTCAAAGAAGTAGGTGCGCCAGTGATAGTACCATCTTTTTTTATCTCGATTTTCGTTTCTTTCTTAATACCAAAATACTCACCATTGGCTTCCAGCACCATGTATGCTTCACAAGACTTAGCACCGTTCCGGTTATTAACGAAACGCTTATCACCGAATTTCATACGGGTCTCGGTTTCCAAGGTTTTACCAAACAACAGATATGCGATAATTTTCATAACGGTGGTTTTCCCGGCAGTATTAGCACCATTTATCTGGAATATACCATCCATTTTACGCCAGTCGATATCGAGTTCTTCATAAGACATGAAATTCTTACCACCGAACTTAATAACATCCCATTCAATACTGAGTTCATTATGGATTTCAATCTCATTAAGAACTTCTTCATCAAGTGCAATAATGTCGTTAATGAGTTGTTCGTCAGCACCAGTCTTAATTAAAAACTCTTTGAAGATTTCTTGCTGCACGGCTTCATCGGTCACATTTTCCAATGTAATGTTCTCATTAACTTCAATTTCTTCAGATTCTAAGAATTCATTTTTATGTGAAATCGTGAGATTTTGATATTTAGACTTGATGTACTGAATGAGATTCCTTTCATTCTCTTTTGTACGTGTCTGTGGTAATGTGCCCCATACAAATCTAACTTTCATAAACTTGGTTGGGTTCTCGATTTCGAAGTCTAGGTCTTCAAAGTCAACATATGGTGTGACTTTAATATTGTGGTGACTGTAATCGTTTGGTATTGGAACTGGTGTTGAAACTCGGTTCTCTACATCCCAGAGCAAATAACCGTGGAACGCACCATCTCCTTCAGTAATATCTTGTTCAATCAATGAACTACTATAACCTTTAGTTTGTTTTTTATCAAGATATTGCCATCTATGAATATCACCAAATAATGACAACTCACCTTTGAAATCACTAATCTTGTAGTATGACTTACTTTTCATCTCGAAGTCCGTTGTAGACATACAACCAGTGATTGGGTCGTGGAAAAGGTCAACAGTAAAATACTTTTCAGAATCAACCAATAAATTCTCATTATCATGAAGTATTTCTTTCCCTTCTTTCTTACGCCAAGGATTGTTGTTCTTTTCTCCGTGATGCCAAACTGCCCACGTAACATTTTCATCCTCAAATATTCCAGTCTTATCATAATAGATAACATCCACATCACCAAGAGTCGCAACAATCGCCTTAATACTATCAACACGTTTGAGATTCTTCTTACGGCAATCGTGGTTACCTCTGGTGATACGAACAGGCGCAATTGCTGCCAGTTCTTTGAGTAGATTATGAGCCATGATTAACTGCTCACCTTGAAGGTCAAGGTAATCATGAACAAGGTCACCGACAATTACAATCCTGTCCGGTTTCTCTTTCTTAAGTGATGCTATGAGTTTTTTAAATACTTGTTGATATTCTTCGTTCCTTGTGGGTGTTTTTCTTATATGAATATCGGCTAGATGCGCAATAAGTTTAATCATTCAAAAATTTTTTACAAATATATCTAAAACTGCCATGAAATGCAAGGGTTTTTAATATTTTGACAAAATGGCAATCAACTAAGTATTAAAAGTCCGAAACAAAAAGAGGTCGCAATTTGCGACCTCTTTTTATTGTTGTGGTTCAGCTTGCTGAACATCCGGTTGCACTGCACCCTGTTGTTCAGGTTGTGCTTGTGCTGCAACAGCATCTAGTTCTTTTTTGTGTCTATCAATTTCATTAACGATATGACTACTTACTTTAGATATTGTAGTAACGTTTTCACGAATCACTTCTTGACTACTTAAACCACCTTGTGCAGCTAATAAGTGATTACGTTTTGGTGCTTCATCTGTTGGTAAATTGTAATGGGCGCAAACAGCAGCAGCCACAGTACTTTCTTCAACTCTTTTTATTTGTTCGATATTAGCTGGTGTTAACTCACCTTTGTCTTCAAAATATTTCACCAGTTTACTGTAAAACAATCCACCGGGTTTAGTTAATAAAGCACCTGCCCATTGTTTAATGATTGTTGAGAGTGCATATGTACCAGTCACATCGGGACTAATATTTATTTGATTCCCTCTACTCCAACCAGCTTCACCTGCTGTTGCAGGGTTTTGGGTTACTGAAATTCCATCTCCCCTTAGACTCACGACAGCGATTCTAAATAGCTCATTTGCTATGGCACTGTTATCGTTATTAACATTTATCTCGGAATTCCATTGTGAGTCGCTTTCTGGTGGAAGGTCAGCACCTTCGGTATTTGCAATATCATAAACACCACATAGGTCATAAGTAGTATACTTACCCAATGCATCTGTTCTGATTTGAATTAAATTATCTCTATTCTGATTCGGTTGTCGGCTACCCATTTGAACCTCGGCTTTATATAGTTTATCAGCATTTTGTAGCTCTAATGTGTATTCCCTTTTTCTTCTTTCTACGGGGTCAAAATACCATTCATTACCACAATTAATTGTAATTGATTTCTGATTATCAATTACTCTCCTACCTAACTTTTCCCATGCTCTCGGTCCTTTAACTTTTGTTGCATTAGGGTCTTGAGCAAAAATAAGTGCTTGATTTTCTTGGGTGTATGTATGAAATCTTGATGAGAAATTTAGGAACTGCTGAAACAATGCATCGGCTTGTTGTTCTGTGGTATCAGCAATTTTCTTGATGACATTATTTAGTTTTACTTCGAGTTCAGTTTGGTCTTGTAATGGGAGTTCAGAAGCATGGATTTGGTCCCTCAATGCCTCTAATAAGTTTTGGAATTCCTCGACATTTCCGGTTTGCCCACCTTCGCCCTTTAAGAAATCATTAATTTCTTTGACACCGTTAAACATTTTCGTTGTCATTTTATTTTCATAGCTTCTAAAACCATTACCAATCCACTTGAATCCTAGTTCAAGTAATTTTAAACCAACTGGAGATGTTTTTGTGATTTCACCCGGTGTATCTGAAACAACCATATATATCTTATATGGGTTGTATGGTGGGTTATTAGCCGTTTTTGTCTGGTACTGTAAATTTATATACTCGAAAATACCCTTCTTACCCATAGCATTTAATATTTTCTATAAATACTTGAGTTATTCGTAAATTATCTCCGGGTTATTCTTTTTTAGTTTGGTCTTAATATAATTAACCCTGTTACTAATTGTAGAACTTGTGACATTAAACTCTGTCCCGATTTCATTATAATCGTAACCCTGTACATATTTCATGTCGAGAAACGTGAAATCCTGTGGTGTTAACTGTCCTGATATGTAGTTAATTGAACTACAATTTTCGAAGTCTGTATTACAACAACTCATAAAACCAGCGTTCACTTTAACATCGGCATTATTGGATGTGAGATATATGTTGTTTGAAGAAATATTCAGGGTGTCGGCAGTTGTACTAATATTCAAATTACTATTATTGTCAACGCATATCGATGAATTAGTGCGCCATTTATCTATAACGTGGTTTTTAGTAATACTGAATACCCATGACCTGAATTTTGATTTTGTTTCATCGAATGATTCTAGCTTCGTGAAAACCTTAATCATTATTTCGGCTACATCATCGTCAAGGTCATAATATAGCGAGTACTTGTTTTTTAAGAAATTCTTTACGGATTTAGTATACTTTTCATATAATATTTCTTGTGCCCGTGGGTCTCCCCTCAAAATACTTTGAATTAGGTCCGTATCTTTTTGTGTTATCATAAGGTTTATGCAACTTTTGAATAAAGTAATCATCGATAACCAAACCTCTTGCACTGTAAAGCGCATTTAGAACCGCCTCATGACCTTCGTTTTTTCTTAATTCATCAAGGTCATCTTTGGTTGGTAGTTTAACTATCTTAACCCTTTCTTCACATTCAATATAAATAGTGTATAATGTATAATATAACTCAACACTATTTTTGAATGCGTCAGGGTCTAACAATATAACGACATCAGGTTTTAATTCTTTCAGTTTCATAAACAACGTGGTAGAGAGTGTTTTCCCTAACATCGGAATGATATTAACGGGGAAAGATAGCATCTCAAACGCACCTTCAACAAGGTATACAGTAGAGTCCCAATTTACAAGACCCTCATTAAAAATAATCGCATCTTTATCCGCAACCGGATTAAGATACGGTAATTTCTTTCTGATTTTCTGGTCATCACCATAATATCTGCCAACAAAATAATTAACGTCACCCTGTGCATCATATGACGGGATAATTATTCTCTGAGCGTATTTTCCGGTAGTGCAAAAACCAAGCCGATATCTCAAAATAATATCTTTTGTCAGTTTTCTTTCATTTACAAGGTAATTATATGCTTCGAAATGTTCGGGATTAGTTACATCCATTTGAGAGAAACTTATCATTTCTTCAGGTAATTTAACCTGAACATATTCTTTCTCATCATCATCATAAATGTAATCCTGATAAATTCCAGCATATGATTTATACATTTCGTAGTCTACATTACTACCAAATGTCCGAACAAGTCTTCCCAATGAACCACTAAACTTGGGTTCATCACACTTCCAACACCTAAACATTCGCTTACCAGTATTGATTTCCAGATTGAATTTACCGTCTGGATAAGTGAGTCCATCTAGTTCCTGACAACGTGGACAGTTAACCTGCAATTGTTCGGATTGCAAATACCCATTAACGTCACCAAAAATGTTTTGGAGTATGGAATGAAATTCTTGTCCTTTAACCATGTGACAAATATATAAAAAAATTGCCCCAAAACAAAGTGTTTTGAGGCAATTAGTTAATTTATGTCTTTCCAATATCCAAGACCAGTCCACCTGTGAACACCATCTTCTTTAGGATAAGGTATTGTCGGTTCTTTAAATTTCCATTTCTGTTTCTTCCCACAACGCTTACATCTTCTCATAGATTGTAAACCGGGAGTGAAGACATACCATTTATGTCCTAGCAACCAACACCAGAAGTTCATTAGTACCTCTTATGTTCTGCTAGGAATGGGAAGAATTTTATTAAGCGGTTAAGGAAACCGGGACAATAAATTCTAAAGTTACCGAGACCAGTTTGTGGGTTAGTACCCAATTTAAGATGGTTTTCCTGCAATTCATTAAATAATCCAATCACGCTTTGTTTCACAGCGTCATTAGGAGCAGGACCACCAATTCTGGCTGCTTCCAAATCACTTTTAAGTTGGTCATTGGCTTGAGAAAGCAACATTAATTGGTCTTGAAGCCACTCAACATTATTACTGTCACCAGCTTCTGGCGTTTCATCGAGTTCCAGTAATTCGTCCTTCTTTTCAAGACTCAAATCAACACCCTCTAACAATTCATCAACCCTTGCTTTTGCTTTCTGGTTTCTGATTTGTTCAGGAGTCAATACTGGTTCTTTCTTAGCAGCAGGTTTTCTTGCTGCGGGTTTCTTCGCTGCTGGTTTTCTAGCAACAGGTTTTTTAGCCGTGGCTGTGCCACTCTTCGCTAAACCAACTAAACTTTTTTTCTTTTGAGTTATCATATTATTTAATTATTAAGTTTGTGTTCAGGTGTGCCACCAGACCATAGTCAAAGTTCCAGATAAATGCATCAGCAGCTTTTGTTGCACCAACAAAACCTTTCTTATGATGCCATTCTTCTGTACCTGTCAGACTTGATAAGTATCTGATTGTTACACCCAAATCTTCGTTCAACGACCTATTTTTGTCGAGAACAGTATAATTTACATTTCTCTTTCTGTGAATGTGTCCCAGATGCCACTCGTGAAATTTGGTTTCACTCCACATTGGCTTAGATTCAATATCCGTTGCCATGAGCATTGGAAGACTTGCTTCTTTTTCTTCGCTTCCGTGAGTCAGTCCAAGCAATACGTTCCCCCACCTATAATATTTCCTTGGAGACGCATGGTTGTTAATATCTACATTAGGGTCATTCTTAAACCATGCACCAAGCACAGCACCCAAATAGTAACTACGTTCGAAATCATGGTTACCGGGGATGTTCACTACATCAATCGGAACACCTGTTTGCTTCAACATATTAATTGCATCAATAAGCAGTCTGCTTCCAACATCAAACGTCTTTTGCCATCTCAGGTCTTCATCTTGTGGTGTACCTTTTGTTGTGGTGTTCTCCATAGTATCACTATTGAAGAAATCATTTCCAATAGGGAAAAGGATTCTATTGTAATTGAACCCGCTTGCGCCTTTCAGGAGTTTTTCAATTGAGGTCAGGAATCTTTTACGTGCAATTTTAACATCGTAATTCTCGTATGTCTCACCACCCCATGCAAGTTTGCCGATGTGTAGGTCAAATATCGAGATTTCCAATAGGTTATTGTCTTCTCCAAAACCCATATTCTCCTTGATATTTGTCGAGAGTAGTGGTGGAATATAATCCTGAATCATTTGTTGGAAAAGTTCACCAACAATTCTTTCATGAACAACTTGTAAATCACGTTCCAGTCTGGCTTTCACCTGCCAGTTCTGAACTGTTTCGGCATAACCTCGTTTCCAACTCGTAACATCCCACTTATTAATTAAATGGTCTTTCACTTTCCAAGTATCGGTATCTACTTGACTTGCTGCGAGTAGCTGGTCGAGTGTTCTTACGTGGTCTTTCGGATAGTTGCTACCGCCAACCCATTCATATTCAGCATTATTACCATTCTGTCTGAAACTCTCCCTTCCACCTTCTTTGGGGAGGTCATTGGGTTTGTTAGGTTCTGCTTGTCTTGATTGTGATTGTTCTGTGCGTGGTCCGGGTTTCTGTGCCATTGGTATTGAAAGGTAGTCTTGATAGGCACTCATGAACATTTGATGTAGTTCAGTACTGATTCTACCTTTCTTATGTGCGTAAATAATATCTGCTTTTACGTTCTTAACATATGTGTCGGAAAGTCCACATTTAACTGATGCTTCTTTTACCGACACCTGATTTTTTATTGCGTATTCTATTACTTCTACTGCTTTCTCAATTCTTCGTCTTTTCATTGTCCGTTTTTTATATAAAATGATTTACGATAATTTTGTCAAACTTAAGACAAAAATATCAAAAACACAAGGTTTTATATAAATACATTGCCGTTTTTTTTCAATATGTTAATAGATTCATCAATCTGCTTACAATCTGAAAGAAAGGTAACTTCCTCTTTTATGGATAAATCAAACCATTCACCTTCTTTTTTTAAATAAGAATACCTGTTCTTGAGGGAAGTTTCGACTTTAGTCGCATATTCAGACAAAAAGGTTACAATGAGTTTTAATTCGGAAGAGTTTCCGGTTTGTAATTGCTTTACTCTTTTCTTGGGATGTTTGGATACTCCAATCTTATAGTATCCATCTTCCTGTGATTGGATTAAGTATATGTATTTCATTAAATTATCCCCAGCTTCTTCAATCCTGCAAAGCCAACGGCATAACTATCTGACATATCAAAGCACATGTCTTTGGGTTGGTCAGTAGTTCCTCTCTTATAAAACCACGGAATTTGCGGTTCCAATTTACAAACTTTTTCCCAGACATACAACTTCTTTTCCTTACGATATTCCGGTGGGAAACTAAGTGTCTCTTTTTTCTCACCTTTAACATAAGAAACCTTGACCAGTTCATCACAAAATATTTTACGACTTTCATGAACACTGATTTTCATTGGATATAACCCGAAGATAGTAAATAATATGTATCTGCAAATACCATTAAACCCATACAACAGAGAAACAGTGTTGGCATTATTGCTACCGCCAAGTGGTTCTTCTACGATAACATGTATGATTTGACCATTAAGTACATTCAGCACACGTTCTTTGTAATCCAGCACGTATTTCTTGAATATCTCGGCTTTATATATGTCACGGTCTTCAATAGGGACGCTACTATCTGTTTTTAATGCCAGATGTTTGAGTTCAATGAGTTTACCGTTATCTCGCCATAATGTCATTCCAATATTTGTTGTACTAATGTCCAGTGACCAAATGTATTTCTCCATAATATTAATTAATAACGTTCACCAGTAACTCTATTGACAACAACACGACTTTCTTTATGCTCGTCAATCTCTTTCTGAATACCCTTGGGGTCATTCAGGTACAATTTAATGAGGTCTTCGATAACACCACCAATTTTTAAACTTTTGCCTTTACATAACATTTTAAATCTACCATGTAGGTCACCATCAATAATGACAGACTTCGGTTTTGTTGCTGTAGGCAGTTCTACATTATTCATATCTTTCTTAGATTTATAATAAATACTAAGAAATTATAAAAAATTATAGATTTCGAAAATTATTTTGAAAATACTTGGAATTTTAGAAGTCCAAAGCGAATACAATTGTTCTAGCAATCGTTGCATCTTTAGCTACCGGGTCGTTTAGTTTACCAATTGCAACCAGATTTTTATTGCTGTCATATATTCCAATCTCACTAATAAAAACGGTTTCAAGACCATCCCACGTCAAATTACTTGTTGAATTAAATTGGTTTAGTGATAGGTTAACGCTGATATCTGTCGTATAGACCTCTGCTTTAATTGTCGTTGTAACATTACCAAAGAAATACGTGGCATCACCAAAAACCAAATGGTCTGCTTCGGTTGTACCGGGATAATTAAGATAATCCAAATCGTATGATTCAAATATCACCGGATTATCATATTGTAAAAACGATATTTTAAACACAACACTTGTGAGATTAGCAGGTGTTAATACCCAAGAACTACTTCCACTGTATCCAGTTACTTGTGATGTGATATTAATTTGTTTCCACTTCGTTGAATCAGGGGTAACCTCATTAAAACTATCAAATGCTGCGTTACTAATAATTTGCGCCAAAGCATAAATTCTATTAGCAGTATATCCGGTATCATCACTAATACTAGAAGCCAGAAACTTAAAATCATTAGGGTCTGGAAAATTCAAACTGACTTCTTGTGTATATGGGTTACTTATACCTAAATCGATTTTCTTGATATAATTACAATGTATTCCCTCACCATAACTACCATCGGTAATTCCACTTGGTAATAAAACGTATGATATAAATGCTGTATTTCCGCTCATTATTTTAATCTTTTTTAATCTTCATCAATATGTGCTTTATAATAGTAACTACTGCTTTGAGTTTGACCACTTGGTAATGGACCAGCACCATTACAAAAATATGTGGTATATAAATTAGATTCCTGATAATTATGTTCGCAAGCAAATTGAACACTCGTTGGAATATCAACTGCACATATACATGTGTATGAATTAAAGAAAGGAATTGTTCTACAAGTAGTAATCCTATAGTTTGTATCATCGACACCAATTAATGATTTCTGACCATCAAATGGTATCCAACCACCCGATGTGCTATGACAATACTCAGTACAAGCAACACAGAAACTACTACTCCAAGTACCAGAAATTGTTGGTTGATTCCAAGTAACTGCAATACCTGCTGGTACATTAGGTACAACTGCTGTGCCAGCAGTATAATCAGGAAGAGTCCAAGACCTATTTGATTTATATGACATTGCAAAAAGTAATTCTTGGTCTTCAATTACGAATATTTTCAAATCAGGAAACATCTTTCCAATAACAAAACCCTCGGAATCCGCAAGGTCATAATAATAAATATTGAGACCCGTCAACAACTGTTGTCCACCAATTGGTGTTAATGTTGTACCTAGTGTTGGTGTTGCCGATTTATGCCACATTATTGTTGGTATATCAAGAGTTGGTGTGTTTTGAAGAAATCCCTCACCATATACGTTTGAAGGACTACTATTGGTGTAATGAATAACACCTAATTTCTTCAATGTTGGTGCTTGATTCTGAATATATGACACAAACCCACCAAGCGTCCTGTTTTTAAATTGGGTATATTTTAGGTTTCCGGCTTGCACACCAGCAATTTCCTCGGTAAAAATAACCGACATATTCCAGTAAGGGAAAACAACCGTTGGGCACTGACTGTTTTCTAAGAAATTTAAAACACTTTCATCAAGATAATCAGTTGGTAATAAACTCAGTACAGTATCACCACTGAAATTAATCTCGTTATAATATATCATTGCACGAGCACGAACGTCTGATGCCACACCACTGAAGTTCGGTATATCCCTATCAACGGTAACTGTAACACCAGCACCAGCTAACGTACCACCAACAATAGCCTTAATCCTATAAAATAGATTTGCTTGTGGATATGTTTTATCGAAACTAAATGACGAATCTCCTGTGGTACTAATACCACGTGTCCACTGAACAAATAATATATCATCAACCACAGGTTCTTGACCACTTGTACCATATGTCGGTGCTTTCAATAGTGTTATATCTTGACCACCCAAAACCCCGCTCATGTCAATCATAGCATCTGGTTGTTTTACGTGATTGGCATCCGTAATAAATTTAGTATTGTTATCGGTAAAGAATCCAATAGGTTCGATTTCATTTTCAACATTATATGCGGTTGAAGGCACGTTTGTGAGTTCATTATATGGGTCACCACTTACATTTCTTGGAATAAACGAAATAATATTAGGATTTTTATCTGCTGGTCTCAAAATAGTTGAATAGAAAGCACTATACTCGGTATCAACAATTTGAACTTCACGATTGAAATTATAGTCAATCTCACTATCTCCAATGGCATAATATTTAAAATCCAACTTGCCTTCAGATAGTAGTTCCCTACCTTTTGAAGTCAGTTTGATGTTTAAAACAACCGGGTCTTTTCTCTCAATAAATGCCATTTAACTATTCTTTGTTATAAATACAATTAATTTATTTTTATGTTTGAATTATTGTTCCTCCACCATCTCCGGTACAATAATTCGTAGTATTGTATGCATGTATACCAATATCACTACCTATTTGATAATTAGTGCCACCACAACAATTGGTTATTGATGTCATATGTATCGCTGCGTTATTTTGATAATCAGTACTACAATCAGCAGCATTACTAAGTGCTCTAACACAGAAACAATATTGTGCTGCATTATATGTTGAAGTTGAATCAATTTTTATTTTTTTAGTCAGGAAATCGGAATCGGTTTGTGAACCGGGAACACCACCTCCCACAGAAGCACTCACAGTAGCACATGTGACTGTGTTTCTCTTAAAACAAGCAAGTGTGCTGTGAGTATGTGATAGTATTGATGGGGTGGCTGATTCGACTGCAAGATTTAAATTAACACAGAAACCCTCACCACTTACCAGAGGTCTACTTGTTGTGATATTGCCATAGATATGACTATTCCCCTCTGGGAAGGATGGTGGTGAACCTGCATAAGATAATGATACATAAACAGGTGGTTCTGGCAATGTGGTCAAACTTCTCACATTTCCATATCCTACATCATTATCAGTAGCACCATTCTTAGCAAATGCTCTCCAATAATATGTTGTATCTGGTGATAATGATATTATATTATCAAACCAATCAGCATAATCAGTACCAGCATCAAATGTTGAAACCTTACTAATTCCACCAACACCATATTTTAAGTTTGCATCTGTACCTAATGCACCACTTGCAGTATACAACGTACCGTATTCAGTAATTAGTGGATTAAATACACTTGCATCATTATTACTTGCTTTAAAACTCGTCTGAGTTATTAATTGTGCAGGACCAGTATAAGTTTCCGGAATTTCTATAGGTGCTGTTAATGTTGTAAGTGATTTAATTGCACCAAAATAATCAACACCACCAACTTTCATATATCCACGATATTGATAAAGAGTACCAGCATCTAAATTAAGAATATTCGATACCACGAAATTATTAACACCAAGCGGTCCATTTGATGGTGGAGTGGGTCCATACTGCCATGCTTCCCAATTAAACCCATTCCATTTTCTATATTGTGTTGCATAAAATTGTACGTCAGCATACCTAACAATATTAATACCACCAGAATTGATTATTCTGCCATAATACACAGCACCCTGAAGATGACCACCAGCAGTCGCTGTTCTGGTTTCAATACTTGGTGTTGGAAGTACTACTGGTGTATGTATTAATCTGACATTACCAGTTGCACCCGTAGAAAGTGATTGTATGAAAGCACGATATTGATAATCCGCATCATCTGCCAATCCAGTTAATGTCATGCTAAAACTATTAGCCGTAAGTGGGGGGTTAGGGGGAATGGTCTTTGATACCCTTGTCCAATTATTTGCCACCGCTTCTATTTCAAAATTAATTCCTTCAAGTAGGTTCTGTAACCCAATTGGTTCTGACCCACCATACGGATAATCAGGTCTTTTATATTCAATACCATATTCAATAACTTCTTCGAACCCAAGAATGTTGTAACCACCAGTTGTTAGGCTACCCAATATACCACCTACTGTTTCAACATACAATACTGTTGGTGGTGGTGGGGGTGCAAGTATTTCCTGAACTATTTCAAACGTGCTACCGTCAGTACCAAAATACTGTAAAAGATAGTTACCTCTCATATCAAATATAGTAGTACCACTTGCAACATTAACACCCCTCTTATACCAATGCTTCTGTTTAGTAAATACGGTGTTTCTAATCAATAACCCACCCTTTTTAATGATAATTGTTGCAGCTAATAACTGGTCAACAAATCTCTGGAAGAAAGCATTATATTTACTAAGGAACGGATAGAGATTCTGGAATGTATAGCCATTTGATTGTAATGGGTCTTCATCTGGAAGTAATGACCTTTTTAAATAAGTCTCATATATTCTTAATAGTGCTGGATACCAACCACCTTTGAAATCAGTTACAACTTTTCTGTTTCTGGCGTTAATCATTTTTCTCTGAATCAACTCAATGAATTCCAAGAATGATAACTGACTTATGTCACCAAGACCGAAATTATCTCCAACAACAGGAGCAAATGCTGCACTGTTAGCAACGAGATAATATGCACCAATCACATCACCGAATTTTATACCTTTCGGTAGAAATATTTCATAGGGATTCTGGACATTAATATTATAGTCTTTAATTGGTTCCAATGCAATTCCGTTAATTAAAAACTTAACGTCACTGGCAGTCGTTACTTTATAATTAAGTTTGTAAACATACTTATTCGCACCGCTATTGAAATAAATTTTACTACTGTTGAAACTATCGACCCTAACAATTTCACTCCTTAAATTAATATCGTTACTACCAACAACAGTCATATAAGCAACCTGTACTTCAGGACTCGAATTAAGAAAAGTAATTACATCAGGGTTTTGAAGTATGATTCGATTTGCACCACCACTTGAATTAGCCGGGTCTAATATATAGTCAGCAGTGAATTGCGGTGTACCTTTCGTAAGTGCTATTCCATTAATGGTCACTTGTAAATCACCACGTGGATAACTTGGTAAATCGAGATATATACTAGCTCCAACCTTTTGTAGTCTAGTAACAATATATTCAACAGTAACACCACTAAGTGCGCTATTAATTGTTCCACCTGTGGTTACAAGAGTTGCTTGAATCACATCCCTTCTGGTTCCCATGTTTTTTGCAACACCCCCAATCAATGTAAATGAATTTCCAGAAATACTATAATCGGCTTCAGTTGTGTAAGATACCCCACTAAGACTAGGGGCATTCAGAAGGATTCCATTATACCTAACCTCAAAATCACCCTGCATTTCATTGATGTTGTATGGGAGGATGAATGTGGTTTGACCACTAACAGGAGCAATAGGTAGTGAAATATTTACATATGAATAAGGTAATGTGTAACCACTTGAATTAGCTGCGAAGTCTTTTTGAATATAATCCCACACATCCCATTCGATACCTCGTGCAGTATCAAGGGCAACATCAATTTCTTTGGTGTTGATTACAAGTTTACTGTCTTCTTGAAAATATTGTGGGGTTGTGTTATGGATTCTAGTTGTTGCACCTGCTTGAACCCAAGATTTTTTATTATCGACTGTTTCCGAAAGATTGAATCCAGCACTCCTAAAAACATCGAGATATGCTTGACCACTATCAGTATTACCACTGAGTTGGAAATAGAAATCGCTGGTTTCCAATGGGGCAACTGGATAGCCACTACTATCATAAGGCAATGAATTTGAAGGAAACTCTGATTGAGTGAGTGGGACCGTGTTAGGGTCTATCTTGCCATCAACAGTATAAACGTATTCCGTTATATTAATGAATGGCTCCGGTATTCCAATCAATAAAAACATTGATTTTATTGCGTGACGAGTACCTTTTGATTTCCAGAAGTAACTTGTATTATTTATGATTCTTCTCCAGAGTTCCACATCGATTTCTGCTGGTAAAATGTCTTCATTCAAGTTTCTTTCAATGTCATCAACGGTTAGAAAACCTTCAACCAATTCACTTTCATTCACCAACGAGAAATAATCCCAACCAAAAGTATTTGCCATATTTTTAATTAACTGGTCTGGGACATTATTGATTTTATCGTAAGTTACCTTATTGATGTATACCAATGAGTCGATAAATTGTCTGATTTGGTCGAATTCTCTTCCGTAGATTCTTAATAATTTAGGAATCTTACCTTCCTCAGTAAAGTCATAGGTTTTAAGTGATGCCGGGGTCAGGAATCTCGCAATTAAATCCGTTTTTACTTTATCGTATTTGGCTCCAATCGTCAATACGATTTTCAAGAATTTCTGATATGCTGGAGTATTGATATCGATATTATACCCGTCACCAGTTGTCCAAAACATTTCTGAATCACTATAAATTATTTTACCGTCTTCAAGTAATGTTGGGTTTTTTAAGACGAATTCAAAACCATCGGTTCCACTTCTTTTACTGACAATATTTTGTTCATATTGGTTAAGTAATGCTCGGAATTCTTCGAAAACAACATTGTTTGGTCTAATATGATAATCAATACTAGCCGAATCTCCGGTCCCAGCTAACGCAAACGGATTACCTTCAACCTCAAGTTTTAAATATTTATTGACTTGGAAAGGTGTTGAACCAGTAGTTCCACTTGGGTAATAACCTGCACTATTTACTGTGTTCCCGGTATAACCAACAACGGGAAATAATGTATCGGGTTCAAGACTTGACCATATCACATATTTCTCATATGATAAATTCAGATTCTTTAGTTCTTTATCATCGGGGATGGTTTCATTACCAGCATTAATTACCAACCCAAAAGTATTATTTGTTGCACCAGTTTTAAGATAAAATGTTGCGATGTTTGAGACCTCACTATAACTAAATCCCTCATAGGTTATAGTTCCACCCAATTCCTTCTGTGAATTAGCAAATAAACTACCCGGATATGCCAGAATTACGTTCTGAATACTCACCCTCAAAAACTCATAAGCAGACCCAAATCTAACAAAGGTGTTCAGGTCCGATTTATCGAGATTCAGAACAGCATTTGTTGTATAATAATCTATGATTTCAGACTGCGTTTCATTAACACCAAGTGTTTCCAATGTAACAGGACGAACAAACGAACTCAGAGTATCGGTGTAATCAATAGTTACCTTCCCATCAAAGTTTGTAGTAACAAAAAACTTTCCAAACGAAAATATCGTGTTGGAAGGTGTGTCGTTAAAATATTCTCCGTTTAAATTCTGGTTGAGTGAGTTTTTTATTACTTTTACCTTTGCCACAGTCTTTACAATTTACTATAAATACGATAAAAAGAAAAATCCCAATCTAATGAATTGGGATTTCTTGAAATTAATTGAAATTATTTTATTGCACCCCATCGGTAACTTCATCGAAATTCTGTGTTTCGTCAATATTCGTCCTTTTTTCCTTGACTTCATATAGTGGGACATCACCAACATCCTCTTTGATTTCATAGATGTTAAATTGTTTTGTTATCACCCTATTTTGGTCATAATAAGTAAGAATTCCGTTATCAATATCTTTGATTTGTTCACCAGCAACATAATTTGTGAGGGTATCAATGGTATTAGCAACCATATCTATTTCAATCACCAGTGGTGAGAAGAATGTATTTGATATTAAAATGGTCTGGTCTGGTGTGCCAATAAAAGGTGATGAGTTTGGTTTAACATCACTAGCACTACTTGGAGTCACCTGAACGAAAAGGAGTGTCCCACTGTCATCAAACCTATATCTTGTCGCATTCTGACTTGTGTTACCAACATTTTCTGTAACCGGAACAACACGATTTGCTGTGACGACATAACGGACAAGATTTCTTATTTTATCATCGGTATCGGGGTCAATGTATTCAATACGATATCCCTGTAACGCATTGTTTGTTCTCAGGTTCTCAGGTAATTCGTTGGCATTGAGTACAATTCCTTTAACACTTGGTAGTGATGACAATACACTACAATCCATAATAATTGTATCAATTTTCTTGGGTTTGAGATATAGGGTATATAATCCTAATTGAGCGAAAACAGTTGCTGGTAATCTCAAATTATAAAGACCCTCTAATAGATTTTCATTTCCAACAATTTGTTCCTCTTCCGGTAAATAATTATAAGACAGCAATTCCGTTGCTTCTAATTTATAAATGTCGGTATTAAGTGTCTCTCTGTTAGGAGTATAATTATAATATACATCGATATCATCGATACTTACGTCTGCGGGTCTTGTTAAGCCATATGTTCCTACTGCCATCTTATGAGTTATTAATTATATTAAAAAAACTTCCACCAGCATATGTTGTCAAATCAACTAGGTTTCCAATGTATTCCAACCTGTAGTTTTTATCAAATGCCGTTTGTTCCGTTCTTATTATAAATACATCATCTTTAATTTTAGGGTTACTGATAATTTTTTCCTTACTTACATTTTTATAATACGGAACATTAACAAAATTGGGGTCACTATTTGGGTTATAACTAAAACTTGTATGGACTCCATCAATTAGTGTTGCATCAACATATCTAATACCACCAAGAAAATAAACAACATATTCTATTGCTGGTGAATTCAGATAGTCAACACCATCGGTACTCCAGTTTCCTCCACTAACATATTGGTTGGCAAATAGCGGACTAACCGTGTATTTGCGCAATTCAGCCAATCTACTATTTTCTGTTGTACCTGTTATCATTATACCGCTATTTTATCCATCACTTCTACCTTATATTTGTCAATTAAATTAGAAAATAATGGAAATTCCTTTTTTATTTTTAATTTCATCGCCTCTATATATTGAGGATTGAATTTACTACCGAACCACATATGAGTGTACCTGTGGTCATTACCTACCTTTATTGCACCATGTTTAAGAATCTCAGCATGAGGAAGTATTTCATGAACCCTAAAATTATTATTCAATGCCACTAAATATAATGGAAATTCTTCAATCATAATGCTTGCATATTGTTGGTCAATTATGATTTTCTTTTCCAAATATGCATTCTTTAGTGCCTCACAAATTGGGATGTATTCTTTTTTCACCTCACTTGTTATGCCAACAGTACCACAACTAAAAAATTTCCCATCATATTTACTTGTATCGAGAAGATTTTCGTGTTTTAAATATTTTAAAATTGCAGGAACGGATTTCTTTAACGGACTTCCATCTAAACTTATTTTATCTTGAACAATGATGTTGCATTTGTTTTTAATAAATGGGGCAAATAAATCATCAAAAATAAAAACATCTGAATCCACATGAATGAAATCATATCTCATTCTTTTCATTACATCAACTTTATAATAACTCCAAAAATTGAAATCGTTGGTGTTTTCAATAATTTTAATTTCATCATATGGGATGTATTTGATAAAACTATCATATGCTTTTTGATTGCAATACATGGTAACACTACCATAATATTTCTTTAAGGTTAAATAACTTAGCAAGAATGAGTAGAAATTCAAATACTTATTATTCCATTCACTTCCCTGAATATTTAAATAAAAATTCCCCTTATCAAATTCCGCAAACGATTGTATTATCTTCATATCGTATTATTTAAGGCACGTATGTAACGTAAATATATCCTCTGATTCCTCCAGTACCATTACCATCAAATGAGCCTTGGTCGAAATATGAAGGATTTACGACTGCTGCGTCAGACTGTATTGAAACTACGGCAGGGGCATCCAGATTTCCGTCTTGCCTTATAAACCAAAAAGATTTTATCTCTTTATTACCTGCTGGCATTGGCAATGGATATAAACCACCTTGATTCGAGCGTATAAGTACGGTACAACTTCTAATTTTATCTTTCGCAACACCCAAAGGAACTTCTTTATTCTTCCATCCACTACCAGACATATCATAATTAGTAATATTCACGACTTTCGTTAGTAATGTTGATGAGGGTGGTATTGCGCTTAGTATCCAATCTCTGAAATTACCAGCAGTTATGTTTTTGTAGGTACTACCAGCTTTACCATAAGCAATCTTGTCGCTGGTAGCTGGTGTCCCTAATAATAATTCAAATAATTTTTTGTTTGCCATGTCTATTCGTATATAAAAAGATTATTATTGTTATTGTCTGTAAACACATCCCCATCATCATCTTCCAGAAAATATGTTATTAGTGGCGGTTCCGGTGGTATTGGTGGTATTGGTGGTACAAATTCGATGTACGCATCAAAAAAACCGATATCACGTGCTGTTTGCTTCAATCCAAATTTAAGATGATACGTTATACTTAAATCGGGAACGATAATTGTTGTGCCACTAGATGTTACTTCCGTAGTCAATGCTTGTAATATGGTTTTTTTCAATATCTCCATTACCCAACATTCTTTCTTAACAACACTTTAATATCCTTCTCAGGATATTTGATTTCGAACATCGAATCCGGTGTTGAATAAATCGTGTTGTTCTCTATTTTTATTTCGCCAGTACTGGTATTTGTAATACCCTGCGCAATTGTATTGCTTGAGTACTGGTTACCGACCTTATTAAATACTTTAATACCAATTACATTTATCACACCATTAGCATCGGAAATTTTATTTTCTAATTGAGTGAGGAAAATGTCTTGATTCATTTCGTGATTATTAATATCCAGATAATTTCTAACGGTTGAAATAATACTGTTAGCGATTTGATTATCTGCTGTGTTTGTAACATATACATCGATTTCAAATGCTAGATTATAAATTTTACCATTATTAATTTCAACGTAATCATTTACCATCCTGAACTCAGTCAGGTATTCGGCAATATTGGTATTCATTATCGAAGTACTGGTGTTATCCAATTTACCTTCAGCATTAATACCAAGAGTTGAAATCAACACTTTGTTATTTATCTTGAACGTATTTAATCTGAATGGTGAGCCATAATTTCCCGGCATCTTATATACTTGTATTTTGTAGTCACTAAGAGTTACATCCCTGTTTTGACTAGCAAAATTATATTTAATTAATTGACGTATTTGTTCGGTACTTAAACCATCATTTCCACCAATAGCTGGAATGGGGTTTGTCGATTTTAAACTTCTACGAACAGCTTGGTTATAATCGCTACGAGAACCATTAACATTTAAAGTATATGCACCTAATTCAGTCAGTACATCAGAACCGATATTAGAAGCAACCCCACCACCAGTTTTGTATGTAACAAATAGTGTCTGGTTTGCTATGAGTTTCTCACCAAGAGCCGTGTTATTTAAGAAGTTTTCAAGGAAATAACGATTATTGACACCTTCTTTTAAAAAACCATCTTTGAACGCATTAATATCCGCATCACCAGAACCAAAAGTTAATTTACAGAAACCATTTGGGGTAAATTCTTTTATGAATTTTTTTGTGATATCAATCCAAGTAGCCACCTTCAAATTATTTGTGTTGGTGTTTGCACTTGAACTATATGGGTCTTCTACAAAAACACGTTGCTGTGCCAGATAATCGACCTCATAGTATCTTTCACCATATAATATTTGGTCTGTTGCTGTTGGGGTTGTTGCCCAATTAGTGCCTTGCATCAAATACACGCTTTCGATTTCAATAACATCGGGGTCTGGTAATGTAAACGAAAAGAATGACACAACATCCTCGGTGTTAATAACTTTTCTATAAACACTGGTACTACCATTAATTACCACTTCTCTTTTTGTAATATTATAACTAACGGGGATACCATTTGGGTCTAAAACAGGAACAATACTTCGGTTAGGGTCACCTAAACTACTGATACCGGAATTCCAATCAATGTTTTCTTGTATTTCGAATGTCTTACCACCACCAAGTACTTGCGCACCTGCTTGTAAGACCGGATAATAATTACTATTAGGAGCATTCCCAAGAACTGGCACTGTAACAGTGAAATCAACAACGGTAACACTTGGTCTTCTTGCCGGAATATTAAATCCCATATTTTTTGCGATATTCAGAATCGAATTTCTTTGCTGTGCATATGGTAATTGAGTTTCTTGAAATGCTCTATCGGTATTAACACTGAGGTTATTAGTCACACCAGCGTTTAAGTCGATAAGCATTGCCCCAACACTTGAATCCGTGAAGTCTGAAAGGACTTCTGGATATGCTTGACGAATCAAACCAATTAAATCGGTTCTTATTTCTCCGAAAGTTCTACTTCCGTATTGAATAACATTTCTTGTTGTATCTGTTGCCATGTTCTATGTTTTAAAAATTTAAATCAAGATTACCTTCTTCGCTAAGTGCTCCTTCTTCATACGTAAATTTAATATTAACATTCAGTTGATTTTCCGATATAGTATTCCCGTCATCATCAATGTTCCAATTAAATGTTACTGAAGTAATTTTAACCTCTGGAATATATAATGCCACTGTATTTCTAAGTTCATCCTCAACTTGACTAGCAGTTAGTTGGTCGTTGGGTTCGAAGATGAATTTCAAAAGATTTGTTCCATAATCTGGTTCCATATACCTCTCACCCTTTTGCGTTAATAAGAGCAACAATAGATTTGAACTATATGCGTCCTTACTCACTTGATTCGTTTCAATAAACGCATTAAGTTCATTATCGTCTTGAAACGGAAACTTGATATTATACGAATTCATTATAATTGATTTCCTATAAATACTTATAAACAAAAAAATCCCGACAAATTATTTGTCGGGACTTGTCGTAAATTGTCGTAAATTATTTTTACTCCTTAATAATAGGATTATATTTCGATTTAATACTTTCGATTTTCTGATACAGGTCACCAAATATTGGGTTTTCGGTTTCAAATTCTTTTGCAAATCTGGCTTCGAGTTCACCAAGGAATCCAAACATATCATCAACACTTAATTTCACCATATCCTCAATTTCAATTAGTGTAGCCAGTTGTGCATTAATCATATCCTGCTTTTTAATCTGTTCCATTTGTTTCTCATACTTTGAATTGAGTACGAGAACATCTTCCTCGCTTACTGCTTCGGTTACTGCTGGAGCATCTTTGAGTTCTTCTACCTCATCTTCAATTCGTCTTTTTTCAAGACTCTCCTTTAATCTCTCAATATCAACATCCCCAGCACCAGTTAGCTTGGTTTCAGCTAATTTATTTATTTCAAGTATTTTCTTTGCTGCTTCGGAATTAAATTCTCCGGTATCAGCAGCTTTCTTTAAATTTTCTAAAAAATCGCCCATTTCTAATCTAGTTTTAATTTCCCATTATTTGCATTGCAATTCCGTTGAATTTCAATACTTCATGGGTGTCGTTATAATTTATTCTTTTAAAATATTCATTGACCCCGAAGCCAATTAATTCACCGTATTCATCACGAATAAACACTTGTTTAATATCAATGATTTGTTTGAAAATCTCGGAGCCTTCATCAAGTTCTGTTGTTTTGAACTTCAAAGGTATAAAAAATTCTAATTGTACGTGTTCAAAACCAATTTTTTTCACATGAAGAAACTCACTTAGTTCCTCAATCTTATTTAACGTATCTTCGTTATCACGTACTGCCGTAATGGGGAAGTGGAATTGTTTTGATTTGTTTTCCATATCAACAACCTCTAACACCCCACCTTCTTTCTCTTCAACAACATCCATAACTTTGGCAAAACCAACTTCAATTGGTGCATTGTTGAAGATGTACATCATTTCCAATTCATCGTCTTTAGTTCGCCTTTCCTCGAACTCCAATGCAATTACTTCACCAATGGTTTTCCCTGCATGTTTGTGTTTGTCATCGAAGAACCCATAATGTTCATATCGTCTCCCATATTGGTCCTTCATTCCGTAACTCGTACCGTATTTATCAGCAGCAACAGCCATTTGATGTGGGGTTGCTGTTCTGATAAATTTGTCGGCTTTCTTCAAAACCTCGTAATATTCCTGAACATATTTCTCATCGGTTTTCCCGGCATAGAATTTCTCAAGTAATTGATTTCTACTACGCATTCTCTGAGTATGATTGTTCCTCTCATCACCACTAATTGAACCCGTCTTAAGCATTTCGGTTTCAGTGTTGAATAGCGCAACGCCAATAGCAAGTCCTAAAGTGTGGAGTCGGATGTAAATCCAGAGTACAAGATTTTGAAAGAATTTACGCATCTTCTAATATTCCCTTTTCAGTTTTTAAGGATTTTATTTCTTCCGTGAATATCTTTGCTTCATTTTTAAGTGCCCTTAATTTTTCTCGCTTTATAGCAATTTCTTCACCTAATTTTTCGGCATCGAACCCCATTCTCTCGTTGTGTTCAGTAATTAACTTTTTAATTTTACGAAATAAAATATCGTAATATTCACCTCGCCACGCTGCTAATGCGTCTTCATCTCTTCTTTGGAGCTTCTTCGTAATTGCCACAGATTTAGCTAGAGTATTAACCACTTCATCACCACGATACTGAAACTCAGATTTCACTAATTTCATAATTTTCTCCTGTTTCTTCTCGGCTTTCCTCTGGCGTTTCTTATCCCTTTTCTGGCGTTTCTTATCTACTTTAGCTTTTTTCTCATCTTTCTGAGCAGCAAAAGCAGCCAAACTCTTTTCGATTTGTTTTTTCGATTGTTTTTTGTTCTTTTTTTTCATAACTTTTTGTTTTAATGTATGTTATTTATATAATAAATACTCCGCTATGAAATTATTAAACTTCTAACCCTTTCATGACCACAGACTTATAAAATTCGGCACGTTTTTCAGTCACGTTTTCAAGATTAAAATCTTCACAAAAATCATTATATAATTGGTTACCTAAACGATTCCTCAAATCACCATCTAATATCAACTGTTTCAGGTACTTCTTCCAATATTTATGTGCGTTTTTCTTATTGGGAATCAACACACAATTTTCCATATGTTTACCATCGATATTATATGGTGGGATATCACTACAAACAATTGGGAGTTTTCTTGTCCAACACTCGACTTGTTTCAAGTTAGACTTCATCGTATTAAACTCGTTATCAGCAAGTGGGGCAAGTACAATATCGGTTTCATCCAGAACCTGTGCGTATGTATTGGCTTTCTGTGTCCAACGTCTACCGAAATTAACTTCATCATCATAATCAACGTTTCTTTCGAAATTCATGAGCCATTGAAGGTAATCCGGGTTATCAATTAACCTGTGATTATCTGTTAGAATTTTTTCGTAAATAAGATAGACACTTTCCTCAGACTTGATATCACGTTGCTTACTATCAAATATCTTGTCCCTGTACTTATCCTTTAGTTCTTGCGAAATTCTGGGAATCTGGTCTACATCACCTCTTGATTTATTAATTGCTTTTACAACTTCATGTACCCAGACTCCTTTTTTCTCAAGTTCTGTTTTGAAGTCTTGATTGAAGGTGATATCGGTTGTACTACCTTCGGTATCCCAACCAGCGATAATGACTTTGAATTTTCCTCTGGTTGAGGGGTCGCTATTCAACACGTTTATCACGCCTTCCAGTTGTTGAACGTCACCCATGTGAGAACTACCAGCCATATATGTGATTCTAACCAAACCATTAGGGTCTGGCTTCCAGTTGTTCTGGAACTGTTTCATCCACTTAGGGTCGATGCTGTTGGCATAGACCATAACGTTATCTTTACCAGTTACTTTACGAATTTCAGATGCAAATAAATCTGTTGTTGTTGTAACGTAATCAGCAATTTTTAGGTTTTCAAGAATTGGAACATGTAATTGTTTCTCTTGACTCATATGATAGAATGGGTGCTGTCTGTGTAGTTTCCAGTAGTCATCAATATCAACAATCAAAATTGTTCCTGATTTTCTAAGTTCAGTAGCCAATTTTAACATCTCTGCGCTATCACTTATGAATTGTCTGTGATAATGTATGATGTGGAATGATTTTAAATAGTCAAAGAATCCGGGGTCATTAAAGTCTATTTGTGGGTTTATTTCCACATAAAAGTCATCACTATGATTTCTTTCAAGCTCCATTGCAGGAGTTAAAGTACGGAAGTAGTTTACACCCGCTCCGTCAAGGTTATAGAATAAAATTCTTATTTTTCCGTCCATATTATAAATTTTTATAAATTGTTTATATATGGTAATACGAGTTTCGGAAAAGAATCTTGAATTATAAATAAAAAAAGCCAACATTTCTGTCGGCTTTCAATCCATGTGTGTTTTCTTATTATGCTTTCTTTGCAGGTCTCCCCTTTTTCCCCAATTCTGGTTTTTCAGTAACAACATCAACAACGGGTTCTTCCACTACTTTAGCTACGGGTTTTTTTACCGCTTTTGGTTTAGGTGTAACCTTTTTTGGAGGTCTGGCTTTCTTCATTGTTTTAGCGACTTCAGCAGGACTAACTTCAGTAACTATGATTAGGTTCTTAATTCTCAACCTATGTACTGATAGTGGTAGTGTTGTAACGGTTAAATATACCGAATCATTCGGTTTTACGTTAATCGTTTTCTTCGTCATTTTATCAACATATTCAATTCCTAGTGTTGAATTGAATTTCCTATCACGCTTTGCGAGAAGATTTGTTATATTTGTTATCTTATATGTGTTCATTTTATCTTATTTTAGTCCTTGAATTATTTGATTACCGTATTTAATTCCATCATAACCCATCTTCATTGCTTTTTCGGCAACCGCTTTATTTTTAATGTTAACTGCTGGAACATCATACTGCTTACTTATTTTTTCGAAATTTACATTAGGGAACCAAGATTTCGCCAGAATATCGACTGGCTCCTGACCGTCTTTATAATTAACTCCCAGACTGGTTGTATCCAATAAGTTATCGAAATCAATTTCATATTTATCATAACCCGGTTGTTCTTTTAACGTGAAGAAATTACCAACAACACTATTTTCTTTTATCGGTTCTTTTCTGAACGCAACAATTGTCTTCTGATTTTTGTTTGATTCTTCAGGGTTTTGGGTTGCAAGATTATCTTCTTCCAGTGAGTTCAAGAATTGATTCTCGTCATCACCATAATAATTAATGGCATCTTGCACCTGAACTTCTTCTATTCCCTGTGATTGTTCGTACTCATAGATGTCCTGAATCTTATTTAAAACCCGGCAAGCATCTTTGTGATTCATGTCAATCATAATACATTTGATTGGAATCTCATCGAGCAAAGCACGCACCATTCTATGATGACCATCAAGTACCTGCATATCAGAACTAATCCAAATCGGATTCATGTCATCGACATTCACACCACTAACTTCATCACTAAAGACGATTCCCTGTAACGGTGTCAAGTCATTTGGATTAACTTCAACTACGGCATAATCCACACCTTCGTCATCAAGTTTTTGTAGCACATAGTCATAAGGTGCGTGAACCTGTGGAAGAAAACGTGGTTTATATCTCATGTCAATCATATCGTAAATTTATTATAAATACGCTAATTTAATTTTTCTATTTCTTCACTTATCATTTCCAATAACCTATTTGTTGATTTGAAAGAAACGATACCAGCACCCTCTAACAACCCAATTTTATCTTTATTAACAAAGTATAGTGTATATTCCACATCATCAGATAGTTGGTCGGTGATTTTTGTGTATTCAGCAATCTTTCCAACATCTCTATTCATGAAGTCATCATAGACCACAATCTCTTTAAGGTCTTGATTATAATTTTTGATTTTCAGAATCACATCACCTTTACCTTCATTACCTCTTTTCAATAAAACATCATCAACAACAATACTATACATGTCCATAATCTTCTCGATTTCTGGACGTAACTTTTCCATTCTCGAAGTTATAATAACGACTGCGGTATCAGGTGTGGCTTTCTCTTTCTCCAACTGAGCCAGTACATGTGGGAATGGTTTGATATTGAAAACATCGGTGTCAAGACTTTCTTTACGCCCCCACCATCCATCATACGGGTACTTCTCGCCTTTAACCTTTTCCCATTGTTTCTTACCTTCTTCCTTCTGGGGTGAGTCAATCAATGTCCCATCGAAATCAAATACAGCTAATCTTCTCATATTTCATATCATTAATATCACTAACTTCCAGACAATACTCGGAAAATAAATGTGTTGGTATTGTATAGAAGTTCATTAGTTTGACCGCCCCACCTTCTTGTTTAACCGGATACTTCAGCATGTACAGAAACTTTGTTGGTTCTTCTGGAAACAGAGAGGTGTGACCTTCTTCGACACATCTTCGGAGTTCAGACGTTTTAATTAAAAACCCCTTGACATTATCGGTTATCATCCAATAATCGGCAGTTGTTGTTAAAATACCTGATTCCTTGCCATCACAATGGGTTTCAATACAGATATTTCTTGTCTCTTCCCCTCTCTCATCACATTTACATTCAATAGTCGTACCATCTTCAAGTGTCAAATCATATAACTTTAAATTGGCTGCAACCTCGTTTTTCGCTACACTTACAACCAACTTACATGCAATATCCAGCATTACGAATTCCTCGAAACCCTCCCCAATTGCTAATGATTCTTTCCAAGATGCCATAATTATTCTTCCTCACTTACCCTACCTGTTAATGTTAATGAGAACCCAAGTGGTTTCCAATCAGTTAATTTATTTGAAAGAAACGGTTTACCACCAGCGTTTCGATTCACGGCAATAGTTATATGTGGTTTGGCGTTTGTTGAAGGATATCCTTCAACACCAACTGCCATAACCAACCCATCGATTGCGTAATCAATCACATTTAATTCAATAGGTTTACCTGATTTCAAATCCCGTTTCTCCTGACTACCATCAGCAAGACTACCCATCTTAATTGTCATGTGATGCGCAATGATTTCCCAACCTTCCGGTATCATTGGAGTGAAAACCTGAATCAATTTTGTGTATGACCCATTATCTAAAACTACTGCGCTATAACTTACTTTCTTCACTGGTTCTTCAGTTAATAAATCTCTATCAGTTAATTCCCAATATAATTCCCTTTTTAATTTATCATCAACAGAAAAATCTTCGTAATTGTTCTGAAGAAATTCTAACACAGATTCATGTGATGTATCTGGATATCCCGGTTTTCCACCCTGATTATTCCATTTGTTGTATTCCTGAACAAAGAAATCAATAGTTACTTCTTGACCATTCACCTTCCATGTTGAAGGTTGTATGTCACTATAATTAAGATGCCCTTCTTCCACTTCTTCTGGGTTCTGATTTACCAAAGGTAGTAATTCTTCACGAGTATTCCTAACATCATCATTATATATTTTCATTAACAAACTTTTCAGCACCTTACCACGCTCCACATCAGGTACATCAGCAGCAATCAAATCATTACCATTGACAGCTAATTCTTTAACTGTTTTAGGGTACTTACCTTGTAACAATTCCTGTGCAGCAACCTGTAATTTCTCAGGTAATATTTTGCTTTCCAGAACTTTAGTTCCTTTACTTTTCACAACCATGTTATGTGCAGTTGTTCTATTTACCATAGGCTCATTACTTTCGACAGGCATCCCAATTACCAGACCTTCGAGTTCATTAATGATGTCAATATCTCCCCTGAAATTATTTTTATAAAACTCCACAGGTGATACGTTATAATGTGACAGTAAGTAAACAAACTCTGCAAGTGTCTGAACATTATTCCAATCATTACTCACTAACTGTGGTCCGTCAACACCCATCGCTCTTAACATGCCAGTATCTTTTAATAAGAAAGCACCCTTTTGAGCATCTCCCTTATTAACAATCTTATCGAATTCAATTTGAATTCGTTCTTTATCAACAGTCTTTATTTTATCAGCATTGTCTCTAATTAACTTATATGTTGCAGGGTCAATTGTGAAGTTAAATCGACTTGCAAACTGAACAGCCCTCAACATTCTCAGAGCATCATCAACAAATGATTTCGGGTGCGTTATTTTAATTTTCCCGGCTTTCAAATCAGCTACACCATTAAATGGGTCAATAACATTACCGTCCATATCTTTTGCAATTGCATTGATTGTGAAATCTCTGCGTTCCAAATCCTTCTCAATAGGTAATCTATAGTCTGCTGTAATTTCAAAATCATTGTGTCCTTCGCCAGTTGAAACTTCTGTTCGTGGTAAAGCAATATCGATTTCATCGGTTTCACCGTTCGGTATGAATTTAGTTACGGCAAAACTATTACCAACGGGTTTAGCTACTCCATATTTTTTTAAAATCTGTGCTAATTTTTCTTCAGGAATACCCCTTATGATAATATCAAGGTCTTTACTATCTTTACCCAGATATTCGTCACGAACAGCACCACCAACCGCATAAATTTCACCACCAAGTTTTTCAACTTCGTCTCTAAAGGGTAAATCTTGTATTGACATTATTTCTTCATTCATATCAGGTACAAGACTACTAAAATATTCTTGGATTACCAAACCTTTTGGTAATCTATACATTAATTGCATGGTTTCGAAATCCTTATTTCTACCCTTATTTAAAACAAACCCCAGAGATTGATACCATTTTAATAGCTTACCCTTACTTGCACCCCACACATTATCAGGGGTTAGTGTTATAATTTTTTTATTCTTATCGGCATATTCAAACAATAATCTCATTGCGTCATTAGCGTATCCAGCACCTCTAAATTCCTTTTCAATAAAAATTTTATCCAGAACCAAATATCTATTACCACGAGTCATGAGTTCCATTTCACCAACAACCTGACCATCATTCATTATTTTATATGAGGCAAAACCGCCTTGAATATCACCAGCAGGTAAATCAAGAGTTATAGTTTCATTTACCGAACCAAATTCTAAATTATTAATATCGCCTTGATTACAAGCAACACTAGTATTACCCAAACCAGCAAGCTGACATTTCCTTTTTACCTTTACTGTTTTCGAACCGGGCATCCACGCTTTCTTACGTTTCTCCGTTAACATATATTTGTCCTGTGTTGCATTACCTACCACGTGATTATACACAAGGTCTTCATACATTGCGATATTCGCATCCAAGTCATTATTGATACTTGGTGAGGTGTCATTTGTATTATATACCGGGAAATCGTCTTGATTTACTGCATTATCTGTGGTGAACTTGGCACTGCCGTCTTCAGGTAGATTAATCATATCTTCATCTGGAATGTCTGGTTCACCAATACCATAATATCCACCAACATCAAAAAACTTCAATACACCATCTTTATATCCAAGATTTGCAATAGCTATGTAATCTGTTGATTTAATCCCGAAATCCAGTAGTTCTTGACGAATATCGAACATCGTAACAATATATTCATATGCTGCTTCCCTATCTATTTTACTAACACCAGCTTCTGGATTATCAGTTAGGACGTGTTTTGCCCATTCGACCCATTCATCATGATTAAATCCAGCAGGTTTTTTAATTTCAATCATAATATCTTCATAATCTAAACCACTTGGTACTATCTTATTGATATCGCTCTGTAATTTTCTCAACTTTTCAAGTGGTTTATCATTAATATTCTCTTGCATTATCACAAAAATCGATTTGTTCGTATCAGTATCCAGAACTTTATATAAATTAAAAATTGTTGAGATATTTTTTGGTTGACCTCTCATTAGTTTTGATGCTGCATCAGCTTCACTAATGTCAATAGTGAGTTTCATTACTAAATTATTGTTTATCTCATATGCGAAACCATTACCTTCACCACCTAAAAATTTAGGGGTACTCAACCCTAATTTACCTACAATTTCTTTTGCTAGTTTATCTCCATAAGTTCTATCACTTAATGTGTCGTATTCAACAGGAGGTGTGTCCTCATTGATATGAAAGGTTTCACGGAGTAACGGGTCTCTGTTATAAAAACCTTGTTCGGTAAGATAGGTTTGGAGTTCAAGTAGGTTACTATAGAATCTTGGTTTGTCTTCAACGACTTTCATTATCTCACTGATGTTGTTCACACATTCATGAAAACGGTCAGTAAGTAATGGGAGATTCTCTATTGGTTTATCGGGATATTCTTGTCGGTTTGAAACGAAATTAATAAATTCTTCATTGATTACACCGGGTCCGTCACTTACACTATATGGCATTTGCGCCCACATTCCACGTCTGATATCTCCTTGGTCACCAGTATCACTAAGTATATCATCATTTCCATCGGCATAGTTGAAAAGCTCATACATTTTGTATTGTTGCTTTCTAATTGGGTCATAATGAGTGTTATAAACTTCGTCATTTAGCCCATAATCTGTTAGAACAATTGTCGGTTGACCATCACGCAGAACCTCACCATAAGTACTTGGTCTACCCATATCACCAGCATTTTGACCGTAGTTAGCTATGAAGCTCCCTAAGTCTGATGCGAATTCGTTTTCCCAAAAAAACTCTGATTCTTCTTTCTCTTGATGAAAAATTTCTCTTTTACCTTTGCTTTGTTCTTCGTAATTTCTCAGGAAATAAAATAATGCATTAAGACTCGGTATTCCAGTAAGTTCTTTAATTCTTTTTTCATTAACCTTTTTGGCTTTCTCAGAAATTAACCAACTGTCGTCTTCGGCACTATCAAAAACTTCAGTAACAATATGTTGAGTATCACGGTAATAACCCGCACCTCCTTCTGCTCCATTCTGTGCAATACCTTTGGCATTCTTTGCTAGTTTCAGAACCTTTTCACCATCGATATCATACACGATTCTACCAGTACCACTTCCGATTTTATTTAGACGTTCGTTAGCGTATCTGATTTTAGCAGCGAATGATTTCAGGTTTAAGAATTCGGGTAGGAATCCCTCTTTGAATTCAGCGTATGTCATATTATAACTAATTTAATATAAATACGGAATCGGGGGTAAAAGGATTAAAAGAAAAAACCGTAATAATAATTACGATTTTTGTTTTGATTTGCTTCTTTCTTGAATATCTCTAATAACGTCCTTAACGACTTCAGTAATTAAATCTCTGTTTTCATTTAAAACTTCTTTAATTCGTTCAACGGCATACATTTCAATTATAGTTCCTTTAATCGCTTCTTCGAAGACCGGACCTAGATTCTGTTGGAGATGTGTATTAACAATATGTTGTACACTTTCAACAAGTACCGCTTCATTTATTTGACCCAATTGCATTGTTGTTTGGGGTACTGTTCCTGCTGGTAATGATGTCAGCATTTGTTGTCCATTATAATTAACCATAGGGGCAGTCGGTGAAGCAGTATTACTTCCTTGGAAACCCGCAATACTTTCAGCAAGAGTTGCTTTTCTTTTCTTCTCAAGGTCAGCAAATAGTTGTTCATCCCTTTCAGGCGACATATCAATTTTTTTGCGCACTTCTGGTTGCGGTGCTGCTTCATTAATTTTATGAGTCGTTATTCCACCATGTTTTTCAGTTACCTTATTTTCAACAACCTTAATTAAATTAGTTGAAGCATTATCTTGTCCAGTTTCTCTGGCTTGTAACAATCCATGTAAAAATGTATCTCGTGGTGCTACGCCAACGCCAGCATTTTCACCTAATTGAGATGGGATTGCATATTTGCTTTTTTTCTCGTTAGCAATCTCATCCCTTATCTTATTTAAATCAATTTTTTGGTTAGCCATTTTTATAAATTATTATAGTTTTTTATAAATACTCCTTTATTTGAAAAAAGTCGTCTTTTTATAAGGAATTGTTGGATTTTCTGTTTCATTTACCCCACTTTGTACTTGATTCATTGAGCTTTGCGTCTGACTTAATTTATTCTTAAAGAATGTGTCATCAGCAGGTGCATTACCTTTAACTAGTGAATCATATAATTGTGGTAAGCTACCAACAATAGCGATATCAGGAATATTTTGTTTATCCTTATCTTTCACCAGCATCAATTGAAAGTCGTTTTTGTCATCAATTACAACCAAATAATTTCCATGTGCCGTTTTTTGTACTCGACTCGCAACATCCTTTAATTTAACCACGTCATCCGCAGTAATTTTTTTAGCATTTTTATTACCTCTTCGAATACTATCCCATTTTGCTTTAAGTTGGTCTGTTCTCGGTATTACCTCTGTTTCGATATCCTTTTTGTACTTATAATCGAAATCCGGTTCATCTTTTGTTGAAACATAAGCAATAATACTGGTCATGTTGTCATCACCACCCTCATGATACCCCGGAGGTATCATCGGTCCACCTCTACTGTCATTAAATTTCTTACCAATTGGATATACTTGTGATATTTTATCTACATCGAATAGTCTCCAACCCGGTTTTGAACCTTCGTGGTCTGACCAATAATCATGACGTAAACTATCATCACGTGTTGGTTTGTTATTGAAATGCCAACTATTTTTGGGGTTGTCTTGCCATGCTCTGAGAACCGTGTGATTAGCAGCATTTTTCCCAAGAACATAAGGTCTTATTGTTCTGGAACCAGTTGCGTTTTCACCATCTTTATTATCAGCGTTATAATAGATATAAAGCCATTCGTGATTATTAATTGCATCGGCAATACTATTCTCACTAACGCCTTCAGTTAAGAGATGACGAAAGGTTTTAATGTTTTCGAATAATATTTTTGTTTCTGTTGTCATTATACTCTACCACTACCTGCACCATATTCATTACCTTTGGTGTAAAGACCTGCGTTTTTTGCCAGTGAACAAGTTCTACTTGAGAAGTCGATACAAGTACCTGCTTCTTCACCATCAGCTTCTGGTTCTCTACCTTTATCATCACCATCGGCAATTGTATCTGCGTTTCCAGCACAATATTCGTTACCCGGAGTATATCTATCACTGTTTTTAGCTAATAGACACTCTCTCATACCGATATCAATTGTTGTTCCGATGTTCGGATTATGTTGGTTGCCGTCTTCAGGGTCTCTACCTTTATCATCACCATCAGAAATGGTGTCTGCGTGAGCAGGAAGGTATTCATTGCCGGGAGTGTATAGTGCAGCATTTTTTGCCAGTGAACAATTTCTCATATCAATGTCAATATTTGTTCCAATTGCACCACCATCAGTTTCAGGGTCTCTACCTTTATTGTCGCCATCAGAAAGTGTTTCCGAAACCGTTGGACAATATTCGTGTCCCGGTGTATATCCACAACTATTCTTAGCCACAGAACAGGTTCTAAAATCAGCACTATTTTCCAGTAGTCTGCTGCTTTCGTCTATATCATAATTATCTGCCATTTTGTGTGTGTTAATCTTTTCTGTTATTTCTTATAAATACTTAATCGTATTTTTTAAACACGAGAGTAATATATTCGATTAAATGTGGAACAGTATCAAGATATTCCATTTCACTCACGTCATACCAACCATATTTAACATTTTCTTTCATGTCGAGTTCAACATCAGTCGGGTCACCCTCATATCGAGAAGCGAATATCGTTTCTTCACTGTCTTCATGTCTTTGAATTGTGAAAGATTCAACAAACTCATTAATTTCCAAACCAGTTTCTTCCTTAATTTCTCTTTCACACGCTTCTTCAGCACTCTCACCTTTCCCAATACCACCCCCAACAAGTGCCCATTTATCTGGCATCCATTGGTCTGGAAAATCTGAACGTTTTAGCAATAGAATCTTATTATCATCATTAACAATAACAGCTACAGCATTCTTTTTTAATTCCTCCTTTTTCTTAGCTTCGTTAAGTTGTGGGGTCTGATGTGGCATCAATTCCGAATTGGGATTAGCCGTTACATCACGCCTTGCTTCTTTCGACCTCTGAACACCCGCTCTATCCTGATTCAGTGTGGCTTCAATGAATGCTTTCATTGGTTGACCACCAGCAAGATTAAATTGTGTCACATCTCCTGTCTGTGGATTGAAGTAATCGAAGAAGTTTTTCAATCTCTTCATTGCTTGATAGGTCAGATTAGGCTCGTGAAGGATGTTTTTAGCTCGTTTAACACCCTCTGCGTTCGGATTGGATACCAAGGATGTCTGGATACCTTTAAGCACGTCTGGGGGAATCCTATAAGTTTTATCGTATAGTTCCTGATTAGCCATTCTTCTCTAGTAAATTAATCAGCTTATTTTTGTCTTCCATTTCCAGCTTATTAATTAAACCAGCGATTTTTTTAATCTTTTTGTCACTAACTTCTCTGTCGTCAGACTTGGTTGACATCTCGTCTTCTTTTTTATCAACCATTTTGTCTTCAAGAACTTTTGATTCAACAATATTTTCTTGGAACTGTTCGTCAAGACTTTTCATTGATTTATCGAAATGTTTCTCAATCACCTTAACTAGCTTTTCAGCATATTTATTAAAATTGAATTTTACGTAATCTTTAAGAAATTGTTTATCGTCATCCCCATCTTTTACTTTCTGAGTAGATATTGCTCTGAACTCGGTTTTAACCTTATTAGGTTTTCTATAGAAATCTTCGAGGATATTAACATATAGCTCAAATAATTCATCGGAAATATCATCCAGTAATTCCTGTTGCCCCTCATTCTTTTCTTCGCCTTCCATAAATGGCATAAGCGTAAAACCGAAACGACCCAGCATATCGTATCTGAACGGCTGTGTTCCAATTTTCATGTTGTAGTCAGTGGTATTGTTTGCAGCAGTCTCTAAGTCTGCACCACTTGAAGGGATATCGTCATTACCGATTAGTTCACCATTTGTGTTGATGATTTCATCAATATCTTTCTTTTTTAATTCCATGATGGCATGTTTTCATATAAATACTTGGTATTATTAATCAGGACCATCACCATCATCAAAATATTCACTTGCAGCTTCTTCAACAGCGATTTCTTCTTCCATAATATAATCATCAAAAGCAACATCTGAATTCTCAGCCACTTTAAATAGTTCATCCATTGTAGTTTTTATGGGAATACCATGCTTTTCCTTAAATGCATTGAAGTACTTCTCTCTTCTCTTGAGTTGTGCTTCAAAGAAAATTTCCTTATCACTTTTATTTTTACTAGATAATTCGCTGGCTTCCAGTCCCTCAATTACCTTCTGTTTTTCTTCAGCAATTCTATCGAGTTCAAGTTCTATTTCACCTTTTGGAATTTCAACATTGGTTCTAACAATCTGGATATATACACCATTGAACGCACCAACATGATAATTACTATTATCCTTAATTAAAACCAAATCACCTTCTCCATAATCCTCGTTTATAGATTTAAGATGAGGTTTATTGAGTTCGGTCATTTTCTCATTGAGGTAATTCAAGGCATTCTCATATATTTCATAATGAACAGGGTAATCAGCACGTGCTTTAAATCCGTCCCAAACCAATCTGGGGTCATATCCGGTTTTATTCCAATAATCAATTTCAGCGTCTTCCAAATGCATGGCTTCATCGAAATCATCAAGGTCGTAGTTCTTCAAAACCAATTGGTCGCTCGTGAACATTTCCTTTTTCAACTCACCCTTCTTTTCACCCTTTTTAATTGTGTTTACCAGTATTTTTTTCGCAATAGCTGGGTCGAAACCAACAAGTATTGATTTAACTTTACTATTGAACGCAGCAAGATATTTTTCGTAATTATATGTACCTGTCATTTCAGGATTTTCTTGTAGGTCTTCGTTACTAATTAACGCAGATGCCATTCTCATTTCTCCGGTTTCCTTGTCTTTGATTTCCTTTGATTCACCGTGAGACTTAACATAACCAGTATTGACATAATACACGACATCATCCAATTCAGGTTCCGGTGGCATATAGTTAATAATTAACTTCATTTTAGTATCGGGAGTCAATTGGTCTTCTTTCTCCTTATCACACTCTATCTTGTCCTTATGTACTTCGAAGAGTTCGATAGCTTGTTCTTCACGTTTTTTAATTAAGAGTTCCATGTGAGCTTGCATGGCTTTTGGTCTACCGTTCTTATCGGTTCCCCGGTTTTTATAACCTTTAATTTTTAATTTAACCCTACTTTTACTTGCAATCTTTTTCAACGGAATTTGCATGTATCGAATATCTTCGGCATAATCGTAATAATAATCAACAAACTCCTTCCCTTTACCATGAAGAAGAAGGTCGAAACCCTTATCAATGAATTCCTCAATATATTCTGGCATTGCTTTAGACTTGATTGTGTTACCAGTGAGTTTGATTTTCTCCTTCATTTCACCAGTTTTCTTATCCTTAACCAATGAAAGCGTTGCGTAGTTAATTCTCGCAAGGTTCAGACATGATTCACTCTTACCATCATCATCAACACTCATATATGGCTTCGGCATTTCGGTCTCATTGAACAACTCAATTAGCGCACCTATACCCCTTTTACCCCTATATTGCCACATGTCATCAACTAATCCCTCAGTTGTTCCCTCACTTATTCCCTCATCACTAACTTTAATTGTGGTGTAATCCGGTATTTGGAAGTTCACACCATCAGTTACAGCAAGTAATGCGGTACAACCGAATTGACTGAACCAATAAATTGCATGTCTCAACTGAATGCGTGCTACACAGGTAATTCTGCCAGCACATATATTATCCGACCAGTTGAAACTAATGTGTGAACCCAACGCACCATAAAGAGAGTTATTCAAAATCTTAATAGGTAACTGCTTAATCTTAAACATCGCAGTATCTTCCGGTGTCAGGGCATCATTAATGTATTTCTCATACACCTTTGGGTCAAGTTGTTGTAAGAGTTCAACCTCTTCTTTATCAAGTTTATCCCCACTACCCATTTTCTTATAGATGTTACGGGTTGTTGTCATATACAACAACATTTTTCTCATAACACCAGTGATGTCAAACATCGGGAATACGTCATCCGTTAACTGAATCATTGGGTATAGTGATGCGTAGTCAATTTTAATAAGTTTTTCAGTATAACCAATTTTGAACGTTCTCGCCAGACCTCCACTAAACCCCAAATACTTATCGGGAATCGGAATAGCTAAATTATTTTCGTAGCTCCAAGCAGTAAGAAGTAAGTTCCAAACTGCTGCCGTACCCATTGTACAAATTCTCTGATATGTGGTTGGGACTATCTTGGCAACCATAAATGATGATTGGTTGTAAAGTTCATCAACCTGCGAAGTTTCGTAAAGGTCATCGAGCAGATATTGTTTTACAAGTTTTCTACCACCGATAAACGTTGTAAGGCTTTTCTCCAAACAATTTTTTCTAAACCAAGTAGGAAACTCCTTATTCTCATCGAGATATCTCTTTCTAAACGCTTTATGTTGTTCCGGTGTTAATTTTTTATTATTGGCTTGAAGTTTATATAATTTTTTTGCGATATCTTGAAACTCGTCAGGTACTTGGAGATATTCGTTCTTTTCATTAACCATGAAAACCTTATTCTCATTATAGAATCTACCAATATCATTATCTTCACCCTTGATGTATGTTCGATTTTTTCTGGCGAAGTTCTCAAATTTCGCAACATATTTCAGATTGGTTTTCTTTATGTCGGAGTTTACTGCTTGAGTTCGTTTCGCTGCATGGAGTGTATCGATAATTGAGTAACCCCACATTTTTGTAGCAGTATATTTATCACTGGTATTACCATACTTAACATTAGTACCACCTTTTCTTGAAATGTGTACACCTTCTTTAAGACCAGTAGGAACCTGAGTTAAATCCATCTTGAGCATCTTGGCTCTACCCAGAATAAATTCCATGTCAAAATCTTCCCAATTGTGTCCTAGAATAACGGCAGGTCTAATGTGGTCAATTAAATTGAAGAAGTCCTGAATTAGTTTGATTTCCGATTCGTCATCATCACGTTTTTCAACTTCCAAAATTGTTTCGAATTCCCGGTTATCCCTAACTCCAATCGCAAACATTCTATGTATTTGATATCTAAGTCCTTCGGTCTCGATGTCAGCAGTTAAGCGATGAACTTCCCTATATTGTTCGTACCCTTTGTAAAGTCTTGATTGGGTGCTGATGAGAAACTGTTCATTGGTATGAACGGAATTGAAGAAATCACGATTCTTATAGACGATTTTATCTTTTTCATCTCTGACAATTTTGCCGTTATCGTCATAAAGTTTTTCGAATAGGTCAAATCCACCGTCTCGGAAATATTGAGTGATATCATTACTTGACCTGTGACTCGTTACCTTATAGCAATAACCATCAAGCAATCTTTTTTGATTACCAGTTTTTAGTTTGGTTATTTTAATACCATATTTTATTTGCTTACTTTCAATATACGATTCATCTTTACCGGGATATAGGATTATTCCGTGTCTCGCTAAATCTTTCATATACGTAAAAGGTAAGTATCTTATCTTTTCAATTTTTGGTTTCAGACCGGGTTCATGAATCACACATTCCGCAATATCCGTCCCATAATCGGTTTCCACATTAACCAGATACTTAATATCGTTGTTATATCCCTCAAGAAATCCCTTGATTTCACCCAACACCTCATGTTTATTCATCTGTTTTTTATCCTTCTTGGGTTCCGTCATTTTCTTCGTTTTTGTTATATTTTTCTTTAATTCTGTTAATTACTTCACTAAGTACCGATTCATTTACATTCGATTTATAGTCTTCGTTGTCAATTACTTTCATAATTTCCCTGCGTTTACTCTCAATTGCTGAGAATATGTAGTCATCAATGGTATCGGGAAACACCAGTACATAAATGTTAACGGCAGCTTTCTGACCGATTCTATGTAAACGGTCACTAACTTGGTCATATTCTCCCACGGAATACGGGAGTGTCATGATAAACAATTTACTTGCAGCAGTAAGTGTCAAGCCATAAACACAGGTTTGAGCACTACCAAGGAAAACCTTTAAAACACTATTTGGGTCTTGAAATGTTTCCACTATTTTAGCACGCACTTCCACATCTTTTTCATCACCAGTATGAAGTCCAGTAACATCCCCAAGTTTATTATTTAATTCATATAAACTATCTTTGTAGGTATCCACTACTACAACCTTTTCTCCGGTCTCCAATATGTTTTCAATTAATTCAATTACATGCTGTACTTTAACAAGTGCCAGATATTGTCTTAACCGAATCATTATCGTAAGTGGATTACGGTTGGGGTTCTCAACGAACTCATTGGCTACACCCGCTTCGATTTCATTATAGATTCGTTCTTCATCTTCAGTCATTTCCAGTATAATGCGCTGATACGTTTTATCTGGAAGGTCAGTTAGGACTTCAAACTTACGTTTCCGATGGACATAAGGTGCGATTTTATGATAGAGTTCTTCAAATTTCTGGTCCATAGTATCTACATGATATCCCCACCCATCTTCGTCACGGGTCATACCGCAATAATATTCTTGGAAATATTTCTTTGTCGCAAAATCAACAGGTGAAATCTGATTCAATATCGTGTATAATTCATGTGCCCGGTTTGGTGCTGGGGTTCCAGATAGGAAAATCTTACTGATTTTATCTCCCCTAAATAATGATTTTCTGAAAATACTTTTGAAATTCTTATAGGTATTGGCTTTAGTGTTCTTGAGTCTCTGAGATTCGTCACATATAACCACATCAATTACATCAACCCCTAATTTCTTCCACTTGGTGATGAATTTCTTCTCTTTGGTATTTTTTGGATTAAAGAAATCGTAATTAATAATGACGTATTTGGCTTCTTCGATACCACAGGTGTTCTTTTTCCAGTTCACGATATGGACACTACTATTCGTAAATTTCTTGACCTCACCATAGAAGTTGAACTTCAGTGAGTTCGGAGTGATAACAAAAACCTTCTCGAACCCATTCATTTCCACGTAGAGAATAGCACTGAGAGTTTTGCCCAATCCCATTTCATGGGAAATTAACGTGCTACGTGTTACATTCATGAACATGCTTGCAACAATCTGGTGTGGATAGAGTTTAATACCTTCTTTTAGTAGGGCATGTACCTTCTCGCTGTGCTCCACATATGTGGTTTCCAGTTCTTCCTTATATTTTACCCAATGTTCTTTCTTCACATTGAGTTCGGCAATGAACTTACGTTTTTCAATTTCTGTGACTTCAATCTTTTTGATTTGCTCGATAAAAATCTTACGACTTTCCTCTGACCCAAAATCAAAATGTATTTTCTTGGATTTCCTATATCTTTTAATTAAGGCGAATACCGATTCTACTTTAACTTCCCAACACAACATACCACCATTCCACTTACGGGTCTCTTCCGGTAAGTTTTTTACTCTCTGGATTAATTGGTCGTTAATTGGAAATCTAAGGTAATACCATTGTCTCTTTCGAATCCTCTCACAACTAACAACAAAGATTGGTTCTTGCATAACTATTCAATATCGAACAAAGATAGTGAAAAAAATTAAATCTACAACTAAATTAGGTTGGTCGAACAACATATATTGTAAACTCGTCCGTTACGTCTTGTGAATTATCACCCGGTGTTGGGAAATATGTGGTATCTGTCGTCTCGACATAAACGGTGTCTTCGTTGGTCAGGTCTTGAGTATTATCACTTAATGCCGGGAAATATGTAGTATTAATCGGAGCTACATACCATGTAGTTAAATCCGTTAGGTCTTGTGCCCCATTACTTAGTATTGGGAAATATGTAGTGCCACTTGCCAATACATAAATCGCCCACTCATCTGTTAGGTCTTGTGTGTTATTACTCGGTACTGGAAAATATGTAGTATTGGTCGGAGTAACGTACCAAATAAAGTCATTTGTTATGTCTTGAGGATTTGCGTTACTCATTTTAATTAATATTTAAACCACAGTAGTTTTTGTTATGCTATCTGAAATTTGGACGTTTATTTGATTTTGAGTGGGTAATGTTATTTTACCACAGTTTTCACCAAGGAAATCTAGTTTAAATTCGCCATAATACCTTCCTGCTTTACCTGTTTGTGGTAGTTTGAATCTATAAGTCAGCGTATATTGAATTTCATCAGGATACTCTGGTCTGTTATTATTAACAACAAGATTCCCGGCAACATTTGCAATGCGATAAATACCAGTATTAGCTTCCATCATAGAGAAAGTCACAGCAACGTTTTCCAGCATATCGGGAGTAATATCGTATTGCTCCATCGTATGTTGCGTCAATGGATATTTCAATTCGGGCAGCGTACTGTCCTTCTTGATAAAAAAGTTGTTTATATTGAATGTGCTGTAATCCATTATCCTACGTCATCATCGGCAGTATCACCTGAAATTATTCTTTCGGCTTCCATCAGTTTCTCTCTGTTGGCTTTAACCATACTAATCTTATTTTTGGCAGTAGCACCGATACCATCACCAATAAGACCCATCATAAGTGCTTCGAAGTAAGTGAATTCGTGTCCAACGAATTCAACATAAAATCTAAACATAATATATGTTGACAAGAAAGTAACTAAGTACCTACGCCAGTTATCTTTAAGCCAGAATCTCCACTTCCATTTCTTTGGAGTTTTGGAGCCTAATTTATCTCTGTTACTTGCTTCGTTTAGTCCATAGATTATGTAACCAATGGCTAAAAACCAACTGAATCCAAAAATCTGAATCCAAGTGTATGCTCCAAATATTACTTCAAAAATCTCGTTCATTGCTTTTGTTTTTAATAAATACTATTATCTATCTCGTTTACCGTGAATCTTCTCTTTATTTGGTACAATTTTGCTGA